>OOCI01000730.1_pt1 | contig 28999 bp, 45 predicted proteins | sample 1671761 | NCBI WGS metagenome assembly OOCI01 (sample SAMN06348190, study PRJEB24527) | human gut metagenome | biome: human gut; feature: ankylosing spondylitis patient; material: feces | host: Homo sapiens | place: China | collected 2015-10
CCCCCCCCGTTCAAATTCGTTTAAGGGTGTATGGCATTACATCCTAAATAACATAGAACGTAGAAGATTGTGATTGGCACGGTACGAACCCCGTGCCATGGGCATATAACAGGTTTCAATCGTGTCCAATTTGGAAGTCAGTCCTGCCCGGAGGAACCTCCGGAGCCGTCCCCGTCATCCGGCCAGCTGCCGTGATGATTCCCATAGTAGACGGTCACGTTGCCGTGCACCTCGTAGCTGGTTAGGTCCTCCCCGTCCGCTGAGCCTATCCTGTAGGGCCTCGGAGCGGCATCGGACCAGTCCGGATCGTCGTACTTCGTCAGGATGTGTCCGTCCTCGACGAAGATCCAGTATGGGTCTAGGATGCCGTATGAATCCACGAAAGTGACCAGATGATGTCCAGGAGGGATCAGTATGCCGTCCGTGACAGGGTCGGACTCGAAGATCAGGTCTGCCACAGACATAGGCACCACATGGATTGTTATCGTGTATCTTGTGGGCCCATCGCCGTATATGACACAGTCCCCTACTTCTTCGAGAACACCTTCAATGGTGTAAAAGTCCGCGGTTCCACCATGCTCATCATCTTGTTTAATGATTGAAAAGTCGCCATAGTCGCATCCTACGCTGGTCTCATAATGACGTGTTCCGTATAGATTGGGCACTGAGAAGACTATGCTGAAGCTGGTCCCTTCTTCAGCATACATCTCATAATCCCATTGATCATTACCATGGATCGTTTCCGTAAAGTACCCAGTATATGGATCGGATTCGGTTCCTAGACCGCTAGCATCCGTACCATCCGTACCATCCAAGGATGTCAATATCCCCCCCCCCAGCGACCATCATCAGGCCGATGGCCATCACGGCGAACATCGCCGTCTTGTGTTCTGTTTTCATATCAATCATTGATTGATGCGCTTATGCCCGCGCATCATGGGCATACAGTTAAGAACCTACGTAGGCGATGGTGCCTTCTGACGGATTAGATTCGAATAACAGTTCAGAATAGGATTGTACCCATACCGCAAATAAGACGATACTGAGACTAGAATCCCCCACGATTTCACCAGGCCCATATGTTTCTCCAGGGAGATAGCTTGCATCAACCGAATCAGCTGTCGAGGCCCACCCAAGGAAAATGAAACCATCGCGGGTTGGGATATCGGTTGGTATCGTTACATAACTGGAATTTGCCATCCCATTCATTACTATCGACATCATACTTGGGCCTCCAGTTCCACCATTAGGATCAAAACGCAATGTCCCTAGTTGTGGAGCAGCATCTGCATCATCAGCAGAAATCAGCACCCCCCCCCCCCTGTTAGCAACAGGAGCGTCATAGCGGTCAGAACCGCCATCTCTTTCGTTCTCATCTCAATCTCTCTTTCTCCGACATGCAAAAGCCCGCATGCCTGGGCCTGCGGTCAAGAACCTGTGAAAGCGATCACACCATCCGTATACGGATCGGAAAGGAACCCGAGCTCCAGATCCCAAGCGGCATACAATATCATCTCGTCCGTGCAACCGATTTCGAAAGACTGTCCTGGTTGGAACAATGCCATGCCGGACACATAATCCGGAGCGACGGTCCATCCCAGGAACCTGAAACCTTCCCGTACCGGGATGTCCTCCGGCAATACGATCTCGACGTCGAAGTCCAAACCGGCGACTCCGTATCTCCTCTCGTACAGAACATCGGGAGCATCCGATCCACCGTTGGAGTCGAATGTCACGAAGGCCTCCGTGTCATAGGCCGTCTGCGGGTCGTATTCGAAATATACAGTGAGTACAGAAGTCGAGTAGTAGTTTGCCATGAAGACATAATAACTAGAGGATAAATCGAATGTGTAGGTTCCACCAACCTCCACATCCATCTGCGGTGAACCGATATCCTTGTAACTATTGTACGGCAGGATGTCCATTTGGATGATGGTGCATGTGAAGTCTGTGGGTGTGATGTCAAGCACCTTTATGACCAGGATACACTCAAAGTCACCGGTAAATGTCCAGGTGGAGCCTATTCCGACACCATCGTTCTCGTAATTCCCCCATCCTACATGAGGGTAGAGTCCGGGAACCTCAGTGTTGGTGTAACCAGCTTCCACTGAGTCATCTACACAGGCCGGAATCCAGACCATCGACGCCAACAACATGCACACGGCCATGGTCATCACAAGGGAACGGTTACTCCCCCCCCCCGAGGTGCCTTCTCACCGTCTCACGCATAGACGATCACCCCGTCGTCGATCGGGCTGGAGAGGAACTCCAGTTCGGATACGTCGCTGACTATGTGCAAGGTGAACGACCGCGGAAATTCGCTACGGTTATAACCGCCGCCTGCCGTGAAGCTTATCTCGAATGTACCGGTGGCGATCAGCGTTCCCATTACAGCGTGACCCTGCTGTTCCAGGCCTGTCCCCTCTATACCAAAACAAGTCAGTCCATCTCCTGTATATGTTAGTGACATGTAGGTCCCGACGTAGGCCCAGTACTCCATTCCGTCGTCGATCTCCAATACGACCCTTCCGGAGTAAGGATCATCCTGGGTACCGGTGCCCTCCGCATACGCTGTATCAAAGGACATCAGCATCCCCCCCCCCTGTAAGCAACAGGACCGCGATGGCTGTCAGACAGGCCATCTCTTTCGTTCTCATCTCAATCTCTCTCTTTCTCCGACATGCAACAGCCCGCATGCCTGGGCCTGCGGTCAAGAACCGATGAATTGGATGGTGCCCTCCGATGGGGAAGATTCGAACACCAGTGGTGTGTTCTCATCCATTACAACTGCGTGAACAGTGACAATAAAAGAAACAACATGGCGCCGATCAGAAAATTCGATGTATGCCGTTCCTGCTGCATCAATTGTACCTAAACATTGGATATCGGAATTGAGGGTCAACCCAATATCATCACCAGATAATTGATAGATGCTAAATCCGGAATAAGTGCATACAACATCCAATTCTGTACCAACAGCAACATAAAACTCCGCATCATCAACAGAATTGAGTACAACTTCGACAATCCCTCTGTACGGATCGTCGGCGGTCCCGCTGCCTTCAGTCGCCGATATGTCTCCATCGCTGGGCACCGACAGCATCGAAAGGAACGGGACAGCGATCATTAGAACCACCACCCCCAGCAGAACGAGGTGCGAAGAGGCATCATGCCCCCCCCCCCTGTTCCCATTATCAATGATTTTTCGTTCATCATATCGACTTCCATCAAGAGTAAACTGTTTCCCTGCCCATCCATGAGACTGTTCCCTGGGACGGGGAGCTGGCGAATGTCAAACTTGGAAATGGATTCGCCCATACAACGGTTGAAGTGTGTACGTCGCCGTCATCGATGATATTCCCTGTCAGAACTGTTGTAGGGTCCCAGCCAGGGGTGTAGACATTAAGTTCAGTACCTGTTGTAAACGATCCCTCTGCGATAATAGGAGGTTCATTGGATTCGAATGTGATGAGTGAAAGACTTTCACATTGATAGAACGCCCAATCTCCAATGAGGTCGATACTTTCAGGAAATGAAATGGATTCGAGATGGATACACCTCTGAAACATACCACTGGATATGGATGAGACGCCGTCACCGATGGTTACAGATACGAGATACATACAATCAGAAAACAAACCCACCCCGAATGTTTTTACACTACCAGGTATGGAAATGGACTGGATTCCTGATTCAGCAAATGCCCAATCCCCTATGGTGGTGACACTGTCCGGAATCGTGACGGATTCTAAAGAATCAGTATATTCGAAAGCATAAGTTCCGATGGAAGTGACACTATCCGGTATCGTGATAGACGTCATAGAATAGGCTCTATCGAAAGCCCAATCCCCGATGGAGACAACACTGTACTCGCGACCTTCATATATTATCGTCGAAGGAATAACTAACTCTCCGATAGGATCATCCTCGAATCCAGTAACCTCCACTTCACCAAATCCTGAGATGGCGTCATATTTCAACCCTTCATAGACGTAGCCAGAGGGTATTGACGTACCGGTCGGATCATTTCCTACTGCCGAATCCGCAGCATCATCCATCAACACCAATCCCGCCAGGACCATCGCTCCTACGACCCCCAGAACGGCGAACAGACGCAAGGAGGCATCATGCCCCCCCCCGTTCCTCCATCTCATCTCTCTCATCATCTCAAACACTCCCCTCTCGTCTCCTTGCTCTCCTCCCTGGATCTGGACGCCTTCCTGTCGAACGGGCATGCTTCGCAATCGTGCGCGCACACGGAGCACGGCCTGACCGCTGAGCGGCATCCGTCGCAGGTCCCGCCCCTCTTGGAGCTCACCCTGACGGACCTGCCGCAGACGGGGCAGGTCTCCCAGACCTTCCTGTTGGTCATCGCTCGTGCCCTCCCGCAGTAGTAGGAAAGCCTGGCGATGACGGAACGCCTCATGGAGTCCATGCCCGGCACCCTCTCGGGGCGGTCGGACATGACCTGGTCGAGGATCGTCCTGGCGTTGTCCGGCCGGAGCACCAGCCTCTCCCTGCCGGCCATCCGGCAGTAGTCGTCCAGGATGCACTGCATCGTCTCGGGGTAGCACATGGAGCTCATGCCGTCCTCCTGGGGCCCGCCTTCCTGGCGTATCCTCCCCAGAGGCCGACCGGCTCGGCGGCCCCGTTCCTCTCCCTCCACTCCACCATGTCCTCGGCGTACCCGCGGGCGTCCTCGAAACGACGGTATAGCGCCGCCCCCTCGGGGGCGGGGCGCCCGTCGATGATCTCGCGCACGGCGTACCATCCGTCGGGGCGGAGCTCGATCACGACCCTGCCTGCCACATCCCCCTTGGAGAACGGGATCTCCGCGACGGTGGTCATCTGCGTCCCTCCGGGAAGAGCTCCGGATGGGGGCCATAGGTGTCTTTGAAAACGTCGTCCATGCTCCCGAAGGGGCACTGGACGTACCTCTCCACCTGGATCCTCGCGAGACCCTTGGTTGCGGCCATTATGCGGATGCCGAAGCATCCGGGGATGTCCACGTCGCCGACCACGGCGTAGGACTTCCCGGCGTTCAGCTGGGCCTTCTTCTCCGCCCTCTCCCAGTCGTCGTGGTCCCCGATATAGCGGTACCAGTCCTGGAGGAGGTAGGCGTCCCTGTCCTTCACCCACGTCTCCCTGCTCACGAACACGGGGTACGTGTCGAAGCTCTTGCGGTAGTCGTGGACGAACCCGCCGCCGTCCGTCCTGATCGTTCTGGTGAAGTCGGTGTCCAGACGGTCCGCAATCTCCGGATGGAAAAGGCGCATGGCCTCCATCGAGGATTTGGACAGATAGCCGAACGTGTGGACGTACCATTTGCCATACTCCTTGATCAGCACCTCCTGGTTCCCGAACGGGTCCACGGCCTCGCACACGGGGGTCCCGTCCCTCAGCGTGCGGTAGTCGGACAGCCTGCGGTACGGGAGGCCGCCGATGACGATGACCTCGTCGGATACGGGTTTCCTGTTCCTGTCAGCTCTGAATCTCAAAACATCACACTCCTGTCCTCGCGACAGCTGATATCCTCCTGTCCCCGGGGCGAAAGAACGGCCGCTCCGGGGCCGAAATCGTTTAATGTGGTCGTTGCGTTCACTTTGTTGGTGACCCCCAAGGTATAGAGGCACTCGGTGTCATACTTGACGGGCACCCAGGGAACGTTCGTGTGGCCCCTAAGCGGCGGTGTCGCGGCATAGGGGTTTTCCCTGTCTTTTCCACAATGTTTTAATCCGCACGTTGCGTTCACTTTGTTGGTGACCCACACGATCTGCCGCCTTGTGGCGTTACACGTGCCGGGCACCCAGGGAACGTTTGTGTGGCCTCCCCTCGGCGGTATCGCGGAGCGGGGGTTTTCCCTGTCTCTCCATTCACTCTCCATAGTGAAACCTCCGCTTCTTCCTGTTCTCGTCGTGAAGATGGACCTCCTTGGGCTTCCTTCTCAAATAAGATAGTAGCTTCCTGGCATCCTCGTTTCCAGTAGTGCTGTAAAAGTCGCCTACAGGACCAACGATGAAATCATTCGTCATTAGCCCGTAGTTTTCAGCCGAATTATCGACCTTACACTCCAGCTCCCTTCCATCGCGGGACGGACTGCACTTGAATGTCTCGGTCACGGGCTGTCCAGCGACGAGTCTGTTGTAATCGATGTCCACGTCCACTGGGCCCCATTCAAGGTCATCCAACATCCTGTTGGCAATCGTCTGAAGCATGGCGATATGCTTCGCAATCTTACGATCGACTGGAAGCCCGTCGGGTGTATTGTGAACAACAGGATCTTTGTGATAGAGCACGAAATAGACGTCCTCGACAAAGGGGGCCGCCTGCCTCATTATGTCCTCGCGAAGATCGGGGTCGTCGTGGTACTTGACCTCGCGTCCGCGGAGCACGCTGTAGTAGCGGGAAATGGCCTCGAATGCCTCCCTGTTGAACACGACCGTTCCGACGACGGTATAGTAGCGTTCCCCTTTCAGTGACTTCCCGAGATTGCCCTTCTCATCCACAGCTATGTAGAGGCGAACGAAATCGTTCTTCCTGGTCATACGCTCCACCTCCTCTTCGGCTTCCCGAACGGGGATTTGATGCGTATGCCGGTCCTGGATTCCAGCTGGTCACGCCGGACGCAATCGTAAGAATCGTCCGAACGGAAGATCCTGAAGGCGTAGCTGACCTCCCCGCACTCGCTGCACACCACGCGGCGGATCTCGATCATCCTGTCCCCGATATCGTCGGGGTCCAGCTGGGAGATGCGAAGCGTCTCCTTCAGCCGGACGTCGGAGCTGTCGCAGTACGGGCAGTAGAGGCTCATCTCGAACCCCCCTGCATCAGCGACACGGCGTAGGCCTCGGCCTCGGCGCGGGATCTGAAACCCTGGCCCTTGTGGTAGGTAAGGATCTCGGTGCCCGGGAAGACGAACCACTCCTTCGTGCCGTCCCACCAGTCCTCGTAGAACATCCGGTAGAACCTCCCGTCGGTGCCCGTGCACGTCCAGAACCCCTTGCTCACGCGCTCCCACTGTCCCGGAAGGTTCTCCCTCCTGGGACCGGCGGGCGCTGGCCCCTGGTTGAGCCTGTCCATGAGCCTGTCCGCGCGGACGCCCTTGCCCTTGCGCTGGAGCTTGGATATGTCCGTGTCAAGGAACGATTCGTTGACCCTGTCGATGGCGCGCTTCCCCTTGAGCGGGTAGCTCTTGGTCTTCCCGCGGGTCAGCAGCTCCCTGTCGTGTAGGTAGCTGGCCTGGCCCTTCCTCCCGTCGGTGTCCGTGACGTACTGGTAGTATCCGCATGCCCGGTCGGGCTTGCGGGTGCGGGCGGTCGTCTCGGCGACGGTGGCCGCCTCCTCCAGGTTGGAGTAGGATTCGTAACTCACACCGGGCTTCCGGATCAGATGCCCGCTGGGGTCCAGGTCGTACGGGGTCGTGGCGAACCCGGTGCGCTTGGACCTGGGCGTCTGGGCCTGCCTGAGATGGTGGACGAACTCGTGTGTGATCGTGTCCTCGTCCAGGTCCCTGGCGACGATGACGGCGGTGTCGGAGCCGGCGGACCGGCGGGAGTAGAAACCCGAGAGGTTCTTCTGGCCCGTGGGGCCGGCCAGGATGACGAGCCCGCCGTCCTTGACCGCGTCGGCCAGTTCGGCGTCGGTGAAGTTGGCTGTGAGGTTCCTCCTTATGGATGCGCTCTCGCCCGGACCGCCGATGACGGCGATGCGTGAGGTCTTCCCCTTCACCGATTTGCCGACGCCGTCCCACGGGACCATCCACCTGCACGTCGTGTCATCGACGCCCTCGATGTCGCTGGAGGCGGGATCGTCCCACCAGCCGGTGGCGACTATCTGCTCCGGGGTGAAACCCCCGGGCGGGATGCGGTGCACCGTCTTGGCGGGCTTGGCCAGGTCGATGGCGATGCTGCGCGGACGGCCCTTCTCCTCGGAGGAGGCCGTGTCCAGGAAGTGCTGGACGATGGCGAACATCGGGACCCTGCCATTGGAATCTATGGGGACCCTGCGGGTGTACCCGTCCCTGCCCTCGACGTAGGCTGCCGCGCGCCTGGTGTCGATGTATCTCGGAATGCCGGCCGCCTGGATGGGCACGGTCTCGTAGACGATCGGAGAACCGCCCTCGGTGTAGCGGGGCTGCTTAGGCTTCCGTGCCATGACCGAACCTCATAATGGCCTCTGAGGGCCTGGGTTCGGTCAAGTACTGTGCACGGTGCAGAAGTCCCATCGGGTATGTCATCTCCTGCGCCTCCCATAAGGTTTCCTGTTATTGTCGATCTCGTACCCGAACTCGTCGTACTCGCGGTTGTCCGGGCCCATCTGGGCTCCGACGATCCCGCTGTACGGGCATGCGCGGCAGTCCACGCTGTCGGGATCGCACATGTTGCACGGAAGGACCGCCCTCCCGCACACCGGACAGGCCTCCGGCCTGTACGCGGACATGACGAACTCCGCGTCGCAGTTCCCGCACTGCTCCCAGCACGACGCCTTCGGGAACAGCTTCGCGTAGTGGAGCAGCTGCGGGGCATTGATGACCGTCGGGTGCAGAACGTCGGGGTCCTCAAGGTCGGGGCGGTGGCCCAGGTCCCTGGCGTTGCGACTGCGCTTGAGGAGCCTCAAGAGCTCACCCCCAGAAGGGACTCGGCGAACCGCCTGGCCTCCTCGCCGGTGCGGAACCTCGTCTGACGTATCCCCCACGCGGGGGCCGAGACGTACCAGTATGCGCCGGTGCCGGGGTTGGCCATCTCGATCGTGTTGCCGTTGCCGTCGGATATCGTGTAGGCGCCCCCGCCCTCCGACCTCCAGATGAAGGGCTTCGCGGAACGGCTGCGGACCTTCCTGTTGGCGGTGCGCCTGTCGTCCATGTCCTGGGCCCTGCCGGACCTGCCCGCGTTGACCTCCCTAAGATATCCGACTGGGACGTAGCCGTCCCTGTTGATCGGGAGCTGGCCGGGGACGACGTTCATCACGATGACCTTCGGGCCGGCGCGCTCCATCCTGTTCATGTATCTCATCTCAGAACCTCCAGAGAATCCTGGACGTCCCCCACGTCGATGTCGATGGCGAGTCCGGGCACCGGCTGGAGGCGCGACTTCAACTCGCGCATCACGGCCGCCTTGGAGCCCACGATGTAATGGAGATCGGCGTAGTCGTCCAGATAGTGTTTGAATCCGGCATTGGAAAGCGGGTACTCCCCGCCCGTCTCGGCACTGGCGAACGCTGGGAGCATGTCGCGCTTGGGGTTGTAAGAGGCTGTCCTGCGTACCGCCGGCGCAGCATCTGCATAGTTTTCCGTTGAATAACCACAGGGACCCGCACGATGATATTCGGCCTCGATAGGACGGCGATTCGCATTTGATCTAACCTGTCCTTTCGACGAGCGTAACAACGATTCATACTCATCACGGTACTGATCGGCGATGTAAAGCCAGTCGGTCTTTCCGTCTTTGGCGAACTTGCTTCTCTCGCCTCCGACGTTGACTCCTATCCCACCTCCGAGATCGAGCAGAACACCCCTATGCTTCTTCGTGCTGTAAATGGCCACCTCAGCGATTTTCGCTGCAAGGATGTTACGGGCATGCTCCCAGTTCATGCCATTCTCAGCACACTCTGTGAGTGTAGCACGAACGATTGCCTGATACGATGAGCTACGACCAACCGTCTTCAACATCTTCCGAGTCTTCCTGTGAGGTTTATCTGAAGCCATCTCAACACCTCCGTCTTACAGGTCTGCGGTTGTAGGAGTCGAAGGAGTCCATGGCCATCCCCCCGTTCATGGCGGTGTGGTACTCGGCCTCGGCGGTGTCGAGATATGCCTTCGCCATCTCGGGGCTGAGCGTGGTCATGGCCAACTGCGAAGCCAACTCGGGGTCGGTAATCCACGGCAAATCCCGATACGCGGAGCCCTGCCGTTTCGCTCCTGCGAAGAAATCCCTCGGGCCGGCCCTGTGCACCCTCCCGGGGCCCTCGTCGGTCCTAGGGCCGTTTCCGTGCGATTCACGGGATTTCGACTTCCCGGAACGCTTCCGCTTCCCCTTGGTTGCGGGCTTGGAGCCGGACACGGTGCCGAGACGGGGCCTGCGGCTGTCCTCGGGCGACTCCTTCGTGTAGGGGTCGTCAAGGGCGATGGTCATGACCATCCCCGTGGGGTCCCTGTGTAGGTAGTACACGTCCTCGTAGCTCTCGGTGTCGGCGTTCCTCATCCGCACCCCGTTGACCTCCGTGATCAGCGGGAACCGCATGACGGGCCTGCCGTTGTCGTTAAGCAGCTCGTACTCGCCGACGTGGCAGTGGTACACTATGTCCGATATGAGGTCGGCGTAGGGCGCGGCCTGCATCCTGGTCAGCATCGTCACGCCGGCCTTCTGCTTCTTCCTCCCGCCCATCGCGTGCCTCTCCACGCCGGTACGCATCGTGACGATGGCGTCGGCCGGGGCGTCGATGCCCTGGACGTCGCTGCGTCCGGGGCTGATGAACCACGGGGCCGCCTGCTCCGGGGTCATCTTCATCGGGCGGACCACCTTGGCGGTCTGGATCGAATCCATCATCTGTGCATGCGGGCGCCTCATCTCCTGGCGGGCGATGAGCGCCTTGACGGGCACGTACCCGTCGTCGTCAACGGGGATCCTGACGGATTTGCCGTTGCGTCTCACTATTATCCTGTCCATCATCTCTTCCCCCTCCTGTCCCTCGGACGCCTGTTGTAGCTCCCTGCCGGGGGCTCGTAGTCCCAATCGGAGATGTGACCCTGCCAGTCCAGCCTGCCCTTCGGCGTCGAAAGGTACTCGCTCAGTCCGAAGGTGAACGCGATGGCGTAGCTGCCGCCCTCGTCGTCCTCCGCGGAAGTCCAGAAATTGACCTGGCCCTCGCGCTGCCCGTCCATGAGCTCGATCCCGCTCTCGGCGTGGACCGGGCGCCCGTCCACATACAGGATCCCGCCGGGGACGCTGAGATACGGATGGTTGCGGACCTCCGCCGGAAGGTCGGAGGCGAACCTGACCCTCCCCTTCCCGCGGTTGAAGCTGAGGATGCGGGACCTGTCCCTGGGATTCGAGTGGTCCATTATCTGCGAGTAGTAGACCGAGTCGAAGGCCTCGGGGGTGTATTCCATGCGTTCGGCGTAGCCTGTGTCGAAGTAGACCGGCCTTCCGGAGGCGAACATCTTCTCCCTCTCCCTCTCCTTCCGGGCGCGGAAGCTGTCGAAGATGGCATGGTCCCACTCGTCCCAAAGGATGCGCTCATGGCGGCTGTCGAAGACGCACCCGCAGTCCGGGCACTTCCAGACACCGGGGCGGAGGATGAAGATCCTCTCGCTGGCACCGCAGTTGATGCAGTCGGGACGGATGTTCTCGTCCCAATAGATGTCCTCCCATCTGCGGGGGGCGGAGTCGGCCTGGGGGATGTTGAACATAGGGACGTAGTCGTCAAGGACCCTCTCGGCCATGGCCTCGGCCTCCTTGATGCTGGACGCCTCGTAGAACCCCTTGGACTCCCTGTTGCCGACGTCGATCGTCCACTCCACGCGGTACCTGTTCTCCCCGACCTTGTCGGCGGAGAACCAGTACCTAGGCTTGGAGCCAAGGGAGCCGAAACCCCAATGGTCCTGTCCCCTGGACTTGCGGAACTTCACGGGCTGGCGGTTCTCGATCTGCGCGTTAGCGTTCGACTTCTTGTTGAGGGCCAATGCGATGGAAGCGACGGCGAGACCGACGCCGGCCATGTTCAATGCGACGTTCACGTCGTCGTTGAACTCGGGGTCCTCCCTCATACGCTTCTTGAACTTGTCCAGCATGTCAGCGCCTCCTGGGTCCGGCGGGACGGGACTTCCTGTTGGGAAGCCCGAACCTCCCCTTCACATCGTCATAACGGCCGTCCTGGAGGGCTTCCAGAAGGTCCTCGTAGCCGGGCTGGCCGGGCCAGAGGATCATATCCGTGATGCGGGTGCCCTCGAACTCCTCGAACGCGGTGAGATCGTCGCCGTCGTCGTAGCCAAGGATGCCGCCGGACAGGGGGCCCCGGCGGTCGTATGTGTCGTAGTAGATCGACCCGACCGGGGGGTCGGAGTCGGGATACTGCTCCGCATACTCGTCGGACCATTCGAACTCGTCCTCCCCATACCAGTCGGGATCCTCCCATTCGTGCATCTCAACTATGCGCCCATCTTCCGTGGCGTAGATGCCCTCGTAATCATGGGTGGTGAGTGGGACGGACTTGATGGCCTCCAGGTCATCTCCGCGGATGTTCTTCGATCTCCTGCGGGAGCCCTTCCCGGACCTGCGGTTCTGTGAGCCGGCCCCGTACTTGTCAGTGAGCGGCTGGTCCCTGGGTTCGGTGGAGTACCTGGTCCCCTGACCCCTGCGAATGAAGTCCCTGGCGTACTGCTCGAACGTCATGGCATCGTTCGGCGTGGCGGTACCGAGAATGCGGACCCCGTTCCTCGGATCGTTCATAGGCTCGATGACCGCGTTGATGTCAGCGTAACGGTACACATTCGTCCTGAAGATGGTCCCATCGGGTCCTCTGAATATGGCGTAGATGGGATCGTCATCTGACGGCTCCCATCTGGACGGGTCCCTGGGGCCCCACTTCCTCAAAGGCTTGGGCTTCCCATGGGTCATCTCCTGCCTCCCGACTTCCCGCTCCCCGCCTTCTTCTTCCTGGGCGCGGAGCGTGATGTCTTCCTGTTGGAGCTGGCCTTCTGCGGCGCCTTCGGCTTCTGCCCTCCCCCGGGCTTGAGCTGGCCGGAGGACTTCTTGCCGGCCAGGATAGTCTCGTCCCTCAGCCTGTTGAGCCTGACCAGAAGGTTCTTCCTGCGCTGCTCAAGGTCGTTGTCGTAGTCGATGGGGCCGACCTCGTCGTCGAGCCAGTCGATGGCCCATTGCAATCCGGACTTGGACCTTAGCGATGCGGCGCCCTGGTCTATCGCTTCGTCGATGGTGTCGTATGCGTCCTTGAACTCGTAGGTGTCGTAATCGTATGAGAACGACACGAAATCCATGACCAGGCGCATGAAATCGGATGGTCCGGACAGCTTGGACGACCTGGAGACCTTCTTCTTCGGCTTCCTGTTGGAGGACGTCTTCGGCTTGGCCCTCATCCTCTCCCTGTCCAGCCTGAACTGGAGGGACGTCGTGATCTTCGACATGACGTACTTGGGGACTAACCCGCGGCCGTAGTCGGTTATCCTCCCGTTCCCGTCGATGCCGACGACGGTGTCGTAATCCGGACCGACCACGCGGACGGATGCCACCATCGCAGACCTGTCGTTGGGGTTGTAGGGCACGATTGCACCCTCGTAGTACCTCCACTTCCCGTTCTCGGATGTCCAGAGCAGCTTGTATCCGGACGGATCGGACCTGTTGGCCGATGCCTTCCTGGACTGGCTGGCCTTCTTGGACCGCCTGGGTTCGTTCCCGTTGACGATCTCCTTCCAGCTGCGGTTGAGTATCGACTCGGCCCTGTCGCGCACGTACTGGGGGACGCTGTAGAGTGCCCACTCGTCATACGTGACCTTCCCGCCGACGTTGATGCTGACGTCCCCGGAGTTCCATCCGTCGGAGATCGACACCACGGCGGCGGTGCTGTATGGTTCGTCAAGATCGGGCGCGAACCTGGGCTCCGACCTGTAGATCAGCCACTGCTGGTTGGGGGACACCCAGATTAGGTCGGGCTGGTCCTCGGTGGTGCGGACCCTGAATCCGCACTGCCTCCCGCGGCTCTCGTGCCAGCATGTGTATGTAATCTCGCACCTCCCGGGCTCGTAGAAGTACGATCCGGGGCTCCATTCCGTCGAGCCGCATCTGGGGCAACGGAACGAGCGGGGCATGAACTCATCATCACGCATGACGAGATCGGCCTTGGTCCGCTCAGCTTTCTTGGATGCCATTCAGGCACCCCCTGCAAATGCCGAATCGGAGAAGGCACGATGAGACGTGGGGACCGCCGCTACCCCTGGAAGCGGTGAAATTTCCGTCGCACCGTGGCTGAATCCATCGGCTCCGAATATAATCAATGTATCGCTCATTTCGACTGCACCTCCTATGGAGGAGGTTGAACGGAGGCGCGTGACCTGCCTCCGATTTTCATAAACAGGATAATTTTTCCCAAACAGGAATACAAAGGCGAAGGTCATCTCCTCCCTCCCTTGGTCCTGGGCTGGTGGTAGTACTCCTCGTACCAAGTGGGCGGGCCGTCGGGCACGTCGTCGTACCGCTTGACCCTGGTCAGTCCGAGATACAGGAACCTCCCGTCGGCGGTCTCGCCGAACGCCCGGTGGTAGTCGGGGTCCCTGGCCACATGGCCGGCGGCGTAGCCCCTGACGCATCCGTACCTGTCCAGGAGGGACACGGGGATGCGGTAGGGGTATCCGTCGAACTGGTACTGCTCGTAAATCTCCCGCGAGACCTCCTGGCCGGGGATCAGTTCCCCACGATCGTTATTCGAGCGGACCTTCCTCTTGGCTCCCGACCTCTTGGATTCGGTCGTTTTGACCCCGAACTTGGACGCCCTGGTATTCCCAGTCGCACCGCGTCTCCGGTTTCCAGAAGGCTTTGCTTTCGCCGTTATGGGAATTGGGTTTCCACCGTCAACGAATCTGTGACGGACCCTGCCTCCATTCCATATCCGAAGAAGCTGGTCGGTATCATCGGATTCCAGTGTACATGCCAGGCAATCCTCGCAAATTATCTGTCCGGGTGGACATGGATCGAAACGGTCGATGTCAGTCTGAACCTCATCACATTCGAAGCTCACACTGGTTGAACCACATACGGGGCATGGACGGATCTCCTTGTGATTGGGGATGTAGAACTTGTCGTTCGCGTCATTCTCCCAAAAACGGTCAATCATACCATCAAGCAAAGCTTCGACCTTGGCCAGCACATACTTCGGAATCCCTTTCTGCGGGGGATTCCAGGTTATGACGTAGGCCGGGTCGATGTCCACATCATAGATGATCGAACCGTCTGAGACAATAACGCTGGCATATTTGCTCCCCTTGCGGATCGTCCACTTCCCGTTGGAAGACTTCCAAAGCAGCTTGGATGTCATCTTCTGGACCTCCGCTTCGATTTCCTGTCGGCGTCCGCAAGGTAGGGTTCCCCACAATACGTGTCCTGGACGTAATCGGCCAGGTTGCTCCCGGCCTCGACGACCCCGTCCAGCCTGCGGCATTCGTAGGACGGCATCTCAGCCCTTCCTCCTGCGGTTGGCCGACCTCACTCCGCGGGTGCCGACACCCATGAGCTTCAGGAACCGCTTGTAGTCCTTCTCGGAGTAGTAACCGGCGATCAGCCCGTTCACCGTGGAGATCCCGATCATGATGTCGTCGTCATGATCGGAGCCGGTCATGCTCATGCGGCAATCGGCGGTGAACTCGCGGAATGCGTCGTAGTTCTGCTCCACGAACCTTCCGATGTGGGCGGTTATGTACAGCATGTACCTGTGCTGGTGTAGGCGGTCGAACTGGATGCTGGAGGCAAGGAACTCGACCGTCTCGTCGTAGAACGGGGTGTCCGACGACCTGTATCCGGGCTCGTTGAGCACCCAGGCCCATCCTTCGACGTCGTAATCCGAATCGTAGACGTCGATGACCCTGTAGCCAAGACGGATCATCTCCTCTAGGACGGAGGTCATCTCCTCACCCCCTTGGATTTGGATGCGGACCTCGGTTTCTTCGCGAACTGGACGTTCGGCTTGCGGGGCTGGGATGCGGCCTTGGACCTGGGTTTCGTGTTGCACGAACCCCGGCCCTTGGTGGACTTGGTCTTCCCGGATGCCTTGGCCGGTCTCCCGGAGGACCGGGACCTCCGGGAGCTGTCCGGGTAGCCGTCGTACTCGCCTGTCCAGGATGCGTCGTCGGTGTAGAGCCTGCCGTAGACGTTGCCGAAACGGTCAACCGCCGCCCAGATGCGGTATGTGGGACGGTAGACGGACTGACGCTCCTCACGGACGGTGACGGACCTGCCGTAGAGCCTCCTGGCAAGCGTCGCGGGGTTCTGGGCCCGATACCACATTCCAGTTCCGATCTCCTTGATGTCCATCATCTGCGGACCCCCTTGCGGTTGGAGCTCGTCCTGGACTTCGGTTTCTTCGCGAACTGGCCGTTGGCCTTGCGGGGCTGTACGTTGCACGACCTCTTGGCTGGAGAACGGTTCCGGGAGGTTTTGGCGGACCCGGAGGCGGCACGGTAGTTGTCCCTGACCAGTGCCTCGGCGTCCTCCAGCGCTAGATCCCCGTTGACGTATGCGTCCCATCCATAAGTGGCGAACAGCGCGTAGGCCGCAAGACTGTTCCCTTTTACGACGGGAGCCCCGTAGTCGAGCTCCATTTCGGCGGCGGACTCGAATGTGCCGCGCATCATCTCGACCATCGCCGATTTGGAGAGGCCCCTGTGCAAGCCGTCGGAGAACTCCGACTCGAACATCTCCGGGTTAGAAAGGACGAGCTCCCTCCCGATCGGGGAGAGGTTGTCCAGGACGAGCCTCATCGCCTGCTCCCTCCCTTCTTCGACCCTTTCGGCTTCCTGGCGAACTGGCCGTTGGCCTTGCGGGGCTGGGCCGAAGCCTTGGACTTCGGCTTGGTGGACTTGGAGGCCACCTTCGCCGGCTTGCCCTTCGGCTTGGAGGAACGGTTGGACGTCCGGGCCTTCGCGTTCGAAGACCCGCCGGCGGACTTCCCGTTGCCTTTGCCGACGAACGACGAGTACTTTTCGGCGTAGACCGATGCCAGGTTGTGGTAGTCGATGTCAGACTGCTCGAATCCGATCAGGAATGCTTCGATAGCGAAGGGATTCACGTTCTGAACCGCCGAGTAGGTCTTGTTGTAAAGGTTTACCAGCTCACCCTTCACCATGACGACGATCTTCTCCAGGACCGCCTTCTCGTCCAGACCTGCCAGGTACCAATCCTGGAAGAAGTCCTGGAGCGTATCCTCGAATCCGATCTCGGCGAGATAGTATGTGCAAAGCCAGGTGTTGCGGTTGGCGTATCTATTGTACGACAGATTACCGCCTCCTGTTGCTGGACCCGCGACTGGTACTCGGTTTCTTGGCGAACTGGCCGTTGGCCTTGCGGGGCTGGACCGAAGCCTTGGACTTGGGTTTGGAGTTGCACGAACCCTTGCCCTTGCATCCGGAGTTTGTCTTCCTGGACTGGGAGGTTCTGGGGTTGACCCTCCTGTATCCGGTCATACGTGCCACGACTTCCGGTTTGTCGGAAATGAAACCGGACAGCCATTTGCGGAACTCCCAGTTTACAGCCTGCCTCCCCCCGTACCTTTCGACGACCTCGATCGGTGTGGAGTTCTGGTTGAAGCTCTGGACGAACCTGTCGTACAGCTTGTCGTTGAACTTGTACTCCAGAAGATCCACCATGTCGTCGTTGTAGAGACGATCGCCGTCGCTGTCCACCCAGGTCATCTCCTCGCCCCCTTGGACTTGGAGTTCGTAGTCTTGGGTTTCCTGGAAGCGTTGCCCTTCGGCTTCTTCGCGAACTGGCCGTTAGCCTTGCGGGGCTGGGCCGAAGCCTTGGACTTGGGCTTAGCATTCCCGGAAACGGACTTCCTGGAGGATGAGGTGGTCTTCCGACCCTTGCGGTTAGAGGACGCCTTCCCGGAAGAAGACGACGTCCCGCCGACGTCGTAGGATGCGATCAGGCGGTGCCCTTCGGCGTGCGCCTTGATCTGCGCCGGGGTCTGGTTGTAATAGCCGTTCAGCCACAGCCCGGACATGGGGTCGTAGTCCTTCCCCCAGATGAGCTGGCGCCCGTTCACTGCAACAACGTCATACACGGTGCGGGAACCGTAGGAGCTCTCCCATACGTCGTAGTAGACCTCCTTGATCTTGAAGCCGTTGAACGTCTCCTTCGCATAGGGGGACGAACCGTACTCGGACGGCTCCGGACGGCTGGCCCCGTTGTACCCGGGGTTCGCGGGCTTCGAGGACCTTGACCTGCGGACGTTGAAGCTGTTCTGCTTCCTGTCGTTCTTCAGGGTCATGTCCCCGCCGGAGTTGCTGGCCTTGTCGTCGAGACCGAGGATCAGCAGCATGGAGTTGATCGCGTCCCTGTCCGGGCCGGAGCTCCCTCCGACCGCGTACGTCCTGGTGTTGGGGTCGTAGTCGAAGATGATCGTCCCGAAGTGGCTGAGGAGGAACGTGCCGTCTGGCTTCATCATCGTCCAGTAGCCGGTCGGAGACTGCTGCCAATGGCCCGGATTCTCCTTCGCCTTCTCGTACTGGGAGACGATGACCTTCAGCGGAAGTGTCGGCATATCAGGCACCTCCCTTCGCTGCCCTGGCCGTACGACGGCGTGCGAACCTTCCGGAATCCCTGGTGCTGGATTGCATGTCGGCCTTCCGACGAGACTCCATCGACTCGGCCAGCGCTGCCAAGTTGTCGTCGATCTCCTTGATGCGGTCGTAGTTGCCTCTAAGGAAGCGCTCCGCGGCCTTCATCACATAGGCTGGGATCTCACCCATGCCAGTGTCTCTGATTCTCCCCGTCGTGTCGATGCTGACGTTGCTGATGGTGTCGGGACCGTTGACGATCACGGAAGCCAAGACATCAGAACCGCCTACGGTGGAGGTCTGGAGGCTGTGGACGCTGATCATCCAAAGTCCGTTCGGGGATTCCCAGATGCGGTTGGGATCGGTGGCCATTTCACCGCCTCCCTTTCGCCGGGGAACGCCTGTTGGACTGCGGGACCGGGGGCGCCTTGCCCTTGCGGGGCCTGGTGTCCGCGGAGGCCCTGTTGGGGGACGCGCGCGGACCCTTGGCCTTCCCGGGAAGGGCCCACTTGCGGGACCTCTTCTCCTCCTTCAGACGGGAGACCGCGTCGTCGAAGGCCTCGGACTCGGTCATCATGTACCTCCCGTTCATCACGGGGTACCCCATCTCGCGGTCCGCCTTGTTGGGATGATGGGTCCAGTCGATGCCCAGCCAGTTGGCCCACAGGCCCGTCTCCCGGCTCTTACCGACTATGATGTAGTTGATGCCGTACATCGCCGGGTGCTGGCCGATCAGGAAGATGTTGGCCAGGTCGTAGTCGAAGCTGTCCAGCGTCTGGGCGAACCCCTCCTCCGGGGAGACGGGTGCCGACTTGGTAGCCATGTCGCTCACCTCTTGCCCTTCCTGGACTTGCTGGCCTGGGTTGACGTCGCCTTGGACTTGCCCTCGGAGCCCTTGCGCTTGATGCACTGGTTGCCCTTGGGCTTGTTCTTGCTGGCGGAGCATCTGCCGTTGGAGCATGAGGTCCTGCCGCTGGTGGACCTGGCGTTGCAGGACTTGGTGTTGCAGGACTTGGAGCTGGAGGATCCCTTCGGTTTGGAGTTCCCGGACTTGGACTTGCCCTTGCCTCCGGACTTCCTGTTGGCGGATGCGGACTGGGCGGGCTTGGAGGACTTCTTCTTCGCGGGCTTGCCCTTGCCGGATACCCTGGGCCCTCCAATCGGTACGGCGTTGTCCCAGCAGACGATGCCTCCCCTGCCGTCCTCCCACATGTTGGCCACGGGGGAGTTGCCGGCCTCGATCGCGCGGCGGCATTCCTCGTAGTTGGCGCGGTCCTGGGGGTACACGCGCATGGTGCGGGTGTGTCCTCCTCTGGTAATGTAGACGTCGAACCCCTTCAGTCCGTTTCCGATGGGGACCTCCTCGACGACGCAGTCGGAAAGGGTCCACTTGCGCTTGACGTTCTGGCTGGCAACGGGTGCGGGGATGGACCTGACCTGCCTGGAAGACACCCTCTGCTGGGGCAGCGCCCTGGGAGCGTTGGGGCTCTTCATATACATCTGACCGTCCTGGCAGTATCCGATCTGCTCCCCCTTCTCGTTGAGAAGGACGAGCACAGGCCCGGTCCAGCCGGTCTGCCTGATGGCGTTGGTGGCGGCGGACTTCGCCGAGCGGCGGTTGAGCTTCCTCTGGGTGCGGTTCGCCTTCCTAAGTTCTTTCTTCAGTCTCTCCTCGTCGGCCAGACGGTCCTCCACGCTGCGGTTCTGCTGGTTGATCCTGTCGATGGTGCTCTGGTACTCCTGGGCCGACATAGTGCTAATGGGCATTCTATCTCTCTGTTCACGAGCGCGCGGAAGCCCCGCGCCCTAGGCCTGCGGTCCAGAACATTCTCCATTCGGCTCACCTCTTCCTCACGTTCCGGCTCAGAATCTGAGCGCGTGCGATCGACGAGTACTCGTAGCCATGGAGCACGGCGTTACGAGCGGCCCTCCCCTTGAGTCTCGGAACCTCGGACTGGGGCACGTCCGGGGGCGTGTCGGTGAGTATCCTCCTGTCGTCCAGGTACGCCTCCCGGGACTGCATCCCGGGCACGGTGTCGTAGTAGCCCGACTGACTCCTGTCGAGCCCTGTGCGGACGACGGTCTCTGCGACTGTCAGCCTCTCCTCGTCCTGGAGGATCCTGTCCTGCCTGGACTTGGAAAGATGGTCGAAGGTCCAGTCCTTGAGACGGCCCTTCCTGGTGGACGGGTACGTGGTGCGGAGGATCCCGCGCCTGTCGGGGTCCACCGCGCGCTGGTGGTGGACCACCTCGTGGACCACCCCGTCCGGCGTGGTCTGCCTTTCGAGCAGTATCAGCGGAACCTCCACCCCGTCCTGCTTCCTGTAATAGCATCCCGTGGCATCCCCCATGTCGGGGACGGTGCGTATTATGAAGCTGCCGTTCCTCGTCATGGTCTCCAGCTCATCGCGTGTGAACGACTGGGAAAGGATGCGGCGTATGCGCGCCTGCTCCTCCGGATCGGCCATCACGGCTATCCTGCGCTGGACCGACTTCTGGTTGTCCGGTACCGATGAGACATCGTAGTACGGGGAGTCCGGCGTGTCTATGCCCTGGATGTCGCAGCTGCTGGGGTTGGCCCACCACTGGGCGATCTCCTGCGGCGTGCGTCCCGACGGGATGACGAGCTCCGACCTGGAATCCAGGTCGGACCAGTCCCCCTTCTCCTGGAAGCGCGACACAAGGGCCCAGTCGGGCACCAGCCCGTTCTCGTCCACCGGGATGCGGTACGTCCTCATCCCCACCCGGACACTCACGGTGTCCGGGGAATCCGTTCCTTTCCTTCCGAACCTCATGACACATCATCTCCAATGCACCACTGCACGGCGCGACGGAGCTCATCGATGCCGTACCTCCCGTCGGGAAGAGAGGTCTGAGAACCATGACCCGGTGCACCCTTCCCGGCCTTCGATTGATCGTCAGAAGAGGGTCCCCTGCCATCGTCGGATTTGTGTCCGCTGACACAAACGACCCCCTCGTTTTGCGGGGTTTCCTTAGAAATATATATAGGAGGTTTTTTCGACCCCCCTTTCACACACCCACACAAACGTCTGGCTGCTGTGGAATTTGTGTGAACTTCCTCGGAGTGGGGATTCATTGAAATCCACACCTTTTCGACACCCGATTCAGTCGCGCGACTGACCTTCACATAGCCCGCCTTCGATATGCGGTAGCGGAGCTGGTCGCGCGACAGTCCCATCGATTCGGAGACTTCCTTCTCGGTCATCCCCTTGTTGAGCAGATTGACCGCGATCTCGACCTGTGTCTGCTTCTTAGTGACCTCGGGCGCCGGCGGCTTCTCTGCCGGCGCGCCCGTGATGACCTCGCTGTGGTGCTCACGGTAGTAGCGCTTGATCGTGCTGAGCACTTCTATCGAAGACCCCCCGCCGATCGTGCGGTTGAACAGCTCCCAGTCGAAGTCGTCCCCGACGTAGAACGTCGCGCTGGCCTCGTGGTCGTAGCAGTAACCACCCTCCTTGAGGGTGTCCCTTGTGCCCGTCCATTCCGTTACGGGAACTCTGAGGAACCTGGGTTCCGAATCGTAGGCCTTCACCAGCATGAGCTCCTTCGGGGTGTATGGAAGGTGATGCTTGGCGATGTACTGGGCGTTCAGCGCCAGGTCCTTCTTGAACTTGCATGTCAGATTCCCGGGGTAGTTCTTGTCGTTCAGGTAGTTCCTGAAAGCCGGCCCGATACCCCTCGCGGACGGGGTGAGGAACCACACCACCAGGCGGAACTTCCTGATCGTACCCAGGAACTCCTTCATCATGACCGATGCGTTGGTCTGGTTCGTGTCGCCTCCGATGAAGTTCTGGGCCTCGTCCAGGATCAACACTATCACGACATCGCGCCCGTACCTCTCGATAATCTGGACGACCAGCGGGAAGAGCTCCTTCATCGTCGTTATGTGATGCACATCCGGCGGCGTCTCCACCAATATGCGGCCGTTGACCTTGTGGAAGAAGATCATGTTCGTGACGACCACGACCTTGCCCACGCTGGGGTACGCTCCCTTCACCAGCCTCTCGGCCACCGCGACTGCGGTATGCGACTTGCCGCCGCCCTTGAAACCGCTGGTGAGTATCGCCGCACCTGGCTTGAATATGGATGCGAAGTAGAGATCGGCCGGGCTTCCCTTCTGGACCATTCACTCATCCCCCATGTCTATCATCTCGGCCTCCGCGGCCGGCTGGAGCTCCAGCGGGTCCTTGTCGATCAGCCCGACCTCGCGCATGATCTGCTCGTAGACCATGAGGTAGTTCAGGAAGGTCTCCGGATCCACCCTCTGGCGCTGGTCCTTGGGGAGCGGGGCGAGATTGGCCTGGACCTTGTACTGGTCGAAGTTCCACAGCATCTTGTTCGGACAGTTCAGCGAAAGGGTGAGCTCGAACGTCTTCAGGTATGAGACGCGCGTGTCCCCCAGCGAGTAGTAGCCGATGAGCTCCCAGTATGCCTCGTTCAAGGGACCGATGGTGTCCTTGTAGACCAAGGCCTGGCCATCCTTCATCATGCTGCCGCCTCCCTGCGTCTGAACAGGCGGATGCGCCTGGAATGCTCCGATTCGAGCGGACGGGAATCCTTCTCGGCCTTCAGCGATTCAAGGGTCTCAAGCATCGAATCGATTGGATCGTATGCGAACGCCGACGCGATCTCCAGCACCGAGTCGATGACCGGCGAATGGCCGATGGGCTCCTCATCCGATCCGTCCTCCGATCCATCGTCCGGATCATCATCCGAATCGTCCTCGTCGTCATCCCAGAACCCGTCGGACATGGGGTCCGGGGACTCCTCGTCGTCGAAGTCCTCGTCCTCGGATTCGTCATCATCCGAATCATCGACCTCGTACTCGCGGTAGATGGGGATGTCCAGCTCGTCCTCCTCCTCGGGTTCCTCGGAATCGTCGCCGTCATCGAACGACCTCATGTACGAATGCATGTCCGATTCGATGCGGTCGGCCTCCCGACGACGCTCTTCTGTATCCATCTGGGCGTAGAGCTCTTCGACGTCATCGACCGAAAGCCTCTCGTCCATGTCCTTGATGGTGCGGATGGTCTCGTACTCGATGGGGACGTTGAATCCGATGGTGGACGATTTCCACATCTCCTCGCTGACACCCTCCTCGATGTACTGCTTGGCATGCTGGTCCACACCCTGCATCGTAGAGTAGAGGCGGGACGTCATGCGCTGGACGTTGACTATCTGCCTCGCGGACCCGAAGTTGACTATCTGGCGGAGCGTCCACAAATCACGGATCTTCGACGGGTCGTTGACCGGCGGCTCCCTCGCGTAGACCATCCTCGGGGAGCGGCGCATGACGTAGGCGCACCACTCGATGTTCTCCAGCTGGTCGATCAGCTCCTTGATGTGCTGGTCGATGTACTCGTCCACCTCGTCCAGATACCATTTGGACGACTTGGCGAACTTGTACGCGGGACCGAACATCACGGCCTCGGAGGTGTTGTCGTCCGGGATGGGCGCGATGATCGGGCGGGGCTCGACGTTCATTCCTCCTCCCTCCTAAGATTCGTCTTTATCTTACGGCGTATCCTCATACGCTCCATCAGCGGTGCACGCTTCACTCCGCGCCTTGCCAGCTGACGTCTCAACTTTTTCTCAAGAGTCCCGTTGGACCGCTGATAAGAGTACAGCTCCACGAGTCTGGTACCGTTTTCCTTGTGCACCTGACGCTTCCATTCCATCCCCTCACGATATTCTATCGACGGGTCACGTCCGGTCTTGGATGTGAAGTAGGGCGCTACCTTTCCCTTACGATTGATTCCGTAGTATTCGATGTAAACGTCCGTGTCTGGAATATGGAAATCGGGATGGTACTGGCCCCTATACTTCTCATTGCGTGTATCCACGATGTACGGGTCCTCGTAGGAATAGGGGATTCCGTTAAGCAGAAGCCAGTTAGCTATGTCGGCCTCTCCCTTTGACTTGTAGGCCACACCGTCCAGTCCATAGAAACAACCGGGATGGTAGAAGAAACGGCGTCTGCCACTCATTCCTCCTCCCTCCTGATCTTCTTCTTGACCTTGCGCCTCTCCTTGGCCCTCTCGGAGACCATCTCCTCAAGGTCCAGCCCAAGCTCCTCCATGAACAGCTTGTCCGGGTTCCGGCCGGCGATGGCTGAGTACATGATGCCTCCGCCCTTCACCATGGCCACGTTCAACTCGGACTCCGCTTCGACGTAGGATACCTGGAGCTTGGCGTACTCCATGAACAGGTCCTCGTACTTGTTGGCGTTGAGGATCCAGTCGTACGGGGCATCGGTGCAATACGGGACGGCCAGGTACCTCCTGGCCTCGATCTTGAACTTGAATCTCCAGCGGGTCTCCTCGTACTCGTTGATCTCCACCCCGGCGACATCGATCGCCTCGGCGGTGTTGACTATGTGGTACGCCTGCTTGCATGTCACGGAGCGAGTGCGCTGGACGGCGCTGAGCTCCAGGGGGTTGTCGATGTGGAGCAGCATCGCACGGCAAATCTTCCTGAAGGACTGCGGCTGCCAGCACATCCTGCCCTCGCGGTTGCGGTAGCGGACGATGGGATAGATGTCCTGTGTGCGCTCGACAATCTGGTGCACCGACACGTAGACGACGTCGGCGCCCTGGGAGCAGTATCCGATCAGATAGCCTCCCCAGAATCCGACAAGGATGGCCAGGTAGCGGAACCACACGGGGTCGTCCAGCGGCGTGGGCCAGACCGTGGCCAGCAGCACCGACGGCACCACGGATGCGATGATGAACATCACCGACACCGGGTCGTTCAGCGGGAACATGCAATGGGCCGCATCGCGGACCCTTATGCCGACGAAATAGGACACCAGCGCGATGGCGACGGTGGCGAAGGGCAGCAGCATGGTCAGCCAGTCGGTCATACCGCCATCACCTTCCCCATGATCGTGACCATGGCCGTGGCCAGGACGATGAGGCCGCCAAGCTTGTGGCCGGTGGCGGCCAGGACGTACACTACGATCACCTGGACGGCGAGAAGGACCGTGCTCCAGTTCCCGCTGAGGAACGCGACGGTCGATTCGATGTCGTATCCGGTCCAGGCGAAAAGGATCAGGCAGAATGCGGCGCCGACCACGCCTGTGGCGACGGTCGTCAGAGATACCATGGAACGACCCCAACGGCGCTACCGCTGAACGGTGCGCGTGTTGTGGTCGAGTTCCTGGTGCGGGCCGAGAAGGCCTTTTCGAGTCTCATTTGGGTTCCCTCATGGTGTTTTGACGTCTAAATCGTTTCTTCTTTCGTACACTTTCTTAAAGAGATCGGACGTTTCGGCAGCAGCGGCAAAGGTATGCCCCCTAGGGCCCTTACCGTTGCCGGGGACGACACGGATCGCCGTCATCGCTTCCGCCTTGACCCTTCCGCGGACGTCCGCCCCGAAGGGGTGAGAAGCAATCAACCGGTATTCCCGCCGGCCCGCATTCCCGTCTTCCCGTTCCATTCTTATACCTCCGATTCCCTGTTTGGATTGCGTGTTAGCCTAGGGAGCAATGTTGGCAATTGAGCCGGCATCCCCCAGCTTCGCACCTCCTTTTATAGTCTCAAGTCATCCCTTTTCCTAGACGTGTGATGGCGTTCCCACGATACGTCCAACCGTTGGCTGAAGACCCTACCTACAGTCCCCCTCGGGGGTGATGGTCTGAGCTCCCCCGGGGGAGAGGAAATCACAGCCCGCCTCAAGGCAAGCGGTTGTCTCCGAGGCGTGGGCGGTCACATGACCGAGCCTATACCACGTCATTTCCTGCTCCAGCTGCTCGTCTTCATTTGCGGACCCTCCTGTTCAGACTGGGCACCGCATCCACATCCCCGGTGTATCTGACGAACCATCTCCTTCTGCCGCCGTCCACCGGGGCTACTGTCTGTACGACCTTCCCCTTCACGGTCCTCCTGGCCCCGGGCATCCCCTCAAGGTACGAGACGGCATCTGAATCCACGATCATCCTGCTCACGCTCCTGTCCTTCCAGCCGTCCCCGTCCCTCTCCTGGGTGGTGAGCTTCATGTATGTGGGCCTGGGCACAAGTGAGCGGCCGTCCTCGAAGACCACGGGCTGTCCGTCAACCTTGAACACAGCGTCCCCGCGTCCGGCGGACGCATCCGGCTTCGGATACAGCCCCGGAGGGTACTCGACGCCGCAGCTGGCGCACACCAGCGCGCCGTTCGTCCCCGTGGGATGGAACTCCGACCAGCGGTTGCACTCCGCGCACAGCCCGAAGATCGTCCTCGGGCCGGCGTTCCTGGAGGCCCTGGGCCTGCGGCCCTTCCCGGAGGGTTTCCTGTTGAAGCTGAAGTCGTATCTGATATGCTCCATCCGGCAAGCATCGCGCACGGTATACTGTCCAGGCGGGAAGTGGATGTCCCTCTCGATCCCGAGACCTCCCCATCCGCGGTATCCCTTGAGCTCGTTGAGGGAGACGTACCCGTACTCCGGGCCGAAACCGAGATCGACCAGTCCGAACATGAGCCAGTCGTCCCCCTGGGGCGAGGCCTCCGTGATCAGCCAGGTGCCGGAGGAACCCGGCCTGAAGTACTTGGCGATGACCAGCGCGTCCCCGCCGAGGCCGTCCTGGCTGTATAGGGGGTACTTCGCGAACACCCTTTCGAGCTCCTTGGTCATGAGCTTCATTCCGACGCCTCCGTTCCGTTGAATCCAATCATTTTATCTACCCCGATTCCAATCGTTCACTGTCGCTACCGGAGCCGTACGGGGTCCTGCGGGACGGAGGGTAGAGGACGCTGATCTGCGGGTCAGCACGAATCCGTCTGCCGGCATAAGAGCCAGGGATTCCGTACCGTTCTGGGAACAACCGGTCAATGACCGGTTCTGAATGCGATGCCGCCCAGTACCGGCGGCTCTCCCCTCTTTTCTGTTACATACGATGACGCCGTTCTCCTCGACGAACCTCCGGCCACGTCCCTTCTCGTAGTTCCATGCGTGCTCCCCGACGAACATGTCGGTCGTCTGCATCACCGGTGTGAGCTCAGAATCCTCGCTCATGACTGGATTACCGTAAGACAGCTCCTTGTCGGTCCCTTTGAAGGCCTCCTCGGCAATCCTGCGGTAGATGTCAGTGTCGAAGTTGTGGGAGTGGTCTATGCGGATCTTGTAGATGCCCGGAGGGCCGTTCTTGGCTACCCCGTCGATGATCCTCTTGTAGGAATCGATATACTCGAAGGTGGCATTCTCCTCCCTGTTGAGTTCCGGGTCGTCCATAGGCTTCACGACGGAGTACTTGACGACATCCTGCTGGTTTATCAGACGGATGACGTCCTCGCAGACATCCCTGCTGGACCTGGAGTGCTTGAGCTCACCCATGCCGGGGGGTACCTCGTGGCCCTTGTTCCTCGTGTTGGAGGGCTTGCTGAGCGCGATGCTGGCAAGCAGCTCCGGATCGTCCATTTGAAGGGCATCCATGATGAACGGGTATCCATTCTCGTAGAACGGCCTGCCCGACTCGTCGATCATGAGATAGCGTATGGGCACGCCATGGGCGGTCCTCTTGTTGCGATTCAAGATCATCTGCGGCCTCTCCTCCTGTTGAACGTCCCCCTATGAGACCCGTGGTAGCGGTTGACCTCCGGATCGTATGTCCTCCTGGGGATACCGGCGGCCTCCAGCCTGGGGTAAAGGTCCTCGTCGGTGTAGCGGGGATCCCATACCTCCTTCCACATATCGAAGAGCATGCCGTAGTCCCCTTTCGCGGCGTCCGCCCTGGCCTTCCTGATCTCGGCGTCGGTGTAACCCAAGTACCTGAGCTCTTCGTCCGTGACGCGGATGAAGTCCCCTTGGGCGTACATCGCGTCGTCGGGGTGGTCCAGGTATGACGTGGCCTCGTCGATGAAGGAACCGGGGTCCACCGTGTAGGCCATCTCGCCGATGGGTTGGTTGACGATCTCGGCGACGTTCTCCGGCGTGACGGCCTTGACGTAGACCGAGCGGTACTTCTCGTTCCACCAGGCCTCCCCGTCTGTCATGACCGCTTCCGTCAGCGATTCGAACCCCTCGCCGTTGGGGTCGTCGTAGTTCTGGCCGCGCTCAGCCTCCACGCGGTCCAGGGTGGAGAAGTACTTCTCCACCAGGTTTCCGCAGTGCTCCTCCGTCACAAGCACCAGCCTGTCGTTACGGCTTGCGACGGGTCTCCTCTTTCCAAACATGTTATCGTGATGTCCCCGGGTTTACCGTCCCGGGATCGGATGCGGTCGAGTACGATTCGAATGGTTTGATATACTCCCGATCAGATGCAGTATCATTGGCATCCGAGAATCCAGAACTCCGGACACGAGGAGGGCGGCTTCCACAGGCCCAGGGATTGAGTTACCCACGAATCCGCGTGCCCTGCCTTGGATGGCGAGGAGATCTGGCAAACTCGGATGTCACCGTTTCTTGCGATTGCCTGCTTTGATTATCCTATTCCTTTTGGTGAAGCCCTCCCCAAGTCCTGTCGATTTGATATACGGCGAAAGGTATGTCCGATCACGCGGCCCGGTCTAATGTGTCCCGGCTGTCGGGAGGGTCAGGTCAGCCGCCTAGCGGACTTCGCTTCCGCCGAATCCCTTCAGTCCGCCTTCAGTGGCAAGGGGCGCAGGGATGCCGGGCCAATCCTCTTTTCTTCTCACACCCCCGCTATGAGGCACGCCGCCCCCGTGACGACCGTGGCCAGGATGATGGCCAGCACGTACGCGACGACGGTCAGCACCACCGTCA
>OOCI01000731.1_pt1 | contig 28998 bp, 23 predicted proteins | sample 1671761 | NCBI WGS metagenome assembly OOCI01 (sample SAMN06348190, study PRJEB24527) | human gut metagenome | biome: human gut; feature: ankylosing spondylitis patient; material: feces | host: Homo sapiens | place: China | collected 2015-10
AGCAGTCGGAGTTCCCGGTTTATGAAGGACAGCACGAAGCTATCATTTCCGAAGAGGATTGGTATCTGGCACAGGAAAAGCGCAAGATCAATTCTTTTAAGCGGGAAAAGGTTAACAATCCAGACCACGCACACATCCTGTCCGGTATCTTGAAATGCCCATGCTGCGGAAAGAGTATGTACGGCAATATCGCCAAGGCGCACAGCAAGGACAAGAAAACACGGTATTATTACTACTGCAAAAATACGGTAACACCTACCGGGCATGAGTGCAGTTTCCGTCTGAATATCGAGCAGACGGAAATCAACAAATTTGTGGCGAAGGTTATCTCCGCTATGGTCAACAATCCACGGTTTGTAGAAGCGATTCAGGCGAAAATCGGAACAGCAGTTGATACAGAAGATATGGAACGGCAGATTGCTGTCCTACAAGGGCGGCTAAAGCAAGCCTTTGGAACGAAAAGCCGCTTGGAGCGTCAGATGGATACCTTGGACATCAATGATGCCCACTATGACAGAAAGATTTTGGACTTGCAGCGCCGCTATGATGAGCAGTATGACACCATAGAGGAAATCGAAGTTCAGATTGGCGAATTGCAAAGTCAGATCCGCAGCATCCAGCAGGAGAAGATTTCCGGAGACAATATCTATCGCTTGTTGCTGGCATTTGATGAAGTCTACCATTCCGCAACGGAAGCGGAGCAGAAGGAGTTTATGAAGGCCTTTATCGAGCGAATTGAGATGTTCCCGGAGAAAAGGAAAGACGGAAGCTGGATAAAGAAGATCGTATTCAATTTTCCTGTGCCTGTTGATGGTGAGGAAGTGAAAGAACTTCCCTTGGAAACTGAAACAACTGTCGAGACGGTGGCGCTGCTCAAAAGGCGGGAGAATGACCAAGGACCTGACAATTAAAAAATAAGCAAAATGCACAAGAAATAGATGGAAAAATTGTAGATTTATGCTTGACAAATGTCGAAATATGGGTTATTATACCTTTTGCTTGATGGCATTTTCTTAACGGAGCCTTTACATGTCTCCGCAAGTTCATCCTGTTGGCAAACCGATCGAAAGGCCGGGACGCAAAGCTATAGTGTCTAAATGAACACCCTTGAAAAAGGTTCACATGACAGACTGGCCGCACCATTTCCTGCGGTCAGTCTGTTTTTTTGCCGCCGGCCCCTGCGGCGGCCCCCATTTATTGATCCTGAGGTGAATCCCTATGGCATATATGCGGCTGGGCGACCTGCTGCTGTCCTCGGGCGTGATCTCGCACGAGCAGCTTGAGCGGGCGCTGGAACTGCAAAAGGAAAGTAAGGAGCGTCTGGGCGACGTGCTGGTGCAGAGCGGCATCATCACCGAGCAGCAGCTCATCGAGGCGCTGAAAATACAGCTCGGTGTGGAGTTCGTCGATCTCACGGCGGTCTCCATTCCGGTGGAGCTGGCGAAATATGTGCCGCGCACGCTGGCGAAGAAATACTGCGTGGTGCCTGTGAAGCTGGTGCGCGACACCCTCTACCTCGCGATGAGCGATCCGCTGGACTTCATCGCGCAGGAGGAGGTCAAGGCCGCCTCGCGCAAGCGCGTGATCCCGATGATCGCCACGCACCGCGCGACCGAGCAGGCCATCAGCCGCCTCTACGGCAGCGAGGGCACCGCCCGCGTCATCGAGGAGATGAAGCGCGAGGCGGGCTCCGCCGGACCGGATATCGTGCCCGCGCAGCTCGCGAAGGACAGCGACAGCAGCGAGGGCGCGCCGACCATCCGCTTTGTCAACTCCCTCATCGAGCGCGCCTTTGCCGAGCGCGCGAGCGATATCCATCTCGAGCCGCAGGAGGGCGAGATGGTGGTGCGCATGCGCATCGACGGCCTGCTCCGCCGCGTTCTGACCGTGCCCGCCGAGCTGCAGAGCACCGTCATTTCCCGCCTGAAGATCATGGGCGGCATGGACATTGCCGAGCGCAAGGTCCCACAGGACGGCCACGCCATGCTGCGCGTGAAGGGCAGCGAGATCGACCTGCGCATCTCCTCGATGCCGACGGTGTACGGCGAGAAGATCGTGCTGCGCCTGCTCAACAAGACCTCGCAGCTCCTCTCCCGCGACGCTATCGGGCTGGAGGGCGACGACCTTGAGTCCTATCAGGCGCTGCTTCGGAATACCGGCGGCGTGATCCTGCTGGTCGGCCCTACGGGCTCCGGCAAATCCACGACGATGTGCGTGATGCTCCGCGACCTCGCGCGCGAGGAAGTGAACATCGTCACGCTCGAGGACCCTGTGGAATATTACATCCCCGGCGTCAGCCAGTGCCAGATCAACGAAAAGACCGGCATGACCTTTGCCGGCGGCCTGCGCGCCATTCTGCGCCAGGACCCCGACATCATCTCCGTCGGCGAGATCCGTGACGGCGAGACCGCGAGCATCGCCATGCGCGCGGCCATCACCGGCCATCTGGTGCTCTCGACCCTGCACACCAACGACGCCCCCTCCGCGGTCGACCGTCTGCGCGACGTCGGCGTGGAGCCGTGGCTGATCTCCGGCGCGCTGCGCGGCGTGGTGTCGCAGCGCCTGGTGCGCCGCATCTGTCCGCACTGCAAGAGGGCCTATCATCCCGCGAGCGACGAGCTGGCCCTGCTGGGGCTGGACGACGCGCCGGACCTCGTGTTCTACAAGGGCGCGGGCTGCCCGGACTGCCATCACACCGGCTACACCGGCCGCCGCGCCGTGTTCGAGATCCTGATGATCGACGCGCCGCTGCGCCGCCTCATCACCGCCGGCGCGAGCGCGGACGAGCTTGCCGACGAGGCCCGCAGGCATGGCTTCACCACCATGCGTGAGCGCTGCCGCGACCTGGTGCTGCGCGGCGAAACGACGGCTGAGGAGGCCGCCCGCACCATCAGCTCCACCATCGAGAGCTGAACGGAATGACCAAAGAAAAAGGCAGGTGAATCGGCTTGACGACCTATAAGTACAAGGGCCAGTCGCTCAGCGGCGCAAGGGTGAGCGGCGTGGTGCGCGCCTACGACGAGTTCGAGGCCGTCGCCAAGCTGCGCGACACCTGTGCCTTCATCACCAAGATCGAGCCGGTGAAGGAGCGCGGGAACGCGCTGGATAAGCCCATCGGCTTCCGGCTCAAGGACAAGGAGCTGGCGCTGCTCTGCTCGCAGTTTTCCATCATTCTCACCTCGGGGCTGAGCGTGATGCGCTGCGTGGAGATGGTCGCCTCGCAGACACGCAATAAGTACACGCGCAGGATGCTGGAAAAGGTGGCCGAGGAGGTCGGCGCGGGCTATTCCCTCGCGCAGAGCTTTGAGAGCAACGCCCCTTATCTGCCCGCCACGTTCATCGAGACCGTGCGCGCGGGCGAGGAGTCCGGCACGCTCGCGCTGTGCTTCGACCGCCTGCACCGATACTACGAGCGCACCGCCAGGACCCGTGCGAAGATCATCAGCACAATGACCTATCCCGCGATGGTCATTGTGGTCGCCATCATCGTGTTTATCATCATCATCGCCGTAGCCGTGCCGGCGTTCACCGACGCCTTTGCCGACCTCGGCGAGGGCGAGCTGCCGGGCGTGACGAAGGCGCTGATGGCCGTGAGCGGCTTTTTCAACCGCTGGTGGTGGCTGCTGCTGCTCATCGGGGCGGCGCTCGTCATTGCCTATCTCGCCTTCAAGCGCACCGAGCGAGGCAAGCTTGTGCTGGCCGCCTATGCCATCGAGCGCGCGCCGCTGCGGCGGCTGCGCAGCATGAGCGCGGCGGGCCGCTTCGCCAATACCATGTCCACCATGCTCACCGCCGGGCTCGGCGTGCCGCGTGCGCTGGACGTCACCAGCCAGGTCGTGGGCAACTACCTCTTTTCCCTCGGTGTGCGCAAGGTGAAGGAGAACGTGGAGCGCGGCCGCGGCATTGCCGAGAGCATGGCGGGCGTAGAGTGCTTCCCCAAGATGCTCACCGAGATGGTGGGCGTGGGCGAGCGCGCGGGCTCGCTGCCGCAGACGCTCGACGTCATCGGCAATTACTTCGACAGCGAGGTCGAAACGCAGAGCACGCGGCTGCTCAGCGTGCTCGAGCCGGTCATCACCATCGTGCTCGCGGTCATCGTGGTCGTGCTGCTGCTGGCGGTGTACCTGCCGATGTTCAGTATGTACGGCAGTATTTGATACGTTATCATTTCCGCGCGACCACCCCGCGCGGGACGATATAGAAAGAAATGGAAAAGGAGAATTTTTATTATGCTGAAGAAACTCACCAACAAAAAGGGCTTCACCCTCATGGAAATGCTGATCGTCGTCGCGATCATCGCGGTCCTCGTTGCTATTGCCATCCCCACCTTCAACGGCGCCTTGACCAAGGCTAAGGAATCCGCTGACGTCGCCAATGTCCGTGCAACATATGCCGACTGCCAAATTGATATGTTGACAAATGGTGTCGCTGCGCCAAGCGATAAGAATGCGTTTACCACTAAGATTGGTGTGACACTCAATTATCCGGATAAGCTTGAATACACGCTTGATGGTACGACTAAAGTTGCTACTATTACGTATAAGGCTTCTGTAATCACCTTGAACAATGATGGTACGACTAAAAACTTCACTTGGACGCTGAACCCGCTGGACATCAAGTAATTTTTAACCTGAACCTTTCTGAGCCCCCGCCGGAGCGCACGCTCCGGCGGGGGAACGCCCCCTTCCTTCTTGGATGAGCCGTTTCTGCAGAGGGCTTATCCCTCGTCTGCGAGGTAAAGAAAAAGGGGGTGGCCGAGGGTCGGCGGCCATCCCCCACGAAGGAACCCTATTCCAAGGAGGAATTTCGTGATGCTCCATCTCACCCCCTTCCTCACCGTATACTGCTGCGCGCTCGCCGCGCTGCTCGGCGCCTGCATGGCGAGCTTCCTGAACTGCATGGCGTGGCGCGTGGTGCATGGCGAGAGCGTGCTGCGCGGGCGGTCGCACTGCGACGCGTGCGGCCATGTGCTCGGCGCGCGGGACCTCGTTCCGATCGTGAGCTATCTCGCCTCCGGCGGGAAGTGCCGCTACTGCGGCGCGAAGCTCTCGAGCCGCCATGTGTGGGGCGAGGTGATGGGCGCGGCGGTGTTCGTGTCGCTTCTGCTGCATTATGATATTTCGCTCCGGCTTCTCGAAGCGTGGCTTCTGGCAAGCATTCTGCTCGCCTGCTCCTTCGCGGACCTGGAGGGGTACATCATTCCCGACCGCTTTTTAGCGGCCGGTCTTGTGCTTTTTATCGCGTCCCTCTTTTTTGCGCCTGCGCCGCTCGGACGGCTCGCGGACGGGCTGCTCGGCGGCTTCGGCGTGGCGCTCGGCCTGCTGGCGGTCGTCACGGTGCTGGAAAAGCGCATGGGGCGCGAGGCGATGGGCGGCGGTGATCTGAAGCTGCTGTTCGTCACCGGGCTGTTTTTCGGCTGGAAGGGTAACCTCCTCTGCCTGATCTTAGCCTGCATCTTCGGCATCGTCTTCGGCCTGCTCGCCGCCCGGCGCGGCGGGGAGAAGGGCGCGCCGATCCCGTGGGGACCGTCCATTGCGCTCGGCGCGTGGGTCACGGCGCTCGCGGGCGAGCCGTTTATCCGTTGGTATCTGAGCCTTTTATAAGGCGCGTTTCGCAGCACTCCGCTGAAAGGAGAACAAGCATGAACAAGATCGTTGGCCTTGATATCGGTGAAAACAGCGTAAAAATGGCCTATTTTGTGGGCCGCGAGCTGAAAAGGACCGCAAAGCTGGAGCTGCCCGACGCGATGGTGTCCGGCGGGCGCATCCTCTCGATGGACGCGATGGCGGACTTCCTGCACGACGCGGCGAAGGGCAGCGGCATCCCGCTGACGAACGCTGCGCTGGTCGTGCCGGCGAGCGAGGTCTACACCCGCGTCATCACCCTGCCCGCTATGACCGAGCAGCAGCTTTTTTACAACCTGCCTTACGAGTTCCGCGACTTTCTGACGGAGGAGAAGAGCAAATATTTCTTCGACTACGCCGTGCGCCGCATCGTGAACGACGCGGACGGGCATCCCAAGGAGATGGAGATCTTCGCCTGCGCCATCCTCAAGACCACGGTGGAGGGCTACCGCGCGATGCTGCACCGCGCGGGTTTCCGCCTGCGCGTGCTCACCGTCACCGAGTGCGCCTACGGCGCGCTGCTCGGCGCATACCTCAGGCGCATGGGCGCGGAGAACGACGACAGGGACCGCTGCATCGTCTCCATCGGACACCGCAGCACGCACCTTTACATTTACCACGGCGCGACGTTCGACAGCCGCCGTGAGATCGACGTCGGCGGCAGGCTGATCGACGAGCAGATCGCCGAGCACTGCGGCGTGGACATCCATTTGGCGCACAGCTATATGCGCAGCGACTACAACGGCGTGCTTGAGGCGGACTATGCCCGCGAGGCGTACAGCCGTCTGGCGGTCGAGATCATGAAGGCGGTCAATTTCTACAACTACAACAACCGCGACCGCGAGCTGCACGACCTCTACATCTGCGGTGGTGGCGGCGGCATCGAGCCGATGCTGCGCACCATCGTCGAAACGACGAGGCTCACACTCCATCCGGTCTCCGAGCTGCTCTCGCAGCAGCTTTCGACCGAGGAGCCGTGGACGTATCTGCGTGCCATCGGCGGTGTGAGCGAGGGTATCAAGGGGGGACTGGCATGATCGCGGAGAAGGAGAAGAAAACGGCCCGCGCGAACACGCCCCGCCGTCCGGTCCGCTGCCCGCAGAAAACGGGCATCAACCTCAATATGCACGAAAAGCGCACAGGCACGGTGCTCACGCTGCTCATCGGCACGCTGTGCATCACCGTGCTTGCGCTGGCGGTCGCCAAGTTCGGCGTCCTCGACCTCTACGACCGGCTCGCCGACGCGCAGAGCGCGTATGCGCAGGCGCAGCAGGAGAACCGCGCCGCGCAGGAGAAACTCTCGCACTTTGACGAGGTGCTCTCGGAATACCGCACCTATTCGATGGAGTGGATGGAGGACGGCGAGGACTCCGACCTCAACTTTGCCGTGGAGCGCACGGAAATGCTCGACCTGATCGAGCGCACGGTGATGCCCTGCGGCACGCTCAGCGCCCTGCAGGCGCAGGGCGACCGCGTGGACGTCGAGCTGAACGAAACGGACCTTGACCGCATCGCCGAGGCGCTCAGCGCCGTGAAGGCGTCGAGCATCGTGGAGTCGGTCGGGCTGGAGCTTGCCGAAACGGAGAAGGACCGCCCCGCCGACGTGATGAAGTGTACGCTGCACATCGTGCTGAGAGGGGAGGCGGCGGAATGAACCGTGAATTGACCCTGCGGGAAAAGGTGCTGCTGCTCATCCTGATCGTGCTCGTGATGGTGCTCGGCTACTTCAAGCTCCTCTACGAGCCGGTCAGCGACCGCATCGCGCGCTGCCGCGAGGACACGGCGCAGGAGCAGCTTGCGCTGGAGCAGAACGCGGTCAGGCTGGCGCAGATGGAAAAGATGGAGCAGGCGCTCACGGATATCCGCGCCGCCGGCGGCAGCAAGGCGATCCCGCGCTTCAACAACAGCGAGGCGCTGCTGCGCGAGCTGCGCGGCCTGCTCGCGGGCACGGGGGAATACTCCCTCGATTTCGGCGACGGCACGACGCAGCAGGGCTATATCGTCCTGCGCCCCGTCTCCATGACCTACCGCACGAGCACCTACGAGCAGTCGCGCGCGATCATTGACCGCCTCAGCGCGAGCGACAACATCAACCGGATATCCGACCTGAGCATCCGCCGCGACGAACGGAGCGGCGGACAGGGCTATCAGACCGTGCTGACGGTGACCTATTTCGAGGTCGCGCCGTAACGCACAGAGGAGCAGAGCACCATGAAAAACAACAGGGCAAACAGACACAATGACCGCGGCTTCACCCTCTCGGAGGTCCTTCTGACGGTGGCGATCCTTGTGGTGCTGTTTGCCCTTGCCGCCGTTCCCGTCTCGAAGATGCGGCGCGAGCTGCGCCAGACGGAGCTGGACAGCAAGGCGGAGATCTTATTCCAGACCGCGCAGAACCGCATGACGCAGCTTCTGGCCGCCGGTATGGAGGAGAAATACAAGAGCGGCGGCGACGTGAAGCGCTTTACCTATATCCCTCTCGACGCGGAAGAGGACAAGTACGACGAGACCGATATCGGCAGGCTTCCGCTCTGGTATGTGACCGACGCGGAAAAGGACAACGCCTCCGCCGCGGCGTATTACATCCTGCCGCGGGAGCAGACCGACGCCGAGCTGCGCGAGGGCCATTGGCTCGTGGAGTACAACGCGGACAGCGGCAGCGTCTACGCGGTGTTTTACAGCGAGGAGGCGCTGGGCGTGCATACCGGGCTCGACGTGCTGCGCTACCGCAGCCAGCGCATGAAAACGGCGAAGGTCGGCTACTATGGCGGCGACGCGGCGGCGGTCAATGACACCGGCGTGCTCGCGCCGCGGGCGGAGATCCTCAACGGGGAGACGCTGGAGGTGCGCATCACCTGCAAGGCGCCGAATGACCGTCCGCTCCATTTCTTCATCACCATCCGCGACGACAAAGGAAATGAGACGGCGCGCACCGAGCTGAAAAATGATACCAAGACGTTCACCACGATCGAGAAGAGCTTCCGGGACTACGAGGTGACGGTGACGCTCGACGACCTGAGCGGCGACGGCAGCCGCCGCTTTGCGCAGCAGGAATGGCTGAAAAAGCTGACGCCCGGGGAGAATCTGACCGTCACCGTTGAGGTCACCAGCGACGACCCGCTGGTGGAGGGCGCGCGATTTGTGCCCGAAAAGACAAATGGCCTGTTCCATACGCTGCGCGGCGGCGATACGGCGGTCGTCACCTGTGCCCGCCACCTGCAGAATCTGGACGAGACCTCCGAGTTGGCGCCGGCCGTCACCCGCGCGGTACAGGAGAAGAACATCGACTTCACCGGCGCGAGCGGCTGGGCGTCGGTCTACGGCGAGAAGAAGTTCCGGCCCATTGTTAACACGGCGCTGCGTGAATACCGGGGCAGCTATACCGTGGACGGCACGACGTACCGTCCGGTGATCGCGCACCTGCCGGTGGATACGGACGGCGACGCGGGCCTGTTTGAGAGCTTTTCCGGCGGCACGCTGGCGGACATCACGCTCACCGGTGCGCAGATCCGCGGCACGGGAAGGGTTGGCGGTCTTGCCGGCACGCTGTCCGGTACGGTGAGCGTTACCGGCTGCCGCGTCTATCTGGACCCGGCGAGTGACGGTCTGAGCACAAAAACGGAGCGGGATATTTGGCTCGTCGGCAATGTGACCGGCGGTCTGGTCGGCTATGTGAGCGGGAACGCGGAGGTCTCCATCGACAGTAGCTTTGCCGCCTCGGTCCTTCGGGGTACGACGGCGGCGGGCGGACTGATCGGACAGGCGGACGGCGCTGTGACGGCGGAGCGCTGTTACGCCGACTGCTACCTCTACAACAGCGATAAGACGAACGGACAGACCGGCGGTCTGTTTGGCGGGAGCATCGGGACGAGCACGATCCGTCTGACAAGCTGCTACGCCGCGGGCTTTCAGGAGGCAGCGGTCACGGCGGGCCTGTCCGCCGGACCGGTCAAAGCTATGACGGGATGCTACAGCGTGAGCGTTCCGCTCAATGCGGACATTGATCTGACCTACTCGACGGCGAAGCCGGATGCACAGGTCCAGACCGCGGCGGCGAGGACCTTTTATCTGAAAGAGCGGGCGGCGAAGGCACAGCATATCGCCGAAACGGCCGGTGTCGGCTACGGAGAATGGAGCGGCGTCAGCCGCCCCGCCGCGGCGCAGAGACTTGGCACCGCATTTACCGCCGTGACGGGCGGCGGAAGCACCAACGCCTACAACCTCATGGAGGGCATGGGCCTGACCGACTACTCTTACCCGAAGCTGCAGGGGATCCCTCACTACGGCGACTGGAAGGCGGAGTTTGAGTCCGGCTCGCTGGCGTACTACGAGCATTATCAAAACGGCACGGCGGCAGGCTATGGCTTCCTCGGCGGCAACGTGTCGTCCCTGCGGGACGACGAAACGGTGCTGGGCGACGGCTACGGCATGATTTACGACAGCAAGCCGACCGCGTCGGTCACGGTCACCTATTGGACCTGGACGGCAACGGGCGTCGCGGTACAAAAGACAGAAATGCTTGCCGCGGATGCCGCGGATGCCGCGGTGCAGGTCACCTACAACGGGAGGAGCTATTACCTCCTGCCGCTGCCGACCGGGGCGGTGAATACGGAATATGTCGATCCGAACAGCTTCTATCAGGAGGTCAAGGTTGGCAACACGACATACCTCTATGCCCCACACTTTGCCCGCACGGTGACGACGCCCGGCGAGGATGGCACGGTGGAGAGCCCGACGGGCGTTTCCATCCGCACGGCGCGCCAGCTCTACGCGCTGAGCCTTTACTACGACGAATACCGGGAGCGGCTCGATGAGGGCAGCGTTTTTGTGCAGGAGCGCGGCATCGACTATGTCAGCTACGACTGGAAGGACTATGGCAGAAACGGCACCGAGCCCTCGGCGAACCTCCCCCAGTTCCCCATCGGCGACAGCACGGCTAAGCCGTTCATCCACACCTACAACGGTCAGCGGCACGAGATCATCAGCGCGCAGATCACCGGGAACGGTCTCGGGCGCGGCGGCACGGAGAACGCGGGCGAGGTCTATGCGGGCCTGTTCGGCTGCAATGCGGGCGAGCTGCGCGACATCGTGCTCATTGCCGGCAGGGAGGATACGATCGTCGGCTTTGACCGCGGCATCCAGCGCAGGAGCGCCTACATCGGCGCGCTCGTCGGCTACAATTCCGGCACGGTGCGCGGCTGCGCGGCAGCGGGCTACCGCACCAAGGCGCTGGCCAACAGCGGCAGCGCAGTCTATGTCGGCGGCTTCATCGGCTACAATGAGGGCTATGTGGAGCAGTGCAGCGTGAGCAGCCCCTCAGTCTATGCCGAGAACGTGTTCGCGCAGCTCAGCGCAGGCGGCTTCGCAGGACAGAACGACGGGCGCATCGAGGGCTGCTATGGCATCGCGGCGATCAATGTCCCTACCGTCCGCGGCGGCGAGGTGGAGCTCGGCGGCTTCGCCGCGCACAACGGCGGCATCATCCGCGGCGCCTACTGCGCGACGGCCATGTCCTCGGCGGGCGCGCGGGCGGACGGCTTTACCGCCTCCGGCAGCGTGCAGAGCTGCTACTATCTCAACGGCGGCACCTACCGCTTCTGGGAGGAGGACCGGCTGTACAGCGCGGAGACCGCGGGCGGCGCGCAGCCCATGACCGCGGCGGAACTGAAGGCGCTCAAGCTGTCTGGCTTTGAAACGCAAGCGGAGGCGGAAGCGCGGTATAGTCGGAAAAATACGGAGGACAGCTACCCCTATCCCGCCTGTATGCAGGACGCGAGCGGCGTACTCGTCCACTACGGCGACTGGCCGGTGCCGACGAATGTCGGCGAGGTCGGCGTGTTCTACTGGGAAAAGGAGGAGGACGGCGCGAACAGCGGCTATCACCTCTCCTACATCGGCTTTGTCGGCACAGAGCGCAAGGAGGGCAGCACCCTCTGCACCGCACACGATGACGGCGGCGTGATCACCGCCTACGGCTACGGCTATTATTGGGAGAAGCGTTCTGAGGAACCGAGGCTGACGGCGAGCGGCGGCTTTGTCATGGACGGCGGCGATACGGAGGAGGCCAGGGCGGCGGCGTCGGCGCTGGGAGCGCAGATGCCGGAGTATACCTTCGCCGCCTACGAGACCGGCGAGACCGGTCTGCGCCTGCAGGCAGAGACCAACAGCCGAAAAGGCAGCTATACGCTCCAGGCAAATGGCACATGGACGCTGAATGAAAAGTATATCTACACGATTTGTCCGTTTTTCGCGGACGCCTTCGGCTATGCGGACGATGCTAAGCCGGGTACGGACCGGGCGGCCTATCAGGTCCGCTCAGTGCAGCAGCTGCAGTTCATCAACTGGAGCTGCGGGGTCACATCGAAGAACATAGGAAGCCGACGGGACCCAAACTACACGTTTACCTATGAAACCGGCACAGACCGCGAGGTAACGGCGGCGACCTACCCGCAGTTCCCCTATCTGCAATACGCCACGGTCACAGGCGTGAGCCGTCAGTCACAGAGTGCGGCGGAGCGGGATCGTCCGCGGCGCAGCTGGAAGCAGTCGCATGACCTCAACGGCACAGACCGGGAATTTCCGAAGGTCGGCGCGAAAAATACCTCGTTCCATCCCATCGCCGGTGCGGTTTTTAACAACGCGGCGGAGAATCCAAACAACGAGGGCTATGCGGTAGACCTCTACAGCTGGTTCGGCGGTGTGTACGACGGCGATAACTACTACATCAAGAACATCAACATCGACTCGCCCTGCTACAATGTCGGCGTTTTCGGCACGACGGCGGGCGCGGAGATCCGAAACATCGTGCTCTACAGTGACAACGGCGGAACGATCGAGCGCAGTACACCGGCGGGCACGGACTACCGTAACTACCGCTGCGCCTACGCGCTCGGCGGATTGGTGGGCATCGCGTATGACTACCTTTACGACGCGAACGGAAAATGGGTCGATGTTGAAAACCGCGCTGCGGAGATCGCCAACTGCGCCATTGCGGGCTATACCATCGAGGATAACAGCACCAACCCGCTCCAGCTCGGCGAGGCGGTGGTGGGCGGATTGATCGGCGTATCCAAGGTCGATTTGAACAGCTGCTCGGCGGTGGTCGATATCAAGGTCAACTGCACGCACCGGGAAGCCGGCGACAGCGGCAAACTGACCAGAGCTCAATACGGCAACTTTGTCCGCGTGGGCGGTCTGGTCGGCGGCGTGCAGTACAAGGTGACAAATTGCTACACCGGCGGAACGATCACGATCGGCAGCGATACGCTTAATGAGCGCGTGGACAAGAGCGGAAGCCTTGTCACCGTGAAGACCAGTACAGAGAAGGAGACAGAGGTCGAGAACGCGAAAGGGACCTATGTCTACATCGGCGGAATCGGCGGCAGCGGCTTTTCCTCCAACTTCCGCAACTTTTCCAACAAGAACGGCACGGACGATGGAGAGCCGGAGTATGAGAACTGCTATACCTATACGGGGCTGCCGACCATGCAGGGAACGATCATGTCGATCTCCCGCATCGGCAGTGTTGCCGACCGCTATGAATGGGCGCCGAGCGTGACCATTACCAACTGCTACTATTATGCGGAGTCAGATGTCCAGTACAACCTGCCGAAGTATCACTGCGGCAAAAAGAGTCTTGCGACGATCCTGGCGAGCGATGAGGAGAAGGAAAAGATGCTGCAGGGCGATCTTTCGTATCTCAGTAAATACATCGGTGGAAGAAATCATCGACCGAGCTATTCGATCGACCTGACAAAGCTCAGCTATGAGCAGATGGCAGGCAGGAAGGACGTCACGAAGAACGGGCAGGACAAAGGGATCCTGGAGCTGCTGAATCAAAACGGGGACAGCGTCTTCGGCTGGGTCACCGTCGAGGAGGCGCAGGCCGAGGTCCACGGGAAATACAGCTTCCCGGGCAAAAACATCGCCGTGCTCGACGGGCAGGACTACCCGTTCCCGACCGTGCTCACACAGGCGAGCGAGCACACCGACAGCGGCAGGGCGAACCTGCACTACGGCGACTGGCCGCTCGTCGGTCCGGCCTGGGAGAAGAGCAGCGTGACGATCGACCGCATCACCGACTACGATGCCGGAATCGGCAGCGCGGTTATTACCGCGGTGCTGAAGCTGGAGAACATGGAGGACGGAAAGCTCGACGGGCTGACGCCCGAATCGTTCCGCTCGACCAATGAGAGCATCGCAAGGGTGACGGGTTTCGAGCCGCTTGACGCAAAGACCTGCCGTGTGACGCTGGAGGGTCTGGCGAATGGCTCGGTGGAGATCACCGCGGCGCTGGACGGCCATGTGGCGCGCTTGATGGTAAGCGTCACCGCGGAGCTGACGATCCGGATGAGCGACGAGATCGAGCGCGCGAAGCAGATCACGGTGAATGAGGCCGCGACGGTGCCGCTCGGACTCGCCGCGCTGGACCGCGGCGGCAAGGCTCTGACGAAAGACCTCAGCTGGACGGTCGCCAATGCCGAGACGGGCGCTGCACAGATCGTCTGGAAAAACGGCGTTCCGCAGAGCGTCCGGGGCATCGGCGCGGGCGAGACGACGCTGCTCATCACGGCGAACTATCGGATCAATGCGACTGAGACGGTCACGGTGAGCCGCATCGTGCCGGTGACGGTGCTGGCGAAGGCAGCCGACGGCACGGCGTAAAAAGGAAAGGAGGGACATCGGGATGAAAAAACTGAAGAACGAACAGGGCGTGACCATTCTGATGGCCCTCCTGCTGGTCCTGACCGCGGCGGTGGTCAGCGCGGTCATTCTCTCCGCGGCGCTCAGCGCCGCGCGGCGCGTGAACGGCGACCGCACCGCGCAGCAGAACTACCTTGCCGTCAGCTCGGCGGCGGAGCTTGTACGCGACAGCGTTGACCAGATGCGGTATACCGAGACTACCACCACGACTTACGAATGGGACGAGGAGAACGGGAGCTATCTGCAAACCGGCAGCTCCTCCACAGAGAAGCTGCCGACCGGCTTGATGGGAGACTGGCTCACGGACGGCGCGCGGAACGGCGGCTGCACCGATACTATCACCATCACGCTGCCGGATGAAGCGCTCCCGCCGGTCAAGGCAAGCTTTTCCATGACAGGACGGGGAACGGGAAGCGGGGACTATGATATCCGGATCGCCTTTTCTCTGGCCGACGCCGGGGACGCGGACGACTGCCGCATGACGCTCAGACTGAGCGGAAGCGTCAGCGAAAGTACAGACGTTTATGCGAACACCGCAGGCTGGAGCAGGATCGACGAATTGACCATCACCTGGAGCAACCCAAAGATCACCAAGGGAGTGGAGGGGAACGCATGAAAAAACGCAGGAGCAAGGCCGGTGAGACGCTGGTGGAGACGCTGGTCTCCGTGCTCATCGCGGCGCTGGCGTTCGCCCTTCTCTCGACCGCCGCGGTGACCGCGGCGCGGATCAACGCCACCGCGCGCGAGGACGTTTCCTTCCGCTATACCGCGGAGCGGAAAGAGACGGTGACCGTAATGGCAGAGGGAGCTGGCTCCGGCACGAGCCAAAAGACCGGCAGAAGGAATGTCACGCTCTATACAACGGACAACGGATATCAATATTATACGGACACGACCTCATCGGGGGTGACGCCATGAAAAAACTGCGCGGCAGCCACGGCGTGACGCTCACCGAAACGCTGTGTACGGTGCTGATCGTGCTGCTCATCAGCGCGATGCTGGCGGTGGGCGTGCGCTTTGCCGTGCGGACGTACCGCGAGTCGATGGAGCTGTCGGAGACGGAGCTGCTCTGCTCCACGCTGACGGCAGCCATCAGCGACAAGCTGCGCTACAGCGGCGAGGTGGGACAGAATATGTTCATCCAGGGCGTCGGCACGACGGACAGCGGCGGCGGAGGCTCGTTTGCGATCAGCGACGACGGCGAGGTCGTCATTCAGACGACCGACAGCGAGGAGTTCCGGCTCCTCGGCTCGGCCTCCTACCCGCAGGGCCTGCGGGTGCGGACGACCGGCACGGGGGAAACGGGCTTCATCAGCTACAGCGCCAAAACAGGGATCTTTACCGTTTCCTTTGCCATTGCGGACGCGCAGGGGAATATCCTGAAGGAGACATGCTTCGACGTCAAGCGCATCAATGCGGGCAAAAAGTGAAAAAGGAGCTGCCGGACAAAATGTCCGGCAGCTCCTTTTAATCGCTTCGTGTGATGTCATGCACCCATTTGCCGCCGTGGATGCGCCAGAGGCCGATGGGGGTCTTTGCCAGGTGCTCGATGGCGATGCACAGGCAGAACATCTCGTTCGGCACCTTAAGGACAAGGCCGAGCAGGCACATCAGCGGCAGCTCCATGCACCAGAGGGGAAAGTTGTCGATGAGCAGCGAGGCGCGTACGTCGCCGCCGCCGCGCAGCACACCCACGACCATCGTGGACGAAAAGCCGTGGAGGGGCATCACACCCGCGTAGCAGTACACCATGACCGCGCACATCGCCGCCGCGCCCGCCGAGAGGGAGAAAAGCGGCAGCACATACGGCCGGAGCAGCGTAAAAAAGGCCAGAAGCTCCACGCCGCCGAGGGCGAGCGCGAAGAGAAATGCCGTGAGGCACACGGCCTTGCCGATGCGCACGACGCTCTCGTGGCTGCTGCCGATGCCGATCTCCTTGCCGACGATGACGGCGGCTGCGTTGGCGATGCCGTAGATGCCGGCGGTGGAGAGCTTGTCAATGCTGCCCGCCACGGTGTAGGCGGCGATGAGGTCGCCGCTCGCGGCCATGTGGCCCATGATGACGGTGATGAGCGAGTAGCCCACGCCCCAGAGCGTTTCGTTCGCCAGCACCGGCGCACTGTAATGCACGAAGCGGCGCAGCATCTCGCGGCCCGGGCGGAGAAGGGCGCTCCATTGGAGCGGCACGGTGCGGCAGCGCAGGGCGTAGCCGAAGGCGAGCGCAAATTCCACCACGCGCGAGAGCAGCGTGGCGGCCGCCGCGCCTGTGACGCCGAGCGCGGGGAAGCCGAGCTTGCCGAAGATGAGCACATAATTGCCCACGGTATTGCAGAGCATGGACGCGCCGAATACCAGCATACCGAAGCGCGGATTTTCGATGCTGCGCTGCATCCCGATGTAGATGGACGAGAGGGAATTGAGGATATACGAGAAGCCGACGATGCGGATATACGGCGTGCCGATCGCGACGAGACGGAGATTGTCCGTCACCAGCAGCAGAACATCCGCCGGGAAGAACGCCATGATGAGCGCGAAGAGCGTCGAGACGCTGCCGGCAATGCACAAGCCAATGCCGATGACGCGGTTGATGCTCTCGCGGTCGCCGCGGCCCCAGTATTGGCTGATGAGCACGCTCGACCCGCTCTGCAGTCCGAAGACGATGAGCTGGATGATGAAGATGGGCACATTCGCTACCGTGACGGCGGACATCTGCTCGCTGCCGAGCAGACCGACCATGAAGGTATCGAGGAAGCCGAGCGAGGTGGTGATGAGATTCTGCACGATGATGGGCAGGGCGAGCAGAAAAAGCCGTCGGTAAAAGCCCCTGGGCTGACGAAGATAGGAGAACATGAGCGACCTCGAATGGAAGAATTACAGCATGGGAAAGCGTGTTTCCTTATGCTTGCGGAGCGCGGATACAAACGCGTCGATCTCCTCGCGCGTCGTCTCGGGCGCGAAGCTCACGCGCAGAACGCCCGCGGCCGTCTTTTTGTCGAGCTTCATCGCGGCGTAGACGTGGCTGAGCTTGCCGCGGTGGCAGGCCGAACCGGCGGAGATGCAGATGCCCTGCGCGCCGAGGTCGGTGACAACGTTCGCGCTCGGATAGCCGACGAGCGAGACGGAGAGGATATGCGGGGCGTCGCCGTTCCCGATGCGCACCACGCCGTCGATGGTGAGAAGCTGCTCGAGCGCGTACTGCTTGAGCTGCGCCATGCGGGCGAGCTTTTCCTCATAGCCCTCCAGCCGCAGTTCCACCGCCTTGGCGAAGCCCGCGATCTGCGCGGTGGCCTCGGTGCCCGAGCGCAGGCCGCGCTCCTGTCCGCCGCCCGCGAGCAGCGGACGCACCGCGCGGCAGCGCGGGCCGATGTAAAGCGCGCCGACGCCCTTGGGGGCGTTGAGCTTGTGTCCGCTGACGGAAATGAGGTCCGCGCCCAGTGTGTCCGCGCGGAACGGGAGCTTCAAAAACGCCTGTACCGCGTCGGTGTGCAGCAGCGCCTTGGAGCCGCGCTCGCGCAGGAGCCGCGCGATCTCGCCGACGGGGAACACGCAGCCGGTCTCGTTGTTCACGAGCATCACGGAGACGAGCGCCGTGTCCTCACGCAGCGCGTCCGCGACCTGCTGCGCGGTGATATTCCCCTGACGGTCGGGCGCGAGATAGGTGACGGCATAGCCCTCCTGCTCCAGCTGACGGCAAGGCTCGAGCACGGCGCTGTGCTCCACGGCGGTGGTGATGATGTGCTTTCCGACGCGGCGGTTCTGGTGGGCGGCAAGGCGGATGGCCCAGTTGTCGCTCTCCGTGCCGCAGGAGGTGAAGTACAGCTCGTCCGGCTTGCAGCCGAGCGCGGCGGCGATGACCGCACGGTCCGCCTCCAGACGCTTTTTCGCGGCGGCGCCGTAAGGATACTGCGAGCTGGGGTTGCCGCTGCCGTTTAGTAAAACATCGTACATCGTATCCGCCACCTCGCGCGCGACGGGCGTGGTGGCGGCATGGTCGAGATAGATCATAGCAAAGCATTCCTTTCTTTGCACTTGCAATCAAGCGAAAACATGGTATGATTATATGCGGAAAATCCACGAAAAGCAAGGAGAAAGCATGAAGATCGGTATTTACACCCTGGGCTGCAAGGTGAATCAATACGAGACGCAGGCGATGGAGCAGGAGCTGACCGCCCGCGGGCACGAGCTGGTGGATTTTGAGTCTCCCGCCGATGCCTACATCATCAACACCTGCTCGGTCACGGCGGTGAGCGACAAGAAGTCGCGCCAGATGATCCGCCGCGCGAAGAAGAATAGTCCCGACGCGGTGGTCGCCGCCTGCGGCTGCTACGTTCAGACGCACGAGGAGGAGGCGAAGAGCCTCGGCATCGACCTTTTGATGGGCACGAACGACCGCGCGCGATTCCTTGACCGGCTGGAGGAGGCCGTGAAAACGCGCGAGGCGGTCGCGGACATCGACGACGCGCTGCGCCGCCGCACGTTCGAGGTGCTGCCGGCGGGCGGCATGGCGAACCGCACCCGCGCGATGCTCAAGGTCGAGGACGGCTGCGTGAACTTCTGCACCTACTGCATCATTCCCTACGCGCGCGGCCCCGTGCGCTCGCTGCCGATGGACAAGGCGGCGGAGCAGGTGCGCGACCTGCGCTCACAGGGCTACCGTGAGCTTGTGGTCACGGGCATCGAAATTTCCTCCTACGGCCATGACCTCAAGGACGGCACGACGCTCATCGATCTTCTGGAGCTTATCGCCCGCGAGGGCGGGGAGATGCGCATCCGGCTCGGCTCGCTCGAGCCGCGCACGGTGACGCGGGAATTCTGCGAGCGGGCGAAAAAGCTCCCGACCCTCTGCCCGCACTTCCATCTCTCGATGCAGTCCGGCTGCGACGCGACGCTCAAGCGCATGAACCGCCGGTACGACACCGCGCGGTATTATGAGTCTGTGGAGCTGCTGCGCGAATATTTTGACGACCCCGCCATCACCACCGACCTCATCACCGGCTTTCCGGAGGAGACGGAGGAGGAGTTCGGCGAGACGCTCGCCTTCATTGAAAAGTGCGGCTTCGCCGCCATGCACATCTTCCCCTATTCCATCCGCCCCGGCACGAAGGCCGCGGCGATGGCGCAGGTAGAGATGAGCGTGCGCGAGGAGCGCGCGGCGCGCGCCGCCGCCGTCGCGGAGCGGATGCACCAAGGCTATCTCGCCCGCTGTGTGGGAAAGACCTTTCCCGTGCTCTTTGAGCAGGACAGGGGCGAGGGCAGCGTCGGCCACGCGCCGAACTATATGCCTGTCACGGTGGGGATGAAGGGGTTACATAACACCGTACAAAACGTGCGCATCACCGCCGTCGACGGCGACGGCCTGCGCGGGGAACCGGAGGAGACATGAAAAGCCACTTTTTTGCCTACATCGCGCGGATGCGCTACATCACACGCTGGGCGCTCATGCGCAACACCTTTTCCGAAAATGTGCAGGAGCACAGCCACATGGTCGCGGTGCTCGCGCACGCGCTCGCGGTGATCCGAAACCGCGTGTACGGCGGGCAGATCGACGCGGGACAGGTCGCCGCGGTCGCGCTCTACCATGACGCGAGCGAGATCATCACCGGCGATATGCCGACGCCTATCAAGTATTACGCGCCCGAGATCCGCGACGCCTACAAGAAGGTCGAGGCGGTCGCCTGCGGACGGCTCCTTGCCATGCTGCCCGACGAGCTCAGGCCGGACTACGACGACGTGCTCGACTGCGCGGACGGCGAGGTGCTCGAGCTGGTCAAGGCGGCGGACAAGCTATCCGCCTACATCAAGTGCGTCGAGGAGCTCAAGGCGGGCAACGCGGAGTTTCGCCGCGCCGCCGAGCAGACCCGCGCCGCGCTCGACGCGATGCATCTGCCCGAGCTGGATTACTTTATGGAGCACTGCGCGGAGAGCTTTTCCATGACACTCGACGAGCTGGAATAACAGGGAGGAAGAAACTATGATTAAAATTCGGACGCTGTATATCGTTCTGCCGCTTACGATCCTGATGGCGGTGGGCTGCTACCTCAAGGGCTGGACGGCGGGCATCGCCCTGTGGGCGTTCCTTGCGCTCGTGTGCGTGGGGCGCATTCTGCGCGAGCGGAAGGAGAAGAACGGCGCGGAGGACGCGCAGAAAAAGGAATAACGCACCGTGTGCGAAAAAAGCGGGGGAGCATCCATCGGGAAGCTCCCCCGCTCTGCTGCCGTTTCCTCTGTCTCAATGCCGTGCGGGGCCCACCGTGTCAACGTATTCCAGCGCGGCGGGCCTGCCGTCCTCGTCAGAGATGAGCCGCCAGACCGTGTGCGCGCTGCTCCACGGCGCGCAGGCGTAGAGATAGACCCCGTCGGTCGTGTAGTCGTAGAGCTCCCGCGTGAGGTCCGTGCGGTCGACGGTGAGGAGCCATTCCTCGCCGGTCGCGATGTCATGACATCCGACGCCGACGTATCGCTGTTCGGCAAGCTGCCATTCGTACTGGTCGTAGAAAACGAACCCGTCTGCCGCGGCGACGTAGCTGCGTGTGTTCGGGCAGCGCAGCGTTGTGACCGAGCCGTCCGCACCGAGGCAGAGCATATTGTGTGTCAGCTTCCCGCCTCTCACACACTCGACCAGAGCGTATTGGCCGCCGCGGAGCACGAAGAAGCCCTGATCGAACAGCGTCCCCTCGGGTGTCACGTCCTCGCCGTCGCGGAGAAGCCGGTAGAGGGCGACCCCGTCCGCCCGCTGACCGCTCGGCACGAGGGTAAATTCGTACCCGCCGAACGTGAGGTGCGTGTTTTCATAGAACTGCTCGAAGCCCGCACCGGAGGATGCGTACTCCTGCCGGACCTCCAGCAGCTCGCCGGTCCTGCCGTCGAGCAGGTATTCGCTCCAGACGATGGTGTCATTATAGCTCCAGGACGGTACATTGGGCTCTGTGTCGGTTGGGACTTTGTCCTGATGAATGGTATAGCTGTTGAAGCGGAGCCGGACGTCGATGCGCCCGTCGCCGAGCAGCGAGAAGAAAAGCCGCGTGCAGTCCTGCGGTGCGGTGTAGAGCTTTATCCGCTCGCCCGTCTCGTGTACCTGCACATAGAGCGTTTCGCCCCGAAGGTAGTAAATGCCGTAGCCGTTCACTGCGTAGCCATCGTACCAGAAGGTGCTGAGCACCCGCTCGCTCGTGCCCATGGCGGGATCGTAGCACCAGACGCCGCTGTGGCGGACGTGGTAATAATAGCGGCCGTCCGCGATCGTGCCGGGGCTGGAGGCGCAGCCCGCGCCGAGCGAGTAGTCGAAGCGTCCGGCGACGTAGATGCCGCTGAAAAGCACCAGTGCGATGCACGCGGCCTTGATCAGCGCCGTCCGCCATGAGCGCTTCGGCCTCTGCCGCCGCGCGCCGCACTCCGCCAGCAGCTCGTCACCAAGATAGCTGAGGGAAGCGCTGAGCTGTTCGTTTGTCATACCGTAAAGCCCTCCTGTTCCAGATGTGCGCGCAGACCATGCCGTGTGCGGTAGAGGAGGCTTTTGACCGCGCCGATGCTTGTGCCGTACTGCCGCGCGACGTCGGCAAGCGGATCGACGTAGAAATAGCGGGCGAGGAAGACGCCGCGCTCGCGCGGCGAGAGCGTGCGCAGGTAGCGCTCGATGCTCTCGGCGAGCAGCCTCGCGTCCAGCGCTTCGTCCGCCTCGCCGCCGACCGCGTCGCCCAGCTCTTCAAGGGAGAGAAGATATTCCCGCGCGCCGCGCTTCTGCGCGCCGTCGCGGCGATAGCGGTCGATGGCGCCCTGCCGCGTCAAACGGCTGAGAAAAGCCGGAAACACCGGCGGGCGCTGCGGAGGAATGGCGTTCCACGTTTTCAGATAGGTGTCCGAGCGCACCTCCTCGCAGGCAAACTGGTCGAGGAGAATGCGCTGCGCGAGCTGCAGGAGCCGCGCTCCGTATTTTTTGTCGGTCTCGCCGATGGCATCCTCATTGCGCGCAAAATACAGCGCGATGATCTGCTCGTCCTTCATTTGGCCCCGCCTCCTTTCACTCTATTTACCGCAAACGCGGCGCGAAGGTCGCGCGGAACACGCAAAAAATTTTTTCTTCCTCTATTTTATCCGATGGCGGTGTGAAAGTAAATGCCGCGATTTGTGCGTTCCGCAGCTTGCATTTTGCGGCGAAGCCCTTATAATGATGACATTCTTTTGCGCAGGGAGGAAGGACTCATGGAACAGCGGAGGGCGCGCGGGATGCTTGCAGCCGCGGCCGTTATCTTCGGTACGCTTGCGCCGTTCGTGCGCGGCATTTCCGTTTCCTCGGGCGAGCTGGCGCTTTACCGCGCGGTGATGGCGGCGCTGCTCGTCGGCGGCTATCTGCTCGTGAGCGGGCAGAAGCTCGCGCTGCGCGCGAATCGGCGCGAGGCCGCGCTGCTGCTCCTCTCCGGCATGGCGATGGGCGTGAACTGGATCTTGCTTTTCGAGGCCTACCGCTACACCACCGTGTCCGTCGCGACGCTGAGCTACTATTTTGCGCCCGTGCTCGTCACCGCCGCCTGCCCTCTGCTCTTTCACGAAAGGCTGACGGGAAAGCAGATCGTCTGCTTCGTGATGTCCACGCTGGGACTGGTGCTGGTCATCGGCGTCGGGGGGCTCCGCGGCGGCGCAGATGTGCGGGGCGTGCTCTTCGGCCTCGGCGCGGCGGCGTTCTACGCCGCGGTCATTCTGCTCAATAAGTTCATCCGAAGCGTCGCGGGCATCCAGCGGACCTTTTTGCAGTTTTTAGCCGCCATCGTCATTCTCATTCCCTACGTCGCCGCGACCGGCGGCGTATCGCTGGGGACGCTCGACGCGCGCGGCTGGGTCTGCCTGCTCATCGTGGGCTTCTTCCACACAGGCGTGACCTACTGCCTGTATTTTTCCGCCCTGCGCGAGCTGCCGGGGCAGGAGGTCGCTCTGCTGAGCTACATGGATCCGCTCGTGGCGGTCATCGTCTCGGTGACGGTGCTCGGCGAGCCGGTCACGGCGCCGCAGCTCGCCGGCGGTGCGCTGATCCTCGGCTTCACGCTCTGGAACGAGCTGCCGGAGAAAAAATAAGAAAAAGGGAAGCGGCTTTCACTGAACCGCTTCCCTTTTTCAGTTCATAAAGTGAATGGTGATGGGGCAGATCTCGGCCCTGGTCGCCACGCGCATATTCGGCCCGAAGAGACCGACACCCGAGGTCACGATGCTGTGCATCGACCCCACGCGGAGACAGCCGCAGGCATTCTCCCAAAATAGCCGGACGGTGAGGTTGCCGGGGAACATCTGCCCGTCGTGCGTGTGCCCGCAGAGATCGACGTCCACGCCCGCCGCGGCCAGCTCCTCCAGCTCGCGCGGCTGGTGGTCGAGGACCAGAATGGGCTTGTCCGCGTCCAGCCCCTCGACGAACTCCGCGGGCGTTTTGCGCACCTCGACGCCGCGCCCCGGGCGCTGCGCGTCGGGGCGGCCGTAAAGATAAACCTCGCCGCCGAGCAGCACGGCCTCGTCGCGCAGGAGACGGATGTTCGCGGACGCGAGAAAGGCGTCCATCTCGGGGCTGCTCTGCTTTTTCCCGTCGCTTCGGAAGGTGAAGCCCGCTAAGATAGGCTCCTCAATGTCGTGGTTGCCGTAGACGGCGTAGACGCCGTACCTCGACCGGATGCCGCGCAGCACCGCGGCGATCTGCTCCGGCTCCTCCACGGCCTCCCAGGCGTTATCAAAAATGTCGCCCGCAATGACGACCACATCGGCGTCCTGCTCGTTTACGCGCGCGACCATGCGCTCCATCTGCGCAAGGCCCACGTTGTAGCCGAGGTGGAGATCGGCGAGCAGCACGACCTTCATGCTCTCCATGCTGCCGGCGGACTTGTTTACGGTGATCTCATAGGGCGTGACGCGCACGACGCGGGCGTTGATCACGCCGCCGACGGAGGTCACAAGAATGGCCGCCGCACACAGGCAACCCGCGATGCGGTGCATCCGCGCCGAGCGCAGAGAGCGGAGCTTCAGACCGTGGACGAGCAGCAGCCGCAGTCCGTCCGCGAGCAGGACTGCCAGCAGCAGATAGAGCAGCACGCCGAGCCAATAATTCCCGATGAGCATGAGCGCGCGCTTCAGCCGTCCGGCAGGCAGCGGAAAGGCCAGAACAAAGGAGAGCGCAAAGAAGGCGTACAGCGCGGCGGGCACGGCCCAATGCTTCCGCTTGCGGAACCACGGGAACCACGCCCGCACCCAGCCCATGATACGGCGGAACAGATAGAGATTGAAAAGCAGGTAAAACGGTGCGAGGAGGAAGGCAAACATGGCGCGTTCCGCGCTCCTTTCCGAAAGGGGAGACACCCTTTGTTTTCGGCGCTATTCTACTCCCTTTACGCCCTTGGCGCAAGAGAAAAGATGCGGCGCGAAGCGCACACTTTTTTTGGACAAAAGTGACATTGACAACCCTTTCCTACAAATTTATAATCACAATCTCGTATGAAAGACATCAAAATACACCGTGGTAAAAGGTGAGGCTTATGAATCATCAGTCGTCGTTTTCGCTTCGTTCGTTCTTTCAGCCCGTGGACCTCACGCAGGGAACGTGCTGGAAGACGCTGCTCGTGTTCGCGTTCCCCATTATCGTTTCCTACCTGCTCCAGCAGGTCTATTCCATCAGCGACGCCGCCATTGTCGGTCAGACGCTGACGGCGAGCGAGGTCGCCGGTGTGAACGACACCACCTCGCTCGCGATGATCTTCCTGCAGTTCGCCTTCGGCGCGAGCGCGGGCTTCTGCACCGTGACGTCGTGCTTTGTCGGTGCGCGCGACAGCGCGGGCGTCCGCCGCTCCATGGCGACGCAGATCGTCCTCTCTGCGGCGCTGACCGCTGTTCTCACGGCGCTGGCGCTGGCGCTGCTCGACCCCATGCTCGCGTGGATCAACGTCACGCCCGCGAGCGGGGAGGTCTACCGCGCGGCCTATACCTACTGCGCCATCCTCTTCGGCGGCATCGGCGCGCAGCTTTTCTATAACTTCATCTGCTCGTTCCTGCGCAGCATGGGCGACAGCGCCACGCCGCTCGCGTTCCTGCTTTTCTCGACGATCCTCAACGTGGGGCTGGATCTGCTCTTCATCCTCTCGTTCCACTGGGGCGTCGCGGGCGCAGCCATCGCCACCGTTGCGGCGCAGCTCATCAGCACGCTCGGCTGCTTTCTCTACGCCTTTTTGAAGTATCCCGAGCTGCGATTGCACCGCGAGGACTGGCGCATCACAAGGCGCGACGTTACGCGCCATCTCATTCAGGGCATCCCGCTCGGCTTGCAGTTCTCCGTCCTCGCCATCGGCATCATCGTGATGCAGAGCGTCATCGTGCAGTTCGATACGCTTGGCGGCGAAATGGTCTCCAACGCGGCGCAGAACGGCTTCGGTGCGGCGAACAAGCTCAACAATCTTCTTATGACGCCGCTCAACGGCCTCGGCGCGGCGATGACCAGTTTCACCGCGCAGAACCTCGGTGCGGGCGACCACGCGCGCATCAAGAAAGGAACGGTGCAGGCGCTCATCATTGTCTGGACGATGTGCCTCATCTCCATCGCAGTTGGCCTGCTGCTCTCGCGCGGCGGCGGGTATCTCTATATCTTCCTCTCACCCGATAAGGTCACGGCGGAGACGATGCGCTACGGCAACACCTATCTCTATGTCGACCTGTCGCTCTACCTCTTCCTCGGCTTCATCTTCGTCGTGCGCAACTGTGTGCAGGGCATCGGCAAGCCGCAGTTCGTGCTCGGCGCGGGCGCGGCCGAGCTGGCCGCGCGCGTGAGCGTGTGCCTGCTGCTGCCGCCGCTGATCGCAGGCGGCGCGGTCAATTCCGATGCGCCGCGCGCGGCGGTCTATGCCCTCTGCTTCGCCGATCCCTTTGCCTGGATGGCGGCGGACGCCGTACTGCTCGTGCCCTTCCTGCGCAATATCATGAAAATGGACTATCGCTACCTGAAGGGAACAATGTAGGAAGAAACAAAAAGTTTTTGTCGCTTTTTTAAAAAAACTTGAAAATAAGGCTTGCAATTTGCGCCGGGATATGCTATCTTATTTAGGCTGAGTTCAGCAAAACAGCATATCCGGGTGTGGCGAAGTTTGGTATCGCGCTTGAATGGGGTTCAAGAGGCCGCTGGTTCGAATCCAGTCACTCGGACCAAATTAACGAAACGGTATAGATGCGTCTGGCGAAAAGTCAGGCGCATCAACCGTTTCCGGGCTTTTTCAAGCCCGGATTTCTTCTCTCAAACCATAGATGCAAATCGCTGTTTCAGGGCGTCTGCCCCGATTCGAACCGGGCGTTTTCCTGTTTCATGCAGATGCGTTCAGCCAGCGCCCTTTTTCAGCGGCGATTTTTCCGGCTGGCAGCGGTATTTTTCTCAAAAAAGAATCACAAAGATTTGGGCGTTGTTTTGTTGGTCCTGACGGACTAAGAAAGCGGTGCCCTTTTTCATTTCAAAAAGGGCGCTGGTCGCAGCGCCTGCATTTGTAGGTCGGAGCATGATCGCTCCGGCCTTATTTTTTATGCATGGGAGGAGCTATATGAGCATCAGCGCAGAAGAAAAGGTCTGTTACCTCAGAGAAGCAGCAATCGTCCTTGCCAAGGAGGGTTTCCAGTTGGACGAAGTTCACACTGACAGGCTGTGTATCCTGCTTGACGGTTCGCCGCTTTGTGAAGTAACTGGGAGCGGTGGTGTTGCCTACCGCAATGAGGATATTGACGAGCCAGAACGGATCGCTGCCAAGGACAAGGTGTATGAGATTGTCAGGACCACAGCGGAGTATATGCGGCAGATGGAGATGGCGCCCTTTTTGAAAGCCGACGGTCTGGAGGACGGCTACAAGGTGCTGGCGGATTTCAACGGCACTGTGCTGGCTGGAGTTCAGAGCAAACACGGAGTCCACTTCGTCACATGGGATTGGGCCTATGGGCACACAGGAGTATGTCATGGGCACTATTTCATGGAGAACTATGCAGGAGCCAAACAGGACTTTGCTATCCGCTCCGGGCTGATTCAAAAGGAACGGCTTTTCACCCCAGAGCAGATGACCGAGATTTATCGTTGCTGTGCGGACTCTGTAGACGGAGATTTCTTTGAACTCACGGGAGAGCAGGAAAAAATGATCCGCAGTGTTCAGCAGCAGATTGAGGAGTGTGTGCCGGATTTGGACGAGCGAATCCGGCAGCAGGAAGAAGCCTTGGAACAAGTCGCGCAGCAACAGACAATGTAATATCAAACGGAACGGGCCGGAGTCTTAGCAATAAGATTCCGGCCCTTTTTTCATTTCAGAGAGGAGTTCGCTTATGCCGTACTATTTCATGCGAGACACGCCGCTGCAGGCGTTGGAGCAGTTGATGATGTCTCAGCCCGGTCAAAAGCCCAGAGGTGGTGGAATATACCGCAGCCCATTTCGTTACACGCCCGAAGATGTGGCGTGCGAATACTGCCAGAACTATGTCCGCAAGCATCCGTGCCGCCTATGTGAATGTACCTGCCTGGAGGAGCGGATCGAGGCAGGTGTGCTGGAGCTGAATGCGTTCATGCGGGACTGCTTCACCCCCTCTATGGGGCCGCAGTTCCGAAAAAGGATGCATCAGCAATTTAGAGAGAGGAAACCTCAATTCTTCCAATTCTTCCTGTCCGATGCCCACCGGCGAAGATGGACACATTGGCGAGAGCGCTGCTGGCGTTTGTCCGACCGGAACAAAGCGGCCCTCTTCCTGCTCACGGCATACGAGAGCCTTTGGCGCAGGATGGTCTGGAAATGCGGGAATGACGGCTTTGACTTCCAAAGCGTCCGGCTCGGAGGAATCGAGCCGGAGCTATACAGCGTCTACCAGGCGGCGAAGGCCATTGCGGTCGGCTGCTGTAATATCACTCTCGCAGACCTTGCGTCTCCGGAATTGGTCACAGATGAGGCGTTCCACCTGATCACTGGCGCACTACTGATGGCCAAATACGGAGATGCGGTTTTGAATTTGGAAAAAGGAGTTGACGAAACATGATGATACAAGCGGTGCTTGGCAATCCGCATCACCCGGAATACGGCGTGGCGACCATTCCGTTTCCTATTCCCCGCGACCAGCACGCACACTGCATGGAGCTGCTGGAGGCGTTGGAAATCGGTGACGCGGTCAAGGCGGACTGCAAGGTGGAGAAGATCGACAGCTTCTACACCGTTCTCAAGCGAGTGGAAATGCTCACGGTCAATGTGGAGGAGCTGAACTACCTCGCCAAGCGGCTGGACAGCTTCGACACCGGCGAAGCCGCACAGTTTCAGGCGATGGCCCACAAGCTGGAGCTGTTCGAGTTAAAGGATCTCATCAACCTGACCTTCTGCTGCCAACAGGCCACGGTCATCACCGACTTTTCCGACCTCGCCGCCATCGGCCGCGACCACTACATGAACCTGCACGGCGGCAGCGCAAGCGTGGATGAGCTGAACAAACTGGATGGTGAGGAAACCGCGCGGCGGCTCATCGAAAACGGCGGCACGATCACCCCCTACGGCGTAGTCTACGACAACGGCATGAAGTTAAAGCCGGTCTACGATGGTCGGTTCTTCCCCTGCTACCGTGACAATGGGAGCAGCACATCCAACCTGTATTCCGTGCAGTAAGGCCGCAGAAAAGCGCAGTCCTCCGCCAAGGGAGGACTGCGCCCATT
>OOCI01000733.1_pt1 | contig 28970 bp, 41 predicted proteins | sample 1671761 | NCBI WGS metagenome assembly OOCI01 (sample SAMN06348190, study PRJEB24527) | human gut metagenome | biome: human gut; feature: ankylosing spondylitis patient; material: feces | host: Homo sapiens | place: China | collected 2015-10
ATTTGTAAGGAGGAAAAAGATGGTAAACAGAATGATTTTGCAGGGGCGGCTTTGCGCTGACCCCGAACGCAGAGCCACACAGAACGGGACAACGGTGTGCAGCTTCCGCGTGGCGTGGAGCGAGAAGGTAAAGGACAGAGAGACAAAGCTGTTCCTCCCCTGTGTGGCATGGAAGGGAACGGCAGAGCTGATATGCACCCACTTTACCAAAGGCAAGGAGATCATCGTGGAGGGCAAGCTCTCCAGCCGGGACTATGAGGACAAGACCGGCAACAAGCGCACCGTTGTGGAGCTGACTGCCGACAAGGTGCATTTCTGCGGCAGCAAGGACGCTACGCAGAAACCCACGCAGAGCTTCACGGAGATTTCCGAGGACGACGACGGCGACCTTCCGTTTTAAGGCGGTGTCACAATGGCAAGAAACTATGCTGCACTTCCCTATGATTATTTAGAGGAGATGGAAGCACTCAACGATGCAGAGTTCGGTCGGCTAACGCGGGCATTGCTGGCATACAGCATGACGGGAGAGCAGATAGCGCTCTGTGGCAATGAGAGATTTTATGCCAAGCGCGTGATGGCACAGGAAGATCGCTTTAAGGCAAGCTATGATGGTATCTCTGCCACCCGGAGTGAAGCGGGCAAGGCCGGGGCCGTTGCGAGATGGCAAAATAGCAAACGCATTTTTGCTAATGGCAAAAATAGCAAAGCCACATTTGCTAATGACAAAAATGGCAATACCGAAACCAAAACCGATACCGAAACCAATACCCCGCTATCTGACGATAGCAAGGGGGATAAACGCGCGAAGCGCTTTGTTCCCCCAACACTGGAGGAAGTTCGTGCCTATGTGGCTGAGCGCCATTCTCCGGTAGACCCGCAGAGATTTATCGATTTCTATGCGTCAAAGGGCTGGATGGTCGGGAAAAACAAAATGAAAGACTGGAAAGCAGCCTGTCGGAATGCCGAAAAGTGGGACGAGTGGGAATACTCTGCGCAGAAATCGACAAAATCAATGCCGACCGCCACAAATTCCGAGCAGATGAAGCGCAGCGTGGAAGAATACATGGACTGGTAGGAGGACGAAGAGATGAACAAAACCTGGGTAATGGCTCCGGGCATTACATACACCCGGAAAAACCTTGAAGCATTGACCGGGATGCCGGACAGAGCAAACAGGCACATGATCCGGGCGCAGCGGCGGCAGGGGGTGCCCATTGTAGCTCTGCCGGATGGCGGGTATAAACTGGCGGAGACGGACGAGGAGAAGAAGATGCTCCTTGCCATGTACCGCAAGCGGGCACTGGACGAGCTGGCCACATACAGCATGCTTGCAAAGGCCATGCAGGTGCCGGGACAGATGACCGTGGAGGAACTGCTGGACGGATTGGCGGTGTAATATGACAATCTACATGCGAGTAAGCCGGGACAAGTACGAGCTGCCGGAGGCGGTGTCTGATTCCATCATTGAGCTTGCCAATATGTGCCATATTAACTGGCGCTCTATCTACAAGGCAGTATACAACAGCGGTAGACGGTACAAAGGACGGCCCGGCTATGTGGCGGTGTCCATCGAGGAGGGAGACGATGATTGAGATCACGGTGCCGCTGGCACCAATCACAAAGAAAAATTCTATGCGGATCATGCACAGCAGCAAAACGGGGAAGCCGTTTATCATGCCGTCCCAGCAATATATGGACTACGAGGCGGAAGCTGTATGGCACTGCAAAATTGCCACACTGCAGCGTCTTATTGAGGAGCCTGTGGAGGTCAAATGCCTGTTTTATATGCCTACCAGGCGGCGAGTGGATTTGACAAATCTGCTGGAATCCATCGACGATGTGCTGGTGAAGTCCGGTGTGCTCAAGGACGACCACAGCGGCATTATCGTTAGCCACGACGGGAGCCGGGTGCTGTACGACAAGGATAACCCCCGGACGGAGGTGTACATAGCTGACTATGAATGATTTTGATTACGACTGCATGCAGAAAAAACGCATAGCAATGGGTGCATTTGCTCACATCAACAGAAAACGCGGCGGGTGTTCTCTCCCCAGTGACACCCTCACCGAAAAGCAGAGGAAGGAGAAAAACGGAGAAGTGAAAAGCTATAACATCACGCGGCCTATGCCGCTTGAGGAATTCAAGGGGGTGCCGGACGATCTGAAGCGAGAATACCTGCGTAATATGCAGAGCTGCGGAGCGGCGGCTACATACCTTGCAGACGAGATGGGCTGTTGCAGCGCCACCATCAGAGAATATGGAGAAAAACTGGGCGCGCCGTTTGCGAGAGGTGGTCGGAACTTTGATTTGTGGCAAAAGAAATTATCGGAGTGGCACACAGCCGAAGTGACGGAAGAAGAAACGCCGGAGAAGCAGACAGACGAAATTGAACCACCCGCAAGGGGTGCAGAGCTGCTACACGCACGGCTGACCATCCGGGGAGACCGGGAAAGTGTTTTGCAAAATCTGCGGATGCTTATGCTGGAGGAATGCGAAATCACGGTTGAGTGGTGAGAAACGAGGGAAGAGATGATGGTAGCAAAACTATTTCACGACAATTTCCAGAACTACAAAAAATACGGAGTGCCAAAGGCGCAGCTGGTCATTGCGGACATCCCGTATAACATCGGCGCGGATGCTTATGGCAGCAATCCGATGTGGTATAACGGCGGCGACAACTCCAACGGGGAGAGCAAGTTTGCCAAAAAGGGCTTTTTCAATTCGGACGGCTATTTCAAGATTGCCGAATATATGCACTTCTGCTCCCGCCTACTGAAGCCTGAGCCGAAGCAGAGAGGGAAAGCTCCGGCGATGATTGTGTTTTGTGCGTTTGACCAAATGCACACGGTTGCGGAGTACGGTGCACGGTATGGTTTCAAAAACTGGTATCCGATTTTCTTCTGCAAAAATTATTCCGCGCAGGTGCTTAAAGCCAATATGCGGATTGTAGGCGCAACAGAATTCGCGGTTGTACTTTACCGGGATAAGCTGCCGAAATTTAACAACGGGCGGGAGCTGGACGAAAGCGGCAAGACCATTCGCGGAACCGGGAAGATGGTTTTTGATTGGTTCTCATGGGAGCGGGACGGGAAAGAAATCCCGCGAATCCACCCAACGCAGAAGCCCGTCAAGGTGCTTAAAAAGCTGATTGAGATATTTACGGACCCGGGTGATGTAGTGATAGACCCATGCGCCGGGTCTGGAACAACACTTCGGGCGGCTGCTGAGCTTGGCCGAAAAGCGTATGGCTTTGAAATCGACCGGAATTTTTACAAGCTGGCTCAGGAGAAGATGCTTTCCGAAAGTGATGAAATAACGCTGTTTGACGCAATGGAGGGCGGAACATGAAGAAATACTTGATGGGGCTGGCGGTTGGCTTACTTGCAGGGTGTTGCCTTTTGTTGGGGCGGCAACTTGGCAGAGACGCAAAAGACGCTAAGGCCGCCGACTTGCCGCAGATGGAGGAAGTAATGCCACAAACCCGCCAAAAGGATGCCGCGCAGACGCAGGAACGGACATTCACCGTCACTGCGTACTGCCCCTGTGAAAAATGCTGTGGAGCATACGCAAATGGCTACACAGCCACCGGCGCAAAAGCCACCCAGGGCGTGACGGTCGCCGCAGACCCGGATGTGCTGCCGATGGGTACGGAAATCGAACTGGACGGCCATACATACACCGTACAGGACACCGGCGGAGCCATTTCCGGGAATCGGCTGGATCTGTATTTTGACAGCCACGAGGATGCACTCCAATGGGGTGTGCGGGAAAAAGTTGTGAGGTGGGCCGAATGAAAAGCCCATGCGTACAAGATTGCCCGGACAGGCTCCCATGCGGGGCTTGCCGGAAGAGCTGTGAGGCGTTCCGGGCGTATGAGACCCAGCGGCTGGAGGAAAAGCCCTGGGTGGATCTGGCCAACACCGCTGCACGGGAGCGCTATGTGCGGCAGAGCGCCAGATACGCAAAGGACGGAAAACGACATATGAGATAGGAGGGCCGACAATATGGACGCTGTGAAGTTTATTGAAGAGCACAGAAGAATGTATACACTTGGATGTATCAAGAAAGGCATTAACGATTATAACACGAAAGCAGAAGATGTCGTCGCAGAAGTCGAGGAATGGTCTGCCGCACACCCGCGCAAGACACGGAAAAGCGTTTTTCTGGAGCAGTACCCGGAGGCACTGGTTTTCGACGGGGGAACTTTGAGTGCGTGCCCCGTGCTTTTTTCTTCCGAATACAGGAATGCGTACGGGGGATGCGCAAGTCCTTATGGGTCCTGTGCCGAATGCCGCCGTGAATTTTGGATGCAGGAGGTGGAATGATGGAATGCACTATTCTGCAAGGCGACGCGCTGGATCTGCTGCGGACGCTGCCGCCAGAAAGCGTACATACCTGCGTGACCTCCCCGCCCTACTATAATTTGCGAGATTACGGAATGGAGGGGCAGATCGGAAACGAGGCCAGCGTGGAGGAATACCTGCAATCGCTGGTTTCTGTTTTCCGCGAGGTCCGGCGGGTTCTGCGGGCAGACGGAACCCTGTGGGTGAACATGGGCGACAGTTACGCCACCAGATCAGGAAGCCAGCCGCCGACGAACACCCGTAATTCCTGCGGCCACACGGCAAAGCATACGCCGCAGGGCTACAAATACAAAGACCTGATCGGCGTTCCCTGGCAGCTGGCTTTTGCCCTCCGGGCAGACGGGTGGTATTTGCGCCAGGATATTATATGGAACAAATCCAACTGTATGCCGGAGAGCGTCCGGGATCGCTGCACCAAAAGCCACGAATATATTTTCCTGCTTTCCAAGTCAGAACGGTATTTCTTTGACGCGGCGGCGATCAGCGAACCCATAGCGGGCGCCAGCACCAAGCGATATATGCAGAATATCGAAAAGCAATCCGGTTCCTTTAAGCAGCCGGGCAGGGACGGCAGGCCAATGAAAGCGGCGTTACCCCGTTTCGGCGGTGAGAAGTACGGCACCGATCAGGCGAAAGAAACCAGGACCAAGAGCGGAAAAATCTATGTGCCCACGCCACACAGAAATAAGCGCGACGTGTGGACCGTCGGAACAAGCGGGTTTCGCGGCGCACATTTTGCCGTGTTCCCTGAAAAACTGATCGAACCTTGCATATTGGCAGGCTGCCCGGAGGGCGGCACCGTCCTGGATCCGTTCGCCGGGAGCGGCACCACCGGAGTGGTGGCCAAACGCATGGGGCGCGGTTTTGTGGGATGTGAGATCAATCCCTCGTATGTAGAAATGGCTGACAGAAGAATAGAGGAGGTGGAGTGATGGAACGACTGACAAATAAATGCGAAGCTGACGCGCAACGAGAAGAGTACGAGCGCCGTCTTGCAAACGGGTATCCGCGGAATATTCCGGAGGAGCGATTTTTGCGCCTCGCCGCATACGAGGACACGGGGCTGTCTCCGCAGGCGTGCGCTGAGGCACGGGAAGCCGGAAAGGTGCTTTCAAGCTGTGACATATCTTTCGGAAGAATTACGGAACTGCTGACAGCCGACAAGGACGGGCGAGTGATGGTGCTGCCTGTGCGGCCAGTCCTCACGCAGAGCATCGGAAGTATGCTGTATATCATCGAGGAAGGAGAAATTGTTGAGGACTCGCTGTGCGAAGCGCTTATCGGTATGGCAAGCAACGGAGAGATAGACATATTTTACACGACGCTGTCCGATCAAATATCTTTCGAGCAGGCCGATATTGGCAAGACCGTATTTCTGACCCGCGAAGAGGCAGAAAAGGCACTGGAGGCGATGAAGGATGAGTAAGGCTGTTATGCTGAGCGTCCGCCCGAAGTGGTGCGAGAAGATCGTCAACGGCGATAAGACGATCGAGGTGCGAAAAACCCGTCCGAAGCTGGAAACGCCGTTCAAATGTTATATCTACTGCACGCTGCCAAAATATCCGCACGAGGACTTCATTGCGGCGGACTATCCAAGGCCACAGTTTTACGGCGGCGGCAAGGTCATTGGAGAGTTTACCTGTGAAAGAATCGCCCTTATTGCATACGATGGCGGCGAGTTAAGTAGTACAACAAATGCCGCCTTTTCCCCCGCGACGTGCTTAACTCAGTCAGAAATTATAGCTTATATCGGCGATAAGGGGCGTTGTTACGGCTGGCATATGTCCGACTTGCGCATTTATGATACGCCGAAAGAATTGAGCGAGTTCAAGACGCTATGTAGAGTCGATGCCGATTGTTGTGCCTGCCCTTATTACAACTACACCAAAATGGATTGTGATGGCCGGGTTATCGGTCGACCACCCCAAAGCTGGTGCTATGTGGAGGCGATGTGAATGAAAGAAATTACTTTTGACGACTTGCGCCAGCTTTTGCTTTACCGGCGCATTGTGAAGTGGAACGACGACCGCATTGAACTGGACAACGGCGTAAAAATCCGCATTGAAATGACGGACTACGACTGTTGCGCTTATGCGGCCGGTGTATTTAAGAATGTGGTGCTGGATGCCGCTATCACCAGCGTTTCGGAAATAGAACGCGAAAAATGGGAGGATAGTGACACCTACGGCTGCTGCGCAAGGGTGACGATCATGCACAACATGAACCCTATTTGCGAGGCATACGCAAACGCAGACGCTGGGAACGGCGGTTATTACTACTCCGTTGCATCGTTTATCGTGACGATGCCCGGTGTAGACGAGGAGGGCGCGTGCGAGTTCGCAAATAGCGAATTTGAGTTTCAGGAGTAGGACGGCGCTACTTTTGACAGGAGGATTTTGTGATGACCGAATTGAAACGCTGCCCTGAGTGCGGTGGAGTTGCAACCGTGGTGCGAATATCTGAAGGACGGTGACGGCGATGATTGATGAATGCAAGTGGATGCAAGACGAGGTTTGCGTCAACGCAGATTGCCCAGCGTGTGCGGATTATTGCCCAGTGGCAAATACACCGGGCGTATGCAAATACGAGGAAAGGGGTGATAGCGATGCTCAAAAGGGTAAACGGCAGACCGGTGCCAAATAATCCGGCTAAGGCCTACGAGCTGGGCCGCCTGGATGGCACCAAGCAATGTATGGATAACGTGTCCTGCGTACTGCTGGACAAGTGCGGATTCCATGTGCGGGAGGAGACAGCGGACGAGCACGACACCCGCAGCCTGGAATACTTACAGCAGTCCCTTGTGGAGCTGGTGGAGGCCAAAAACAACGGCTATGTAAAGATGGCGGACATCGAAAAGGCCCTGCGGGGCGAATATAAGCTGGTAAACAGCGCGGAGTAAAGGAGGGCAAATGAGCAAAAAGGCGACACTGCCTTATGATGTGCGGTTGGAGTGCATTGCTTATGTGCGTGGGTATCCGCGACGGGTGCGGGCGTATCGCGAGGCCCGGGCGGAGATCTTGGGCGGTACGCATAGCGCTACGGAGGGCATGCCAACTGGATCGGGCGCTGGTAGGCCCGCCGAGAGCAAGGCGGAGCAGCTGGCCGCCATAGAGAACTGGCCGGAAACCAAAAAAATGCTGGCGGTGGAATACGCTATGGACCGCTGCGGCAGAGATCTCGATAGCGATGCAATCCGGCGGCAGCTGATATATGGCATCATGCACAACTGCCAAGGTAAGCACAAGTATGCCCGTAATCGGATCGTGATTCCGGGTATCAGCGAGAGAACATTCAGCCGGAGGAAAGAGCAATTTCTATATGACATAGCCATATATTGTGGTTTTGCAGAGAAAGTTGGCACAAATTCCGCCTAATGATGTGCTACAATAGGTACAGTGGATGATAGGACATGGTCATTCACGCGTTTTCCCAATCATCACTTTTCCTCCCTTCTATGCGCCGCCGGTATTGGGCGCACCGCGCAAGCGGCCCCGGAAACGGGCGTACCGGAACAAACAGCCTGTAGGGAAACCTATGGGCTGTTGTTATATGCAGGCGTAGCTCAGTCGGTAGAGCACCGGACTTCGTGAGCCGGTATGTCGTGGGTCCGAGCCCCACCGCCTGTGCCAGAGGCCGGGTAGCACCCGGACAATGTGAGACCGTTCGTCGTGGCTCACATGGAAATGACAATGCTCGCTGAAAACTGCGCGTGAGGATGCGTCCTCCTTGCCATGACCGAACAGCGGCGCTTGAGATGCTTGCGGGGCCTCAAGCGGGCATGAGCGTGTGACAATCTAAGCGGGAAGACGACCAATATGCGGCGCCAGATGAAAACGTTGAATCGTTTTCACCCGCAAGGGGCTTTCTTGGGGCGTATGCCCCACACGCGGCATAGGTGCCCCGTAAGGGGAGACCACAGCGAGTGACGGGGACTTTCCCTGAAGCGCTAAAGCAGGGCAGGACTGCAATGCCGCACAATAAAAAGAAAAAGAGCGGAAGCTCCGCTCTTTTTCTCCAGCATACTGTTTTTAGTATTTCAATCCACAGGAAATAGGATCGAATCTCCCGCCGATGCAAGCGCCTCCTGCATCCGACAAGTCAATCATATACTATCCGATGCATTCTGTCAATAGAAAATATAAAAAATAGTGTGTAGCCCATGTTTGAGAGGCCCAAGAGGTCCGCATGGGAGGGTAAAGACTGTTACTGTAGCCAAGGGGTGGGGGCTGGTAGCAAAGCAGGAGGAAGTCGTGGACGATATTACAAAGCAGCCATACGCTAAATGGCTTGAAGAAAGCATAGCAACTATCGCAGGGATTGACCCTTGCTGTATTTGCTTTGCAGCGACAAAAGCAGACGGCACGGTGTTCACCGGCTATTATAATGCAGACGCGACGGACAAGGCCGTTTTTGCGCACAATATCCAGTCCGACATCGTGATGGATATCATCAAGGCGAATGCTGACACAATCAGCGGGATTTTGGAGGATGGCAAATGATTCTATGCGGTAAAGACTGCACACCATGCTGTGACTTCTGCACCCATGTCAAACACGGCACAGTAGTAGTTGACGGCAAGCGTGTAACTTCTGGGCCTGTTGGCTGCAAGCTGCACAAGGACAAAGAGCATCAGGACGTTGCCGTCACCTGTGGGTATTGTGACGACTTTCATTGCTTCCAGAGCCTGGTGCCCGTAGATCGAGAGATGCAAGAGGGAGACGGAGAATGAACGACGACCACAAGGACATTATCAACAAGATAACGTATTCCGCCGACGAAATAGATAGGATCATGAAAATCAATATGCGGCTCATTGCGAAATTCAAAACCCATTTGCACAAAGAGTATGGCGACGCTATCGAAGATATTGCGAAGATGTTTGACACACTCTACGCAGAACAGCAAAAAGAAACGCCGTTGATGTGGTATGAGTATTGCTACGGTGTTAAAGATACAGGGAAATAAAAACAAATTATTTGGATTGGAAGTGAGCGTATGCCAGCAGGAGCGCCAAGAAAATGGAAAAGCGTAAGCGCGATGCAAAAGGCGATTGACGCTTACTTCAAAGAGTGTGAGGGTGAGCCGTTTATCGGCGATGACGGTTGTGCTGTGCGAGATAAGTACGGCATACCGATTATCATTAACGCAAAGCCGCCGACGATTACGGGGCTTGCGTTGGCACTTGGATTTACGGGAAGACAAGCGCTGCTGGATTATCAGGCAAGGCCAGAATTCGCGGACACGGTTACGCGCGCAAAGTCCAGATGTGAAGAATATGCCGAATCTCGGCTCTACGACAAAGACGGTGCAAACGGCGCGAAATTCTCGCTTGGCTGCAATTTCGGTTGGAATTCCGAGAACGAAAAAAGCGGCGACCCTGCGGCGTTGGCAGCTCTGCTCACTGCGTTAAAGGGCGAGAACAATGCAAATTAAACCGCTATCCGCAAAGCAGCGCAAAATAATGGAGTTTATCAGCTCCGATGATCTGGCGCTGATTTGTGACGGCTCCGTCCGTTCCGGGAAGACGACAGTAATGTCGATGGCGTTTGTGCTGTGGGCGATGCAGAACTACGACCGCACGAATTTTGCTATTTGCGGGAAGACGGTGCAGGCGGCAGAGCGAAATATCTTAAAACCGTTGATGGAAATTGACGGATTGGGCGCGGCGCTATCCATGCATTACAAGGTTTCCACGAGGATTTTAACCGTTCGGTGTGGAGATAGAACGAATTGGTTTTACCTGTTCGGCGGCAAAGACGAAAGTTCGTACATGCTCATTCAGGGCATCACGCTGGCCGGGGTGTTGTTCGACGAGGTGGCGCTTATGCCACGCTCGTTTGTGGAGCAGGCGTTGTCCCGTGCGATTTCATTTGAGCATCCGAAGTATTTTTTTAACTGCAACCCCGAATCACCGCAGCATTGGTTTTACAAAGAGTGGATTGAAAACGAACGGGAGAATACGCAGCACATTCACTTCCTGCTGGAAGACAACCCAATTCTCACACCGCAGATGATCGAGAGGACAAAGGCCATGTATAGCGGCGTGTTCTACGACCGATACATTCGCGGATTGTGGGTAGTGGCCGAGGGGCTGATCTATCCCATGTTTGACGATAACTGCATTGTGGACGAGCTGCCGGAAACGGGAGAATACTATGTGTCCTGCGACTACGGCACGCTCAATCCGTTTTCTGCTGGACTGTGGCGCTGGGACGGGAAGACAGCTACGCGCATCCGTGAGTATTACTATTCCGGGCGCGAGAGCCAGAAGAACAAGACGGACGAGGAATACGCAGACGAAATTAAAAAGCTCATCGGCGAGGCGGATGTCAAAAGTATTATCGTTGACCCGTCTGCTGCTTCATTCATCGAGGTTTTACGTCGGCGCGGCTATATAGTCCGCAAGGCAAACAACGATGTGACAAACGGCATTATGACTACGGCGCGGTTTTTGCAGGACGGCGTAATCAAGATACACCGAAATTGCAAAGACTGCATCCGAGAGTTTGGACTGTATCGGTGGGACGAAAAATCCGCCGACGACAGGCCAATCAAGGAAAACGACCACGCAATGGACGAAACGCGCTATTTTGCCTACACAATCTTGAAGAATAAGGCGTATAAACGCGATTATGTCCCCATTTGGAGCAGATAGGAGTGAGCGGAGATTAAGACATATAATGACCTTGTGGCGGTGGGTGAGGATGAAAAGGCGCGGATTGAGTTTATCCGCAGCGCGATCAACGCGCATCGTGAGTCCCACGCATATAAGACGGCGGCGGATGCTGAGGAATATTACAACGGCCTGAATCCGACCATTAACCGCTACGAAAAGATCATCTACGATATGCAGGGGCGTAGCCACACGGATATGTGGACGGCAAACCACAAGCTGGCCAGCCGCTTCTTCGGCCTGGCGGTGGATCAAGAAGTTTCGTATTTGCTTGGCAACGGCGTGACCTTTGCGGAGAAGGGAACGCCGAACAAGCTATGCCCAGACTTCGACCAGGAAGTCATGGATGCAGCACGTGATGCGAAAATCGCGGGCGTGTCCTTCGGTTTCTGGGACCTGACGCATTTGCGGGTGTTCTCCCTGCTTGAGTTCGTTCCCCTCTATGATGAGGAGGACGGCGCGATGAAAGCCGGTATCCGGTTTTGGCAGGTGGCACAGGATAAGCCGTTGAGAGCGACGCTGTATGAGATCGATGGCTTTACCGAGTATTTCCAGCCCAGCGGCGAGGATATGGATGTAATGCAGCCAAAGCGCAGCTATAAGCTAATCGAGCGCAAGGCGGAGGTCGGCGAAACCGAAATCTATGACGGCGGGAATTATCCGAGTTTCCCCATCGTCCCGCTGAAAAACAACAAGCGGTGTCTCTCCGAGATCGTCGGCAAGCGCAACACCATTGACGCGCTGGATCTGGCGTCCTCTAACATGGTCAACAACGTGGATGAGGGCAATTTGATCTACTGGGTTCTTTCCAATTGCAACGGCATGGACGATCTGGACGATGCAAAATTTGTGGAGCGCTTGAAAACCACGCACGTCGCCCACGCCAACGGCGACGACGGAGCAAAGGTGGAGAGCAAGACTATCGAGGCTCCCTATGAGGGCACGAGCAGCACCATTGATATGCTCAAGAAAAAGCTATACGAGGATTTTCAGTGCTTTGACGCGGCGGCGGTATCTGCCGGGAACCAGACGGCGACCGCGATCAAGGCCAGCTATGTGCCGCTGGATCTGAAAACAGACAAGTTTGAATCCGAGGTCACGCGGTTTATTGTGGAAATCCTGCGTCTGGCGGGCATTGAGGACAAGCCGAGTTACACGCGTAATCAGATCATCAACAAGAGCGAGGAAACGCAGAACATCCTTCTGGGCGCGGCGTATTACGATGACGAATACATCACAAAGAAACTGCTGACGATCAACGGTGACATTGACCAGTACGAGGACATGGCAAAGCGGAAGGCGGAAGAAGAGATTGACCGGAGCTTTGCGGAACCGGATGCGCCGGAGGTGAACGGCGATGGCGAACAGTGACCTCGGCCACAAGCTGACCGACAAGGAGCTTGCAAAGCTGGAACATCGTATTGCAAAGCTATACCGTGAGGCTGGGAAAGAGCTGCAAGCTACCATCGACGCATATTTTGAGCAATTCAAAAAGCGAGACGAGGAAATGAAAGCACTGATCGGCACCGTGCAGAACGGTAAGGAATGGACGGAGGCCGACTATAAGCAATGGCGGCTGAACCAGATCGGGCGCGGAGAACGCTATAAGGCCATGCGTGACAAGGTGGCACACCGCGTGACCGACGCAAACGCTGTGGCGGTGTCCTATACCAACGATGCAACGCCGGGTATCTACTCCCTCAACCGCAACTATTCGGCCTATACCATCGAACAGGTCGCAGGCAACGTCGGCTTTGACCTTTGGGACGAGCAGACGGTCAAGCGGCTCATGTTAGAGCAGCCGGATTTAATGCCATATTACCCGCCGAAGCGAGCATTAAAGCGTGGCATTGACCTCGAGTATGGCAAAAAGCAAATTACCAAGAGTGTCACCAGCTCCATCTTGCAGGGAAAGAGCATTAAGCACATGGCGGACGACCTGCAAAAGCGCATCACCACCATGAGCCGCGATTCCGCCATCCGCACGGCAAGAACCGCCGTGACCGGCGCGCAGAACGCCGGACGCATGGACAGCTACGCGGCGGCGGAGAAGATGGGGATAAAGCTCAAAAAAGAATGGTTGGCTACGCTGGACGCGCGTACACGCCACTCTCATGCCATGCTTGACGGCGAGCAAGTGGCGCAGGACAAGAAGTTTTCTAACGGTTGCCGCTTTCCCGGCGACCCACAAGGGCCACCGTGGGAGATATATAACTGCCGCTGTACGCTGGTTGCGGCGGTGGATGGGGTAGATACATCAGACGGGCTGCGTAGGACACGCGACGGGCTTATATCTGAAATGACATATGCGCAGTGGGAAGCATCGAAGCAGGGATACAGCGGCAGACAGTTATCCCCATATCACATGTGGAGCGAAAAATCTGGAAAGGATGTTACTAAGAAATACATAGATTCCGCCAAGCCCCGCATGGGTAAGGTGCGATACGAGAACGGATACCGCATAAAAGGGCACAAGACCGAAATCGAAGTTGCAAACCAACTCAGAGATCAATTCGGCGGGAAGTTCGTGCTGTTGAAAGAAGCGAATGCGCAGGGGATAAAAACGCCAGACTACCTGTGGAGAGGTAAACAGTGGGAATTGAAAAGTATATCAACAGCGAAAGCGGCAGATATGGCGATTCGAAAAGCCACAAAGCAGATTGCAAAAACTCCTGGAGGGGTTGTGTTACAGTGCATAGGATCCATCAATACCGATGAGCTTATACGCATTGTAGACGATAGAGCAGTTCGCAGCGTGGTTAGCACCGGGTTCGTTTTTGATGTGATTGCATTGGAGGAGAACGGTTCTCTCCTATTCGCACGAAGGTATAAAAAATGAGCCGCCCCCCCTCCAGTAACGGGAAGAGGTTCGGCTCGAAAAAACGGAAACATGAGTTTCCTCACTGTCAGTATATGCAATTCCCGAAAAAAAGTCAAGAGGGATTTTTTGATGAACATTGAAATCACCGACAACAGCAAAGAAATTTCTGGCGCCATCCACGCGGCGCTTCTGCGGGGGCTGGAAAAGATCGGTCTGGTGGCAGAGGGATATGCGAAAAAGCTGTGCCCTGTTGACACTGGCAATCTGCGAAACAGCATTACCCATGTGCTAGACGAGCAGGAACCGGCGGCAATCATCGGGACGGACAACGAGTATGCCGCTTATGTTGAGCTTGGCACCGGCATTTACGCCGAGGGCGGCGACGGACGGCCTACACCGTGGGTGTATCAAGACGCAAAGGGCAACTGGCATTACACGCGTGGCAACAAGGCACAGCCGTTTTTGAAACCTGCTGCCGCCGACCATGCCATCCAATACCGGAAGATATTGGAGGACGAACTGAAATAGGAGCTAACTGCTTACAAATTGTATGCAGTTGGCTCTTTTTGTTAATTACCGCAAGGGACAGCGGTTTTTATAAAACTATCGTTTCCGAAGGAACGGAACCGAAGAAAAGGAGATAGTGTCATGGCACTTACACGAAAACTTTTGAAGGGTATGGGGCTTACCGACGAGCAGGTGGATACCATCATCGAGGCGCATACCGACACCGTGGACGGCCTAAAGGCGGATGTGACCCGCTACAAGGCGGACGCGGAGAAGCTGCCCAGCGTCCAGAAGCAGTTGGACGATCTCAAGGCGGCAGGTGACAACGGCTATCAGGAGAAGTACGAGAAAGAGCACAAGGCTTTTGAGGACTTCAAGGCCAATGTCACGGCAAAGGAGAGCAAGGCGGCAAAGGAAAAGGCCGTCCGGGCTTACTTTGAGAGCAAAAACATCACCGGCGCGAATCTCGACCTTGCGATGCGCGGCTGCGGCGAGGAAATGGCCGCATTGGAGCTGGACGGCGAGAAGATCAAGGACACCAAGAGCCTTGATGCACTTGTAGACGGCACCTACAAGGGGCTGGTCTCCACCACGCAGACGCACGGTGCGAATCCCGCCAATCCCCCGGCAAATACCGGCGGCAGCGGTGTCACGGCAGAAGCCTTTAAGAAAATGGGCTATGCCGACCGACTGAAGCTCAAGAAGGAAAGCCCCGAACAGTATTCGGAGCTGACGAAAAACTGACAACAAAGGAGATTAAAAACTATGGCAGATACGATTCTGACTAAACTTGCAGACCTGATCGACCCGGAAGTTATGGCTGATATGATTTCCGCTAAAATCCCCGACAAAATCCGCGTAGCACCTTTTGCAAAGGTGGATGATACCCTTTCCGGCGTTCCCGGCGACACAATTACCGTGCCTTCCTATGGGTACATCGGCGACGCTGAGGATGTCGCTGAAGGTGTGGATGTTGACATCGACAAGATGAGCACCAAGGACAAGCAGTACAAGATCAAAAAGGCAATGAAGGGCGTCGGTCTGACCGATGAAGCCGTTCTGTCCGGTTACGGCAACCCTGTCGGCGAGGCTAACGCGCAGCTGGCGCTGTCCATCGCTGCCAAAATCGACAATGACTGCATGGATGCCTTGCAGGGCGCAACGCTGACTTATGACGGCAGCGCGGCAGCCATCGGCTACAACGCTATTGTGGATGCCATCGACGTTTTCAACGAGGAGATCAACAGTGACAAGGTCATGTTCATCAACCCCAAGCAGATGGCGACCCTGCGCAAGGATGCTGATTTTATCAGCGCCGACAAGTATCAGGCAGGCGTGATGCTGTCCGGTGAGATCGGCAAGATCGCAAACACCCGTGTTGTAGCAAGCCGCAAGGTTCCGTCCATCGAGTATGAAAAGGACAACAGCACCGGCACCATCGAGATCGTTGACGATGCCACCAACGAAACCGCCACCAAAAAGCATCTTTCCACGATTCAGCCCCATTGCGCCGTTGCCCTGGTTGTCGGCGATAAGGTCAAGGCTGCTTCTGCTGCCTACTACGCTTGCCCCATCGTCAAGCTGAACGAGGACAGCGAAACCGAGGACGATGTTCCCGCCCTGACCATCTACCGCAAACGCAGCATCAACGTGGAAACCGAGCGCAAGCCGCGTAACCGCTCCACCGAGATCACCGCTGACGAGTTTTACGTTGCGGCTCTGACCAACGAAGCCAAGGTCGTGCTGGCAAAGTTCAAGAAGTAATAGGGGGGCGGCGTGATGCTTGAACAGGTCTTACGGCACTTGAACAACTGGTTCCTTGTGGAGATTCACGAGGGCACGTTCACCGTGGAGAACGGCAGCATTGCGCTGCCCTTTCTCCTGACCAACCAATATTTCCGTATCTGCGGTTCTGTGTTTAATGACGGTCTGCATCAATATCCGGTGGCTGACCTGACGGATGAAACCTTTACCGGGACTGTGTGGGCGCTGGCTGTGCCAAAGGCTGTGGTTGTGCTTGCCGAAGATATCGCCGCGTGGGAGGAAAAGAACGGCGAAGCCGTTTTAAGCCCGTACACGAGCGAAAGCTTCGGTGGGTACAGTTACACCAAGGCGAGCGGCGGAAATGCCGACACGAGCGCTGGGACGGGCTGGCAGGGCGCTTTTAAAGGCCGGTTAAATGACTGGCGCAAGCTCAAGGGGGTGGAACCGTGACTTTACTGGACGATTTTGCCCACAAGTGCATTCTGATGGAGAAAAAGCGCACGCCTGACGGCGCGGGCGGCTACATCACTGCGTGGGAAGAGGGCGCGGAGTTCCTCAATTACCAGTCTCTTGACACATCGATGGAGGCGCGAAAAGCGGAAAAGGACGGCGTTACCTCGGTATATTCCGCGCTGGTTAACCAGAGCGTTCCCATCGAGTACAACGATTATTTCCGCGATACGGAAACGGGGATTACCTATCGCGTGACCTCAAATCCAGAGGAAAAGGCCGCGCCGAGGTCTGCGGGCGCAATCATTAAGGCGCTGAAATTCTTCACCGCGGAGCGAAAGGAGCTGCCGAAATGACAAAGGACAAGGCGCTCCATGCGTGGTTTTCCCAATTCCTCCCGTCGTATCCGACCTCGAATGTGCCGGAGGACGCGACCTTTCCGTGGCTGACCTATGAGCTTATCACAGGATCATGGGAGAGCGGCGAGACCCCGCTGACGGTCAACCTCTGGTATTACACCGAGAGCGAAGCGATGCCCAACGCAAAGGCACAAGAAATCAGCGACGCAATCGGCATGGGCGGCTGTATGGTCGCCTATGACGGCGGAGCAATGTGGATCAAGCGTGGCTCCCCGTGGTGTCAGAACATCGCGGACGAAAGCGATAAAAACATCAAGCGAAGGTATCTCAACATCACGGTGGAATACCTATCGCAAAACTGATGAAAGGAAGAAAATATGAAATTCACTAAAATTCCCTCCGATGCATTTCAGAAGCTCCAGATCAACGCCGGTATTTTGACCACTGACTTTACTCCTGCCACCGGCACCATCGGAGAGGCGGGACAGATCGGTGCGACTACCGGCGGCGTAAATTTTACCGCAACGCCCAGCTTCTCTGATTTTGGCGAAGACATTGACAACTGTCCGAAGAACATGAAGGAGCTGAAACGGCTGGATTCCTGGGAGGCGAAAATGACGGGTACATTCGTCAACGCAGACACCAAGATTGCAAAGAGCCTTTGCGGTGCTGCCGACGTGGGAACCAGCGATGGGAAGGTCACGCCTCGGAACAATCTGTCGGACGCTGACTTTGCCAACATCTGGCTGGTGGGCGACTACTCCGACAAAAACGGCGAGAAAAACGGCGGTTTCATCGCCATCCACATGATGAACGCACTGTCTACCGGCGGCTTCCAGCTGAAGACCAGTGACAAGGCAAAGGGGCAGTTCGCATTTGAGTACACTGCTCACTACTCCATGAGCGCACAGGACACTGTGCCATTTGAAATCTACATCAAGGCCGGTACGGCGGAGGCGTAACACCATGAAACTGTCAAAAATTAAAGGGGAGAGAGTGTTTGATGTTATCGCAGACATTATCGATCCTATTGCCAACATAGCCGAGGACAAAGAAGCCGCAGCGTTGTTTCAGCGTCAGAAGCTCCCGGATGGCGTAAATGCAAAGGACTTTGTATTGGCAAGGGTTAAGAAATCTGCTCCGCTGCTTTTGCGTGGGCACAAGAAAGATCTGATTGCAATTTTGGCGGCTGTGGAAGGCGTGACTGCAAAAAAATATGCCGCTGGGCTGACGCTTGCCAAGTTGCTGGTTGATGTTACTGAGCTTATGACGGACGAGGCCTTTACGGACCTTTTTACATCTGCGCAGACCGAGACGGCAGAAACGCCGTCCGGCTCTGTGCAGGAGAATATCGGGGAAGCCAAAGAGTAAAGCCATTTCTGGCATACTGTGTAGCGCGGTATAAGCAGGATGCAGAAGAAAAAGCATATCGAATTTATGCTGCTGACCTGCTTAAAGCAATATGCGAGCGATGCGCGGGCGTTTCAATCGATAAGCGATATATTGAAATTATAGATGTGAGCAAAAAAGACAATCGCTCCTGTGAAGAAATCACCAGAGATATTGTCAATCGGTGCGGGTTACAAGTTAAAAAAGCCGCCCTGTGAAGGGGCGGCGGGCGAATATGCGTTACTTGAGGACATAATCAGAAATCATTCTTCCGATTTTCCCGATGTCTGTGCCTCCCTTAAACTCAAACTTTGCGACATAACCATTGGAGAATGTCAGAACAAGTTCGCTATCCGGGATGATTTCGGCAAAGCCCGGGGTTTGCACGGAGAAAAACTGCACTTTCGAATAGGGCATAGAGCTGAAGGACTTGCGCTTTCCTGTAATCCCCTGTACATCAACCGATATGACTCGCTTGTTAGTAAAAATCAGCTGGTCGCGGACGGTCTTAAATGCGGCAGCGATTTCTTCCCCGTCAATCAACAAGCCATTCACTTCACCACGCACATCGGAAACGGGAATCGGCTTTAAGTCCCACGCAGAATCTTTGTTAAAACTTATCATAAATAATCCCTCCTTGCCGATATCATACCATACTATCAATGGAATGTCACGAATAATTTTCAGAATTTACAAAGAGAGCGAGGTGAACGCATGAATCTTCTTGATCTGTTTGTGAAAATATCTGTGCAAGACGAGGCAAGCGAAAATGTAGAGACATTATCAGGAAAATTCAAAAATGGGCTTGCCACTGCGGCTAAAGTCGGCGCCGCAGCTGTAGGTGCGGCTGCTACCGGCATTGCCGTGCTTACGAAAAACGCGCTTAACAACTATGCTGAGTATGAACAACTGGTCGGCGGCGTTGATACGCTATTCAAGGATAGCTCTGCAAAAGTTCAAGAATATGCAGCAAATGCATATAAGACTGCTGGCCTATCCGCTAACGAATATATGAACACAGTTACAAGTTTTTCTGCGTCCTTGCTGCAATCGCTTGGCGGTGATACAGCAGCGGCGGCAGACATGGCTAATGTAGCAATCACGGATATGTCTGATAATGCCAATAAAATGGGCACGGATATGGCATCTATCCAGAACGCCTATCAGGGATTTGCAAAGCAGAACTATACCATGCTTGATAATCTGAAGCTTGGCTATGGTGGAACAAAAGAAGAAATGGAGCGTCTGCTTGCCGATGCGTCGAAGCTCTCTGGCAAAGACTTTCTGTGGGGTGAGGATGGCATGGGATATGGCTACGCAGAAATAGTAGAAGCAATCCATGTGGTTCAGACAGAAATGGGTATCACAGGAACTACGGCAAAAGAAGCAAGCACCACCATTCAAGGCTCTGTTTCATCCATGAAGTCCGCATGGGGCAATCTGCTGGTTGGAATTGCTGACGATAACGCCGATTTCAAGACACTTACAGAACAGTTCGTTGATAGTCTTGTTACCGTTGGCGAAAATATCATTCCGCGCATTAATGTCATTTTGGGCGGCATTTCACGGTTGGCCACATCTGCATCTACCACGATTATCCCGATGGTCATTACAACCATCACAGATAATCTTCCTGCACTTTTGCAGTCGGCGGTTGCACTTGTCGGCGCATTGGGACAGGGTATCATTGATAGCCTACCTGCAATTACGCAGGCGGCAATCGACATTCTTTTCTTCCTCGCAAATGGCCTGATAGAAAACCTGCCCACGCTCATTGATGGCCTGTTGCAGGTGACATTGACGATTGTGCAGATGCTGACAAGCCCGGACTTTTTGACGCAGCTCATTGAAACGGCAATCTTGCTAATTATGACGCTGGCGAACGGACTGATTGATGCGATCCCACAGCTTATCGCGGCAGTCCCTCTGATTATCGGCAACTTGCTTGCCGCAATCATTGTAGAGCTGCCGAACATTATTCAGATGGGAATTGATCTTCTGTTTGCGCTGATTGACGGAATTATCAAGTGCATCCCGGAGCTTGTGGCGGCGGTTCCGACACTGATTATTGCGTTTATTAACGGCATTGTTAACAACCTTGATAAAATTATCCTTGCCGCACCGCAAATCATTGTATCGCTGATTACCGGCATTGTCGGAGCAATTCCGGAACTGATTGCGGCAGTTCCGCGTGTGATTGCGGCTATTGTTGACACAATTAGAAATTACGATTGGAGCAGCATCGGCAGAAACATTGTCCAGGGGTTAAAAGACGGCATCGCCGGAATGTGGGATAACATCAAAAGCTGGTTTAATGACAAGGTAAACAGCCTTGTTGGCGGCGTAAAGCGCATTTTGGGCATCCACTCCCCGTCTAAGGTATTTGCTGGGATCGGTGGATATATGGCGGAAGGCCTTGGCGAAGGGTTTAGCGATGAATTTGCATCTGTGAAAAAAGACATAGAGGGTGACATGAGTTTTTCTGCTGGATCCATTACGGCAGGAGCAAATATCATCGGGAACTATGCAAGTGGATCTTACGGTGCAGCAAGCGGAGGATTCGGCAGAATTATAATGCTGCTGGAACAGTACCTGCCTATGTTGGCAAATATGAAAGTCATCATGGACAGCGGACAGGTTGTCGGTTTGCTTGCCCCAGGCATGGATGAAGAACTGGCCAAAATCAATGCGAGGAGGGCGAGGGCCGTATGATGGGAAAGGTATTTTTTGACGGAAAAGACACTTTCGCCGAATATGGCTTGCTGCTTGCAAGCAAGTCCATTTCTCTGCCGGAAGTCCGCACGAACATGATCGATGTTCCGGGCCGGGACGGCCTGCTGGATGCGTCCGAGGTTCTGACCGGCGAAGTCACCTATAAGAACCGCACCATTACGCTGAAGCTGACTGGCGTTGACACGGTGAGTGGCAAGAAATGGCCCGCCACGATTTCTGACTTCTGCAACAAAGTCCACGGAAAGCGCGTGAAAGTGACCTTCCCCGAGGACACCGCCCATTATTACAGTGGGCGGTGTTCTGTTGGGGAAGTGGGGCTTGTCAAAATGATGCAGACTATCCCGGTCACAGTCAACTGCGACCCGTGGAAATACAAGAACGCAAAAACCACGGTTTCCCGCTCTGACCTGGGCACGGTCTATAAACAGCTTTCGCTTCCGAATGAACGCCGCCCAGTGATTCCCACCATCACGGTGGCCCAGGACACCACCTTGCTTTGGGGCAGCAGCACAATCAACATCAGCGCGGGAGATCATATTCTGCCCGCTATCCGTCTTGCGGCTGGAAGCAACACCCTGAAAGCAAAAGTCGCAAGCGGCACAGGTAGCATCACTGTGACATACCAGGAGGCGAGCCTGTAATGTATCAACTCAAATACAAAAACTATATCCTGTATGACCCGCGCCTTGCGGATGAAAAACTAATCGTCCGTGACCCCTCTGTGAAGCTGGCGGTCAGCAAGGCCGGGGAAATGTCCTTTACAGTGGACGCAGAACATCCCTATTTAAGCAATCTTCGCCGCATGAGCGGTCTTGTGGAGCTGCTGGACGGCACTTTTCCTATATATAGGGGAAGAATAACCAGCGATATAAAAGACTTCTACGGGGCGCACAAAATCGAAACAGAGGGCATTATGGCTGTGCTGAATGACAGCATCATTCCACCGTTCAACTTCCCAGAGGACTTTACGGAGGGCGCTTCCTATAAGGCCGCCGCCGCAAGCGGGAATGTGGTGGAGTTTTTCTTCCGCTGGATTCTGTCACAGCACAATGCGCAGGTGACCGCAGAGCAGCAGATCAAGCCCGGCGTGGTCACCGTGTTCGACCCGAACAATTTCATTGCCCGCAGCTCTGAGGAGTACGCCACGGCGATGACCACTATTTCCGATAAGCTGTTCAAATCTTCTCTGGGCGGGAATCTGCTGATCCGTTACGAGGATGACGGCAATTATTTGGACTATTACGCCGCGCTGCCGCTGACAAACACGCAGACGGTGAAATTCGCCGAAAATCTTCTTGACCTGTCCAGCGAGACGGACGGTGCGGACATTTACACTGCTATTCTCCCGGAGGGCAAGGACGGCCTGACCATCGGGAATCTGCCGGACGGTGACTTGACGGATGACCTGGTGAAGTCCGGAAAAGTCATCTACAGCAAGTCCGGCGTGGCCACATACGGGCGCATTACCCGGCACATCAAATGGGATGATGTGACTGTTGCCGCCAACCTTCAGACCAAGGCGAAGGCGGCGCTGGCCGACAATGGTCTGTCCATGCCGGAGACCATCACCTGCAAGGCGGTGGATTTGGGCTGGCAAGAGGGCATCCAGCATTTCCGGGTTGGCAGAATGACCGCCCTGGTCAGTACGCCCCACGGCTACAGCGCGTCATATCCGTTGATGGAGCTGGCCCCGGATATTCTTGACCCCGGCAACACACAGATCACGCTGGGTTCGACCCGGCGCACATTCACCGGCTCACAGATCGATGCAGTGCGGAAAGCCGAGGAAAGCACCTCGCAAGTCCGCACTGACTTAAACAAGAAAATTGAGGACATCGAGCTTACCCCCGGGCCTCCCGGCCCTGCCGGGGCAGACGGCAAGGACGGCACCAACGGTCTATCTGTGTGGATTACTTACCATGACGGCACATCCACACCGGCAACTCCGACAGGAAACGGTACGCTGAACGGCTGGCACACGGACTTGACCGCAGATGTGGTGTGGATGTCGCAGAAGGTGGCTGCATCTGCTACGGCTGGCACATGGGGTACGCCTATACGGATTTTGGGTGAAAAGGGTGAACAGGGAATTCAGGGCGTTCCCGGCGAAAAGGGAGACCCCGGCGCAACAGGGCCTCAAGGTGAGCAAGGCCCCCAGGGAGAAAAAGGTGACACGGGAGCCAAAGGAGACCCCGGCGCAAAGGGCGATCCTGGCAAGGATGGAACGAACGGCAAGGACGGCAGCCCCGGAGCCACCGGCCCCCAAGGCCCGCAAGGTGAAAAAGGGGCAACTGGCCCCCAGGGCGTAAGCGTCACCGCAACCACGGTGGAATATTATCTTTCCGCTTCCGAGACAGAGCTTTCCGGCGGCACATGGCAGGCCACAGCCCCGACCATCACAGACGGCAAGTATCTTTGGAGCCGCACGAAGATTACCTATTCTAACGGCCAAACAGCCTATACCGGCGCGTACTGCATCAGCAAAGCCATGACCGAGAGCGCGGAGCCGATAGTCAGCGAAACGCGCACGGCGGTGACGAAGCTGACCCAAGATGTGGATAGATTCAAGGCCACGGTTGCTGAGACCTACACAGAAAAGTCCAATTTCAACGAGTTCCGGCAAAAAACGGAATCCGACCTAACCGCCAACAGCACGGCCATAGAGCAGCGTTATACCGAGATCAAGACCGTGGAGCAGAAAGTCCTTGGCGTAGATGGCAAGGTAACGGATGTGCAGAAAAAGGTCACGGAGACGGCGGGCTATATCCGTACCGGCAAGGTGGCAGAGGATGAATCCGGGAATCCCATCTACGGCGTGAAAATCGGGCAGACCGATACGGCGGGCAATTATAACGCCTTTGCCCAGTTCACAGCCGGGCGCATTTCATTTTTCGATGAGGCCGGGCAGGAGATCAGTCACTTCGCGGGCAAAGATTTCTATATCGACAGCGGTATCATCGTCCAAAACCTGAATCTTGGCGGCTACGAACTGCGGCGAAATAAGGGCCTTGGCTTCAAGTGGATAGGAGGCTGACAGAATGGCAACAAGCGGAACCGTAAAAACAAACACAAAATATGGCTCCTATTTTTGGGTCAAGTGGGAGATCAGCGGCAGTCAGGACATAGCCGGGAACAAGACTACCATTTCCTGGTCTTGCGGCCTGAGCCCCGGTGAACAATATTACACAAACGCCATAAAAATGGGTGCGGTGGTCATTAACGGTCAAACTGTGTATTCCGGCGGCACATATTCCGACATCACGGATTACAAGGATCGCACCTTTGCCTCCGGCACACTGGACATCGCCCACAACAATGACGGTAGCAAGACCTTCACCGTTTCCGCCTTTTCCGGGTGGCTGTATGGAAACGGAGATTATACCGCTTCGGCGGAGAGCTTTGCCCTACCTGCCATACCCCGGGCGGCTACCATCACATCCGCGCCCAACTTTACGGATGTGGACAACCCGGCCATTGCCTATGCCAATCCGGCGGGCTCGGCGGTTTCTGCGCTGGATGTGTGCATTTCTCTGACCGGATCGGCATCGGATATTGCCTACCGAGCCGTCAGCATTAGCGGTGGCAGCTACACCTTCCAGCTTACCAATGCGGAGCGGGCTGTACTGCGCAACAACACGACTTTAACGCGAAAGGTTGTGTTCCTGCTGCGCACCAAGATCGGAAGCACCTATTACTACGACACCGCAGAAAGGACATTTGCCGTCACCAATAATGCGGCCACCCGACCCAGCGAAGCTATTGCCGTGGCCCCCGTCAGCGCCCTGTCTGCGCCGTTTAATGCCCTGTATATCCAGGGCAGAACACGGGCCAAAATCACGCACACGGCCAGCGGCAAGTTCGGCGCGACCATAAAGCAATATTCCGCATCCGTAGAGGGTAAAGCCTATTCCGGGAAAACAGTCACCAGTGACGCACTGCAAACGCCGGGCGTGTTGACCATCACCGGCACGGCAACGGACAGCAGAGGTTTTTCCACTACAGCAGCTAAACCCGTCACGGTGCTGGCGTACAATACGCCCTCTGTGGTGCGTAACGGCAACACGGGAAGATTTGTGTGCGCACGGTCTACCTCTGACGGGACGATAAGCGAAGATGGCACGGCGCTTTATGTGGAGTGCTCCAAGTCCTTTTCCTCTTTGGCCGGAAACAATAAATGCACATTGCGTCTGCGCTATGCGGCAGAAGGCGGCGGTTGGTCAAGCTGGATCACGCTTTTGGCAGAATCTTCCGGAAACGATTACGCAGGCGTGGTGCCCGGTGTCACCCTATCGGTATCGGTGGTATATACTATCGAGATTCAGGCGGTGGACAAGCTGGGTGAGAGCGGATCGGTGTGGACGAGAATCCCCACATCCGAGATGACCTTCCACCTGGGCGAGAACGGTAAAGCCGTGGGTATTGGGCGGTACGCCAGCGAGAGCGGAGAGAATCGGCTGGATGTGGCCTGGGATGCGCATTTTGAAAAGGGCCTGCAAGTCAGCGGAGCCACAACTCTGGGCGGAAACCTAACCGGCAAATATCTGACTGGCACTTGGCTGCAAACCACAGCGGTCACGGACTTTGGCAAAACGCCGCCAAAGGTAGCAGTGCTGGATAATTCCGGCTGGGTGTATTACCGGACACCGGCGGAGCTGCGGGCCGATTTGGGCTATGGGGACTATGTTTTAGAACAAGGCACCAGCGGTATTTGGACTTACCGCAAATGGGCCAGTGGCGCGGCAGAGTGCTGGGGGCAGCCGTCTAAGAGCGTGGCATCATCCGGCACATTCCTTGGCGCGTATGCATTTTCCACATACTTCTCGTTGCCGACCGGGCTTTTCGCAAGTGTGGCGGAAGCCAATGTGAATCCAAAGCTCGGAATCGGATACGCAATCCCTGCATATATAAATTTGACCAATGCATCAATCGGTGTTGACGCGCTATCAAATAACAGCGGCACGCAGACCTTTTCCGCGCATATCAGTGTAAAAGGCAAGTGGAAATAAAAAACTGGCATAAAATCAAATCAACCAAGCCCCCCAGAGGAGAAAGGAAATTACTGAATGGAAACAATCGTCGTGGCTATCATCACCGGCGGCCTGTCGCTGCTGGGGGTAATCATCACCAGCAACAAAACCACCCGGGATGTGCAGGCCAAACTGGACATGCAGCAGGCCGTAACCGAGACAAAGCTGGAAGAGCTGACCCGGGAAGTCCGGGAGCATAACAATTTTGCGCGGCGCGTCCCGGTACTGGAGGAGCAGATCAAGGTCGCCAACCACCGCATCGCGGATTTAGAAAACAAGAATTAATTTTTGTGGTGCCAGACCCTGGCACAGAAAGGAGTAAAAAATGAATCTGGAATTTCTCAAAGACTACATCGTACTGCTCGTGGTAGGTATCTGCCTGTGTGTGGGCTACATTCTGAAGAATGTGGTTCCCACTGACAAGGTGAACCGTTACATCCCGCTCATTATGGGCGTGCTGGGCGTGATTCTGAATGTCTGGATCTGCGGTTTCCTCTTTACTCCGCAGATTCTCCTGGGCGGCCTGTTCAGTGGCCTTGCCTCCACCGGTCTGTATGAATTGTTCCGCAACCTGATCGATAAGGGAGGGAATGACAATGCCTAAAGTATTTCTTTCCCCCAGCAACCAGTACGACAACCGCTACGCCTACGGTGACACCACCGAGGGCGTGCAGTGCGGCAAGATCGCCCAGGCCTGCAAGGCCGCCCTGGAGCGCAGCGGCGTGACCGTGAAGCTGATGCACGATGAATCCATGCAGGAGAAGTGCGCGGCTTCCAACGCCTTCGGTGCCGATCTCCATGTGCCCATCCATACCAACGCCTTTAACGGCCAGGTAAGAGGCACCCGAATGTTTTGCTTTAGCAGCAGCGGCGAGGGCATGAAGGCTTGTCAGGCGATTTTCAATCGTCTCGCTCCCATCACCCCCGGCACAAGCGAGAATATTCGGGTGGACGCTTCCCTCTACGAGGTGCGCGTACCTTCTGCCGCCACCGCCTACATCGAGTGCGAGTTCCACGATAGCGTTGAATCTGCCGAGTGGATTATCAACCATACTGGATATATCGGGGAGACCATTGCCCGGGGCATCTGCGACTACTTCGGCGTGACCTTCAAAGAGAAGGAGCAGGCCCAGCCTTCCAAGTCCGTGGACGAGGTTGCCCGGGAAGTGATCCGTGGCGAGTGGGGCAATGGCTCCGACCGCCGCCAGCGCCTGGAGGCAGCGGGGTACGACTACGACACCGTACAGGATCGAGTAAACGCTATCCTGACTGGCGATGCGCCGGAGCAGCCCACTCCTGCCAAGCCGGTAGAGCCCGCCCCCGAGCAGCCTGCCACCGATAAGCTCTACCGTGTCCAGGTCGGTGCCTTCGCAATCCGCAAAAACGCCGAGAGGATGCTCCGGCGACTGAAAGACGCTGGGTTTGAGGGTTACATCCGAGAGGGGTAAGCATTTCAATCCACTGGAGGGCGCAGAGGACACCGCTACGCCGGCCTCACGCCCGTGCATAAACATCCGCACCTCCACGGCACACCGTGGGAAATGATAGATCAGCACAAAAGGATCCGCAAAAAACTATCCACTATGGCACCATGCCGCGCCACAGAAACAATCCGTGCGGTAGGGCTACCGGAAGACGAGGAAACCTGTGTAATTGACGTGGACGTTTTTGGCCGCACCTGCGTACAGACGGCGGAAAAACTACATATCAGCGTAGATGGATTTTACAAATTGCGCCGCCGCGCATACCAAAAACTGGCGGATGCATTCGATTCCTAAAAGTAGCCGCGCCCTTTTTGGGTGCGGCTATTTTTCGTTTTTGCACACAATTGGTGTACACTGTAACTACATTATTGCAGAATCAAGGCAGAATCCGGGCAGTTTATTTGCCCGGATTTCTTTTATTATAGAGGCAAGGAGGCGGGAATATGTACGAGCGCTTAATCAAATGCGGGTTTACCGCGCAAATGGCGCAGGATATTTGCATTCTGTACGCAGACGATCCCCAGGGGCTTTTAGCGTATGTGGAAATTGCTGAAAGCCTATATAGGGGTTGCAATCATGTATAAATATTTTAATCCAAATCCATGCGGGAAAAACGTGTCCGATTGCACTGTCCGTGCGATCTGTAAGGCCACGGGAAAGGATTGGGGCGAGGTTTATCTCCGGCTGTGCATGCGGGGCTACTTGGACGGCGATTTGCCCAATGCAAACGCCTGTTGGGGCGCGTATCTGCGGTCCTTAGGCTACCGGAGATACATCATACCGGACACTTGCCCGGACTGTTACACGGTCGGCAGGTTTGCCGATGAGCACCCGCACGGGACTTATATTCTTGCCCTCTCTGGGCATGTAGTGTGCGTTCAGGACGGGATTATCTATGACAGCTGGAACAGCGAGAACGAAATCCCGCTTTATTTCTGGGACAAAGAAACGGAGGAATGAACATGGCATATCCCTATTTCAACCCCTATTATCCGCAGCCGATGCCGGACAACCTCATGCAGATGCGGCAGATGCAGCAGCCACAGATGCCGCCCATGCAGCAGCCTATGTCGCAGCCAGTGCAACAGAACCCCATCGCACAAGGCGGCGTACAGTGGGTAAGCGGCGAGCAGGAGGCAAGAGGTTATCTCATCGCGCCCAACTCTGCCGTAGCACTGTGGGATTCCACCGCCCCCACCGTTTACCTCAAGCAGGCAGACGCAAGCGGGAAACCGACGCTCAAGATTTATGACCTCGTAGAACGCACAGAAACGACCCCTAACGCGCCACAAAAGCCGGGCGTGGAATTTGTCACCCGCGAGGAGTTCGACCGTCTGGCGGCGCTTGTGGGCGAAATAAAGGGTAAGAAGAAACGCAAGGTCGAGGAGGACGAAGACG
>OOCI01000734.1_pt1 | contig 28921 bp, 26 predicted proteins | sample 1671761 | NCBI WGS metagenome assembly OOCI01 (sample SAMN06348190, study PRJEB24527) | human gut metagenome | biome: human gut; feature: ankylosing spondylitis patient; material: feces | host: Homo sapiens | place: China | collected 2015-10
TTCGGTACATTCCGCATCATACCGTTCCTTATCGGCGGAGTTATTATTTTCGGAATGCAGGCTATGAAGCGCTTTTCCGAGAAAAAGGCAGCTGCTTCCGCCGCTACCGAAGAGAACGGCAGCAATACCGCCGAATAAAACAGAATAGGACAAATCTCACCTTGAATATATTATTTTAAATAATATATCCGAGGTGATTTTTTATGTTCGGCGGACTGATATCATGGCTTATGGAAAATATGCTGTACTTTGCACTGCATATGGAAAGCGGCACGGTATTTCCAAAGCCGTTGTCTTCACAGCAGGAGGCGGAGGCGTTCCGCCGCATGGCAGAGGGGGACACTTCCGCCCGCTCTGAGCTTATCGTGCATAATCTCAGGCTTGTGGTCTATATAGCGAGAAAGTTTGAAAACTCCGGAGTAGGAATAGAAGATCTTATATCAATAGGCACTATCGGGCTGATAAAAGCCGTCAACACATTCAGACCATCAAAGAACATAAAGCTCGCGACATATGCTTCACGGTGCATTGAAAACGAGATACTCATGTTCCTGCGCAAGACAAATAATATAAGAAACGAGATTTCGCTCGACGAACCGCTGAATGTGGATTGGGACGGGAACGAACTGCTTTTGTCCGATATTCTCGGCAGCGAGCCGGATACGGTAAATCGCGGCATAGAGGCGGAGGACGAAAAAAGTCTGCTCTTGCGTACCGTTGATGCTCTTGCTGACCGCGACAAGCTTATAATGCGAATGCGGTTCGGACTCGGCGGCGGAAAAGAATATACGCAAAAGGAAGTCGCGGATATGCTCGGCATATCGCAGAGCTACATATCAAGGCTCGAAAAAAGGATTATAGAACGCCTGAAAAAAGAAATGAACGTCGTGTGATTCGACGCACCTCCAGCGGCATATAATGCCGTTGGGGGTGATTTTTTTGAACTGCTGCGTGACGGATCTGAGAAACAAGCAGGTTATAAATCAAAGGGACGGAAATATACTCGGCCCCGTGTCGGATATTGAAGTTGACACTTGCTCGGGCAAGGTAGTTGCAATTATCGTATTCGGCAGGCCGAAATGTATGGGGCTGCTCGGACGATGCGACGATATAAGAATATGTTGGGAAGACATAAAAGTTATTGGCGAGGATGCCGTGCTCGTGTGCTACAATCAGCAGGCGTGCTGTGCGCCGCCGAGAAAAGGCGGAAGATTTTGCGACATATTCAATTCTTTTTGAAATAACTTGACAAATACTGCTTTTTATTGTATTATATTGCTGCACTTTATCGGATAAAAGCTTTAAAGCGCAAAACAAAGAAAAAGCAGAGGAAGAAAAAATGGAGAACACCACCGTCTGGATAACTATCGCGGTATATGTTGCGGTTATGATAATAATCGGCATTGTATCGGGACGAGAATCAAAGAGCATAGCCGATTTGACGGTCGGCGGACGAAACGCCGGAGCGTGGCTTTCGGCGCTTTCTTACGGTACGGCATATTTTTCGGCAGTTATGTTTGTCGGCTACGCCGGCGGCACGGGACTCAACTACGGTCTTTGGGGTATCGCCGCAGGAATAGGCAACGCCGTGTTCGGCTCGTGGCTTGCCTGGCGTGTGCTCGCCCGAAGAACGCGCGATGTTTCAGACAGGCTCAAAATAAAAACTATGCCTCAGTTCTTTGAATTGAGATACAACAGCCGCGCCATGAAAATATTTGCCTGCATGGTTATATTTATTTTCATGATTCCGTATTCGGCATCGGTCTATAAAGGTCTCGCGTCGGTTGCCGATGTTCTGCTCGGAATAGACGACAAAATATGCATGATAATTATTGCAGTTCTCGCCGCAGTGCTTCTTCTGCTCGGCGGATATCTCGTTCAGGCTCGCGCGGACTTTGTTCAGGGAATTGTCATGATGTTCGGCATAACTCTTGTCATCCGCTGCGACAGAGTCGGCGGTATAGAGGGTCTCAGAGAATACGCCAACTCGGCAGAGGGACTTCCGAAACTCGGACTCAAATCCGCAACTTCGCTCATCGCAACCGTGCTCATGACCAGCTTCGGCACATGGGGACTGCCGCAGATGATACAGAAATATTTCGGCATAAAGGACGACAAGCAGGCGAAGCGCGGCATAGTTATATCCACATTTTTCGCCCTGCTCGTTGCGGGCGGAGGATATTTTATAGGCTCGCTCCACAGATTCTTCACTGCCGACGAGATAGCATCATTTAAAAAGCCGGTTCAGGACTATGTCGTTCCGAATATGCTCAAAGTCGCGAATCTTCCGAATATACTGCTCGGAATCGTCCTTGTCCTGCTCATAGCAGCGTCGGTTTCGACTCTTTGCTCCATAACGCTCACTGCGAGCTCGACATTCTCCATGGACTTTGTAAAGAGCGTGCTCAAGCCCGGAATGAAAGAAAAGAAAGTAACTGTTCTCACAAAAGTTCTCTGCGTTGTGTTTATTCTCTGCTCATATGTTGTCGCAAATACAGATACGCCCATTCTTGATATGATGAGCTACTCCTGGGGTATAATTTCCGGCTCGTTCCTTGCGCCTTATGTCGTTGCGCTGTTCTGGAAGCGTATGAACAAACACGGTGCTTGGGCTGCGATGATAGGCGGTTTCTCTGTCGCGATAGTTCCTGCGATATGCAAACTGCTTGTTGAGTTCGGGGTCAACAACAGCACGGCATCAACGCTTGCGGGATTCGGACCGCTTTTCGCCTGCATAGCGATGCTCCTTTCGCTCGCGCTCTGCTTCATCGTCAGCGCAATAACAGGAAAAGATGACAAGAATGTTACTGAATTATTTTATAACGGTATTGTCGAAAAAGAGTAACAGTGGTATAATTTATAGGTAATTTCCAAATACCCTATCGAAGTATAAAAGAGGGAGACTTCAAGATGTTTTTTCAAAAGGAAATTGAAACAATGAAGCGCAGCGAGCTGGAAGCGCTGCAGCTCGAAAGACTGAAATGGACAGTTGATTACTGCTACAAAAATGTGCCGTTCTACACAAAGAAGCTTGACGAGGCGGGTATCTCCGCCGACAAGATCAAGAGCCTGAGCGATATAAAATACATACCGCCGACTACAAAAGCTGATTTGCGCGACAACTATCCGTTCGGTCTGTTCGCAAGACCGATGAAAGAGATGGTGCGTATTCACGCTTCGTCCGGCACAACAGGTAAGCCCACAGTCGTTGGATATACGAGGCACGACCTTGATCTGTGGTCGGACTGCGTTGCCCGTATTGCCGCCGCAGCAGGCGCTACCGACGAAGATATCGTTCAGATATCTTTCGGTTACGGCATGTTCACGGGTGCTCTGGGTCTTCATTACGGACTCGAAAAACTCGGCGCAACGGTTGTTCCCAATTCGAGCGGAAACACCGAAAAGGCGCTGATGTATATGCGCGATTTCGGCACTACCGCGCTCGTTGCAACTCCGTCATATGCGCTTTATATGTGCGAAACGGCAAAAGAGCTCGACTATCCGATGAGCGACTACAAGCTTCGCCTCGGTCTGTTCGGCTCTGAGGGCTGCACACCAGAGATGAGAACCCAGATTGAAAAGGGCTGGGGACTGTTCGCCACCGACAACTACGGCATGAGCGAGCTTATGGGTCCCGGCGTTTCCGGCGAATGTGAGGAGCGCGACGGACTGCATTTCTGCGAAGACTATTTCTATCCCGAGATAGTCGACCCCGAAACACTCGAACCTCTTGCCGAGGGCGAGACAGGCGAACTGCTTGTGACTACGCTGACAAAAGAGGGACTTCCTCTGCTCAGATACAGAACCCGCGACATCACAAGACTCAACTATTCTCCCTGCAAATGCGGAAGAACAGGCGTCAGGATGGACAAGGTCAAGGGCAGAAGCGACGATATGCTAAAAATACGCGGCGTGAACGTGTTCCCGTCGCAGATTGAAAGCGTGCTTATCGGCACGGAGCAGATCGGCGCAAACTATCAGCTGGTTGTCCGCCGCGAGGGATTTTCAGATACACTTGAAGTCCGCGTTGAGCTTGTTGACGCATCTCTGCTTGAGAGCTACGGCGAAATCGAGCGGCTTCAGAAGAAGATAATGCACAATCTCCAGACCACTCTGGGTATCCAGTGCAAGGTCAGCCTGCTTGAGCCAAAAACACTCGAAAGATTTGTCGGCAAGGCGCACAGAGTTGTTGATTTGAGAAACGAGAAGAAATAAATCCGGAGGCAAAAAATGAGAAAGTTACTTTTAGGAAACGAGGCCGTCGCAAGAGGCCTTTACGAAGCCGGATGCCGTGTTGCATCGAGCTATCCCGGCACCCCGAGCACCGAGGTGACGGAGAGCGCGGCTAAATATGACGAGATATACTGCGAATGGGCGCCGAACGAAAAGGTCGCTATGGAGACTGCAGGCGGCGCTGCCATAGCCGGAGCGCGTTCTTTCTGCGGCATGAAGCATGTCGGTCTGAACGTTGCCGCGGACCCGCTGTTTACGCTCTCTTATACAGGCGTAAACGCCGGTATGGTCATAGTCGTTGCGGATGACCCCGGTATGCATTCATCGCAGAATGAGCAGGATTCGCGCAACTATGCAAAGGCATCAAAGATACCGATGCTCGAGCCCGCGGATTCTCAGGAATGCCTCGCTTTCACGAAGCTCGCATATGATATCTCCGAGCGTTACGACACCCCGGTTATAATCAGACTCACTACGAGAATCTCTCATTCCCGCAGCCTTGTTGAGATAGGGGAGAGAGTCGACAACGGACTCAAAGAGTATGTCAAGGACACGCAGAAATATGTCATGATGCCCGCTATGGCGAAGAAGAAGCATGTCATAGTTGAAGAGAGAACAAAGGCTCTCGAAGCATGGGGCGACAGTGAAGCTGTTGACCTCGGAGTCAACAAGATTGAATATAACGACAAGAAAATCGGCATAATCGCTGGCGGAATTGCCTACCAGTATGCCAAAGAGGCTCTCGGCGATAAAGCGTCTTATCTCAAGATAGGCTGCCTCTATCCGTTGCCCGAAAAGATAATCCGTGACTTTGCGGCAGAATGCGAGAAAGTCTATGTCATCGAAGAGCTTGACTCTTACATAGAAGATCACTGCCGCAAGCTCGGAATAAACGTTATCGGCAAAGAGCAGTTCACGCTTCTCGGCGAGTATTCGCAGAGCATGATAAAGAAAGTTATCCTTGGTGAAGAGAACGCTTATCTCAAGGCAGATATAAACGTTCCCGCGCGTCCGCCCGTACTTTGCGCCGGATGTCCGCACAGAGGTCTATTCTATGCTCTCAAGAAGCTCAAAGTCAATGTCAGTGGCGATATCGGCTGCTATACGCTCGGCTCGATGGCTCCTCTCGGCATGATGGACACCTGCATCTGCATGGGCGCATCCGTCTCCGCGCTCCACGGCATGAACAAGGCTGACGAAGCCGGAAGCCACAAGCGCGTAGCCGTTATAGGCGATTCTACATTCATCCATTCCGGCGTTACGGGTCTTATAAACATCGCATATAACCAAAGCAATTCGGTCGTTATCGTCCTCGATAACAGCATCACCGGCATGACCGGACATCAGCAGAATCCGACTACCGGTCTTACAATAAAGGGTGACCCGACAACGGCAGTCAGCCTTGAGGCTCTCGCTCACGCAGTCGGAATAAACCGTGTCGTTGTCGTTGATCCTTATGACCTCGCAGCAACAGAAAAAGCAATAAAAGAAGAGCTTGAAGCGGACGAGCCCTCGGTAGTTATATCCCGCCGTCCCTGCGTACTTCTCAAATATGTTAAGACCAAGCCACCCGTCAAAGTCAACACCAACAAGTGCGCCTCCTGCAAGATGTGCATGAAGATCGGCTGCCCCGCGATAAGCATGAAAGAGGGCAAGGCTCACATTGATTTCACCCTTTGCGTCGGCTGCGATGTCTGCAAGCAGCTGTGCAAATTCGGTGCGATAGAATAAGAGAGGAGCGGGAAAAATGGCAGTTAAATCAATTATGATAGTCGGCGTCGGCGGCCAGGGTACTCTGCTTGCGAGCAGACTCCTCGGCAGCGCGCTTATAGACAGCGGATACGAAGTCAAAGTTTCCGAAATACACGGAATGAGCCAGCGCGGCGGTTCCGTTGTTACATATGTTAAATACGGCGATGAGGTTTTTTCGCCCACAATTGAGCAGGGTGAAGCCGATATAATCCTCGCCTTTGAGAAGCTCGAAGCCGCAAGATGGCTCAGCTTCCTTAAGCCCGACGGCAAATTAGTCGTCAACGATCAGTGCATTGACCCGATGCCGGTCATAACCGGCGCGGCGGAGTATCCTCAGAACATATCCGAGGCAATAAAAGCAACAGGAGCTTCTATGATAGAGCTTGATGCGCTTTCGCTCGCCGTCAAAGCGGGTTCGGCAAAGGCTGTCAATGTTGTTCTCATCGGCGCGATGGCAAGCCACATGCAGCTGAGCTATGAGACATGGATAAACGCTATAAAGAACACTGTGCCCGAGAAGTTCCTTGACATGAACCTTGAGGCGTTCCGCCTCGGCTATGAGCATGAAAAAAGCTGCTGAAACGCATTAAAGGCAGACAGTCAGCAAAAGGAGATATGATACGATGGCAAAGTATTTCAGCCCTGAAATTGAGACAGCGTCGCGCGATTATCTGCACGCAATACAGAGCGCAAGACTGATAAAAACCGTAAAAAGATGCTATGAGAACATTCCGTTTTACAAGGCAAAGTTTGACGAAATAGGACTCAAGCCTGAAGATATCCACTCGATAGACGATATCAGCAAACTGCCCTTTACAGTAAAGCAGGATCTCAGAGATCACTATCCGTTCGGACTTTTTGCCGTGCCGAGAGAAGAGCTTGTCAGAGTTCACGCCTCGTCCGGAACGACCGGAAAGCAGACTGTTGTCGGCTACACGAGAGGCGATATAGACCGCTGGTCGGAGTGCGTGGCAAGAGCTCTTACCGCTGCGGGCACAACGCCCTCGGACTACATCCATGTCTCCTACGGCTACGGACTTTTCACGGGCGGTATGGGTATTCATTACGGTGCGGAGAAGCTCGGCGCAACGGCTATTCCCGTGTCCTCCGGCAACACAAAGCGTCAGGTGCAGATTCTTCAGGATTTCGGCTCAAATGTGCTCTGCTGCACTCCGTCATACGCTCTGTTTATCGCAGAGACACTCAAAGAGATGAATGTCGATCCCGCTGAGCTGCCGCTTCGCATAGGTATTTTCGGCGCAGAGCCGTGGAGTGAGAACATGCGCACCCAGCTTGAGAATATGCTCAAAATCAAGGCATATGATATATACGGTCTCTCTGAGATAGCGGGTCCCGGCGTTGCATTTGAATGCTGCGAGCAGAGCGGAATGCATATATGCGAGGATTATTTCTATCCCGAGATAGTCGATCCCGTGACCCTCAAGCCGCTGCCCGACGGCGAATACGGCGAGCTCGTGTTCACATGTATCGGCAAAGAAGCTCTTCCGCTGCTCAGATACAGAACCCGCGACATTTCCGCAATAACGCATGAGAAATGCGCCTGCGGCAGAACGCTCGTCAAGATGCTCAGACCCAAGGGCAGAAGCGACGATATGCTTATTATCCGCGGCGTCAATGTTTTCCCGGCTCAGGTCGAGCATGTTATTCTTTCGCTCGGCATGGATCCGAACTATCAGATAATAGTTGACAGAGCGAATAACCTTGATATAATGACCGTCTGCATCGAGATGTCAGATCACATGTTCTCTGACTCGGTCAAGCAGATTGAGGCTAAAGAGAAAGAGATTTGCGGCGCCATGCAGTCCGTCCTCGGTGTCTCCGCAAAGGTGCGTCTTGTTGAACCGCACTCTCTGCCGCGCTACGAAGGCAAGGCTTCGAGAGTTATTGATAACAGAAAAATATAAAGGAGGAAAACCAAATGGCAATCAGTCAGATTTCGGTTTTTGTCGAAAACAGACCCGGCAGACTTGCCGACATAACGGCAGTCCTCGCCAAGAACAGCATCGATATCCGCGCTCTTTCCGTTGCGGATACCTCGGACTACGGCATTCTCCGCCTTATCGTCAACGACCCCAAGTCGGCGGTTGAGGCGCTCAGAAGCGAGGGAATGACCGCTTCCGCAACTCAGGTTCTCGGCATAATCATTCCCGATGAACCCGGCGGACTTGCGCGCGCTATCAAGGTGCTTTCAGATGCACAGATAAGCGTTGAGTATGCTTATGCGTTCATCACGCCTTCGGTCGGCAACGCCTATGTTATCATCAGAGTCGAAGATAACGACAAGGCTTCCGAGATACTCAAGGGCGCGGGAATCGAGCTCATTGAGCAGGACGATATCTTCAAGAAGTAAAGATTTTTAACGCCTCTGATTAAAAAATCAGGGGCGTTTTATTTTAAAAGACAGGATTAGAATTGATGAACAACAGTCAAATTATTTCTACTGCCATGGCGCAGTCCGCAACAGACCTCGGATGTGCGCCGGAAGACTTTATAAAAGACAAAAATATTATCGTTGAATCAACAACAAGCCAGAATGCGCGAAAATATTTGAAGCTTCCGTTTATATGCGATCTTGTGTCATACGGAAACAACATTGTAGCTTCCGTTGACATGAAATATAAGGACATTGTGGAGCAGTATATAAATAGATTTGCGCCGGAGCACTGCTTTGAAACACCGAATATGCATATTCTAAACGATGCTTTTCAGGCGCATGGTATGCGTGTTTGTTTCATGGCTGAGTATTTTCTGCCGCGTATGGAGTCGCTTCAGGAACTGACATGCCGATATGAACTCAAGGTTATGTATCCGAATGACTTCAAGGATTTATATCTGCCGCAGTGGAGCAACGCGCTGTGCATCGACAGAAAAGATTTAGATGTGCTGTGCGTCGGTGCATACGACGGCAATACTTTAATAGGGCTTGCCGGAGCTTCTGCGGACTGCGATACGATGTGGCAGATAGGAGTCGATGTTCTGCCGGAATATCGCAGGCAGGGCGTAGCTGGTGCGTTGACAAACAGACTGGCGCTGGAGATTATAAAACGCGGCAAAGTCCCGTTTTACTGCTGTGCATGGTCAAATATCAAATCTGCTGGGAACGCAATAAAAAGCGGATTCAGACCCGCATGGGCGGAGCTGACTGTAAAGCCCGCCGATTTCGTTGATAAACTGAACGGAATAAAAATTTAATAGATAAACAAAAATGACCTCGCATAGATACTGCGGGGACATTGGTATTTTTCGGGACAAAGCCTCATATTATTAGATAAAATAATGGAGGTAAAATGCTATGGACATAAACGCGGCAGCAAAGGAATACGGGAACGGTGTTATAACTTCACTGAAAAAGAATCGCAGAATACTTATTATGATGCTGCTTTTTGCGGCGGGAATGATAAAAGGGCTGACAGTTACCTTTCCGGCGCATTTTCGGATATGTTTTCGGTTTATATAAGATCAAAAAGCAGCCAGTCTCTCGGCATGAATTTTATAAATTCGCTGGCTGTCAACGCCGCATTTATGCTCGCAGTATTTGTATTCGGGCTGTGTGCTGTCGGGCTGCCGCTGATATGCATTCTACCCATAATACGTGGAGTGGGGATAGGTATGCTGTCGGGCTATCTATACTCAAATTTTGCTCTGCGCGGGCTTGGGTACTGCGTTTTGGTGATATATCCCGGGCTTATACCGGCTATTTTTGCGCTCCTGCTTGCTTGCAGTGCCGGAATAAATTCATCATATGAAATGCTCCTCTCACTTTCTTCAGCTAAAGCACAAAGAGGGGAGGGGAGCATAAAAATTTACTGTATGCGTTTTTTGATAATATGCATTCTTATAGTTCTTGCCGCTGTAACCGACGCCGCCGCAAGCAGACTTTTTTGCAGGCTGTTCAGCTTTTAATTTTCATCAGAATCAGATTCAGACTTTTTGCGGTTGATTTTGACTTTATTAAGCGGGTTGGAGTCAACGGCACTGCGCAATTGTTCGTCGACAACATGAGTATAAATTTCAGTCGTTGCCAGATTCTCATGGCCGAGAATCTCTTTTAGTTGCAACACATCGACATGGCCGTATTGATACATGAGCGTAGCGGCCGTATGTCTTAGTTTGTGAGTTGAAAATCCCTGACCGCTGAGCCCGGATTTTTCAAGATACTCGTCAACTATATGCTGAACCGTTTTGGGGCTGATCCTGGTCTTGCGGTTGCTCAGGAACAGCGCTTCTTTGTCTTTCACGCCGTCAACCGGACGCACTTTCATATAGTCTTTTATTGCGCTTACACACGCATCATTGAGATAAACCGTGCGTTGTTTATTTCCTTTTCCGGTTATTATAATTGTATTATCCGGTTTTATATCAGAATAATTGATTGAAACAAGCTCCGAAAGACGCATCCCGCAGTTCATAAAAAGAACTAAAATGCAATAATCGCGCTCCTTATTTTTACCACCTACGGATTCAAGCAAACTCACAGCCTGTTCAAGAGACAGATATTTCGGCAACGATTTCTTTATTTTCGGCGATTCCAGATCCTGCATAGGGTTTTCATCAATGTAGCCCTGAACCTTTAAATAACGATAAAAGCGTTTGATAGAAACGACTTTGCGAGCTCTGGCTGCCGTATCATTGCCGCGCTCGGCGCGACAGTATTCCAAAAAGCCGTACGCAGTCGGTATACGGGCAAGCGAGATAAAATCGATATCAAGCTTTGAAATATCAATTTCATCTATAGGAGTGTTTTTATACTGCGAAAGGTTTTCTTGCTTGAGCATGTACGCAAAGAAAAGCCGAAGATCCGAGGCGTATTCGCAGACAGTAAGCTGTGATTTGCCTTTGACACTCGACAGATAATTCAGATAATCCCGCACCAATCGCGGCAGGCATACAAAATCCTCAGGTTTCATACACAGAACCTGTATAGTCATATAATAAAGTCCCCTAAATTATACAAAACATTTATTTTGTATAATTTTTGGTGGAGTTTTGAGCAATATGACTATTGATTCAGTTTTCCCTCCCTTCGCACAAAATCAGAACTCTATCCCAAACAACCGCTTAGTATTCTCGGTTGCGGTATCGACAAGCATTTGTACATCGATATTTTTTATATTCGCTATTGTCTGCGCAGAATATGCAATCATATCAGATGAACATCTGGTTCCTCTGAGCGGCACCGGCGCCATATAAGGACAGTCGGTTTCAAGCAAGATTCTGCTACTATCAGTTACCGCTGCGACTGCAACAGGTTTCTTCGCGTTTTTGAAAGTAACTGCTCCGCCGAGACCGATATACATTCCAAGTTTTAAAACTTCCTGCGCCATTTCAACGCTGCCGGAAAAACAATGGACTACGCCTTTTGGTCTGTATTTTTTGAGCAAAGTCATTGTGTCCTCGTGCGCTTCCCTGTCGTGGATTATAACAGGCAGATCGAGCTCTTTTGATAGTTTCAACTGAAGCTCAAAAATCTCTTTTTGAAGCTCTCTTGGCGAGAAATCATAGTGATAATCGAGCCCAATCTCCCCTATTGCGACGCATTTTTTCTTTTTTGTGAAATCAATTATTTTTTGTTCTATTTCGCTGATATTAGCGTTTTTTAATTCTTTTTCAGCCTCATGAGGATGAATTCCGCACGCAAACCAAAAAAAAGGATATTTTTCAGAAAGCTCCGCAGATGTTGCGGAGCTTTTCAGGTCACTTGCGCAGTTTATAACAGCGCAAACGCCCTTTGACGGCAAGGACGCTATCAATTCGTCCCTGTCGCCGTCAAACTGTTCGTCGTCGTAATGGGCGTGGCTGTCAAAAATATTGTTTATCATCTTATCTTTGCTCCGACCGGGATGTCGTCAACGAAAATCACCTTGACATCATCGTCTGCGCAGTCAGCCGCAAGAATCATTCCGCAGCTTTCAACGCCGCAGAGCTTTGCGGGCTTGAGGTTTGACACAAGGATTATATTGTGTCCGACAAGATCCTCGGGCTTGTACCACTTGGCAATTCCGGAAGCAACAGTACGAAGTCCGCTGCCGTCGTCGATAGTCAGTTCAAGCAGCTTCTTTGCGCGTTTTACAGGCACGCAATCCTTAATTTTTGCAACTTTGAGCTCCACTTTTGCAAAGTCGTCAATGCCAATCATTGCAACTCCGGGAATCTCTTCTTTCTTCTCTTCGAGTGCCGCTTCGGAGACGGAAGTCTCCTTCTCTATCTCCTCAAGCATCTTTTCTGCATCGATTCTGTTGAACAGCGGAGTCGCCGTTCCGACATGTCCGCCGGCTTTGAGCGCGCCAAAGGACTGGATGCTCTCATAAGAAGATATATCCGTGTTGAGCTGCTCAAGAATCTTGTCCGAGGTATCGGGCATAAAGGGCTTGAGCTGAACGGCAATTATTCTGATGCTCTCGAGGAGATTATAAAGCACCGTACCGAGCCTTGCGCGCTTATCTTCATCCTTTGCGAGCAGCCACGGAGTCGTCTCGTCGATATATTTGTTGCTGCGTCTTGCTGCGCTGAAAATAGCCTCAAGCGCATCCGCAACATGGAAATCATCCATGCATTTATCAACCGTCTTTACGCTGCCGAGAACGGTATTTTTGAGATCCTCATCGACGGCTTCCAGAGCTTCGGGAGCGAGTATCTCGCCGCCGAAATATTTATTTGACATTGCAATCGTTCTGTTGACAAGGTTGCCGAGCGTGTTTGCAAGCTCGGAATTGTAGCGCTCGATTATGGTGGTATAAGTGATCGAACCGTCAGCGGCATAAGGCATCTCGGAGAGCAGATAATATCTGATGGCGTCAACGCCGAAATGTCTCACAAGGTCGTCCGCATATATGACATTACCCTTGGACTTTGACATCTTGTCCGTTCCGAAAAGCAGCCACGGGTGGCCGAATACTTTCTTGGGCAGTTCAAGACCGAGAGCCATGAGCATAATAGGCCAATAGATCGTGTGGAAACGAAGAATGTCCTTGCCGATTATATGCGCGTCTGCCGGCCAATATTTGTTGAACAGCTCTGAGCTGCCGTCGGGATCATAACCGAGAGCGGTGATATAGTTCGAAAGCGCGTCTATCCAGACATAGATGACATGCTTGTCATCAAAGTCGACCGGAACGCCCCATTTGAAAGACGAACGTGAAACGCAGAGATCCTGGATACCTGGCTTTATGAAATTGTTGACCATTTCTTTTTTGCGGCTCTCGGGATAAATGAAGTCGGGGTTAGCCTCGATATAATCCTCGAGCTGCTTCTGATACTTTGACATTCTGAGGAAATATGCCTCTTCCTTTGTCGGGACAAGCTCACTGCCGCAGTCCGGGCACTTTCCGTCAACGACCTGGGACTCAGTAAAGAAGCTCTCGCAGGGCACGCAGTACATGCCTTCGTATTCGCTCTTATAGATATCGCCCTGGTCATAAAGCTTGCGGAATATCTTCTGAACTACCTTTTCATGGTAATCGTCGGTCGTTCTGATAAACTTGTCATAAGTTGTGTTGAGCAGATCGCAGATGCCGCGTATCTCCCCTGCCACTTTGTCAACATATTCTTTCGGGGATACGCCTGCATTCTTGGCGTACTCCTCTATCTTCTGACCGTGTTCATCGGTACCGGTAAGGAAAAACACATCATATCCCTGCATTCGCTTATACCTGGCTATGGCATCGGTGAGAACTATCTCATAGGAATTGCCTATGTGAGGCTTGCGCGATGTGTAAGCAATCGCAGTTGTGATGTAATACTTTTCTTTGGACATGATTTGTTTTCCTCCTCGTATGTAAATACTTATATATTATACCATCTTTTTTATATTTTACAAGACAAAACCGTGCCTTGCGGCACGGTCATCGTGTTTTCTTTTTCATATTTGCGGCAAGTATACCTCCGATACAGGCGCATACGGCTGCAACAGCTGCCGCAATCGCTGTTTTTATGCTTACACTGCCGCCTGCGGCCGCGGCGGATACAACAACGCAGGCAATGAGCAAAACTGATGAACACAGTCCCAACAGAAGTCCGTTTTTTCTTATCGGGATGACAGAAAATAGTCCGGCTATAAACGCCGCTATTGCGGCACACACAATTGAAACGGGTGTATAAGCTCCCGACGAAACACCTTTTTTGAGTATCACCGCAGAGGCAATCGAAAGCAGTATAAAAAATATTGCGACGCCAAGCGCATTGCCGATAAGCAGACTTATCAGAAGAGTTTTCTTATCGTTGGTTTCTTTTCGCTCTCCCCTTTTGGCAGGCATAAAAAAATCCCCCTCATACCGTTTGTTAAAAAGTATGAGGGGAAGTCTGATTTTATGTCAGATTACTCGGCGTCCGCATCCTTGTTCTTCTTGCTCTTCTTGCGGCTTGCCTTGCTCTTTGCCTTGGCCTCTTCCATCTTTGCGGCCTTCTCGGCTTCCTGAGCTTCCTTCGCGGCAGCTCTCTCAGCCTCGAGCTTCTCGTTAGCGGTGTTGTTGGTGCTGATAGCCCATCTCATAATCTTGATTCTGTTTCTTTCAGCGCCGGTCTCTATAATAAGAGAATCATCCTTAACGGTAACAACGCGTCCGACGATACCGCCGATAGTGGTGATCTCATCGCCGACTTCGATGCTGTCGCGCATCTGCTGCTCTTCCTTCTGCTTTTTCTTCTGGGGACGGATCATGACAAAATACATGACGCCGAACAGAAGAACCATCATGACGATAAGGGAAATCTGGCTCTTACCGGCATTCGCACCGTTTGCAGCTGTACCGCTGACAAGATTTAAAAACTGTACTAAATTCATAATGAACCTCCAAATGATAATAGAATAATTATAACTGCTGTTTCATATTTATGCAAGCATTTATTGAAATTTTTAGACTGATGCGAGCGAAAAAACATAATTTTTGTGCACAATGCCTGTCTCAATAAAGGATATTCCGCTGCATTCGAATCCCCTTTCGGTTATTTCGAGCGATATATCACTGACTGTACTTACCTTTGGACTCAGCGCCTTGAAGCAGGCTTCTTTGACAGACCACAGCGTAAGCAGGCTTTGCGTATCTGTCGCATATTCCCTCTCGGCATCGTTGACGCATATTTTATTTATAAGTTTGGGATTGACATCACGCTTTTTCTCAATGTCAACTCCGATTGGAAAACTGCTCACCGCACAGACCACATAGTCGCCGGAATGACTGAGAGATATATAACATCCATCGCACAGCGGCTTCCCGCTGCCGTCACAAGTTATTCTGATTTCGTCCTCATCAATACCCAAAAAGTCGGCAGACGCGCGCCTTGCGGCGAGATTCGCGGCAATCGAGCGTTTTTTGTCATCTTCAAAGCGCATCCTGGAAACGCACTCGCGTTTCTGCGGACAAAGAAAATTCATTTCGCGCTCGTACTGCTCGTTGGTCAGTTCGTTTATATTTATAAAAAGTGTCAGTGCCATTACTTTGCGTATATCTTCTGACCGTCTTCAATATCTTCGGACGGTATCTTGACTATCTTATCCCCTACCGAGCAGCCGGAAAGTATCTGATAGTGCTCTCCGTCAAAAAGTCCCGTTGTGACTTCGGTTTTCTTAACGGTCTTTGAATCCGGATCATAGAGATAGATATATGACTTTCCGTCCTCGTACTGTATCGACTCGACCGGAACAAGAGTGGCGTTCTTCTGAGTTTCGAGTTTTATGGACATATCAACCGAAAGACCAATTATAATGCTCTTGTCGGGCTGTTCAATCATCGCTTTCGCCTCAACTTCGCTGCCGCCGGATGTTGAACCGAGAAGCGAAGTAATGCTTGACGAGGCAGATTCAGAGGCGGTGGGGCTTATAAAGCTAACGTAACCGCTGAACTTCTTGCCTGTTGCGCCGGTTATCTCGACCGGCTGGTCGAGTTTTATTTTATATATATCCTTGCCGCTGACGCTGAAGGTTGCGGAGAGCGGATAATATTCAACGACTATACCGCCGGGAGTTCCCGGGAAAAGCTGATTGATAATACCGGAAAAGTCCTTTGTGTCCGATGTTGCGGATGAGAGAAGCGAAGATATATCAATACTGTCGAGAGAGACTGTTGAATTGCTTTTCGGCGTGTGATATGTCTCGCCGCTGACGATATTTATTTCCCTTACAACGCCGTCATTCTCGGCAACCCAGCCTTTTTTCAGCGCATTAACGGCTTCGACGGTTTTGTCTAAGTCTTCCTTTGCTGATTCGGCAACCGAGAGATAAAGCGAAGCTAAAGTATCACCGGACTGAAGCTTCAATATACTCTGGCGCGCTTTTAACTCAACAAGTTCGAGCTGCGCCGATACCAGCTGCTTTTCCTCGTCGGAAACCGAAAGGAGCTTGAGTATCGACGAAATTTGATTGTTCGCGCCGTTAATTATATTCTCGAGATGCTGGAGTATCTCCGAAACCTGAGTGCCGGAAGAGAAGAGCCTGTCAACTATTTCTGCCGCCAATTTGCTGTCGCCGAGGAGCTCGGTGAGCTGCTTTTTCAGCGAGATAGTTTCCTTTGTGTCGTCCTTCGGTTTTGCCGCATCGACTTTTTCGCTGAGCTTTTCTATCTCACGCTGCTTCCGCTCTATCTGCTTTGAGAGCGACTCAAGCTGAGCCACGGAAACGTTCGCGTTTGAAGCATACTTTCTGTACTGCGACATGGCGGCGTTATAGTTCTCTCTTTTCTGCGCCACAACGTCGCTGAGGGAGCTTGTATCAAATGTCGCAAGCACATCGCCTTTTTTAACGGCATCTCCGACTCTGACATTCACGCTCTTGACATAGGTGCCGTCAAGTATTTCGAACGACGCCTGATTTTCGGAGTTCACAGTACCGGAAAGCTTGAGCGTTTCGGTGATATCGCCGGCAGTCACATCCGCCAGGGCAACCGCAGTGCGTGTCTTCTTGCTTATCACAACATAAGCAGTGACACCAAGCGCAATGATAAGCAACGCAGCAACGATACTGATGACGATTTTTTGCTTTTTGTTGAGTATCTTCTTTGTCATCCCAATTCTCCATCATGTATTTTCTTATATATTACACTTATGTTTCGGCGAGTTAAAGTACATTTTGTAAACTTTTTTAAAAAAGTCGGATCCATGCGGCGAACACACGAATCCGACATAATTATTTAGTTGCAGCGCTTCCAAAGCGAGGGCGAAAACAAAGCGAGAACCGGGAATATCTCCAGTCTGCCGATTATCATGTCCGCGCTGAGAACAAGCTTGCTGAACCACGAGAATCCACTGAAATTGCCGGCCGGCCCGACTATATCAATGCCGGGTCCGATGTTATTCATGCACGATATAACCGCAGTTACATTGGTTGTGAAGCTGAAATCGTCAACAGAAACAAGAAGCGTTGATACTATCATAACGATAACATACGCCACGAGATACATAGAAACATTTCTGACGAGTGCTTCATTCTGAACCTTTCCGTCTATGCGAAGAACCTTGACGCTGCGCGGATGAACGACGCGCTGCATCTCGTTGCGAAGAGCCTTGAATAATATAAGGACTCTCGACACCTTCAAGCCGCCTCCGGTAGAGCCCGCGCACGCGCCCATGAGCATGAGCACAACGAGAATATATCGCGAAAGCTCAGGCCAAAGCGAAAAATCAGTGGTGGCAAATCCGGTTGTCGTGATAATCGACGAAACCTGGAAGAAGCTGTGATGAAAAGCATCAAACCAGCTTGAGAACATTGAGCGAATATTTATTGCTATCACCGTAACCGACACCAAAACGGTTATGATATAGAAGCGAAGCTCCTCGTTTTTGAAAATGAGCTTGAAGTCTCTTGCAAGCAGCAGATAATAAATATTGAAGTTCACGCCGAACAGCAGCATAAACACTCCTATAACACCCTGAAGATAATAGCTGTCATACGCGCCGATACTGGCGTTCTTTATTCCGAAGCCGCCCGTTCCGGCGGTTGCAAAAGAGTTCAGAACACTGTCAAACAGCGGCATTCCTCCGGCGAAAAGCAAAATGATTTCAATAATCGTCAGCGCAATGTATATGATGTAAAGAATTTGTGCGGTCTGGCGCATCTTTGAAACGAGCTTTCCGAATGTGGGACCCGGACTTTCGGCTCTCAGAATATAGAGCGACTGAGCGTCGTTGTCCTTGCCATTTGGTACAACCGCAAGCAAGAACACAAGAACGCCCATTCCACCGAGCCAATGCGAGAAGCTTCGCCAATAGAGCAGACCTTTGGAAAGCGCCTCGACATTTGAAAGTATACTCGAACCGGTCGTTGTGAATCCGGAAACGGTTTCAAAAAAGCAGTCTATAAAATTCGGAATCTCACGGCTTATAAAGAACGGCAGTGCACCGAAAAGCGATATCGCAAACCAGGACAGAGAGACAATAGCAAAACCCTCGCGCACAAATATATTGCGCTTTTTGGGTTTTATCATATGCATCAGCTGACCGATGACAAGGAGTGCCGCGATGCTTATTCCAAAAGCGAGAACGCACTTAAACTCGTTATGATACAGCGACACAAGCAGCGCCGGAATCATAAAAAGTCCTTCTATCCGCAGAATATTGCCTATATAATTTGCAATAAGTTTATAGTTCATTTTCGCGTCTCCCGGCTCAGTCCTCGGCAAAGATATCGTTTATATCCGTGAACTTGCCCTCTGCAGTGGTGATAACGATTATCGTATCCCCCGCCATTATATAATCATTACCGCTCGGGATAATGACCTTTCCCATGCGGGTTATGCAGGCGAGGAGGATATTGTCCTTGAGGTTGACTTTTTTGAGCGGTTCGCCGATGCACTTTGTGCTGTCGGTTACCGCAAACTCAAGGGCTTCAACCTTTTCGTCGACTATCCTGTACAGAGTCTTGACCGAACCGCCGGTGGTGTTGTCCATAGCCCTGACATAGCGGATTATCTCATAGCTCGCGAGCATTTTCGGGCATACGACGCTGCCGATATCCTTGTCTTTGAAGAGCTTGATATACTCAGTACGGTTAATTTTTGTAATTGTCTTTGGCACTTTGCAGACATCCGCGTACATTGATATAATGAGGTTTTCCTCATCGATATTCGTCAGCGAGACTACGGCGTCCGTATCTTCGATGCCCTCAGACGAGAGCAGATCCTGGAGCGTTCCGTCGCCGTTGATTATAACAGCACCGGGCAGACGTTCCGAAAGAGCGCGGCACTTGTCGAGCTTCTGCTCGATTATCTTGACATTGACACCGCTCTTGATAAGCTCATCGGCAAGATAGACCGCAATCTTGCTTCCGCCGATTATCAGCACATCTCTTATCTTCTGATTGCTTATCTTGAGCGCCTTGAGCATTTTGACAAGCTCGCTGCGCGGAGCGGTGACGGTTATCTTGTCGTTTGCCTGAAGCTCAAAGCTGCCGTCAGGAATGCAGACTTCGCCTCCCCTGTCAACGGCGCAAACAAGCACTTTCACGCCGCGCAGAACATCAGATAATTTTTCAAGCTTCTTGCCGACCAGCGCGCAGTCCTCTTTTAACTTGAGCTCAACTATTTCGACGCGGCCTTTTGCAAAAGTATCACGCTTGAGGAAGCTCGGGAACTGCAAGATGCGGAATATCTCTCTTGCGGCGGTAAGCTCCGGATTGACGGTCATCGAAAGGCCGAAATCGTCGCGCATATACTGAATCGACTGAACATAGTCCGGGTTGCTCATGCGGCAGATCGCGTGGCGGCATCCAAGCTTCTTTGCGAGGATACAGCACAACAGGTTTATCTCGTCCGCAGAGGTCGCGGCGATAAGAAGATCGCTGTTTGCAACATCTGCCTCTTCCTGCGTTTTGAGCGTGACTCCGTTTCCGTCGACAACAAGCACATCAAGCTTCTGGAGCGAATCCTCGAGCACATCAGGATTGTTGTCTATGACTACGATATCATGACCCTCGGCAAGAAGCTGCTTTGCGATATTGTAACCAACCTTGCCGTCGCCGACAATAACAATTTTCATTTAAAGTTCCATCCAATCAAAGTAATAGGAAAAATCCTTATCCAATATTATAACTTTCTTTTTTGCTATAGCAATGACAATTGTGCACAATTAAGCCATAACAATTTTGTGGAAAATTTTCTTTCCCTTCTTAATTATAGCCGGGTCGGCGGCTATTTCGTCGGCAGAAAGCGAAAAATCGAGGCTCTTTACTTTTTCATCGTTGACGCTGACGCCGCCCTGCTCAATAAGTCTCCTTGCCTCGCTTTTGGATTTTGCAAGTCCCGCTTTGACAAGAATATCTATAACGCTGATTTTTCCGTCGGCGAAGTCGTCTGCGCTGAGGCTTGTGGACGGCATATTAGCGGAATCCGCTCCGCCGCCGAAGAGTGCTCTTGCGGCATCCTGCGCCTTGTTCGCTTCATCCTCACCATGGACGAGCTTTGTCAGCTCATATGCGAGTATCTCTTTTGCCTTGTTGAGCTGGCTGCCCTCCCACTTGTCCATCTCGTCAATCTGCTCGAGAGGCAGGAAAGTAAGCATACGGATGCACTTGAGAACATCGCTGTCTGCAACATTTCTCCAATACTGATAGAACTCGTAGGGCGAAGTCTTCTTGGAATCGAGCCAAACGGCGTTGCCCGCGGTCTTGCCCATCTTATGGCCCTGGGAGTCGGTAAGGAGTGTTATAGTCATTGCGTGAGCATCCTTACCGAGCTTTTTGCGTATGAGCTCGGTTCCGCCGAGCATGTTGCTCCACTGATCGTCGCCGCCGAACTGCATGTTGCAGCCGTAGTTCTTGAACAGATAGTAGAAATCGTAGCTCTGCATTATCATATAGTTGAACTCAAAGAAACTCAGACCCTTTTCCATGCGCTGCTTATAGCACTCGGCACGAAGCATATTGTTGACGGAGAAGCAGGCGCCGACCTCGCGAAGAAGTTCGATATAATTGAGGTTGAGGAGCCAGTCGGCGTTGTTCACCATCTGAGCCTTACCCTCGCCGAAGTCGATAAAACGCTCCATCTGGCGTCTGAAGCACTCGGCGTTGTGATTGATATCCTCGCGGGTGAGCATCTTTCTCATGTCGGTGCGTCCCGAGGGGTCGCCTATCATTGTAGTGCCGCCGCCGATAAGAGCTATCGGCTTGTTGCCAGCCATCTGCAGTCTCTTCATGAGCGTAAGAGCCATGAAATGACCTGCCGTGAGGCTGTCTGCGGTGCAGTCAAAACCAATATAGAATGTAGCTTTGCCGCTGTTTATCATCTCTCTGATTTCCGGTTCGTTCGTCACCTGCGCGATAAGTCCGCGCGCGACGAGTTCTTCGTAAATTCCCATAGTTATTTTTCCTTTCATTTTGTTCATAAAATTAAAAAGCCTCCGCACGGAGAACCATGCAGAGGGCGAATTACCGCGGTACCACCTCTGTTCACTCCTTGCGGAGTCTCAGGAGCATTGCGCTCAGCGTATAACGCACGCCTGCGGCTCGACCTACTACAATTGTTCAGCCTCGCAGCTCGGAGATGTATTTCGCCGCCATGCCGCGTCCCCTCACAGCGCCCGGAGACTCTCTTTGCCGGCATAATACAGCTACTTCTTCCCGTCACAGCTTTTAAAATATGCAGTCATTATAAACCATACTTCAAAAGTTGTCAACAGTGATATGATTTGTAAATTATTTTATATGTATACTACATTTATTGCATACTTGCACGACTTGTGGTAAAATATGTTTGTTTATCCGAAAACTAAAAGCATCAAGGAGTTAATCGCAAATGGCTGAATACAACTTCAAAACGGGCGTGGATGCCGGAGAATACAGAGACTTTCTCAACGTCTCCCCTGCCTATTGCTTCACACAGCTGCCCGAATGGTCCGAGGTCAAGGACAACTGGGATCACGACATATGCATGCTCTACAAAGACGGCGCGCCCGCAGTAAGCGCACTTCTTTTGATAAGGCATCTGCCGATGGGCAAAAAGCTCATATATTCCCCGCGCGGTCCCGTCGGCGATTTCGGCGACGCAGAGGCAATGCGCGAATTCTCGACTCAGCTGAAAAAATACGCAAAGAAGATCGGCGCGATTGCCGTTAAGGCAGACCCGTTCGTAATAAGAGAAAACTACGAAAAGCAGAATGCCGCCGATTTCGGCAACTCATTTGACGAGACGATAAGAGTCATGCAGGAGTGCGGATTTGTTCACAGGGGCTTGAGCACCGACATAAACGCATATTTTCAGCCGAGATTCAACATGGCCATCCCGCTCTTCAACGAAAACGGACCTATCGACAGCGCGGGATTTTTGAAAGCCGTTCCGAAAAAGACCCGCTATTATATGGGCTCGTTCCATAATTCCAAGGGCATCGAGTTCATAAAAGCCGACCCGGACGACGATCTTTCGGAGTTTGTCCGCCTGCTCGGTCAGACCGAAAAGCGCCAGGGTATCTCGCTGAGAAACGAAGAATATTTCAAAAAGATACGCCATGCGTTCGGCGACAGAGCGGTCATATATTATGCGCGCATGCACCTTGACAGATATGTTGAATATCTCGAGGGGCTGATTGCAAAGAAGCAGAACATTCCCGAAAACACGCGCAAGCTCGATGAGGCAAAGGCTCTTATCGAAGAAAAGGGAAACACCGTGAATCTCGCCGCCAGCCTTGTCATTATGCCTGATCCGCAGGCGAAGCTCAAAATTGCCGAGTATCTCTATGCTGGCTCCGATCTCTCTGTGCTCTCGACCCTCTGTGCATCTGTCGGGCTTATATATGCGGGAGTCTGTGATTCCATAGACGCCGGCTGTGACTATTTCAATCTCGGCGGAGTTGACGGAAGCTTCGAAGACCATCTTTCAAAGTTCAAGATAAAGTTCGTTCCCCATATTTTCGAATATGTCGGCGAGTTTGACATGCCGGTTGACAAGGTTATGTATCTCGGGTTTGAAAAGCTTCTGCCTATGGCAAAGAAGGCAATCAAAAAGATAAAAAAATAAGGCAGGTAAAGAAATGAAAATAAAAAATGAAAAAGGATCTGTTATCAGCAGAATTTTCAAAGACAACAAATACTGTTGGCTCGCTTTCGGCTGCTCGGCCGTCATAATGCTGATAGTCTATATCTGCTACAGCCTCATACCGTTCGGCGATGTGACCATTCTCAGAATGGATCTCTATCATCAGTACGGCCCGCTTTTTGCGGAGTTCTATGACCGCGTCACGCAGATGAAGAGCTTCCTCTACTCGTGGAATACGGGTCTCGGAGGCAGCTTTCTCGGCAACTTCTATAACTATCTGTGCAGCCCGCTCTCGATAGTCATGCTCATCTTCGGCCACAAGAATATGCCCGAGGCGATAGCGACAATGATTCTTCTCGCTGCAGCGTTTTCGAGCGCGACCTTCTGCTATTATCTCAAAAAGTCGTTCGGCGAGCATTCGCCCATAACCGCAGCGTTCGGTGTGCTCTATTCTTTCTGTGGCTTCTTTATAGCCTATTATTGGAATCTGATGTGGCTCGACGCCATGGTTCTGTTCCCGCTGATGATTCTCGGCATTGAGCGCATCATCAACGAGCGCAGACCCGCTCTCTACATTTTCTCGCTGTCGATGACACTGCTGACGAGCTACTATATGGGCTACATGGCGTGCATCTTTGCGGTGCTCTATTTCCTTGTATATTATTTCAGCCGTTATAACATCTCCGACACCACGAAAGCTCTCGAAGTTTACACCGACCCGGACGGCGAGCAGTACAGCAAGCTAAAAGATAAAATCAGATACAACTCATTCCTGTCCGACGGAATAACATTTGCTCTTTCGAGCATTGCAGGCGCGGCTCTCGTTGCGTTCGCGCTCATTCCCGTCTATTTTATTCTTCAAAGCTGCTCCGCGACGAGCGGAACATGGCCCGAGACCGTCAAGTCATATTTCAAGATATTCGACTTCCTCGCAAATCATCTTGCAAGCGTCACTCCCACAATAAGAAGCAGCGGAACCGATGTTCTTCCCAATGTCTATTGCGGAATGGCAACGGTAATACTTGTCCCGCTCTATCTTTTCTGCAAGCGCATACCCGTAAGAGAAAAGATAGCAAATGTGCTTCTTCTCGGGCTTATATATTTCAGCTTCAATCTCAATGTGCTCAATTATATTTGGCACGCATTCCACTTCCCGAACGATCTGCCCTACAGATTCTCGTTCATGTATTCATTCATCCTGCTCACCATGGCATATAAGGCGTTCCGACACATTACCGAGTTCTCCGGCAAAGAGATACTCGGCGCGGGAGTAGCTATTCTTTCGGGAATAGTTATAATCCAAAAAGTCGGTTCAAAGAACGTCGATGAAACAACTGTTATTATCAGCCTGCTGTTTGTCGTGCTCTATACGCTTATATTCTATCTCTTCTCAACCAAGAAATACCAGGCGTCGGCTATGGCTGTTCTGATGCTCTGCTGTGTCTGCGCCGAGGCTATAAGCGCCGACACCGACAACTACAGCATGGACAGAACAAAGACCGAATACGCCGGAGACTATCAGGATTTCAGAGATCTCAAGAAAGAACTTGATGACATTGAGGGCAACGACACTTACCGCATGGAGCTCACCTCGCTCAGGGCACGCATGGATCCCGCATGGTATAACTACAACGGCGTATCCACCTTCTCGTCCATGGCATACGAAAAGGTTGCAAATCTGCAGGAGCAGCTCGGTCTCTACGGCAATTATATCAACAGCTACACCTACAATCCGCAGACCCCGGTCTACAATTCAATGATGTCGCTCAAGTATATTGTCGACAACAACGAATACAATCCGCCGCTGAGCGATGAGTTCTATGAATATGTCGGCTCCTCCGGCAAGTTCCATGCATACAGGAACAAATACTGGCTCCCGATAGCTTACTGCGTGAATGAAGATATCACTGCATGGAGCTTCGATTCGGACAATCCGTTTGAGGTGCAGAATGACTACTTCTTCCGCGCAACCGGAATCGATGAAGTCTTCAACAGGCTTGATATCACAGATTCTTATTTCTATAACATCGATCCTATTTCGATAGGTCTTGATACGGGCTACATGAACTACTACAAGACTTCTTCGGACAGCACCGGAACTATTTCGTTCACCGTCTCGCCCGAAAAGGATCAGAATGTTTATCTGTTCGTTGAATCTGCCGGAATCGAAGATGTTCTTATCTCTGTCGGTTATGAACAGTATTCTCAGAACACGAGCCGCGAATATGTCTACGACCTCGGCATGTGTAAGGCGGGAACGCCGATAACCGTTGAAATGACCGTCAAGGATGATGTCAACAGCGGTGCGCTCAATTTCTTTGTCTACGGGCTCGACACAGACAAATTCGTTGAGGGCTATAACAAGCTCAACAGCGGCGCGCTGAATATCGAGAGCTTTACCGACACAGAGATAACCGGCACGCTGAACGCCGCTGAGGACAGCATTATTTACACCTCTATCCCCTATGACAAGGGCTGGAAAGTTACCGTTGACGGAAAAGAAGTCAGCGAGAATGATATTGTTGCCATCGGCGACGCGCTGCTCGGAGTCAGAGTTAGCGCAGGAAACCACAGCGTAAAGTTCAAGTACACTCCGCGCGGAATGGTTATCGGACTCGGCATATCAGTTGTTACAGCACTGATTCTTGTTGCTGTTGCGATTCTTTTGAAAAAGAGAAAGAAGCAGCCTCAGCCTGTCGCAGTGGCAAGCGGAAGCGTTGTGTCCGACACCGCATCTACGGAAATGTCGGATATCAGCAACGATTCTGCTGAAGAAACGCCCGAAACTTCGATAGATAAACCCGAATCAACCGAGAGCGACGAAACCGAATAATAAAAGCAAATGCGCTGCCGTATAAACTGCGGCGGCGCATTTTAAAAGAGGTAAGCGAATGCTGAAATTCAACAGTGACGGCAAGTTCACAATAATGCAGATAAGCGACGCGCAGGATCTCCCGCTCGTTCGCAAAAGCCTTGTCCGGATGATAAACAGAGCCTGCGATGTTCTGCACCCCGATCTCGTTCTGTTCACGGGCGACAACATACTCGGCAATCATATAAACGATGCCGTGATAGGCACAAGGCAGGTAGCCTCCGGGCATGATGCGACGAGATCACGCGTGGAACGGGCGATAAGTCATATTATCCTGCCGCTTGAAGCGAGAAAGATACCGTTTGCCGTGCTGTACGGAAACCACGATGACATGAACTGCATAGAAAAATCCGAGCAGTCGGAAATATACGGCAATTACTCATCGTGCGTCGGAAGCGGCGCGGACGTCGGCGCAGGATGCGGAACTTATGATATCCCGATAATGTCGTCGGACGGAACGCGGCGCGCTTTCACCGTGTGGATGCTCGACTCCGCAGGAAAAGGCGCAGACGGCAATTGGTACACGACCATAAGCCGCAACAAAATAGATTGGATGCTCCGAAAGAATGAAAAAATCAAAAAAGCTTTCGGAGTTCTCCCCTCTCTTGTATTTCAGCATGTCCCAATTCCGGAGACTGTGCAGCTCATACGCGAGTGCGAAAAAAGCAACGATTGTATAGAGCATAACGGGCGATTTTATGAGCTTAACCCGAGAAAAGCCCACGGCACTCTCGGCGAATATCCGGACGTATGCTCTGAAAATGTCGGCGAATTCGAAGCGTTGAAAGAAATGGGAGGCGTGCTTGCCACAGTCGCGGGTCACGATCATCTAAATTGCTTCGAGGGCAAAGTCGATGACATTGACATAATCCAAACAGCCTGCGCGTCATTTCGATGCTACGGCAACAAGATGCGCGGCGTGCGTATCTTTGAGCTCGATGAAGCCAAGCCGTTTGAGTATAAAACAAGAACGGTAACATATTTCGACCTATTCAAAAAGACTCCGGTCTCAATAATGCGATACATAAACGATGCGGATGACAAGGAAAAACTAAAATACGGCATATGGGCGGGAACCGCGGCGACCGCCGTCGTCGGCGCTCTTATGATAGCGCTCGGAAAAAGAAAATAAAAACAGGAAGTATGGCTTTGAGTCATACTTCCTTTGCTTTTAATCAAGATGATATCTCGGTTTGCCGACGCTCTTCTTGCCGTATTCAATGGCTTCCGTCGGGCAGAGGCAGATGCACGCCATACAGTGAGTGCAATTCTTGCCCCAGACCGGTTTACTGTTTTTCAATTCAATGTTGTTGAGCGGGCACATTTTTGCACACTTGCCGCATCCGATGCACTTGTCATTTGCCGTAAAGGCGTCCGCCTTGACGAAAAATTTATAGAACACGGGGTTGACTATATCGCTCATAAGCTTATCATAAGCATTTCTGCGCGGCTGAGCAAATTTCTTTTCGGCTTTTATAGTCTCTGAAGCGTCTGCAATATCTGGCTGAGCCTTTTCAATTATCCGTGCAGCCTGCTCATCATTCGGCACACCGAACATAGCAACATAATTTTCAGGCATCACTATCTGCTTGACACCCATATAGTCAAATGACTTTCTTGAGCATAACTGCCTGATATATTTGTCCGCATCGCCTATCTCGCCGCCGCAGTCCATGACGAACCACACTTTAAAATCTCCATTGAACGGTGTCTCGTCTATCCACTTTTCGACAATGCGCGGAATGCGCCAACCGTAAGTCGGAACGACAAAAACAAGACGACCGTCAGCGCTTATCTCAGATGTATCCCACGCTTTAATTCTTTCGTTCATATTCAGCAGCTCGTCGCCGAGCGAATCGGCAATCCTGCGTGCGATATATCTGCTGTTGCCCGTTCCTGTAAAGAACAAGATCATATTATCATCTTCCATTATCAGTCTTTTTCTATGTATCCGCTTATTGGCGTCGTATACATATTATCATCGGTGACCGGTTTATATCCTTTGCCTTTGTAACTGCTCGTAAACCCCTTCGCTGTGCGGTATATTTCTTTGGTTCTTGTGTCGTAAACTCGTTCATATCCGAGAGTCGCATCGCTCTGCTTTTGGCTTATTATATCTATGCTCTTGTTGCGGCTGTCCCATGATGACATGATACCGTCCATAGTCTGATTGAAATTTTGGTTTATGCATCGTGCCTGAAAAAAATCTCTTTCGATTGCACCACGAATATTATTTTCAAAAATGTCGGAATACTTAAGTGTTTTCAAGCATTCGGTGAGCAGGTCCTCCCACTCGATAAAAGTATCTTTAGCGGCTGTTATCGCAACAATATTATAGGCCATGTAATAACCGCTGTCCACAGATTCCAGTCCATAGTCAGCAACCGTTCTGTCGGAGTACAAGGATTCTTTGAAATCAACTACGCTGGCGGAGAACATTCCCTCGCCTGCTCTTCCGTTATCAGTAAAGGTTGCTCTTAAAAACTCGTCACCGAGCGAATATTTGACCATGTCACCTGAGCCGGAGAAGCGATCGGTAACGGTAAAATTATCATAATGCGGGAAAGAATATCCGACATACGCCGCTTCAAACTTTGATGCCATATCTGCATATTGCGCAAATATCTTAAAAAAGCTTTCGGTTGACGGTTTTTCAAGCACAGGGGCATTTGCGAAAATAACTGCGTCCCGATTGCCCTCGTTATAAACAGCCTTCCATGCGTCCTTGCCCTCCTGTGAATGAAGAAGACAATCGGCTTTGAGCAGAACAAACATACAGTTAAGCGGCTCATCAGGATCGCTTATTCTTATTGAATGATATATGTCAAAGCCGCCGCAGGTTACTTTCCATCCCTTTGGGATAGTCATGCTGAAGACTGCGTCGTTGTATTCTTCTGTCTGCTCTGTTTTGGCGTCGGTCGCAGTTATTTTAACGCCGTTTTTTGCTCTATCCGTATTCCCCGCACACGAGCAGAGAAGAAACGCGAGCAAAACCGTCAGCATTATCGCGATGCCGTTTCTTATTTTTTTCATCTTTTATTGCTCCTTTATTTTTTTGCTCCCCCGTTTAGAGCATAATCCGTTATATCTA
>OOCI01000744.1_pt1 | contig 28626 bp, 51 predicted proteins | sample 1671761 | NCBI WGS metagenome assembly OOCI01 (sample SAMN06348190, study PRJEB24527) | human gut metagenome | biome: human gut; feature: ankylosing spondylitis patient; material: feces | host: Homo sapiens | place: China | collected 2015-10
AGATCATTTTATCGGGTTTATCCTCACGATGATCTACACCGGCATGATGCCGGGAGAGGTTCAAAAGCTCAAAAAGGATATGCTCGACTTCGAAAAAAACGAGATCATCGGCGGCGGAATTAAAACGCAGAAGCGGAAAGATACACCTATGGTGTTCCCAGACTTCCTCGCGCCCGTCCTTAAGGAATTGTGCGAGGAAAGTAATTCGCGCGTCGGGAATGTTTGCTGCATCAACAAAGATAATTTCTATGCGCGATATTATGAATGCCTTGCGCTGGCTGGTGTCCGGCGGCTCACACCGTATTCGTGCAGACACACCACCGCAACCGCACTGGCCTCGAAAAATATTGATCCATTCACTATCAAGGAGGTCATGCGGCACAGCAAAATCACCACGACGCAGAAGTATGTTCATCCAAATATGCGAGGCATGGTCGATGCGGTCAACCAAATTCCATCTTCTGATGTTCAATCAGCGCCAGACCCGAAAGTAACTCCGTAAGTAACAAAAACGAAAATGTGTAGTATTTTCAAAGGTTCCAAATACCCTGCTAAGGGAGTAGTCGTCTAAAAAGCGAGCGAGAGTTCGAATCTCTCCTTCCGCGCCAGAGTACCCGAAAATAGCGTGTTTGCGCTGCTTTCGGGTACTTTCTCTATTTATTTGTTCGGAATGGCGCTAAATGTCGAAATATGAAAAATACATCTACGGACAGCCAAAAACTAAAAAATTGCAGTCTATAAGTTACTTGGTAAGTAACACATTTCAGACGTTCCGCACCTTCCGAAGCACTGAATCGTATGCACGGTGGTTGACAAGCGACAGGGTTTCCATAAGCTCATCAATGATCGGCCAGATTTGCGCCGGGTCTTTTCCTGCAATACTTCGCAAAAAAACGCTGTCCCCATACTCGTTGATCGTTTCGGCTGCGGGCGGCGTAGCGGAGTATCGGCGTTCAACCGGCGGCTCCGCCTTGTGCCCCATGCGGTCTTGAATGGTGTAAAGATTTGCGAGCTTGGCATAGTTCGGATAACTGGATTCTTCATATTCCAGCCGCGCAATTTCCTTGCGGATTTCAAGCGCATCCAGCATGGGAGCGCCCCCTTATGCCCGGTCGATCTGCTCCATGCAGTGACGGATAGCGTCGCGGGTTGCGTCGCTGTCCGCGTCGCGCATCATGTCCTCAAGCTGCTCATGCATTCGCTCGCGGGCGTCGGCACGACTATAACGCCCCAGAGAATCCCGGCGGCGTCCACGGTAGGAGCTTCCGCGATTATACGTTCCTCGGATGTTTGCATCCCAATCGGCGTCCCGGCTATAACCGGATTCGTCGAGCATTTCAATTTTGTCGATGTTTTTGATCGTGTCGGTCAGCTTGTGGACGATCTCGAGATCGCCTGCGCCCAGCTCCGGCTTCCTTGCGATTTCCTCAAGCTCTCCGCAGAGCGTCGCCCGCAAGTCCTCCATAGCTCTCTTACTCATGTTCATGCTCCTTTCACGCCACGCGTTCGACGATCATGTTGCTATTCGCAAAATTGATCGCCTGCGTGCTGATATTTTTTGCGGCAACCGTAATGCAACAGCCGCGCGGCACCTCTACAAATGCCGAAACAAAAATGTTGAAATAGTTCCCGACTGCAGCAGGCGTGACAACGGCGGTCGCGCTGGTAATCGGTTCACCATTGATCGTCAGCGCGGCAGAGATTGCTTCCACCGTGCCACCGGTCGGAATGGCAATGTTCGCGCCAAAGGCCACGCGGAATCGCGCCTTGCACTGATTCGTGAGGCCGCGAAGCGTTACGATGCCCGCTCCGGCGCGATGCACGATACACCCACCTCTCGCGGCGGGCGTTTCCGTCAACGGCACATTCTGGTCAGCCGCTACGGTCACGATGTTGGAATTGGTATATTCGGCCATAAAATCAACCCTCTCTTTGATAGATATAAAATGCGGCGGAGCGATTGCCCCGCCGCTGCTGTGAGTATCGACACGGAGCCGACCATTTTCGTGAGGTCACGAAAAAGCTCAATTTGTGGATTTGTTAGGCGCAGGCACCGCAGACATACTGCGAACCATTACACCCGGCGAACTGATACGGTGCGGGAACCGCAAACGACGGAACCGGGCGCGGGTTGTAATAGGCGAACTGGCCGCTCATGTATGCCTTGAGTGCTTCACTCTGCGCAGACTGAGACGCCGCCAGCCGCAACCCCTGATTCTCGTTTTCGAGATCGCGCATCTTGCTCTGCGTCAGGAAGTCAAGAATGGCTCGGCTGTTGCTGTTCTGGTTGTCGATGATGTCCCGCGTGGCGTTCTGGACGGTGTTGCGCGTGTCGCACGCCTGCGAAGCCATGTCGTACCGCACCTGTGCGATTGCTTCCCGGTTCTCGCAGCAGCAGTTCTGAGACTGCATCTGCATCTGGAAAAGCTGCTGCATCAGCGCGGCTTGCTGGTTCGCGCGGGATAGCTCTGCCGTCTGGAATCCGCTGTTGACCGCCTGCGTGACGCCCGCAAATCCGTTCAGGACGCTGGTGTTCATCGCATAGAAGCTGTCGCACAGGCCGTTATTGACGCCGTCAAGCTTGCGCTCAATGTTGGCGAAATCGGATGCAAGGATGTATCCATCCGTCGCACCGCCGCCATTGTTGTTGCCCCAGCCATTGCCGCCCCAGCCGCAGAAGATCGCGAGGAACAGGATGATAAACCACCATCCGCCATCGCCGCCGAAGCCGCCCCAGCCGTTGCCGCCCATGCCAGTAGGTGCTACCGGCATAGTCATAGTCGTACCATCGGTAAGGCTCATTTTGTCGTACTCCTTGAAGAAAATATATTATCAACCGTGGCCACGGATTGATTATTGCAAAAGACCCTGAAACTGCCGCGCAACGGCCTGCAGCTGGTTTAGCTGCTGCTGCGTGAGCTTGCCGGATTGCATCATTTTTTCAACCTCGGCTTTCGGGTCGCCATTAAAGTTCGCCTTGAATTGCTGGAATTGCTGCATCATTCTCTGAAACTGCCCCATCTGGCCGGGCATTTGCGGCGCTCTGCCGCCGCCAAGCGCGTTAAACAGTGGGTTCGGCATTGTGGTGTTCCTCCTTCTTGTTCTCCGCGCCAGCAGCCGCCAGCGCGTTCACACGTGCTTCCATCGCTTCAAACTCTCTTCGGGTGACAAATTCACCGCTGGCCGGTATGATCGGCTGTGCTGGTGTCCTCGCGCCCGTGCGCTCCGTGTAATCCAGAACCCTCATGGACGGAACGCCGGACGCGTCCACGCTCTTGATATAAATGCACGGGTTCTCGCTATCCCACAGTGGAACCGTGTTCCCAGCCGCGACGAGGTAGCTCTTTGCGCCCGCGTCACCCTGTACCCAAATCATGCTCTGGGCAGGCTGCGGCATTTGCGCCATAGGCTGGGGCAGCTGCTGCGGTTGATACTGTTGGCGAAGCTGCATGAGCTGGTCTTGCATCGGCGGCTGATAAAATGGTTGGTAGCTCATCGGCGGTTGGTACTGTCCATACATTCAGATTCGTTCCTTTCCCAAAAATAAAGCGGTGTTTGGCTTCCGGAGTTCCATGTGTCAAACCAATCTCCATCCATGACGCAGACCACATGGGTTGCAAGCGCAAGAATGTATGTACCGATCGGATGGTCACGCGCGAACTCCGCAACTGTGTATGTGTCCGGGTTGGAGCTTGGTACGCCATGCCTGGCATAGCCAAGCTGGTTCAGGTACGCTCCCCAAACAGCGTTTGCGGATGGCATATCGCCAACCTCAAACCCATGAAGCGCAAGCGCGACATATACCTCATCCCACGATTTACCGGTCGCCTTGCAAATCGCCCGAACAGGGCAATCCCCAACCTGACGCCGCGTGGGATTTGGATTGTAAAAAGAAAAACCCATACCGGACACCTCTCAACGTGTCCAGTATGGGCTGTTTTTCGGGTTTATGTGCCGCGATTGTGCATCATTTTCGCCCGTTTCGAGTTTAACTATATAGTCGGCTAGATGTCTTTCGCATTCGGTCGAGAATTCCGGGGAGCCGCCGCTGCACGGTGGCTCGCCCGAGATACAACTCCGATGCAACGTCAATCTGAGGTCGCTTATCGACGTAATAGAGCTGTGCAATGCGCTCATTTTCCTGCCCGAGGTTTGCTTGGGAAATAACGGTTTCCATTTCCCCACGCATCAGGTTGGATAATTCAGGCGGTAGATTATACCGCGCCTGCGGCGACATCCAATCACCCCTTCTTGCTCAAAATGGGAATGTTTCCCTTGTTCGACACATCCAGATCAAGAGCCTTTGCGATGTCGCGAATTTTGATATAATTCGTCCCATCCTTTAAGATCCGTTCGACCTCGATCTCTTTTCCGTCAATGATCATCTTGCATTTACTCACCATTTCGATTCTCTCCTTTACCATGTTCCTGAATCTGACAATGCCCTGCGGATCGTCCACCCAGTACTTTGGGCAGAGTTTCCCGGTCACATCGTAGTGCCGGATGATATGATCGACCGGGATGTTGTACTTTTCGCATAGCATCGCGGCGAGGTCTGCGGCATTGGCGATAGTCTTTGCTGTTGCCATGACCTTCCCGTCACGCTTCGCATCGCACATCTCAATGCCAATAGAGTTGTAGTTCCGGCAGAATGGGTGTGTGTAGTGATACGCGCCGCAATGGAAGGCTACATAGTCCTCCGGCACGGAGATCGTGATTGAATCATCGTCCACGAAAAAGTGCGCGCTGGCGACCGGATTCAAAGGCTGCTGGAAGTACCTGCCGTTGCTGGTGTCGGAATCTCCGTCGTTGGCCGTGTAGTGCATGACGAGCCACTCAATGGCCCCGCCGCGCTTCGTGCCGTAGTTGGCTCGATGGGCCAGCATCGTTTTAATTGGTACCATCGCCGTCACCCTTCGCGTCCATCGCGTCCTGTGCCTTCTGGCTCTGCGTCCCGAAATAGAACGTGATGACCATCAGGAATATCGTCAAAAAGTCTTTTCCTGTGATGTCGCCCCGGAGCGCCAGCACCGTAAACACCACCGTCAGCAGCAGCGTCACCAGCGACTTCACGCTCAGCAGATTCGACAGCCGTTTCATAATTTTTTCCATGTTATGTACTCCTTTCACGCTTCTACGATGTTGATACCGTACTGCTCCGCGCAGATATGCTCAATCTTGCAGCCGCGGGCGTTCTTCCAACCGGTGGCAAAGTACACAACGTCAGCCGTAGACAGCAGTTTCAGTGATTCGCCAAGATACCACAGTGGCCTTGCATCAGCCGGAGCGTTTTCAAAGAAGCTATCAATCACTTCGATTTCATCGCCCATCAGCTCCTTTGCGCAGAAGATCGCTTCTTCACGCTCTTTCCGAATTTCCTCGTTGGTCTTGCCCTTCATAGGCTGAGAGATAAACAGTTTTTTCATATTATGTTCTCCTTTCAGTCCTTGAGCACGATCTCCAAAAACCGTGCCTTTTCCTCTGCCGTATACGTTTCCGGTAAACTCTTGATGTACTTGATCGCATACTTGCTTCTGTTCTCGTTCTTGGCCTTCCACAGGTAAAACATCCCAATCGCCGTCGCAAATCCGATGACTGCCAACGTGACCTCCACACTCAGCACGCCGAGCACATTCAGGATAATGCAAACGACGCTTGCCGCCGCGCTGCCAATGAGCAGCTTCTTCGAAGTCTCCATCAGCCCGCCTCATACCGCCCGGCCTCGCACTGATCTTCGAGCTTATGCAGCGCCTTTTTGACATCCCCGTTGCCGCCGCGATTGACGTACTTCTTCCCGGCGATCAGCCGCTCCGACATGGGCATCTCGTCCGACATGATCGTGAGGCGCAGGATGCTTAAATACTGCTCATCCTGCAATCTCGTGATCTTGTCGATCTTCTCGTCGATGGCCTTCAGGTGGGCGCTCTGCGCGTCGCCCTTGCCTTTCTTCTTCTGGATCGCGCTGACGATTGCCTGAACGACGGTCGTCAGCGCAGACGAGCCGAGGATTGCTACAATGATCGTGATAATTCCAGAATCCATATTCTTTCTCCTTATTTCGGTTTTCCAACAACGTACTCGACAATGTAAGTTCCGGATACACGGCAGATTTTAACTCGATCTCCCGCACTGAATGTAACGGACGTGTTGCATTTATAGTGCTTTGCGGTTGCCTCTGTCTGCCCGTCAAAGATCAGCGACAGTCCATCGGTATACTTTGCGCCAACGGTCGCCAGCATAAATTCAGGTTGTGGCTTCTGTGCCGTTTCGTCTGTATCAAAAAAACTCGTCACGCCAATCATGCAATCACCGCCCTCTTTGCCGTATGCTTCATCATGCTGCCTTCTTTCATCTCGATGTACCATCCGGTTTCTTCGTAGATTCCGCCGATGGTCGGATGCTCGATTGCAATAACATCCCCGATGCCGTGCCCTGGCTCCGCCAACGACTGAAACGTGATCGTCTTCGTGCCGAGCATGGATTGATTGCGGATGTTTTCGACATACGCCTGCAACGCAGATTGACTGGCGATATTATCAACCTTTACAACCTTTGTGATCTTCTGGCCGCGCTTGAACGTGGAAATAGAACTCGATGGATTATCATTCTCTGCTCTGGCGACCATAGGCGCGTCTAAATCCGGGTTTGAGCAAATTGCAACAAACACATTCGGTGCATCAAAAAAGTCGTTCTCTTGGCTCGCTGACAGACCGACAGGGGCGCGAAAACGAATATCTGTCGTGCTGTACTGGTGATCAATATTCGACGCGCTCGGCGTCTCATGCGGCGTCAGACGCGCCACACCGTTTGCATCAAACCAAATGGGATCATAATTGATCTCATCAAGCAGCGCGTTACAGATTGTAAGATAATCAGTTCCAATTTGCCAGTCTTCCCGGTCGGTTTGTAGCGTCGCTTCAGATGGTGTCGCAATCACAAGAGAAATCCCGGCCTCCGTCAGCATTTGCCGGACGATAGTTATGTACGACGAGCCAGCGGAAAAATGCTTGATGCCTTCCGTTTTGATCGTGGACAGTTTCCAGCTCCGATCGTATGCTTCAATCGCCACCCAGCGCCCGTCTTCTTCGGTCGTTTCCTTGTACGTCGTGATGCGGAAAATTCCCAATGAGTTTTCCACGCCATTGATGGAAATTGTGGGTTGCAGCTCATCAGATAGATAGTTGATATTGGGATCGTAAAGAAATGTCCCTGCAAAACTCGATTTAATTTTTGCGTTTTTATCTGTATATACATTTGGAGCAGAGTCGCGTTTCCAGCGGAGGGACGCATAATGCGCCCCATTCCGCAAAACATTTACAGAGAAGAAAATGTCACGAATCAATGTCAATCTCCTCCTCGTACTCGATTTGTGTCACCATGAACGAATACACACTCTTGTATTGGTTGACCTCTCCAGAAACCTCATTCAGATACCCGATGCAGCCTCCCGACGGATGCAGTTTCAAACAAACCAGATGTCCGATCATGCCCTCGAACTTCTCGGCGCTGTCTCTGTTTAAGAATACGACATTCCCGTCATAGGTCGCAGTTTTCGTTTTGCTGCGCTCCGCAACGGGATATGTGTACCCGGAGAGTCTTACCTCTGCAATCGATCGGCTAATACTTCTAGTAACCGGCTGATTGGTCAGGCCGCTGTACTTCATGGTCAGCCATTCTCCGGCGTCCATATCATACAAGACGTTGTATTCCGGCGTGACCGAGGCAGAGACTTCGGCAGAAACGCCGTAATAATCGTTGTCGGAATAGCAGCCGCGCACCTGATATGTGCAGGCGCCAATCGCCATGTTATCCACATATCCGTGCTCTTCCGCCTTTGCAATCGGTGTCCCGTCCCGGTATACAATGTAAAAATCGTAGTTGTCGGAATCCACCCATGCAAGCGTTACTGCGTTTTCGGTACTTGCTGTCAGCGTGATCGTGCCGCCTGGTACGTTCGTGACCGGGAGCGCCGCCGTGCCCCACGGCGACCAGAAGCCGTATTCGTTTTGCACACGGACGCGCACCGTGTAGCTGCCATCGGCCAGATAAAATGGGGCTTTCCACGTCTTCCCGGTTCCGAAGCGCGTACCGGAGGCATAGGCGCCATCGATCTCGACTTGGTAGGCTTGCTGCTCATCCGACTGCCAGCGGATCTCCGGGCGCGGCTCTGTGGACACGATAGACACGGGAGGTGTTGCAGGGGCGGCCAGCACAATAAACTGTGTGGCAGCGCTCCATGCGCCCGCAGCACCCCTGGAATTGTACGTCCGCACGCGCCAGTATTTTGTGCCGGAGGTAAACGTCCCGGCAGGAGCCGTCCATGTGTTGGCTGCACCGGTGACGGTTGCCAGCGCCGTCCATGTGCTGCCGTCCGTGCTCTGCTGCAATTCGGCCTTCGTTTGGGCCGTGCCGGTCGAAATGACATGTTCCCATTTGAATACGTTGTCGGACGATCCGTCGAGGACTGCCCGGTCAGGAGCAACCGCAACGGCTGTGGATTCCACATCGGTCAGCGAGAGCGTCATCCAATCGGAGGTCGTGGTGACGCCGCTGTTCGCGGTCACGCTGAGCTGCCACTGGATGCTGTCGCCGGAAAAAGTATTTGCCGGGATGGTGATGGAGGTGGCCGTGCCGGGCACGTCGATTTCTTTGACCGTGTCGGATGCAGATTTGCGCCAGCGGAACTTTGCAGACGTGCGAGAAATCTCCGCATAGCAGGTTCCGCTTGCAGCTTCTTTCCATGAAAATACATTGCTGTTTGCAGCAACAATTGACCCGTTCGATGGTGCAGCATTAGATATTGTTAGTCCAATAATTTCATCGCCAATACTGACCTCCAAGTAAGGAGGGTTCGCGCTTCTCGATGATTGCACTGCATACCATGATGAGACATCGGTCATCAAACCACATCTCAAAATTTTAGAAAAACTATTAAATGCATCAACCCATGATTTTGAATCATATCCGGTTTTATACAAATACAGGGAATAACTACTGCCGCCTATACGCCCGGGTGCATTTTGGTAATTTAATGTGCTAGCATCGAATGATTTGCTTATCGGATCAACGCTTCCGACGGTCTCGGTGTGAGCGGGAGAATACAGCGAGCGATAGTACAGATACGATATGATTGTTTCAACCTTCTGAAATTGATATGCGGCAGGAATTGGCTGAAATGAGACATACATTTTGTAAAATGCTCTGTTATTAAGCGCATCAGATGAATATTCTGTCTCTGTGTTAAAGGTAGTCGTTGGTTGAGAATACAGTGTTGCCGCAGACTGCACCGCTTGGAGCGTTAGCGTTGTACTCATCCCGTTGCACCTCCCATCCGAACCACTCTGCGGCGCTCCTGTTTATAACCCATATTAGCCGCCTCCCATTCTGCTGGTTCTGCGCTGATTTTGCGCGATGTTTACCACATCGTTAAATTGCTGCACGTTTGACGAATCAATGTTGATGTTGTAATTATTCGTCGTGGAATTGCTCGCCGAGTAAGGCACATACTTCCCGGTTCCAGCCTCAATATAACCACCAGTTCCAGTCCATCCGCCTGCGGATTCACTATAAGACGTGCTCTTGAGCGTATCTCCATAGACAACCTTCTGATAGGTAGATAACCGGCCCTTCGAAACATTCATACCGAGTGCCGTGCCGATCCGGTTAAAATCCCATGTAAAAATACCGGCTACGACGTTCGCAGCATCAGCAATTAACGCGAGCACTTTTGCGACAGGATCAAGAGCAACCTTCAATGCCGGGAGGAAAGTCACGATCAGATCTGCGAGCGGATCGAGCAACCCAACCGCAATTTCAAGGATCGATCCGATTGCCTCAATGAGGCCAGAATCGTCAAGGGCCTTTGAGACTTTATCGATAAACTGGATGCCTGCATCCATAACCTTTATGAATGTTGGGGTCAGTTTATCGAGGAAATTGTTTTTCAGTTCTTGGAACTTCTCGCCGAGTTTCGCGGTCGATTCCTGCAGCTTCACCTGATTTTCGCGTGATTTGATTACCTGCTCGTTATTTTTGTAGAAAGAATCCGCCGCATCGGAATATGTACCGGAAAGGGTATTCATGATCAAGCTGTTCCGCTCCGCCTCGCCGGAGCAATTCGCAAGTGATTCATTGAAGTCATCCTCGGAAATACCAGCCCAGTTCAACGCATCCGCCAGAACGCCCGTAACCTGTCCAACCTTTGCCGTCTCGTTTGCGGCCTCAATAAGTCCGTTGATGGGCAGCGAATCACCGAACGTGCCGTTTACACCAGCGGCGATATTCGTCCACGTTGCGAAATCTTCTTGGTTGCGTGCCAGTTTCGCCATGAGCTGCGCTGTTTCTGTGGCGGTATCCGTGTCACCGAGGATTTTGTAAAGGCCAGTGTAAGCCGCCTGTGCCGTCTCAGCACTATATCCGGCAGTTTCAAAGGCGGCGTTCAGTTTGCCCTGTGCAACACGATATTCCTCCGTCGCATCGATAACCTTACTAATTCCAGCGATGACCGCAGTCGTGGCTGCTGCTGCAACAGCAAACCCCTTCGCCGCAGTTTTCGCCGCTTTCCCGACATTATCCTTCCACGACGACACTTTCTTCTTCGCGGAATCCATCCCATCATCCACGCCGGATGAATCCGCAGTGATCTTCACCACAATATCCAGTAAATTCATTCTTCCACCACCAATCCACACCGCCGCACAATATCAGTTGTAATTTCCTCGCAAGAGCGTGTGTCTTCTTTCTTCGGACGCAATATTTCATCAAGATCCGACTGCATATACCGTCCGCCCACAAGTTTTGCAGTGTTCTCTGTTAAAACTCTGGCACAGCGCGACATATAATCATCAAACAACCACTTTTCCCTCCGCTGCCGAATCAAAACGGGCAGGAGTCGAATGAGTGCGGGCGCTGAAATTTTCGGCGCATCCAGAAGGGAGAGTGTTACTCTTTCCCCTCCGATACGCACGATGAGAAAAAATCAATGAGTTCCTTGTCCTGCGCGATCTCCCGGATTTGCCGCAGCGTCTCCACGATCTTCTGCTCCCGGATGTCATCGACATTTTTTTCGTTCAAAACTGCAAGGATGCCGAACACGTCTTCTCTATGGTTTTTCAGAAGCATCGGCACCCACTGGCTGACGCGATTTGCCGCCATTGCATATTTCTCTGCAACGGTTTTCGCTTCCTTTGTGTTGAGTTTCAGGGATGTGATGACATCCTCGTCGCTCGTGATATTGAGCAGGAAAACGGAAATCTCGCACAGCACATCCGCCGCGCGATCCGTACTCAGTTCAGAAAGTTTCATGTTTCCTCCTTATGCGTCCGCCTCGCCAGCTTTGATGTAGATTTCATACGGGACTTTGGTCTGCTCCGCCATTGCGAAGTGTGCTGTGTACTCAAACGCAAACTGGCCCTTTGCCTTGTCGCTGGTTTTCATCTGGAATCCGCCGGTAGAGAGTGCGTTCATCATGTGGATTGAGATGAAGCCGCCCTTCTGCTCTCCGTTTTTGTCAGAATAGTCACCGACGATCCAAAGATCATCGAAATCAGAATCGGCCAAATCAAGGCGCGGAACGATCTTCGTAGAATCCTGTGCGTCAATGTCCGCCGTAGCAATCAGAGACTTCGCAACGGCGGTGGACATGGTGACAAACGTGCCGCTGGCCTTCGCCTCAATGGATTCCTGGCGCTTCAGTTCCTTCATATTCTTGGGGCAGTTGTCAACGTCATCACCATAATCGGAAAACGTCGGCGTAGCGGTGAACGTGACACCTCCGGTTGTCGCGCCGAGCTGGTCAGCGGCTTTGAACGTGCCAGAAGCCGGGGTGAAATCTTTCAGAATGATGCCCGCATTGATCTGAAGCTGTTTGAACGTATCGGCGGGGATCTTCGTAAACTTTGCCATATAAAATCAGTCCTTTCAGTTGGGTGTGATAAATTCGGCGGTGATATTGAGATACCGCCGTTTTACGTTTGGTTCAGAATCGTCTTTAATCGCCTGGCACCACGGAGTGCCACGTTTCAGCCAAATCGCGCCCTCGTCACATGAGACAAATACGCCGCCCATTCCGATAGCGTCCGCAATCTCCTGTGCCTTTGCATTTGGGGTAGCTTCGCTCTCGGTGTAATACCAGAGGTTTACCGTGATTGATGCTTCTCCGCTGTCCCACGCTCCGAGAATAAGATCATAGGTCAACCACGGAAAAACGGCGTCCCCCGGCACGGAGGACGCCGGATAGGCGGGGAGAAACTGGCCGAACCATGCGTGTAATGCTTTATCTTTCGTCATGCCGGTAACTCTTTCCTTTCCGCCGTAAAATATTTTAGAGTGAAACTTGCGGAACGTGGCGCTTGCTTTTCTTCCGGGTTTGACGTTACTCTGTATGTCGTACCGGTTTCTGTGTCCCGGAAATAGTCGCCGTACTCAATCGGCACAGCCTTGTCAACGAGCGCCGAGTAGACGCTTGTAACGCCCTCTTTCTCTGCACGACGGGCCTGCATGGACGTGTCCAGCGCTTGATAGTTCGAAAACGCCGCGCCCTCCGTCCATGTGGTAACATATCCACCAGCACCGTCCGGCTCCCTGTGTTTCTCCATGAGCACGCAAGGGCGGGCGAAATCATTCAAAAGGCTCATAATTTCCTCCACTGATTCAATCTGCCGCGGAACGCGCTCTGCCACGTCACTGCGCCGCCAGTTTTTTCATCCGTCGCCCGTGAGTAAGAATACCCGCCGAACGATTCCGAGCTATACGGTGACGCTGCTGTGTCGCCGTTCTTGTCCTGCCATGCCTCGATTTCTGCGTCAAGGGCCAAGACGGACGGCGGTATTGCAAGTGCCCACACAGCGCCGTCAAACGCCTCGTCCGTTAACCCATAGGCTGGGTATTGATGCACACCGTCGTTGTACGTCGAGCCAAGAATCCTAAAATACTGTCCTTCCCGAAGAAAAGGAAGCGCAATACTGCCATTTTCTACGGTGAAGGTTCCGGCATACCGTTCACGGTCAAACCAATTCCTCAAATGTCCGCATAATTCTGTCAGCATTGCGCCCCTCCTAAATTACTTTACGGTAACGGTTGCGTTGCCGGATTTCAGCGAAGTTGCCATCGCACTCAACAACAGTGACCTTGTGGCCGCTCGTGATGGTGAGATCGGACTTTCCATCCCAGTCATTCCAGCTCTGCACGTTCTCTCCGTATACAACGATGGGAGCCGTGGTTTCCGCCGACTTATACTTGTACTTGTTGCCCTTTGCGGACTTCGCCGGGGAAACAGTCAGCTTTGTGTCGCCGGTAGCGGTGCCAGCTGCGGACGTCACAGTCAGCGCGCCAAGTGTACCGTTGTCGATCGAGCCGACAACAACACCATCAAGGCGCTCTGCAAACAGCACCATACCATTGACTACCGTGTCAGAGGCGGTCATGTTGGTATAGTCCGGCTGTTCATGGATACCGATATATCCGGTAGCGTCGGAAGTAAACGCAAATGCTTCGTTGAGGTCGGCACCATTGACCGGGATGTAGTAGAGGACGATGTTGTCCTTCGCGGTAGCGTAAATCTTGCCCTTCGGAACACTGGAATTGAGGATCACAGTACCGAGGCCGAGGAAATTCTCGACGTAGGTCATGCCGAACGCAGTCTGGAGCGTGATGTTCGCACTCGCCAGATAGTCAGCAACATCCAGCGGATTGAGGAAGTAGACCGCGCCGATCTCGTCATCCTCAAAGAGAACCTGAAGGTTGCCCCACGCCTGTGCAAGCACGCTCTGAAAGTCCTTGCCGGACACAGCGCCAGTTCCAGTCGCAAGGAAATCGAAGAAGCTCTTGCGGATGCTGCGCTGCACATCGCGGAGCATTTCGGTGGTAGTCATTTCGACGGCCTGATCGTAACCACGGTCGGTGATCGCCTCCGCAGACGTAGCCTTGCGCCACTTTTTGAGGGTGATCTCCGCATAGTTCACAGGCTCAACCTTGTAATGGGAGAGCGGAATAGTTTCCCCCTCTCCAACGATGCCGCTTTCGAGCGTACCGGTTGCCTTATAGGCTTTCAGCACAGTGCCAGCCTGTTTCGCGATCTTTCTGGTCACGCCGAGCGCCTCGACGAGCTTCTTAATGGAATAGCCGAACTGATCGACAAATTCCATTTCGCGCTCACGCGCGAGATCATTTTTCTTGATGAGATTAGTTTCAGCCATATATAGTCTCCTTTACTGTTCGTTTTGCAGGAGCTTGAGACGAGCTTCTCTGCGTGCCTCTCTATCCGGCAGCGCCGCAATTTCCGCTCTGGTCATCGTCTCGCCCCCGACATTATTCAGCGGGTTTTTGGTGTCCGCGCCTTTCTGGTCAGTCTTTACAATAAAATCGGCCCATTCTTTCTCGATGGACGATTTCAGCGTATCAGCGCCTTTGATTTTCCCGTCTTCCAGTTCGACCGTGTCCAGATCAGTAACGCGCATAACCGCGTCGAGACGTTTGTCGCTGATACCGGCAGCCTTCAAAAGGTCACGATAAGCGGCTTCCTTCGCGCTTCTGGTTTCCTTTTTCGTCTGCTCTTCCTTGTACTCGTCAAATTCCCTTTTGACTTTGTCGTGCTTGTCCTTCCAGCCGTCATCGCCTTTGGCTTTCAGGTCTTCCAGCTCCTTTTGCACGCCGGGGAGCTTTTCGGCGTCCGCCTTGTACTTCGACAGTTCGCCTTTCAGCCCATCGACTGTATCGGAGTGCGCCTCAATGATGGTGTCCATCTGTTCCTCCGTCAGTCCCATGCCCTTAAGCAATTTTCGGGTAAGTGCCATTGTTCAGTCTCCTTTTCTTCGGTGCCGGTTCCTCGGCACGACTGTTGTATAAAACCGCAGTGCTTCGCGGTGTTTACCAGTTGCTCCTATAATTTTAAGGCAAAAAAAGTCCGCAACGCCCACAATAGTGGGTGTGCGGAAACTTTTTCTGCTATTACGCATTTTCAAGCGCATTTTTAATGATTTCCCTATACTCATCCGCGTGGTCATTCAGTGCAGGCTTCAGAAACGGTTGTGCTTTATTGCCGCGCGTATAATGCCAATTTCCTTTTGCATCCTGATACACCCACGGTGTTTGCCTGCCTCCATCATAATAGATGCCCGTTCCAAGTTCAACGTAAGCGCCATATTCAAGCGGTGTTCCGACGTGAACAGCCTTTTCAGATGGGTACACCTGATGCGTTATGCTGTTGCGGAGCGCACCAGTATCAACCGGGCAGAGCATCGCGGCGTATGATTCGCACTGAATCCCGCATGTTTCAAGTGCGCGGAGCAGAGCTTCTGAAATTCCCTGTCGAACTTCTTCGCTATGATCATCGATTTCGATTTGCAGACTGTCCGCTTCCATTTTTCTTCATCCGCTCCCATTCCTTGTATGTGATATTATCCACGACGACATTTCGACCATTTTCGTCCCGGATGCGACGTTTTGCGCGGAAATCTACGCCGTTCACAAGCTGGATCATACGGCAACGGCAATTATAAACCTCTGCAGGCTTTCCGCGCGGGTCACCGGGGAAGCGACAACCATTTGAAAAAACATCATCATAGTCAACCGTCTCTCCGTCGAGATGCGCATGCGAACGGCGCGTTCTTCCGTCAAGCGTGGCGACCCACTGCTTCTTTATTTCGATCCCCATTTTGTGTGCGGCCTCGCACGCATCCTGACGCCCCGCATTCTGCGCACCAGTTACAGCTGTTCTTGCCGTTCTGATCGCAGATTCTCTATCCATTGTATAGATTCTGGATTGGAGATCGTCCGCGATCCCGCCGATGCTCTTTCCTTGCAGGATGGAACTTGTCACGCTGGCCGTGATCTGCCTGCGCCCATACGCAAGATCAATGCCGCGCTTTACGGCCCGTTTTGGTGGGTAGTATGGCATAAGTTCTGGATTCTCGATAAGGAGCCGACGCACCGTGGCTTCATCCCACAAGGTAAAATCCACGTTCGCGCCTGTCTGCTCGATCTGATACGCCGAATAATTCCGGTTCAGCGAATAGATGCCCGGTGTCGCATCGTTGACATACGCAACGGCGATCTCATGTGCTTTCGTGATTCTCTCGGCACATTTATCGCGAAGTGCCGAAAATCGTTTTCCGCGCCCTATTTGTGCCAGCCTCCATTGTGTGTATTCCTGCTGCGTAACCTCTCCAGCCTCAACACGTTTTTTCTCTGCTTCGTCCCGCAGACGGAATTGTTCGAAATATTCCTTGATGGTTTTATCAAGTTCGCGCTGTGCGGCACGGTAAGCAGCTGAAATTTTTTTTTCGAGCTTCTGAAGCTCTTTGTCCGTCATTTTATGCCCGTAGTCCACCGCACGCCTCCATTGTCAATTTTCGCCGAATGGCGATTTTTTATGCCTGTTCTTTCCAACCAGCCGGATATGCTGTGGGCGAATATACATTCGCGTCAATCAGACTGATATAGTGCTTGCCCTCAAACGTCACCTTATCGCCCTTTTTGTACGCATCGTGCGCACCAGTGGGTTGCACAAATTCAGGCCATTCGTCCAGTGAAACGACCACAAACAGCGCCGGTGTCTTATCCGGCGTCCAATCTGCTTGTGAAGTATGCGCCTGAACCACGCGATATAGCACATTCTTATATTGCAGCCGCTCATCTACTACATAAGCGTGGTCTATCACCCATTGGGGAAACAGCTCCACTGCTTGCAGCGCATCTTCATCAGCTAGACTCACAGCCGCTTTTTCAATATAGGGCCGTAGTGCTCTAGCTCTTTCTGTATAGGTCATCTTCATTCTGCCTCCCCAAGCAAGATTTTCGCCGCCAGTTCCGCGTCGGCTTTTTCCGCTCGTAGCGTTTCCGTCTCTGTCGGCTTGCCCATCATGCACGTCACGGTTCCATCTCGGTTGTCTGTGATGCTCCCAGCGACCGAATAATCCGAGTTGTCAAAGGTCTGCGTCTCGGTCTTCGTTTCGCCTGTGGGCTGACCCTTGTCATCAAGAACCGGATAGGCGTTGACCTGTTTAATACTCCATGCGAGGCCGTCCACAAACAGGCTCACAGCCTGTGCGTGCGTCATTTTCAGCGTGATAGCCTTCGTATCGCGCCTGTCCCATTTGGGATTCTGCAATACCCCGCTGATCTCAGCCGGGTATTCCACCTCATGAATAATAACCGATGTACTCATTTGCTCATCTCCTTCAATTTATTATGCCGTAATCGTTCCGTCATCGGAAACCAGCGTATCAGTGGGAAGAACCAAGGCGGGGCGAAATGAATTGCCGTAATTTGCGTACATTGAAGAAGAGCTGCCATTTACTCCAATATACATTACGCCTTGACCATTGTCATTGTCCGAAGATCGGAGCCACCAACCAACAACATGATTGTCCAAATACGCGATTCGTTTACTATCTTCGCCGTTGTTCCATTCGAAATAATCCAGCTTATTTCCCTCTCTCGAACTATAGCTAAGTGAAACACCAACCTCACGAGCGGATAACAGAAAACTTTTACATGACAGGCCATTCGCGCCACTTTGGTCGGAACCATAACCGCCGTTCATGCGATACGGGATTTTCACCTGCTTGATAACATCCTTTATGCTGCTTTCGAAAAGGTTTAGAAATTCGCTATTCAAGTAATTATGAGCAGTCGAACCATTGTAGTTGTTTGTTCCGCTGAGGTTCCATTGGCTTGAACCGATGCACTCCTTCATCAACAACCACGCACCATTGCAAGAGTCATCATACATAGCGCCCGGCAATCCTTGATGCACAATCAGGAAGTCTCGCAGCGTACCATCCACCGAGATTTTCACGATGCCTCCCACTGGTAGCTCTGAGATTGGCGTCCCGCTGACAAGCGAAATGTCATACCCCGTCCCGCCTATCAGCGTCCGTCCCTTCTTGATGGCATAGGCCGTTCCGCCGATGAGCGGTTTACCGCCCTTGAGGTCATACCCTGTTCCGCTGACTTCTACCTTTTGTCCCATAGAATCACCGCCTTAACCATATTGCCACGCAATGCAACCGTTGACACTTGGAGTGGTTTCCGCCGAAAACAGAGCCTCGCCCCGCGCCATATACGTCGTGTAGTTGCTGTCCGACGCATTGACATTCGTCGTGCGGTTCAGCCGCGTGTTGATCGACACGTTGTCCACGTTCCCGAGGCCCACGTCCGACTTGGTCACCGTCTGCTTCGGATGCACATGATCCCCTCTGGCATAAGCCGCAGAGGTACCAGCCGATGCCGTACCAGGTGCCTTCGGGGTGGTGTTGGAGGGTTGCGGTTTACTGCTCCATGCGGCCTTGTTGTTCTGGACATCAGACACCGCCTGATCGATATCTGCGCCAGTGTGCGCACTGTTGTATTGGTCTGCCATAAAATCACTCCTTCATGCAGAGAAATTCCTTGCCGTCTGCCGTCAGCATGGTCTTGGTCGTGCCGGACGGAACAAAACCATAGTTATCATTCCAGCTTCCGTCCGCTCCCTGTGCGTATAGAGAAATTCTGTATTCTCCATCACCGCTCAGGAGAAAATCGTCGTAGACCTCAAAGGTTCGCTCCGCCCCCGCAGGGGTCTGGGAAAAGGACGCAATGAGCGCCCCTTTCCCTCGCCCCCAGTCCTCGCCGGTTTTCGTCGCGCGGCACTCGAATGCCTGATATGCGATGTCCGACGAGAATTTAACGGTGATGGAATCGTACCCGGAGACTGCCGAAATCTTATTCCCCGTGATGGTGAACGTCAGTCCCGGCGCGGCCATTATGCCACGCTCCAAGTCCCGGCAGCGTTCTTCACAAAGACCTTGATGATCTTCGTGCCGTCGCCGGAGGAGGCCGTCGCAAGGTCGGCGCCCTTGATGGTGACATTGATCGCCGTGGCCTTCTTGTAGCCGCCCTTGCTGCCGGAAGTGTTTGCGGAGCCGCCAGTGGTCGGGATCTGCGTGCCGGCGTCGTGGAGGCTGCTGGTGCTCGGCACGACACGCACAGTGTACTCCTCGAAGTCCACATCGGATGTGAAGGAGAATGCGCAGGTGTCGAAGCCGGAGACTTTGGAGATCCTGGTCTTGTCTGGGCCAGTGATCGTGACCACCGGAACTGCTGTGTTGACCGTGATAGAAGCTGTGACTGCAGCCGTTTCGTTGCCGACGTCATCCCGCACCTTGATATGTACGGTTTTCAGGCCATCGCCTTCCGTCAGAACGATAGACTTGCTGGCCGCGAAGGTCTCCCACGATGCGTCCTCTTCCGTTGCCGCTGCCTTGATGCCCCAGAGCTTCATTTGGTAGCCGGTCTTGGTTTCATCCGTCAGCGTGATCGTTGCGGTGACGGTGTTGCTGGTTGCATACGTCGCGCCGCTGTTGAGCTTCAGTGTCAACCCAGACGGTGCAAGCGTATCAAGAATTAGATTGAAAAAACTTGCCATAGGTTATGCCCCTTTCTTTTCGCTCAGTTCGATGTATAAATATCCGCCCGGGCGGGTATAAATGGGTTCTTCGCCGATGCAGGCATTCTTAATGCCCATCTCACCGACAAACAACTCCTTTAGCTGTTCTTCTCCGACTGCGATCATTCCGTCACCCCCGAATCAGATACAGTGTCTTCGCGTCCTTGACGGCCAGCGCGTCATATTCCGCCCGGTCGAGGACTACAATGGTGTTGATCTGCGCGGATGAGACGTTTCCGCCGCCTGATACCGGAACCGTTTTAGCCTGTTCGACTTTTAACCTTACCGGTTCACCTTTCACTTTCAGTCTGATCATTGGTACCCCTCCGTTTTCAGGAGGTCTTCCACGTCAACCTCAAGTTTTTCTGAATAGTCCGGTGTGCCATTTTCCCTTGTAAATGCGAATTGTACCATGCACGGCGGAGATTTCAGTCCATTCACAATTTTCTTCGGTATCAGCTGCATTGCATCCTCAAACGGGATGCGGACAACCATCGTTTTTTCATCAACAATTTCAGGGGTGTACTGAAAAAACTTATTTGCCTGACGGACATAGAACTCTGGTTTCGAAATCGTTGTGAGATCGACACCATCGACAGTCACGGCCAAATCATTCCTGATCTTGGATTTCATCGTTGCCACCTCCGTCATCAAAGTCTTCTCTGGAAATATCCGCGTTTTCTCTTCGCTGCATGATCTGCTCAACCTCCTCCGGCGTCAGCCACGGCAGCTTGTTCAGAATGGTTTCATCGTCCAAATATGCCGCCGCCATGAGAACCATCTGTGTTTCCTCGAGCTGGTTGACGATCTTCGACCGGACGAAGGACGGCTCATCATCAATTCCGACGATCTCAAAGAGTAGGTGCAGGAAGTCCCGCACGCAATATTCAAACTGGTCAACCTTATTGTCCATCGGCTGATATGCCGCGCGAATCTCCGTCGCTGTTTTTTGTCCGCCCTGAAGCGATTTCACATCGAGCATTTGCGCGTCGCGGTACAGATCGTCATTCAGGCGATTCAGAAGTGATTCTCGCGCGTCGACCGGAACTGTCAGCGTGTGGGCGTCAACCTTTGCCCCCTCGTCATCGACAATCGCAACGCCGAGCTTGCGCATGGAATCCTTAAACTTCGCCATATCGATTTCATCCATGCCGCCAGCATTGGAGATCGTCCAATAAATAATAGACGCTTCATCCACGGTGTTTGCAAACCCGGAGGAAATGAGGTCGTAGCAGTCGATTTTCTCCCGCATTCCGACAAGCTCAGACTGTTTCGCGCGATTCGCATACATCGGTATGACCGGGAATCCGGGATAGTTTCGGTATTCCATAATCTCCGTCCCATCGACCACCGAGGACGCCACAACCGCCACATAGCCACGCTTCGGATTGAGCACTTCCATCTGCTTCCCCTTCCGTCGGATGTACTGCGTGAATCCATCGACTTCAAAAAGCGTCGCCCGGAGCGGTTTATCACTGGACACCTGCCACCATCGGATTCCCGCGCGTAAAGCGCCAGTTTCCTCGTCGAGTAGTGGCACAAACTCGAGCGCTGTAAACGTTTCAAGGTGGTCGAGGTTCCAAAAGCCATAGGCCACGCCAGCAACAATCGAATCGTGCCCGATGTCCTGAAGTCGATTGTCAAACGCTGGACCGAGCTGTTCCTTGTGGCTTGCATCTTTCAGCGTTACTCCATTCCCGAGCAAATATTGCGTCTCCTGCGTGGCAAACGCCGAAAAGAAATTGCTGCGGAGCTTATAGTTTGCGGAATAATTGTCCGGTATCGCCTGCCCGGACAGCGTATAAAGGAGCTTCTGGTAGTTCATGATTGTCACGTTTCTGTGCTCATCATATTCCCGAGCTGTCAGTGCCGTCTTATACAAGTCCGTTGCTTTGTACGAATCAATCGCGGATATCACAAAATCCATCCGCGCCTGTTCGCCCTTTTCGGCGATCTCTAAAAAATCCTGATATGTTTTCATTTCTCACCTCATAACGCCAAATCTGGAATCCATTCATGCGGCTTAAACGCCCGCCGCAGAACCGTCATGGCAAAATAGCGTGTTTCGTCCATCGCGTGGTCGTTCTCTTTGACGGGTTTGTCGTTTTCCTGCTTCTCGTCCCAGCGGTATAGACCGAACTCTCGGATTGTAGCGGCGCACCGACGATGGATTTTGATTTTCCCGTTAAGCAGATAATCAGCCACACAGCGGATTCCGTTTGCAACATCGTTGTTCGCTTGCCGCACCTTGAACCCGCTGCGCCGCCGTAGCGCCGCGATAAACGATGCCGCAGACGGGTCAACAATCACCGCAGAAATGGCGCGTGCGCCCGCAAGCGCCGCCACCATATCACAATATTCCTCGTCCGTTTTCTGCTTCTTCAGCTCGCGCCCGTTGTAATAGCTCTCATTCACACGGACGGCACGGCCATTCCCAACACGCCAAAGGCCAGCCGAGAAGGGATTCATGGTGCCGTAGTCGATGGAGATGTACCACTCGCCGCTGTCCGGCTCCTCGTCCGTGATACACTGCTCTCCGAACATAGGATAGATCAAACCCTCCGCAATGCACCGTTCGCCGAGGATGTCCCGGCGATACCAAATACTGCCCGTGTCGTACTGCGCTTCGATCTCCGCCAACCGCTGCGACGTGATTGTCGCATTGTCCCGAATGGTAAAATGCTGGTAGTTGTACCGCGCACCCATGCTCTCCGGGAATTTGTCGATGTAGTGCTCATATATCCAGTGGCCGGGTGCCGATGGGTTCAAATCCCAAAACACCCGCCGAACCCGCGCCGCGAGTTGACGGTTGAATGCTTCCTTGATTGTATCTTCATGGTGAAGGTTGATCTCGGTTGCAATCCACATCCCATAGGAGTTGCCGCGAATCTTCTTGAAGCTGTCCGCTTTCGCGCCGCCCGCGAATATCACTATGTAATCCCGCTTATGTGAGCGGATAACCAGTGCTTCATTTCCCTTATACTTCGTCCACCGGCAGCGGCCACGGAAAAGATACTCCAATCCGTAGCCGTTCGCGTCCCCGATATTCAGTTTCGCGTTTGCCGCTGTGGAGCCTGTCGCAAGGTGGATGCGGTCAGGCGTCCCTTTCTCGATCAAATAGGCAAATGCCGCAATGTTGTCGATGGTCTTACCGGCACGGACAGCGCCCTCCGCTACGGAAATCGTCGCCCGCGTCGCCGCCGCGATATATGCCTTATGCTTCTCGCCGAACGTCGGATGAAGGGTCTGCGTAATCATTTGATGCCCGCCTCCGCCAAATACGCGGCAGTGTCCTCCATATCGACCGATTCCTCCGGGTTGTCCTTCTGGCCTAGATACTGCTTCCCGAGCCAGATTGCCATGTTTGCATTTTTCTCCGCCAGTCTCCACTGGCTTCTTCTGAGCGATATTTTCCCGGCTCCACGCTTTTGTTTGAAAACTTCGTAAAAACCAGCACCATAGGTGCGTTTGCACCATGCCTCAAGCGTTTTATCTGCTACACCGAACCAGCCGCAGATTTCCTCAAGCGTGCATTGCAGGCTGCATAGATCCTCGAACTGCTTTTGATCTATTTCCTTTTTCGGCCTTGCCATATACGCCCTCCTTCCTTCGCTGGCGTTTGATGAATTTCTCCATGTCCCGCTTTAAGTACGGGCTGTTTGTCTTATCAATGATCGCCTGCGCTTCTTCAATCGTCATGGAGCAATACCGCCTTTTCTCCTGTGAATTTCTCCCACCGATCAATAATGACATCGGCATACTTCGGGTCAAACTCCATGCAATATGCGTGTCTCCCGTTCTGCTCTGCTGCCATGATCGTTGTGCCAGAACCAGCAAACAGGTCAAGAACATTCTCGCCCGGTTTGCTCGAGCACTGCATCTGATAGTCAAACAGCTTAATCGGTTTCATCGTTGGATGCTCTGCCGATCTCACTGGCTTATCGAAATTGAGTACCGTGGTCTGCCTGCGGTTCTTGAAGAAGTAATGCTTGTGGCCTTCCGTCCATCCATACAAGCACGGCTCGTGCTCGTCCTCTTCAATCTCGCTCTCGCCATAGAGACAAGGTTCATGCTTCCATTGGTAATCCTGCCGCCCCATGACCATGCTGTTTTTTACCCAAATCAAACACTGCCTTACTCGGAGCATTGCGTCTCTGCACGCCCCACGGAAGTTATACCCCTCGGAATCAGCGTGCCAGATGTAGAACGGAGCACCCGGCTTCATTACCATTGCCGCATTTGAGAATGCATCTGTGAGGAACCGTCTAAAAGCTGAATCCTCCATGTTATCGTTTATGATCTTGCCAGCGGTTCCCTTGTAGTCCACATTGTATGGAGGATCAGTGAGTAGCAAGTCCATCTGCACCCCCCCTACGAGCTTTTGTACGTCCGTCAAGGACGTACTATCTCCGCACATCAAGCGATGGTTCCCGAGTTGGTACACATCGCCAATCCTGCTTTTTGGCTCCGCAGGAAGAACAGGATCATAATCATCCTCCACAACAGAGTGGTTTAGCTCGTCGCGGAGTCCCCAGTCAAAGTCAAAAGCCGACAGGTCAAGTCCAGACAGCTCCTCGGCCAGCAAATCAAAGTCCCAGTCGCTTTCGTTGCTCTTATTGTCCACCAGCCGGAGGGCGTTCACTTGTTCCGGTGTCAAATCGTCCATGCTGACACACGGCACCTCGTCCATGCCGAGCTTCTTTGCCGCAAGCGCGCGGCAGTGGCCGATGATAATCACATCGTCGCGATCTACCACGATCGGCTGCACAAAGCCATACTGCCGGATGCTCTCGGCTACATTGGCGATTTGCTTTTTGTCGTGCTTTTTCGCGTTCCCCGGATATGGGGTGAGTTCAGATAATTTCCTGTTTTGTACGTTCATTGTTTCTCCTTCCTCTTCCTTCTCCTTGGAGCTGCCCGCCAAACTCCAAATATCCCGCATAAAGCACACCAAATACAAAAAGGAGGTTCCGCAGATTCCGCTGCGTAGCCGGTGAAGGAAGAAACCGTAGGGGGTCGGCAAGCCCCTACGGTTACATTATCGCATATATTCTTCTCAAAATGCCCACAATAGTGGGTTAAAGGAAATTTTGCCGCCCCAAAAGGTAGTCCGTTGACACTTCAAAAAAATCCGCGATCTGCGCGAGGGATGAGGCTGTCGGTTCGCGGTCTCCGCGTTCGTACTGGCTTATGACGTTTTTGGACATCCCGCAGCACTCGCTTAGTACCTTTCGTGAGATTCGGCGCCTCTCCCGCAGCCTTTTAAGCCTCACAGGGAATACCGTGTTAATTTGTTGCTGCTCCATCGACTTCCTCCGCATCATCATCAAGCGAATCAAGCATTCGTTGTGCTCTTATGTGCAGGCCCTTTGCCTTGATGTAAACCGCGATTCCAAGCGCCGCCCACTCAATCAACACCAAGATATTTAGAATATCGATAATCAAGTTATCTCCCCTCCGCTCTTCAAACATTCCTCGCACGGCAGCGGCCCGTTCTCATCCGAATTCAGAAACCGTTCATAGAGATCGCACCACCACGCGATGCAGAATTCACAGCTATTACAGTTCTTCATCACTGTCACCATCCTCTATCCGTCGATGATTGCCGCAAAAGGTATCGCCTTGCAAAACGTGTACGGATTCACCTCGTTATCCTGTGCACACAAAAACGCCGCATTGCACGCTACATGCCACAGAGACGGCAGGCCAGATTCCTCATCAATGTGCATCGGATCATTCCAAATCGCCAGCACATGGCGAAGCAGCGCCTCGTGCCACCGTTCCGGGGCAATGTGCTTCCAGTTCTCAGGGTCTGTGTATTTCCTGTCCCCGAAATCCCGTACTCTGGCCACTGCCTCAATGAGTTCCGGCGGCACACTGGAGAGCTTCAGTTTCCCGTTGTCGTCTTTCGTTCCCTCGATCATTCCATAACCGCCTTTCTGACCGCATAGAGCTTGATTTCCAGCTCCGTGATTTTCTCCTTCAGTTCCTTGTATTCCTTCTCGTCGACCTCCGCAACAGAGATCACCTTGTGGCATTTCCTGCATTCGTACCGTCTCCGTTGCAGTATGCCGTTCTTTTTGTAAGGCCGGACTTCCAGCGAGTAAAATTTTCCGCCACAGCTGCATATCATCTGTCCCACCAGTCCTTTATCAGGTCGTTCCGCTCGAAAAACGGCTGGAAGTACCCGCCGCAGACCTTTTGCAGCACATAGTCGATTCTCGCAATCGCTTCGTCGGATTCCGGCCTGCACTGCCATGCGACGCCGTACTCGGATTCCAGCTGCGTCAAGGTCTCCATCAGCTTCCTGGCCTTTTCCGGCGTGCGGATAAAGCCGCACTCATAGGCCGCCACCAGAAGAAGATCACACGCTTTCTGCGTCCCAGCGTCCACACCGGCGTCAAAATACTGCTTGTTGCTGTTCCTGATTCGCTTTGCCAGCTTTTCCATTCCGCGCCTCCTTCTCGCTCATCGCCTTTACCGCTCCGAACATCAGCAGATACGCCTCTCTCTGCTCGTCTGTATCGATTGGAAGATACGGGGCCGCCAGCTTCCATGCCTCCATGTACGTCATGCCTTGCCCCTCGCTTTCCGGAATAGTTCGTTGTACTTGTCATACCGTTCCTGAATGTTCGTGCTTGCGATCTCAGGATGGAATTTCAGCCACCATTCATACATCCCGCACGGATGAAGCTCCGGGCATCCACATCGATAGACACAGTTCGGGACGAGCACATCGGCAATCTCCGGCTGAATTTCGTGAAGCTTTGCCTTAAAGTCCTCGGCGTAGCACCGCGTTTCCGGAGCAGCCTGACTACACAACCGCTTACGCATCGTGTCGATGAGCGCCTGCACGTTCGCCTCACCGACGAAATTGACTGGCGCATCCTGCGTCAGCTTATCGCGTGGAATGCCCGTGCGGTCGCTCCTCTGGGTTGAGATGCAGCACTCCCATTTGTGCCTAGACCAGTGCGTAGCAATCCAGCTCTTGATCCCGTTCCACATCCACTTGACCGAGATCGTGCGGATCGGCCCATGCTCTGCAATCAGGATTCTGCGCTTGAAATCCTCGCTCGGCTCATGCCCGAGCGGCGGTTTCCCAACCGTCGCCCGGCAATCGTCTACAACCTCTTCCCATGATCCCTTGATCTTCTTGATTTCAGTGTTCATTGTTCCTCCTCACAGCTCGGTGTCATCAGCCGCTCCCGGTTCTCGCGAATCAGCTTCTCCGCTTCCCGCTTCGCCCGCCGCATCCGCGCCCCGCAGTTCGGGCAGTAAGAAAAGCTGTTTGCTCCGCAGTCAAAGCCACATACAGAGCATTTCACCAGCATCGAACCCGCGATCCCATTGTCACCCCACTTCCCATGCCGCACCGACGCATCGTTTACCCGCTTATTCCAAGACTCGGTGGCTTGCTCTTTGGTGTCGTAGATATATACGCCACCGACTATGCCGCCGTCCACCTCGTATCCCGCAATCGGGCACTGCGGGTTTTCTTCGTGAGTATGCCTGATCATAAAACCCACCCCGCTATAAGGTCTCAACGCATAATCTTCATCGTGAAGATTTCCTTCATCGTCGCACAGGACGATCTTGGCCGAGCCGCCGCAGAACGGGCACGGCGTTAACTTATCCATCCCGCACCTCCACGCCAGCCGCTTCCAGCAATTCAGAAAGGTCGGTGTCCACGCTACTGCCAATGAAATCACCATTTTCGTCGTAGTGGTTGTACTCTGTGGTTGGCCGTGATTCTATCCCTGCAAGCTCTGCTAAAAGTCTCAAGTACTCATCGTTGTCGAATAACTGGGTATGCACGAGTTTCGAAAATTGCGTTTTTGTTATATACTTAGCCATCCTTCATTCCCTCCAATTCCGCCAGCGCCTTTTCAGCTTCTTCGCGCGTCAGGAATACGGTTTTGCCAAATCCTTTTAGCGATACGCCATACTCCCGCCCTCTGGCGCCTATTGGCTCAAGTCCAACAAATCCGATCTCATTACCAAGGCCGATCTGCTTGACCTCGCACTCGCTTATATGCTTATCCGTGTCCAGCAGGGCAAACACCCGATGACCCACCTTGCATGGCAGGACGATCACGTTCCCCTCTTGATCTGCCACAGCCAGCTCCCGCAGTCTGTCGTAGCTTCCGATGCTGTTCAAAACAGACATCATCGCGCACCACTCGCCGGACATACTATGAACTTCAGCCGGTGTAAGTCCCGTGCCCTCATAGGCTTTCAGCCGTTCCCATACCTGTTTCTGGCTGCAAGCTGTATCGTATGGGCACTTCATGCACGCGCATTGCGCAATCTCGCAGAAGTTTCCCTCAAACGTTAGTCGTTCCATCATCAGCCACCCTTTCAAACCTGATCTTCATTTGTGCTGGGCAAAGGTCGACCTCTGGGCGGCGCTTGCCTGTCCAGCGAAGCCCGCCAGCCTTACCAACACACGTCCATCCAGCTGCCTTTAGGCTTGTACCCGGCTCCGTTTCCAGTATGTAGGTGATGAGTTTTTTGTACCCCATTGCACGGGTCGCCCTCCATGCGGCAGCGTATAGCATGGAGCATGCGTTTCGCGTACCGTCCGTACAGCAACGGTTTACCTCCAGCGTCCATCCATCATCAAGATAGCGCGCCACCGGGCGGCCCACGATTGCAACGCCCACGATTTTCTCGCCGTCTGTGCAGCCGACGGAAAACTTGTGCCCTACCACAGGTCTATGATGCCTATGATGCTCTGCAACAAATTCATTCGCCTCGGCAAGGGAGACAGGGCATATATCAAGCATTTCGCTCCCCCCTCCTCACAGTGTCGATGTTGTAGGTACCGGATGCGGCTCAAACAGTCGCCGTGTCAGCCGCTCGTTTTCCTCCCGCAGCTCGGCGATCTCCTTCTGGTCGCGCTCGATCTGGTCAATGCAATGCTTGAATAGCACACCGATGCAGGTCGATTCATCCTTTTGCAACTCTACCGGGCACGTTTTGCACGGATAATCGTTGCTGCAATACCGCAGCGCCTTGACCAGTTCTTCCGGTTTCAAATTCATAAAATATCCTCCCTGAACTCTTCCAGTACTTCCTGCCCCGGAAGCACATCGTTCTCCATCCATGTGTGGAACACATCCACTCCCGTCTGCCAGTTCCCGCCTTTTCCAGCGATCCGGCGGTTCTCCAGCATCCGATCGAACGCCCGGATATACGCC
>OOCI01000749.1_pt1 | contig 28561 bp, 26 predicted proteins | sample 1671761 | NCBI WGS metagenome assembly OOCI01 (sample SAMN06348190, study PRJEB24527) | human gut metagenome | biome: human gut; feature: ankylosing spondylitis patient; material: feces | host: Homo sapiens | place: China | collected 2015-10
GCAGGAACTCCGCGTATCCGAAGAAAACACGGCATACACCGCCGTTGACGGTGTGATTTTCACAAAAGATCTGGAGACACTGAAAGCCGATACCGCAAAAGCTCTCGCCGCTTCCGACGATGTCGGAGACGGCGAAGCTCCCGTATTCCAGGTAGTAGCAGATGGCCATGAGCAGGATGATCGGCTCGTAGGCCATCGCGACGTACAGCTCCCTCTGCGCACCTATCTGCGAGTACACCGATCCGGACGAGTACGCAGCCAGGACAAGGAACGTCTCGGAGAGCGTGAGGGTGAAGATCACCAGCAGCAGGTCCATCCCACCGAAGAACATGGCTCCGGTGATGATGGTGAAGAGCAGGAAGCACATGACGTAGAAGTCCTGCACCTTGTTGGGCGTGACCTGCTCCTTGGCGAGGAACTTCTTCACATCGTACAGCGGCTGTCTGATCGGAGGTCCGACACGGTTCTGCATCCTCGCGGAGATCTTCCTGTCGATTCCTGCGAGAAGCAGGCCGATCACAGGTCCGACGATCACGAACAGCACCGCAGACAGTGCCCATATCCAGTCGGTCACAGTTCCACCCCCGCGATCGCGATGACGAGGAGGACGACTATGACGATGGCCGTCACCGCCTCCCCGACCTTCCTTATGCGGTCCTCGCCGAACCAGGAGTTCATGTACCAGTTCCTGAGGGACACGTCCACGGTGGCACCCATGGACCCCACGTAGGACCCGTCGTCGATGCCCACACCGGCCATGTAGTTGGGCACGACCTTCTTCTTGGTCCTGCCGAAGAACGGCAGCGGCAGGATGATCAGGACGATCACCATCAGTATGACGATGTACATGTTGTTGGCCTCCAGCAGCGGCACGAGGCTCCCCCCGGACGTGTGGAACACGCCCTCGAGCCAGGGCACGATGGTCTCGGACGAGACCACAGGGTAGAGTATGCAGGTGGCGATGGTGAGGACGGCTAGGCATCCCAGCACGAACCACTCCTGCTTGTGGACGGTGTCCTCGCAGCTCTCCGCCTTCGATGCGGTGCATGCGAGCTTGCCGAGCCACTTGGTCCAGTAGAACGATGTGACCGCGGAACCGAACACGATGCAGGCGATCACGACGATGTACTCGCTGTCAACGAATGATGTGAGGGCCGCCCACTTGGAGATGAGCATTCCGAACGGGGCGAGGAACATGCCCGCGATGCCGATCATCATGATCAGGGCGAGCTTGGGCATCCTGACGAACAGGCCGTCCATGTCTTCGATGTCCCTGCTGCCGATATGATGTTCCGCCGTTCCGACACAGAGGAACATCATGGACTTCGTCACAGCGTGGAAGATCATCAGCATGATGCCGGCCCACACGGCCTCCGGGGTGCCTACGCCGGCGCAGGCGACGATGAGACCGAGGTTTGCGATGGTGGAGTAGGCCAGCACCCTCTTGGCGTTGGACTGGGAGATCGCGGCCATGGATGCCAGCAGGAACGTCAACCCGCCGACGGTCATGACCATGTAGCCTCCGACATTCCCGTACAGAAGAGGCGAGAGCTTCAGGACCATGAACACTCCTGCCTTGACCATGGTGGACGAGTGCAGCAGCGCGGATGTCGGAGTCGGGGCGACCATCGCACCGAGCAGCCATGTGTGGAACGGCATCTGGGCCGACTTCACGATTCCCGCGAGGCACAGGAGCATGACCGCGACGAGGATCCACTGGGCCCCGGAGTCCTGGGCCAGCAGCCATCCGAGGCTGAGGCTCCCGTACTGGTACGCCAGCAGCATGTTGGCCGCCAGGAACGCTATGCCTCCGATGAGGTTCAGGATCAACTGCCTGAACGAGTTGTTCACGGCCTCCTCCGTCTTCGTGAAGCCGATGAGTGCGAACGAGCAGAGTGTGGTTATCTCCCAGAAGAAGAACATCCACACCATGTTGTCGGATAGCACGATGCCGTACATCGCGCTCAGGAACGTGAACAGGAGGAAGAAGAACCAGCGCCTCCTGTCCTTCTCCTCGCTGTGGTGCTGCTGGAAATCCCTCATGTAGCCGACCGCATAGACGCAGATCAGGCTTCCGATGATTCCTATGATAAGCACCATTATGATGGAGAGGTCGTCTATGTAGAGCGACCTCTCGACCTCGATGCCCTCCTTGAGGGCGAATTCGAAGTACAGGGACATGCAGAGTTGCACCAGTCCGAGGACGGATGCAGCGTATTTCTTGTGTTTAACTCCCAGATAGATGATCACCAGCCCGAGGATCACCTCGGCGACGAACATCAGCATGTCGATGATCTCGCTATGGAACTCGAACGTCTGGGGCTCACCCAGGTAGCTGTACGCCACCCAGATCGATGACAGGATGATGATTGCCGCCGCGATCTCGGCGATGTATCCTCTGGCCTTGTCGTTTTTCACGACCAGTAGGATCAGTGCCGCGATGAACGGTACCGCCATCATGAAGAGTATATCGTTCATGAGCCTTACCGACATGTGCCTGAGTTTGGCTATATTTAAAACCAAATCAGAGTATCATTCAGACATCTACGAAATATAGTGTTCAAATCGTAGTGTCTCCTTCGAAATTCGAAGGATTGTATTAACGGATGTTAATCAATACAGATTGCTTATAAATCGCCGAAGCCAGCGGAGCCTCGGAGACCCACATGCTTCCGTGTTTCCGATGGGTCTATGGGACGCTTTATAAGATAATATATGCATCCGCACCAACATGGGTGGATGCGTCGGTCGCTCTGAGGAGCTTAGTTATTTAGAGGGTGTGTACGAGAAGGTGCCTGTTGCATGCGCGGTCTGCGGCCGTCGCCATCTGGGGAAGACCGCCATACTGCGTAGCTTCTGCGAGGACAAGCCCTACATCTATCTGACGGGCGTGCCGGGCCTGAAGTCCGACAACATCGACGAGATCTGCCGCAGCCTGTCCAGGTTCGCGGGCAAGGAGATACGCTTCGATGACATCCTGGACCTGTTCCCGACAGTGAAGAAGTTGTGCGGCAGGAAGAGGGTCGTAGTCATCATCGACCGTTACTCCGACCTCGTCGAGAACTTCTCGGAGTTCAACTCGTACCTGCGCTCTTTCATGAACCGCGAGCTCCCGGGCACGAAGATGATGCTGATAGTGTGCGACAACGACAGCTCGATCTTCGGCAGGTTCTACTACACTCTGGACCTGAAGCCCATGACGTATCTGGACTGCAAGGGATTCCATCCGGACTACACGCCGCTGGAGCATCTCATGGCGTATGCGATCGTCGGTGGGACCCCGGCGTACCAGAAGCTGTTCGTCGGGAAGCCCATGGACATCATACGCGACCAGTTCTTCGACCACATGTCCGTGTTCTCACTGGAGGCCGAGGGCCTGGTGGCCTCGGAGACGGAGGTCAGCAGCGCGTGCACGAAGGTGCTCTCAGCGATGGCCGCCGGTGCACAGAACGTGAAGGACATGGCCGCGAAGGCCGACGTGAGCACGTCCTACTGCCAGAAGATGGTCGACGACATGGTACACAAGGGGCTGGTCCAGAAGGAGGTCTCCTCCGGGACATCCCGCAGGGCGGTGTACTCCATCAGCAGCAACATCATCCGCTTCTTCTACGAGGTCGTCTACAGGTACACGCACCATGTGGAGTTCGAGTCCCCGCAGGAGGCCTTCGAGATGGCCAGGGATGACATCGACGCCTACATGGAGCGCAGCTTCAAGTCCGTCTGCATGGACTACGTCACCCGCGTATACGACTACTCCTTCATGGGGAAGCTGCGCAGGAAGGACGACACCAGCGACACGGTGATCGATTTCGTCGCCGCGGTGAACATGAACGACGTGAGGCGGATCATGGCGGCCAGGTGTAGGCTCCACGGGAAGCCGTTCTCGGTCGCGGACCTGGACGAGCTCAGGGAGAGGTCCAAGAAGGTCGAGGGCTCCAACAAGATGTTCGCAATGTTCTCGGGAGCCGGATTCGATGCGGAACTCACCGCCCGCGCCAAGGACGACCCCAACGTCATCCTGCTGACCCTGGACGACATCTACCGCGGTTGATCACATGCCAAGGTACGTTCTGGCCGTCGACGCAGGGACCACCAGCGTCCGCTGCATGCTATTCGGTCACGGCGGGGAGGTACTCGCCGTCTCCCAGAGGGACCTCAGGCAGATATATCCGGGTCCGGGCATGGTGGAGCACGATGCGGACGAGATATGGCAGCTCTGCAGGGAGACCATCCGCGACTGTCTGTCGAGGCCGGGGGTCGACCCCTCCGAATGCATGGCCATGGGGATCACGAACCAGAGGGAGACCACGGTCGTGTGGGATTCGGTCACAGGCAGGCCGCTGTGCAACGCCATCGTGTGGCAGGACCGCAGGACCCATGAGTTCTGCCAGGAGCTCCGCGACCGCGGACTCGGCGGAACGGTCCTCTCCAAGACGGGGCTGCAGATAGACGCGTACTTCTCGGGGACCAAGCTGCGCTGGATACTCGACAGCATCCCAGGGGCCAGAGAGGGTGCCGAGGCCGGACGTGTCCTGTTCGGCACCGTCGAGTCGTGGCTCATATGGAACCTGACGGGCGGGACGGTCCATGCCACGGACTACTCCAACGCGTCCCGCACGATGATGTTCAACATAACAGACCTCGGATGGGACAGGGAGCTCCTGGACATCCTGGGCGTCCCCGAGCGCATGCTGCCGGAGGCGTTCCCTCCAGGACATCTGTTCGGCATGACGGTCATCGAGGCAATCGGCGCGGAGATCCCGATAGCCTCAGCGATGGGGGACCAGCAGGCCGCCCTCTTCGGCCAGACCTGCTTCGACAGAGGGGATGTGAAGATCACGTTCGGCACCGGCGGATTCCTGCTCATGAACATAGGCACGGATCCGAAGATCACCGCCAGCGGTCTCCTGACCACAGTGGCCTGGGATGTGGGCGGCGGTGCGGAATACGCCCTGGAGGGGTCGATATACATCGCCGGCGCGGCGGTCCAATGGCTGAGGGACGAGCTCCAGATCGTGGAGGAGTCCGCCGAGACCGAGAGGATGGCCGAGCGTGTGGAGGACACATGCGGATGCTATGTGGTCCCCGCGTTCGTCGGACTCGGAGCGCCGCACTGGGATCAGAACGCGAGGGGGATAATCATGGGACTGACGAGGGGTACCAACAGATGTCACATCGCCCGCGCTGCGCTCGAATCCATCGCCTTCCAGGCTAACGACGTCATCCGCGCCATGGAGGCGGACTCCGGGACCGCCATGCATTCCGTCAGGGTGGACGGAGGGGCGAGCGCCAACAACTTCCTCTGCCAGTTCCTCGCCGACATCACCGGCATGGAGGTGGAGAGGCCCAGATGCATCGAGTCCACGGCTCTGGGCGCGGCCTACATGGCCGGGCTCACGGTCGGATTCTGGTCCGGCGAGGACGACCTCGCCGACAACTGGGCGCTCGACAGGAGGTTCGTGCCGTCAATGGATGAGGCCGAGAGGCGCAGGCACACGGACGGGTGGGACCATGCCGTCAGATGTGCCAGACTGTGGTCGGCCACCGACAATTCACAGCGTTAATATATTCTCCCGACGATTCATCCCCGATTCACATGAAGGTCCTGATCATCGGTGGTGTTGCCGGCGGCGCTTCCGCGGCCGCCAGGCTCAGAAGGCTTGACGAGAGTGCGGAGATAGTTGTGCTGGAGCGCACGGGGTTCGTGTCCTATGCGAACTGCGGACTCCCGTACTATGTGGGAGGCGTCATAAGCGACAGGGGGAAGCTGACGCTCCAGACGCCGGACTCCTTCAGGAACCGCTTCGACGTGGACGTCAGGGTCAGGAACGAGGCGGTCTCCATCGACAGGGATGCCAAGACGGTGAGGGTCAGGAGGCTGGACGACGGCTCCGAGTACGACGAGGGCTACGATGTGCTCATACTGTCGCCTGGCGCCAAGCCTCTGATGCCGGAGATGCCCGGGACAGGGGATCCGCGGGTCATGACCATGCGCACCGTCGAGGATGCCCTCGCCATGCGTGATTTCGTGACGGGCAACAGGCCGGAGAATGCCGTCGTGGCAGGAGGCGGATACATCGGGCTGGAGGTGGCCGAGAACCTCGCCCGCATGGGTGTGAGGGTGACGCTGGTCCAGCGTCCGGACCACGTGCTGCCCCCGCTTGACAGGGACATGGCGGCGGATGTTCACCACTGCCTCAGGAGCAACGGGATCGAGCTCCTCCTGTCGGAGGCGGTTACGGGGTTCGAGGCGGGAACACGCCTGAAGGTCAACCTCCGGAGCGGACGGGCGATCGAGACCGACATGGCGGTTGTCGCCCTGGGTGTGGTCCCGGAGGCACATCTCGCGTCGGATGCCGGTCTCGAGACGGGGATAAAGGGCGCCATCATCACCGACACGCACATGCGCACATCCGACCCGTGCATCTACGCGGTGGGAGATGCGGTGCAGGTCAGGGAGTTCGTATCGGGAACGGACGCGGTCATATCTCTGGCGGGGCCCGCCAACAGACAGGGGCGCATAGCCGCGGACAACATATGCGGCATCCCAAGCGAGTACAAGGGGTCCCAGGGCTCATCCGTCATACAGGTCTTCGACATGACCGTCGCCACCACCGGTCTGAACGAGAAGACGGCCAAGGCCGCCGGGATCGACTACGACAAGGTTTACACGTACTCTGCGTCCCACGCCACCTACTATCCGGGGGCCAGGAACATGTCCGTTAAGACGCTGTTCGAGAAGGGAACAGGGAGGATACTGGGGGCCCAGATCGTCGGATATGAAGGTGCGGACAAGAGGATCGATGTCATCGCGACCGTCATACGCTCCGGCGGGGACTACAGGCTCCTGGAGGAGCTCGACCTGGCATACGCGCCCCCGTACTCATCCGCCAAGGATCCGGTGAACATGGTCGGATTCGTCATAGACAACGTCGTGTCCGGAAGGGTCTCGCAGTTCTTCTGGAACGACGTGGCCGCGCTGGCGGCCGACGGGTCCAACGTGTTCGTCGACGTCCGCACACCGGAGGAGTTCTCCCGCGGTCACATCGAGGGGTCCGTGAACATCCCGGTGGATTGCATGAGGGAGAGGATGTCCGAGATACCCCGGGACAGGCATGTCTGCCTGATATGCCACAGCGCCCTCCGCAGCTACATCGCGGCGAGGATGTTGGAGCAGAACGGGTATGAGTGCAGCCATCTGGCCGGAGGGTTCCGTCTGTACTCCTCGGTCGTCAGGGACAAGGGCATCGGTTCTCCGGACGATCCGCCGTGCGGGCAGAAGCCGTGACGTCACGGCATCTTCGAGAACACGCTCGAGAACAGGCGGAGGTTCCGTCTGTCCTCGGGCACGGCGGTCCTGAACCTGTCGCGGTCGAGCACCTCGACGTAGTACGGCCGGAGGTCGGCCATGCAGACGATCTTCGGCCTCCTGCCGTACATCTCCGCCATCATCCATCTTATGCCGTCGGTGGCGACGCCGAATCCGATGTCCTCGGCTTTCATGGTCCTCAGTAGGTTCTCCGAGGCCTCCCTCAGAGGGTGGTTCGCCGCGGTCACGGCTATAACGAGCCCGGGGATGTGCTCCAGCTCCCTGCGCATCTCGGTGACGTCCGTGTATCCGAGGGTGCGGACCATGGGCGTCACGAGAGCTCTGGATGTCAGGAACTGGGGGCTCTCCTGGGTCCTCACTCCGCGTCTGGGCGGTGTGACCGCGCCGGAGATCACCATGGCCGACACCTTCCTCCCGAGGGCGCGGTCCATCTCCGCCAGCGCATGCCTCATGGTGCCCATGATGTCGTTCTCCGATGCGACCATGGGCGTTCGATTCTCGGAGGCGGTTATGAGCGTTGCAGGGGGAGGTGACCGAAAACGACAGGGGGTACGCAGCAGGTCTGGCACATCGCCTCCGGGCACCGAAAACCCCCTGAACGGCGCATGTGCCAGACAGACCGTTCATGCACTGTCGAGGACCTTGTCGACGGCCTCGGAGACGACCTCCAGCATGAATCCGATGAACCTCCCGGAGTCCCCCGATTCGTCGGATTCCTGTATCGCGTCGTAGTATTCCCATCTGTGCCTCAGCACGGATGCCTCCACCGGAATCCATTCGAACTCCGGCCGCCACGACTGCACGATCCTCATGTGCCAGAGCCTCCCGGTGCGTCCGTTCCCGTCCGAGAACGGGTGGATGAACTCGAACCAGTGGTGGAACACGCAGCCGAGGATGAGAGGGTGCTCGTCCGAGGTCCTCAGCCATCCGAGCAGGTCGTCCACGAGGCCGGGTACGAGGTACGCGGGAGGCGCAAGATGGACAAGTTCGTTCCCGGAGTAGATCCCCACGTCATGGTCGCGGAACCGTCCGGCGTTCGGCAGGATGTCGCGCGTCACCATCCCGTGCGCCCTGAGCAGGTCGTCCGTGCTGTTCGGATCGAAGCCATCCATCATCGAGTACGCGTCGTACAGGTTCCTGATCTCCTGGATCTCGCGTCTGCATCCGGGGACGACCCCGTTGTCGTCGATGAGCCTTCTGACATGCGGAAGCGAAAGGCTGTTGTTCTCTATCGCCGCCGTGGCCTGCACCGCAGCCAGTCTGTTGGCGTGGCACACCTCCGGCGACGACAGCGCCTCCGCCAGTCTGGGGTCGTCTAATCTCCTTTCGATGTCTGATACAAGTTCGATGCTGTGTTCGCTAACCGTATACGATGGGTTTTCACTCATTATACATTTTAATGTCTTCAAATTGTTTAAAGCGATGCATTGTCATAGAACTATAATATGGGTTGCATGCTTGGAATCATTTGTCCAACAGTCTGCATCAATTGTGTGAGTGTGGGATCGTCATATAATGCAGGGGGTGCTCCCACCCAGGTCAGGTGACAAAAGGTTCAGAGGTTGTCGGCAGGCGCGATTGCGCCCGCCGACCGGAAAGGATTCACAATCGATTCCGATACGACCAGTCGAATCGTACGGAACCGTGTTCAAGCGTACTTGTCGGTGGAGAGGGATTCGTTGTATACGAACTCGGGTGTGTCGATCTCACCCACGAGTTCCTCTGCACCTTCGGGGACCTGCCATCCGATCTCGACGTTTTCGATCTGATCGATGGTGAAGTCCAGGGAAACGTTCCAGGAGACCTGTGTAACATAGTCGTTTCCAGGACTCATTACCCCACTCATGACATGATCCTTGAACAGCTCTCCGCCGTTGTACTTTACCGTGACTGTCATGTAGTCTAGACGAAGGCCACCCTCGGCGGGTATGGACACATGGTTTATGTTCTTGACCGCGAGGTCCATGCCGAGCACTCTGTAGTTTTCGCCATAGAGGTTGTAGTCATCAACCGAGAAGTCGTAGTTGTATTCCACACTGCCGTCACCCGAGCTTCCATTGTTACTCAGGGCGAGGGCCACCGCCGCAATGCCTACCACAGCCACGACGGCAATTGCCACAATCAGGGTCCTGGTGTTCATGAATCCTTAATCCACAGGTCTTTATTTATTATTTTCGAAATTCGAAAATAGTATTTATTTCGAAATCATTCTCAAGTAGGGTGATGGAACAGTTCGTCAGGATCATTTGTCGCTAAAACGTTTTTACACATCACAGACAGGTGTGATTCCAGGCGATTCTCAGCGAGATGATGGAATTTCAGATGTTCCACGGTTCATCCAAAGGACATGTCTCATCGTAGTATTTCTATTTTCGAAAATAATAAATTAAAAGTGATAAATTACTGACCATGAACCGTAAGATAACTGGAGGATACGTTCTGTTCGTGGGCGTGTTCTCATTGATACTGGCCTTCGTCCTGGCGGGGATGTCCCCTGTCGAATCCGAGACGGACATGGGCCTGACGGAGTGGTTAATCGTCGGACTGACTGTAGGTTGTCTGATTCTCGTTTTGAACGGACTGAAGTGGATCAGGGGAGCGAAGATCAACAAGAAGGGGAATACAGTCGGTCGTCTCAGACATTACATCGTGTCCCTTCTCGTCATGTACACGAGTTCCTGTGTGTTCGGGTCCAGTGTTCTGCTACTTATACTCCAATACCAGGGCGGAGGGGAACCGGCTCCAGAGGCGGTAATGCTCCTGGTGCCAGTCATCATCATCGGCTTCGTCACCATGGCCATGGTCCGTCAGACCATGCGTGATCCGACGATCATAGAGGAGTACGACTGGGACGAGGACAGTGTGTTCAAGAGCACCGGGTTGTTCAGGGTCCTGGTGGCGATGTTCCTCCCGGTCCTGGTTATAATGCTGTTCCTGCTGGTGTTCATGTACATCTCGCTGAGTGCCGCAAGCAGCAACTACCGCCACTGTCCGAAATGCGGAGGGCTGCTGGACGCGGAGAACTACTGCTACAGGTGCAACATAAAGTATTACTGAAAAAGGTCAGTCGGGAGGGTTCCGGGCGTCGTCCCGCCTCCCGGCAGGCTCCACACTCTGGGCGAACGCCCCTTCCATCTCATCCTCCCAGTTTTGGAGGTCGTTGTCGACACGGCCTCCGTTCACGGTCATGTTGCCGTCCATGATGTCGTGAATCTGTTTGATGAGGCGTGCGACGGCGGATCCCTTGGCGGTCAACGACACCCATTTGGTGTTGTACGAGAAGGTGTCGTTGTATGTCTCCACCAGGCCGGCCTCCTCCAGACGTTCCAGTCTGCCGATCATGCAGGAGGACTTCGAAACACTTCTGAGAAGTTCGGTCTTCATCATCGTCCCGGATTCCAGAAGTCTGATGAGGATGTCATGGCTGTACCTCTCCTCCAGCGGATTGTCGTGAGATGCAGCCCCTGTCATGTGTTGTGATTATGCATCCGTATCTAATATCGTTCTTATCGATTTTCGATTTTCGATAATTAGAAATATATTCAATCACATGGGAAAAGACGGATTTCTGCACGAGGAATCTACATGGAAAATGGTGGGCCAGCCCGGATTTGAACCGGGGTCAACGGCTCCCAAAGCCGCAAGTATACCAAGCTAACCCACAGGCCCACTGTCCCTGCTGATTGCGGGATCTCTATAAAATGGTTGGTTCTCAGATCTCCCAGGGCATCCTGGGGTCCAGCAGCTCCGTCAGGAGCAGGGGGTCGATGCCGGAAAGGGACGCCTCGTGGTCCATGACCCTCATCGTGCCCAGGTCCAGCTCCTTGCCTATGCCCGCCATGGACGCCTCGTGCTCCAGCATGTCCTTCGCGTCGACGTACTGGCGCTCGGAGACGACCATCCATCTGCCGTCCTCGATGAACGGGTCGCCGTAGGGGCTCCCCTTCCATTTGGACAGGAACGACGCGGAGTTGACCCACACGGGCGGCCCCTCGTGCTTGAACGTCCTGGGCAGGGTGTCGCGCTCGACCTCGAAGGCCACGGTCATGCTGCCGTCGTCCATCTCGTGGACGCCCCTCAGCACGGTGAACCCGAAGTCGTCCAGCTTCTTCGCGAAGGCGATCTGGGTCTTCCAGAGCTGGGAGAACAGGTTGTCCTCTATGGCGTCGGGCCTGTCGAATACGGCGGACACTATCCTCGTCCCATGCCTGTCCGCGAGTCCGCGGAGCCCGTCGGCGGTCAGGGGGCTCCTCTCCCTGGGGAAGAAGAACTCCTCCCGGGGCTCGGCAAGATAGGAGTTCGCGGCCACTATGAAGGTGGACAGCGTGTCGAGGTGCACGGCGGAGGCGACGTTCCTCCTCGGGTCCACCGGGTCGTACACCACCAGCGGCGATGTTATCTCGGGACCCATGCCCTTGATGGCGATCGTCGTGCCGTTCCTCCAGTGGCAGGCCGCCTCCAGCACCCCGCGGAACGTGCCGAACCTGACCACGAGGAGCTCGCAGAGGTATCCGGAGAACCCCCTCGCGTCCTGCTCGGCCCCGTAGGTGCCGATTCCCTTCATGAACTTCTTCAGCAGGCGCACCTGATCCTTCCCCGCGTCGTCCAGATGGGACATTATGAACTCGGTGTGGAACGGGGTGCGGTCAACGGCGCTCTTCAGGTGCTCGGTGCTGTCTATGCGGAAGCACGGGACCATGTCCACGTCGAGCCCCTCGAAGTTGCCCCTGGTGTAGGGGTGGTCGGAGAACATGCGCATGCCGTGCAGGATGTCCTCTCCCGCCTGGAGGCCGATCCTCTTCATGTCCTCCTCCGGAACGGTGTCCGGGAACATCAGGAACAGGTCCAGGTCCGGGTTGGACAGGAAGGTCCCCTTGGAGAAGGACCCGGCGAACCTGGCCTCGACCTCGATGCCGTGGGATGCGATGTACTCCTCCACGATGCCCTTCAGGCGGTCCGCGCGCTCCTGTATGGACGCGACTTCCTCCGGCGGGGGTACGATCTTTCCTAGAACGGTCTGCTCGAGATCCATGGCCGTGCGAACACGGGGAACAATATAAGTGTAGCAGTTCGGAGATTCGGGATTGGGGGCTGTTCGCCCCCATCATGAGGGTCAGATGCGGAACCCGCAGCGGCCCATGACGATGTCCTCCCTGGGGTCCGCGGGGATCATGGGCAGGACGTGCTCGTCGGGGTCCACCGTGATGTCCACGATGCAGGTCCTCCCGCAGTCCCTGGCCTCCCTGAGGGCGTCGGCGATCTCGCCTGGCCTCTCCACCCTTATGCCCTTGGCGCCGAAGGACTCGGCGAGCTTCACGAAGTCCGGGTCGCACCTGAGGGTGGTGGCGGAGTAGCGCTCGTGCCAGAACAGCTTCTGCCACTGCCTGACCATGCCTAGCGTGCCGTTGTTCAGCAGCACTACCGTGACGGGCAGGTCCTCTGCCAGCGACGTGGACAGCTCCTGCATGACCATCTGGAAGCCTCCGTCGCCGGTGATGGCCATGACGTTCATGTCGGGCCTGGCGGCCTTGGCGCCGATGGCGGCGGGGAGGCCGTACCCCATGGTCCCGAACGTGCCGGAGGACAGGAACCTGCGGGGCTTCTCGATGTCGAGGAAGTGCATCGCCCACATCTGGTTCTGTCCAACGTCGGTGGTGACGATGGTGTCGTCCCCGATGAACCTGTTGATCTCGTGCATGACCTTCTGGGGGACGATGGGGGTGCACCCGAAGTCCGGGTCGCAGGCGCAGCGGGACTTGAACATCCTGGCCCTGTCGGCCCACTCCCTGCGGGGGACGTAGGACGGCTTCAGGGCCTCGATGAGCATGCGCACCGCCTTCTTGGAATCGCACTGCAGGTTGGCCGCGGGGTGCCTGTGCTTGTTGAACTCCACAGCGTCCAGGTCTATGTGCACGACCTTTCCGTCGGGGCTCTTCATGCGGCTCTTCTGGCTGTAGGTCCTGTCGGAGAACCTGCTGCCCACGGAGATGATCAGGTCGGCCTCGTTCATGGCGTGGAGGGCTGACATCCTGCCGTGCATCCCGAGGGGGCCCATGCAGAGGTCGTAGGTGGACGGGACCACGCCCATCCCCATGAGGGTGGTGTCCACGGGGGCCTGCAGGAGCTGCGAGAGCTCCATGACCTCCTCGCAGGCGTCGACCGCGCCCCCACCGACGACGATGATCGGGCGGTTGGCGGCCCTGATCCACTGGACGGCCTCGTCGAAGCCGGACAGCTCCTCGCAGACCGGTTTGATCCCGTACTCCTCGTCCAGCAGGGACTCGTCCACGTCGGAGTTCATCTGGTCCACGGGAAGGTCTATGTGGACTGGTCCGGGGCGTCCGGTCTGGCATATCTCCCAGGCCTCGGTGATGGCGTGGGGGAGCCTGCTGACGTCCAGGACCCTGAAGTTGTGCTTGGTGATGGGCATCATGACGCTGTATGCGTCGACCTCCTGGAAGGCGCCCAGTCCGAGGGACCCGGTGCCCACCTGGCCGGTGAAGGCGATCATCGGGACGGAGTCGGCGAAGGCCGTGGCCACTCCCGTGACCAGGTTCGTCGCGCCGGGTCCGCTGGTGGCCAGGCACACGCCCGGCTTCCCGGAGGCCCTGGCGTACCCGTCCGCCATGTGGGCGGCGCACTGCTCGTGTCTCACCAGGATGTGCCTGAGGTCCGCGTCGTACAGCTCGTCGTAGATGGGGATGACGCTTCCGCCAGGGTATCCGAATACAGTGTCGACGCCCTTCCTCTCGAGCATCGTGACCAGTGCTTTCGTGCCTTTCATGTTCAAGCCTTCGGCGGAGCGTATCCCGCCGTTTATAATAAAACTTACAAAGGAAGGGTAGGGCTGGCCGGCCCGTGCCCCTCAGTAGTGGCAGTCGCCCTTGATGATGGGGATCCTCGGGTTCATGGGCAGCATCGGGAGGACGTCCATCTCCGGGTCGACGGCGATGTCCACGATGGTGGTGACGTCGGAGTCCAGCGCTTGCCTCAGGGCGTCGCCGACCTCCTCGGGTCTCTCCACATGGATGCCGTTGCATCTGTAGCCCTTGGCGATGGTCACGAAGTCCGGGTCGTCGCCCAGCTCCATGGCGGAGTAGCGCCCGTTCCAGTAGTGCTTCTGCATCTGCTTGATCATGCCCAGGCAGCCGTTGTTGAGGAGGACGATGGTCACAGGGATGTCGTTGGCCACCGACGTCGCCAGCTCCTGGATCACCATCTGCAGCCCGCCGTCGCCTGTGATGGTCATGACCTTCTTGTCCGGCATGGCCACCTTGGCGCCCAGTGCGGAGGGCAGTCCGAAGCCCATGGTCCCGAAGGTCCCGGAGGTGATGAACTGCCTCGGGTGCTCGATGTTCAGGTAGTGCATGGCCCACATCTGGTTCTGTCCCACGTCGGTGGTGACGATGGTGTCGTCGTCGATGATCTTGTTGATCTCGTGCATGACCTTCTGCGGGGCGATGGGCGTGCAGCACCTGTCGTCGTCGCAGACGTGGGACCTTCTGACCTGTAGCGCGTGCTCGGTCCAGTCTGGCCAGCTCATGGGCGTCGTGCCGATGGCGCAGATCAGGGATCTGAGCGCCTTCCTCGCATCCGCCTGGAGGTTCACGCACTGGTGCCTGTGCTTGCCGAACTCGGTGGAGTCTATGTCGATGTGGATGACCCTGCCGAGGGGGTTCCTCATGCGGTCGTGCGGGCTGTACGTCCTGTCGGAGAACCTGCTGCCGACGGAGATGATCAGGTCGGCCTCGGTCGACATCTCCAGAGCGGACAGTCTCCCGTGCAGGCCAAGGGGTCCGAGGTTGAGTTCGTACGAGGACGGGACGATCCCCATGCCCATCAGGGTGTTGACCACGGGGGCCCTCATCATCCTGGCCAGTTCCATGACCTCCTTCGATGCGTCGATGGCTCCTCCCCCGACGAGGATCAGCGGGCGCTTCGACTCCCGGATCCACTGGACCGCCTCGTGCAGTCCTGACAGGTCCTCGGTCAGCGGTTTGACACCGAATCTCCCGTTCAGGAGGGACTCGTCTATGTCGGCGTTCATCTGGTCGATGGGCAGGTCGATGTGGACCGGCCCCTTCCGCCCCATCTGGCATATCTCCCACGCCTCGCTGACCGCATGGGGGAGCCTGTTGACGTCCAGGACCCTGTAGCTGTGCTTGGTGATCGGCATCAGGAGGCTGTAGGCGTCCACCTCCTGGAAGGCACCCTGTCCCAGGGACCCGGCGGCGACCTGGCCGGTCAGCGCGATCATCGGGGACGAATCGGCGAAGGCCGTGGCGATCCCGGTGACGAGGTTCGTGGCCCCGGGTCCGCTCGTGGCCATGCACACCCCTGGCTGGTTCTTGGCGCGGGCGTAGCCGTCCGCCATGTGGGCGGCGCACTGCTCGTGCCTTACCAGGATATGCCTGATGGGCGAATCTACGAGCTCGTCGTAGACGGATATGATACTGCCTCCGGGATATCCGAAGACGGTGTCGACGCCTTTGTTCTCAAGCATATTCAGGAGCGCTTTGGTCCCTCTCATGTCGATACCTCGCACGGGCATCCTGTCGTTCGGTTAAAATTTTTTTATTTAGACGGAACGGAGGCGATGCGCATGCCGGACCGGGGGCCGATGGGAGAAAAACCGGCCCGGAGGCCGGAAATGATTTAGGATGTCAGGCGGGAGGGGCGCGGTGGTCCATGACCCTGCATTCCTTCGCCCTGCGCTTGTCCATGCTTATGACGCTTATCGACACGTCGTCGGTCACGATCTCGTCGCCACCGACCGGCGTGCGCCCGAGGATGTGCATGAGCAGGCCGTTCACGGTGTGCTCGGTGTAGCCCTGGAGGTCGAAGTCCCTCCCGAGGGCATCCATGACGTCGTAGACGCTCGTGGAGCCCTTGACCGTGAGGGAGCCGTCCACGTTGACGGTGATGTCCTCGTGGACCTCGTCGCTCTCGTCCCAGATCTCCCCGACCAGGGCCTCCAGGACATCCTCGAGGGTGATGATCCCGATCGTGCCACCGTACGAGTCCAGCACCACGGCCATGTGGACCTTGGTCCTCTGGAAGTCGTTGAGCAGGTCGGAGGCGGTCATGCTCTCCGGCACGTACTTCACGGGCTTCATGATCTCCGTGACGTTGCACGGCAGGCCCTTGTGGGCCCTGGTGAAGTAGTCCTTCGAATACACCACGCCGACGATGTCGTCTATTGTGCCGTTGTACACCGGGAGCCTGGAGAACCCGGAGTCGGCGAGGACGTCGGACAGCTCCTTGGCCGTCGCGTCGCGGGACACCGCGGTGACGTCCATCCTGGGGACGCACAGCTCGCCGACCTCTATGTCGTCGAACCTGATTGCGGACTTGATGAGCTCGCTTGCATCCGTGTCCAGGGATCCGCCCTCCTCGCACTCGTCGATGAGGACCTCAAGCTCCTCGTCGCTCATGGTCTCGTCGGCCGTCTCACCGATGGCCTTCGTCAGCTTGGTGAAGAGCCAGGATACGGGTGACAGGATCTTCATGAGGGCGGCGAACACGTTGACCGTCTTGATGCACCACTTGACGGGGTTCTTCTTGGCCACGGACTTGGGGATGATCTCACAGAACGTGAGGGACACCAGGGTCATCACGATGATGTTCACGATGCTCCCCAGATCCGCGAAGATGGCCACGAACATGACCGTGGCTATGGTGCTCGACGCGATGTTGACGACGTTCACCCCGATGAGGTTCGTCGTGAGGAACTTGTCGTAGTCCTCCAGCATCGCGAGGGCCTTCTCGGCCTTCTTGTCGCCGTCGTTGGCGAGTTTCTTCAATCTCACGCGGTTGGCACCGGTGAACGCGGTCTCCGTCAGCGAGAAGAACGCCGAGAAGACCACCAATACAATAATGATACACGCGTAGACAATGACCATGCTGTCCATGTTTACGCACCGATTCCGTTGGAACGATTAGTTGACACTTGAATCCAGTCTAACATCCGTGTATAACGATATAAATCCATTGAGATGGATGAAACATGTCCGCCGTCGCATCCAACCCCGGTCCTGGATGCATCCCCAACGCGCAACGTTTTTAGAACGGTAGGCAATCCGTTCCCCAGGTAGACAACATGGCAAAAGTCAGGGTTGCAGTCAACGGATACGGGACCATCGGAAAGAGAGTGGCGTCCGCGGTCGCCAAGCAGGACGACATGGAGCTCGTCGGAGTCACGAAGACAAGACCGAACTTCGAGGCCCAGGCCGCACTGGCCAAAGGCTACGACATCTATGTCCCCGACGAGAGCGTCGAGGCATTCAACGCCGCCGGCGTCCCGATAGCCGGAACCCTGAAGGACATGTACGGGAAGGTCGACATCGTGGTCGACTGCACTCCGGGCAACGTGGGGGAGTTCTATAGGGACCAGTACAAGGCCGCCGGGGTCAAGGCGATATTCCAGGGCGGGGAGGACCACAGCCTCACCGGGATCTCCTTCAACTCCACAGCCAACTACTCCGAGTCGTGGGGAGCCCAGCTGTCCCGCGTCGTGTCCTGCAACACCACCGGTCTGCTCAGGACCCTGAACCCCATCGACAGGGAGTTCAAGGTGAAGAAGGCGTTCGTGACCATCGTCCGTCGCGCCGCCGATCCCGGGGACAGCAAGAACGGCCCCATCAACGGACTGGAGCCCTCGGTGAAGCTGCCCACCCATCACGGACCCGACGTTCAGAGCATCATGCCCTGGCTGGACATCAGCACGATGGCCGTCAAGGCGTCCACCACGCTCATGCACGTGCACACGGTCGTCGCGGAGCTCGGATGCGAGGTCTCCACGGCGGATGTCGTCGAGGTCCTCAGGAAGGCCCCCCGCGTGAGGCTCGTGAGCAGCAAGGACGGGATCAAGACGACCGCCCAGATCATGGAGATGGCGAGGGACATGGGCCGCGACCGCTCCGACATGTACGAGATCGTCGTGTGGGAGGACGGCATCAAGGTCGTCGGGAACACCCTGTACTACTACCAGGCGGTCCACCAGGAGTCCGATGTGATCCCCGAGAACATCGACTGCATCAGGTCTATGTGCAAGATGGAGCAGGATCCCGCCGCGTCCGTCAGGAAGACCAACGACGCGCTGGGGATCCCCAACAAGGAGTGAGGCGGGAACATGGCCAAGGACTTCAACACCCTCGAGGATTTCAACTTCAGGGACAAGACCGTGCTTCTGAGGGTGGACATCAACTGCCCCCTGGACAAGAAGACGCTGCAGATCGTCAACGACGCCAGGATAAGGAGGGTCGTCCCCACGATCAGGGAGCTCGTCGGAAAGAGGGCCAAGGTCATCATCCTCGCCCACCAGAGCCGCAAGGGCGGCTGGGACTTCATCCCGCTGGAGCAGCATGCCGACCATCTCTCCAAGCACCTCGGGATGCCGGTGAAGTACGTCGACGACGTCATCGGCGACGATGCGGTCGAGGCCATAGGGGCCCTACAGCCGGGTCAGGTCCTGCTCCTCGGCAACGTGAGGGAGCTGGACAGCGAGACCGCCAAGGGCGACATGTTCAAACATGCAGAGGGGGAGATCGTCGAAAGGCTCGCCCCGCTCATCGACTACTACGTCTGCGACGCCTTCGGAGCCGCTCACAGGTCGCAGTGCTCCCTGGTAGGGTTCCCAGTCAAGGTGCCGTCGGCCTCAGGAAGGCTGATGGCCAAGGAGCTGTTCGCGCTGAATGCGATCTTCGGCCATCCCCGCAGGCCCTGTGTGTTCATCCTCGGAGGTGCCAAGTTCGGCGATGCATCCGAGATGATCGACCGCGTCCTCGGCAACGGCATGGCGGACACGGTCATCCTCGTGGGCCTCGCAGGGAACGCCTATCTCTACGCCAGGGGCGTGGACATAGGCGAGGCGAGCATGAAGGTGCTCTCCGACGAACTCACCCCTGAGAACCTCCAGGCGGCCAAGGACATCCTCGCCAAGTACGGTCAGAGGGTCCTCCTGCCGGTCGATGTCGCCGTAGAGAGGGACGGTCAGAGGGTATCCGTGAACATCGGGGACATGCCCACTGCGGAGCCTGCTCTGGACATAGGCGACGCATCCGCCGAGAAGTTCCGCAAGGTCGTCGCATCATCCAAGACATGCTTCATGTCCGGTCCCGCGGGCATGATCGAGAAGGAGGGATTCGAGATCGGCACCAAGATCATCATGACGGCCATGGTGGACAGCGGTGGGCAGTCGGTCATCGGTGGCGGCCACACGGGCGGAGCGGCAGAGAGGTTCGATCTCGCCGACAGGTTCTCGTATGTGAGCACCGGGGGAGGAGCCCTTGAGACGTTCCTCCTCGGAGAGCCTCTTCCGGTCGTCGAGGCGCTGAAGTATTCGAGGAAGGAGTTCTCCGAGCAGTGACCGAACGGCTTCGGAGTAATGTATTTAAGTAGTATCAGGATGCGGTTGCGATGGCAAAGAAAAAGAGACGGTTGGTCGAGGAGCCCAAGGAGGAATACGAGTTCACTCCGACCGAGTTCAATGAGAGGGAGTTCATCCTCAAGGACATCTACATGACGAAGGTCTTCCTCGTCGTCACGGTGCTTGCCATCATCGTGGGCATCATCGGGGCTCTCCTTTGTATCCACGCAGGCGATAACGGATGGTTGTTCGCGACGATCGTTTCGTTCGTCGTGTGCGCCCTTCTCACCAAGATCCTCGGTGCCCTGAAGTTCAGGGTGGATATGTTCGAGATGAAGTCGATGCTCGGGAACTACCTCCTGTTCCTGATGCTGGCGCTCGGTATCTGCATCCTGCTGATCAACGAGCCCTTCGCGAGCATCCTGTAAACCCATTACAACCCATTTCCCTTCTTCTGACAAGATTCCATGGTCGCTGACCGATACGTTCCGGTGTTGCAGGGAATAAAAAATGGTTTGCTTGAAGCGGTTTCAGATTACGCCTTCGCTTTTCATGGCGTCGATCAGAAGTCTGACCGCGTTCCCTCTGTGAGATACTGCATTCTTCTCATCCATGGGGATCTCGGCGAATGTCCTCTCGCCGTCATGGGAGAACACCGGGTCGAACCCGAACCCTCCGTCGCCCTGTTCGCTCCGGGTGATGACCCCTCTGCAGATCCCTGTGACGACGATCCTTTTGCCCATTATGTCGCATCCGATGCAGCATCTGAATTCCGCGCCCCTGTCGTCGATGCCATCCATGAGTTTCAGGATCCCGGGGTTGCCGATGGTCTTCTGCGCATAGGCGGACCACACGCCGGGGAACCCCTTCAGAGCATCCACGAAGATGCCGGAGTCGTCGATGATGAAGTCCCTGACCCCCTGTGCGATGATGGCGTCCATGCCCTTGTTCACGACCTCCTCCAGATCGGACGTCTGGACCTCGTCGTAGGGGAGCCTCACGTGCTCCATCTCTATCCCGTACTCATCGAACTCCCGCTGGTATTCGGCGACCTTGCCCGGATTGGATGTGATGACCTTCAGCTTCATGTGTACCTGCCCCTGTTCTTGATCTCCTCGACCTTCTTCCTTATGGCCTTCGCATCGGGGACCATGGAGTAATAGGAGTCCATCATAGCATCGTAGGCCTGCAGCAGGTCGATGTGGGCGGATGTGAACGCCCTCTCCAGGAGCCTGAGGTCGACGCCAATGTCCTCGGTCTCGGCCCTGGTGCACCCCATGGACATGTCTATGAGGCATATCTCACCGTCATCGGTGAGGATCATGTTCGAGGTCGTCAGGTCCCCATGGCAGATGCGGGCCCTGTGGAGTCTGGCAACGCATTCGCCGATCATCCTGCACACCCTCTCGGCATCCTCCGGATGCTCGTCCAGATGGTCCTTGACCATGGTTCCCTTGATGCGCTCCATGGTGATGGAGCACTCCTTCAGGTCGATGTCGTAGATGCATGGGGTCCTCACGTCCGCAGCCCTCGCCTCATGCATGATGCGGGCCTCGTTCCTGGTGCGGGACGACCTGATATGGGCGTCCAGATCGGGGAGCCTGTAGACCTTGGGGGGCCTGGATTTGACGACCGCATCCCAACCGAGGTACGATGTCTCGGTTATGATCGCCTCCGCTCCCTGCGCACTGTCGGAACCGTTGTGGAACATGGTTCCAGGGAACCTGTCGCGGATATACATAGGATATGGTGGTCTCCGACGGTTTCGATTTTAAGTCCTCCGTATGATACATACACGATAGCATGAAGTACACAATCACAGGGGACAACCTGCAGTTCGTGAACATCGAGCTCCAGCCGGGTGAGGAGTTCAACTCCGTTGCGGGTGCGATGGCGTACATGAGCGGCAACATGAGGATGGAGTCGAAGATGGAGGGCGGACTCATGGCGGGTCTGAAGCGCTCCCTGTCCGGGGCGTCGCTGTTCCTCCTCAGGTACACGCCACAGGGCGGTGTCGGGACCATAGGTCTCGCCGGCAGGGCCCCCGGAAAGGTCCTGGACGTGGATGTAAGCCAGGGCGCCTGGATCGTTCAGAAGACCGGATACCTCGGATCGGAGACCACCGTCAACCTGGACATGGCCCTCCAGAAGAGGCTCGGATCCATGATGTTCGGTGGCGAGGGGTTGATCCTCCAGAGGATATCCGGCACCGGCCGTGCGTTCATCCACGCCTGCGGCGACCTGAACGTGGTGGATCTCGCACCGGGACAGCAGTACAAGGTGTCCACGGCCAACGCGGTCGCATGGGAGGACACCGTGTCATACGACATCTCGTCGGTCGGGGGTCTGAAGACTGCGCTGTTCAGCGGCGAGGGACTCTTCGTGACCACGCTCACGGGTCCTGGCAAGATTGTTATACAGTCGATGACCCTCGGAGACCTGGCTGAGGCGCTGATACCCTACATGCCGCAGCAGAGCAGTTGAGGTGGGTCAGGATGGACAAACCGCAGGTGGACAACGCCAGGAAGGCGAAGACAGGGAAGTCGGCCGTAGGGCTGGTGGTCATAGCGATCATGATCGTGATCATCATCGCGGCTATCGCGTACGTTCTAATGCAGCCGGGTGTGCTGGAGTCGGTCATCAACATAGTGGCCATCGTCGCGGTGGTGGCCGTGGCACTGGTGATCATAGGGTATGTCGCGATGGCGATCATGGCCATCCCCATGTACGCCTACAAGGGTGAGCAGTACCAGGAAGGCGTCGACTACAATCTCGACGACGTCAAGTCCGTCGAGGGGAAGGACGACAAGAACGAGGAGCGCTGACCATCCCGCAAACCGTTTCCAAACCGCTTCCCTTTTCTCCGATGCGTGCATGCATCGATCCATGGAAGGATTCGTATCAGGCTGCGTGATATGCGGGGCCCCGCTCGTCTACGACAGCGTTCAGAAGGAGATGGTCTGCGCGGTCTGCGGTAAGCGTTTCCAGAGCAACACCTCGTGCGTCAACGGGCACTACGTCTGCGACTCGTGCCACTCGGATGGCCTGTCCATGGTCAAGCAGGCATGCCTGTCATCGGATTCCCGCGACCCGGTGGCCGTGGTCAGGAGGCTGATGTCGCTGCCCGGGATCCACATGCATGGGCCGGAGCATCACATCATGGTCGGATCCGCACTCCTCACCGCCTACCGCAACAGCGGCGGGGAGATAGACCTGGATGCCGCCCTCGACAGGATGGCCGAACGCGGCAGGCAGGTCCCCGGAGGGGCGTGCGGCCTATGGGGATGCTGTGGGGCGGCGGTCAGCTGTGGGATGGCGTACAGCATCATCACGGGCTCCACACCGATGTCCGGGGAGTCATGGGGCAGGTGCAACATCATGACGTCGAGGTGCCTGGAGGCGGTCGGCTCCGTGGGAGGGCCGAGGTGCTGCAAGAGGGACTCGTACTCGTCGCTCAGGGCCGCATCGGAGTACATCACGGAGACCCTCGGCGTCGAGGTCACGGCGTCGGTCCCGGTGTGCACCCACAGCGGGTCCAATCCGCAGTGCCTCGGGGAGAGCTGCCCCTACAATCGCGGGTAACCCATTTATCGGACCGTCACTTTCACGTGTCCGTGGATAGGATACCCTTTGGATGCAGCCAGCTCGACCGTCTCCTGGGCGGGGGAATAGAGGCCGGCAGCGTCACGCTGTTCTACGGCGAGGCGGGAGCTGGGAAGACGAACGTCTGTCTCCAGATAGCCCGTAACATAGCGTGCACTGGAGGGAAGGTGGCATACATCGACACTGAGGGCCTGTCTTCGGACAGGCTGTCCCAGGTTTTCGCCGGGCAGGAGGAGAGCATCAAGAACCTCCTGATCTTCCAGGTCCACAGTTTCGAGGAGCAGTCCGACCGCATCGACAAGATTGAGAAGCTGGCTGCTGCCGGATCCATATCCCTTGTCGTGATCGACTCCCTCACGATGTTCTATCGTCTGAACCATGACGATCCATCGATGAGAAACGACTTCATCAGGCAGACGGAAGTCCTCCTGAACACCGCCAGGCAGTATGAGATCGCCATAATGGTGACATCACAGGTCTATGCCAATCTGAGCACCGGCGGTGTGGAGTTCCTGGGTGGTCATGCGTTGCATCACAACGCCAAGACAATTATTCGCCTGGACAAGAGGTTCGACGGCAGGCGTGAGGCGGTCATCATGAAGCATCGCAGCCTTCCGGAAGGTAGGAAGGCCCAGTACAGGATCACCGAGACCGGAATCGAGGATGCATGAGTCATTCCGGAGTCGATTCCGCCCATTCCCTGATGTCGTCCATGGAGATCAGTTTGATTCTCAGATCCGTGCGGATGTCTGCGGTCTCCAGGAGCTTGGTCGTGAATCCTGACCTGGAGAATATGTAATATAGTACGTTCTCCCCACCCATCAGAGCTTTCTCGGATGTCTCGATGAGTTCATTCAACTCGTTATCTCCACAGCGCCATTTGGTGAATTTGCATTCCGCCATAATGGTGAACACCGCATCGCCGCGGAGGACGTTGGCGACGATGTCGATATCCGTGTCCGTGGTGACGACCTTTCCGTTCTCGTTAATCACAAAGGATCCATCCTCTTCGCGGAGCGGAATCTTTCCCCACCATCTTCCAATCCATCTGCATCTCTCGGTGGAGCGGATGTACTGCGCGCAGACCTCCTCGAAGCGTCTTCCGTAGAAGGATTCTATCCTGCCTTTCAACGCTTCATACGCATCATTCCTGTCCCACTCCAGGAGGGCCTCGTTTCCGGCCAGGATGCTGTAGAAGAAGTCTAGGAAACCATCCTTTATGAAGAACTCTTGGGTCTTTTTCGCTCTTCCATACAACCTTTTTTCGGATACGATTCCCAGGAATCTCAGGTCATCCAGGATTTCGCGACATCTGGTCTTTGAAAGTCCTGATTTTTCTGCGAGTTCCTTCACATCCGTGGTCCCTCCCCCCAGGAGGGTCAGGATGGTATTGTAGGTGGATTCTGGGGACACCTCCATCGACAGGAGATTCCTGGATTCGTTGAACAGCGGCGGTGTCTCACCAAGGAGTAGGTCGATGATGGCGTCACGGGGGGAATCGTATGCGGACATCAGTTTGTGATACAATGGAATTCCCGAAGCTATTGCGTACATTCTGATGATGTCGTCCTCGGACAGGCCTGGATGGAATCTGCGGGCGTCATCGTACGGCATCGGGAGCAGCTGCATCTGTATGGGGAATCTTTGGAACAATGGTTTTTTCGAGTCGTTCAACTCCCTCGTCATCGCGGATATGGAAGAGCCACAGACGATCAGGAACACATTCTGATTTTTCATATCGCCATCGATATATCTCATAAGGGATGCGGGGACATCTTTGAAGCAGTTGACCGCATCTGGAAGCTCATCAAGAACGATTACTGTCCGTTCCACCGGTCTCATGGAGGCTAGGAACATTATCAGGCCGTCAAAATCTCTGATCCCTGATCTGACCGATTCCAGGCTGTCGCCTGTATACTTGGAGATGTCCATTGCTATGTGATCAAGCATCTTTTCAGGGTCAGTTCCGGAGAGGTTGAATTTGACGCTTGGTTTGTCCTCACAGAATCTGTCTATGAGGGCACTCTTCCCAACCCTTCTTCTGCCGAATATCGCACATGTGTTGATGGTATCCGAGTTGAAATATCTCTCAAGCTGTGCGAGTTCCTCCTTGCGGCCTATGAACTCCATACAATGTCATGGTCTTGGCTGTATTTTAAAGCACGGAAAAAGTGTTCAATAGATTTATAGCACGGAAAAAGTGTGTTATAATTATATAACACTAATAATGCGTGCTGAAGTGGTGCAGGCAAGATCAATAAAATTAAAGGAAAATGCCCCGGACCAGAATACCGGCCCGGGATGTTTGATGGTTTTCAGACTTCCCTGTCGATGGCGTAGTTGGCCAGGGCGATCATGAACTCCTTCTCCTCGGTCTCGGGAAGGAACTGGATCTTGGAGATGGCGAGATCGACCTTCTCCCTGGCGAGCTTCAGGCCGTAGTCGATGGAGCCGGCCTTCTCCATGATGTCCTTGGCGCGGGCGCACTGCTCGTCGGTGGCGTCCAGGTTGCCCAGGACGGACTTGAACTCCTCGAGTTCGGCAGGGTCCTTGATGTTGTTCAGGGCGTGGATGACCATGCAGGTGCACTTGCCCTTGCGGATGTCGTTCCCGACGGATTTGCCGGTCTTCGCAGGGTCTCCGGCGACGCCGAGGTAGTCGTCGAACATCTGGAACCCGAGCCCCAGGTCGATGGCATACTCGTTGATCGCCTTCACGGTCTTCTCATCGGCTCCTCCGACTATGGCCCCTCCGGCCGCTGCCGCCGCGAAGAGGACGCTGGTCTTCAGCTTGATGGTCTCGATGTAGACGTCCTCCGTGACCAGCTGGCCCTCGTTGTTGACGTCCATCTGCTGTCCGCGGGCGAGGTCCCACACGGCCTGGCTGATGTACCTGAGGGCGTCCCTCATCCTCTCCGCCGGGATGTCCAGGTCGCAGATGATCTGGAACGCCTTGGCGAACAGGGCGTCGCCTGCGAGTATGGCGGTGGGTGCCCCGTAGCCGACATGGATGGTCGGCATCCCCCTGCGGACCTCGTCGCCGTCCATCAGGTCGTCGTGGATCAGGGTGAAGTTGTGGATGTACTCGACCGCGACCGCGAGTGGCACGGCTTTGCTCTTGTCCCCTCCGACTGCGCCGCAGCAGGCGACTGCCATCGCGGGGCGCATCCTCTTGCCGCCTGCATAGGGGTACTGCTTGGAGGAGTCCATGAGGTTCTTGGGCTCCTCGTCTCCGATGTAGCTCTTTATGGGTCCGTCGAGTTCGGCGGACATCTTCTTCAGATACTCTTTGGCGTCGATCATAGCGCATCAATCCATTGTCTGGTCTGGCCGAGGACAACATGCCTCGCCTTCGAAAGGGCTTCCAGGTCTGCGGACCCGGTGAGGAGCATCGCTGCCCTGAGCTCCTCCCTGATAATCGTGAGTTTGTCGATGACCGCCTGTGCGGACTCGGTGGCCTCCCTCAGCACGGCGTTCGCCACTCCGGCGCATGTGGCGCCCATCGCTATGGATGCCGCGACATGGACGCCGTCCAGTATCCCTCCGGATGCGATCAGCGGGAGTCCGCATCCACGGGCCTCCACCAGCGATACGGGAGACGGTATCCCCCAGTCGAAGAACGTCTCGCCCATGCTGGTCCTGACCTTGTCGTCCACGTTCATGGCCCTGTAGAGCTCGACCGCTGAGAAGCTGGTGCCTCCCATGCCAGCGATGTCGATTCCCTGGATGCCGATCCCCTTGAGCCTCTCGGAGACCTCGCGTGAGATCCCCGCCCCGGTCTCCTTCACCATGATCGGGTACTCCCTGGCGAGTTCTCTGATGGCCTCGCGGACGCCTTTGGCGTTCGTGTCGCCCTCGGGCTGGACGACCTCCTGCAGATAGTTGAGATGGATCGCCACGATGTCGGCGTCTATGAGCTCCTTGGCCTGTCCCACCATCTCATGGCTGAACAGGTCCTTGCTCCTCTGCGGGACAAGCTGCGGAGCCCCGACGTTCCCTATGACGAGGGGCACGTCGAACTCCTTGATGACCGAGTAGCTCTCCGGGCACGTCCCCGTCACACCGGCCCTCTCGCTGCCCACGCCCATGCCGATGCCGAGCTCCGCGCATGCCTCTGCGATGTTGGAGTTGATCTTCTCGGCTCCCTTGAACCCACCTGTTATGGCGGTGACGATTAGCGGGAACTCCAGCTTCTTTCCGAAAAGGTAGCATGTGGTGTCGATGTCGTCGGCATCGATCTCCGGAAGGGCGTTGTGGACGAACCTGATGTCGTCCCAATAGCAGTATCCCGGGGCGGTCCTCTCGTTGACGCAAATGTCGATGTGGTCCGCCTTCCTCTCTCTGATCTGTGTCATGTGAATCACATCCTTGCCACCGTGCAGGTGACATCTTCGCCCCTGAGGAGGGACAGGAGCCTTCCGGGGACGGTTCCGTTGACCAGCACGCAATCCCTGCCCTCGTCGCACATGCGGAGCATGGACTCCATCTTGTTGCGGACCCCGCCCGTGACGTCATCGACGTCGGAGACGGATGACACCTCGTCAAGGGTTCCAGCGTCGAATTCCGGGATCAGTCTGGCATCAGGGTCCGTCTTGGGGTTCGCGGTGTAGAGTCCATCGATGTCGGACACGAATATGACGCGCTCAGGCTTGAACATCTCGGCCATGAGCTCCATCATCTGGTCGCCAGAAACGATGCCGAACCCCCTGGTGCGGTCCATGACGACGTCGCCGAACGTGACCGGCATGATGCCGATTTTCCTGAGCGACTCGATGGGCTCCAGGTACTCGGGGACCAGCTTCCCGCCGTCCATGACGAAGCATGTTCCGGGGGAGACAGATGCTGCCGGGATCCCCATATCCAGGAGCGTCTGGGTCATGAGCATCCCGAGCTCCATGGCGTCGTGATGGACCTGGGCTGCGGCCTGGACCTGCTCGGGGTCGCTGTATCCGTTCTGGATGGAGTACTTCTTCGCCAGGACATGACCGAATGAGCCGGCCCCGTGGACTATGATGACCTCCTTGCCGGAATCGGCGATCTCGCGGCAGAGCCTCTCGGCCTGTCCGCGGTCGAACTTCTTGTACTGGGACTTGTCCGTGATGACGCTTCCGCCCAGCTTGATCAGTATCATCGCCGTGGGCATGGTATCAAAATATATTACCTCTCTCGCCCCGACAAGGCAAGCGGAACGGGACGGATCATGTACAGCCTCTCGGCCACGAGATGGAATGAAGAAGTGGCTGACAGCGTGTCTGAGTTCCC
>OOCI01000756.1_pt1 | contig 28212 bp, 30 predicted proteins | sample 1671761 | NCBI WGS metagenome assembly OOCI01 (sample SAMN06348190, study PRJEB24527) | human gut metagenome | biome: human gut; feature: ankylosing spondylitis patient; material: feces | host: Homo sapiens | place: China | collected 2015-10
GCATGAGCGAGGTTGACACACAGACCGTTGAATGGCTATGGGAGCCGTATATCCCCTTTGGGAAAGTAACCATTGTGCAAGGCAATCCCGGCGAGGGCAAGACCACTTTTGCCCTACGCCTTGCCGCCGCCTGCACCACCGGGGGAACGCTGCCGGGAATGAAGCCCTTGCCGCCATTCCAAGTGATTTACCAGACCGCCGAGGACGGGCTGGGCGATACCGTCAAGCCCCGCTTGATAGAAGCCGAAGCCGACCTTGACCGCGTGCTTGTGATTGATGAAGCCAAGCGGGAGCTTACCCTCTCCGACGAGCGCATAGAAAAGGCAATCACGCAGAACGGGGCGCGGCTGATTATCCTTGACCCCATACAGGCGTACATGGGCGAAAAAACCGACATGAACCGGGCAAACGAAGTGCGCCCCATGTTCCGCCGCCTTGCCGATGTTGCCGAGCGTACCGGGTGCGCCGTTATCCTTATCGGACATCTCAACAAAGCTGCCGGAGGGCAGAGCGCATACCGGGGCTTAGGTTCTATCGACTTCCGCGCCGCAGCAAGGAGCGTCCTGCTGATCGGGCGCGTGAAGCGAGAACCGAATGTGCGCGTTATCGTCCATGACAAATCTTCCCTTGCGCCGGAGGGCAAGCCCGTTGCCTTTTGCCTTGACCCGGAAACGGGCTTTTCGTGGATAGGCGAATACGACATCACCGCCGACGAACTGCTGTCCGGCGCGGGCGGCAACAACGCCACCAAAACCGAGCAAGCCGAAAGGCTGATACTTGACCTGCTTGCAGACGGGAAAGAGCTTGCCAGCGAGGACATTGTAAAAGCCGCAGCCGAAGCCGGAATATCCGAGAGGACGGTACAGAACGCCAAGCGCAACATGGGCGGCATTTTAGGCGCAAGGCGTGTCGGCGGTCAATGGTACAACTTCATCAAGAAGAAGCAGCCACCCGAACCCGCAAGCTGAAAGTGCAAAACGCAGACCCTTTGCACTTTGCACTTTCGCACTTTCACGATAATTTGCGTCAATAACTCAAAAAAGTACTTGACAAAACGCTTCATGGGGGACGGATAAGGATTTTGAACCATATACAGACCCGGTTAAGTGGAACAACATTCCGCTGACTGCGACAGAATGGCTCAGAATGACGAGACCGGAACACCCAAAGTACGACAGAAACAAAAATATCCTGATTGTCGGAGGTTCCGGAGCAGGAAAAACAAGAGGATTTGTGAAACCGTCACTTATGCAGATGCAGTGTTCGTATGTAGTGACTGATCCCAAGGGTTACAATGTATAAGGACAGAGAAAAACCGCACAAATAAAGAGATGTTCCTACTTATAACGGCTCAGGGAAAGGAGGTATCGTATGGAACAGAAAAAGGTCAGATATGCGGCACTGTATGAGAGATTATCAAGAGATGATGAGCTGAAAGGCGAATCAAACAGCATAACCAACCAAAAAGCATATCTCGAAGATTATATAAAGTCCCAAGGAATAACAAACTATCGCCACTTTACAGATGACGGTTATTCCGGTACCGGTTTTGATAGACCCGGATTTCAAGCCATGATAGCCGCAGTCGAAGCCGGAGAAGTAGATGTGGTGTGCGTGAAAGACCTCTCAAGGTTCGGTCGTAACTATCTGAAAGTCGGCTTCTATACGGAAATGCTTTTTCCTGATAAGGGTGTCCGTTTCATTGCCATCAATAACGGAGTTGACAGTGCAAACCCGACAGATAATGATTTCACACCGTTTATGAACATCATGAATGAATGGTATGCCAAGGATACAAGTAACAAAATCCGAGCTGTGTTCAAAGCAAGAATGCAGAACGGCAAGCGTTGTAGCGGAGCAATTCCATACGGCTATAAGCGAGACCCTGAAGATAAAAATCATCTTTTGATTGATGAGGAAGCGGCTGATGTAGTCCGCAGGATTTATCAGATGGTACTTGACGGTATGGGAGCAAAGGCGATTGCCGATAAGCTGTCCGAAGATAAGGTGCTGATACCGTCCGCATATTTGGAGCAATGCAAAAATGGAAATGTCAGCAGAAACCACAGCTACCATGACCCTTACCGTTGGAATAACACTGCCGTTGGATATATTCTTGATAAACAGGAATATATGGGGCATACGGTGTTGGGCAAGACGGTTCGTGAAAATTTCAAGTCAAAGAAACGCCGAAAGGCTACTCCTGATGAGCTGATGATTTTTCCCAATACCCATGAAGCCATCATTGATGAAGAAACATGGCATACGGTTCAGCGAGTGAGAAAGCGAAAGAAAAAGAAACTTGCCAACGGAACTTATTCCCATAGACTTTCAGGTATGGTATTTTGTGCTGATTGTGGTTCAAAGTTATCCTATCGCAGTCCGCACTCACAGCACCGTCCTGACGGAAAAATCTACGATGCAGACAGTGCTTTTTCGTGTTCAAGTTATCGTCAGATGTACAGGGATTGCACCATGCACTTTGTGAAAGCTTCCGTATTGGAAACGTTGGCATTGGAATCGGTTCAGAAAGTTGCCGCTTATGTGTTGGAAAATGAAGAAGCCTTTGTAGAGCGTATTCAGGAACAATGGAACATCGCACAGTCTGACGGCATAGCAACGGCACGAAAAGAGATTATCAGTACAGAAAGACGAATTGCAGAGCTTGATAATTTGGTAAAAGGTCTTTATGAGGGCAATATGTCCGGCAAGATACCTGACAGGCAGTTTGAAAAGCTCATGGCACAGTATGACAGCGAACAGGTAGAGCTTGAAAATAGGCTGACGGAATTAAAAGAAGCATTGGAGGAAAGCAACAGCAACGCCGCAAAGCCGAGTAAGTTTATCGCTCTTGTCAGAAAATATCGTGATTATACGGAGCTGACTGACATGATGCTCAATGAATTTATTGAGAAAATCGTGGTGCATGAAGCAGATAAATCCACAGGGGACAGAATTCAGAGAATAGACATTCACTTCAATTTCATCGGTCAGTTTGAGCTGCCACAGGTTGAAGAAAAAACGCCGGAGCAGATTGCAAAGGAAGAAAAAGCCCTTGCCGCAAGGAACAGAGAACGAGAACAAAACAAGCTGCGTATGCGTCGTGTACGAGCTGAACAAAAAGCCGCTAAAGAAGCAGCACAGCGAGAAGCGAAAGGAGAAAAAACAGCATGAAAGAATTAAAGCCAAGAATCCATGAAAACGGAATCGACTACATTCTTGTGGGAGATTATTATCTGCCGGATTTAAAATTGCCGGAGGACAACCGCTCCATTGGGCATTGGGGCAGACTTCATAAAGCCTATTTGAAGATGTACCGCCCAGCTATTTATAGTGAGCTTGTTCTGACTTGCAAACTACACACCGTTCTTGCTGATTTGAATGAACAGGCAATGGAACGATGTGATTTGATAACCAGACAGATGGCACAAGCTGAGGGTGTAAGCGAGCAGATGAAAGCAGAAAATCAGATGTTGTGGGTACAGTCTATGAACTCAATCCGCAATCGTGCGGAGGAAATCATCAAGCATGAGCTTATCTATGTATGAGCTTTTAAGGTAGCAATAAGCGAAAAAAGACGGATTCAGAACTGACAATTTTATATCGTAATTTAAGCGACAGGTATATCCATAGAGGAAAAGACTTGTCGCTTTTATTATATCCCAAACACACATTTTAAGGAGGAAAACACTATGACTATGAACATCAATGAAAAGAAAGCACTGTATGCCTTTGGCTGTCCGAACCATCAAGCAACAATTCAGCGTCTGCGTTTGTTGACGGCACTGACACCCGATCCGAGAACGAAGAAATTCTTTCTCAATCTCATTGTAAAGTTGAGTGATGACGATATGGAGAGCCGATACACTGACTTCTACTACGATGTAAGGATTGAAATGGAAAGTACCTTTTTTAAGGGCAGAAAATATGAACCGTAAATATTGGAGGGATTACAATGAAGCTGACTAAAGTAGAGAAAGAAACAATTATTTTGTTCAATGAAGCAGATAAAGAAGCACACATTCAGACTTACAATGCCGGACTGCGTAAGCGATTGGAAGCATTCAGCAAGAAGCACCCTGATTTGTGCCGACTTGATATGAGTATGGGACAAGGCGGTGTTTGCTATTATATTGATAAGTCAAGACTGTCTATTCGATTCCAACCGCCCATGAGTGAGGAACGTAGAAGAAAAGCAAGCGAGCTGGCGAAGCAAAATGGTTTCAACAGTCAGGGCAAATGATGTGGCAATATGGGGCTGTTTGCAGTCAAAACATCGGGTCTGTACCCGATGTTTTGACCGTTACATAAGACAGATGGGGTAACTATCATCTATCGCTGTTTTTTCAAAATGGTATGGTTACGGTGCATTTTCTTATAAGAAATATGGATAGAAAAATCATAATAGAAATGGTATAATTATCTTGAATATTGAGCCATAAATTAAAGGCTGTGAAGATAAAAAATAAAATAGTTTTCAATGGCAGAAAGGAGTTTAAGCGATTCATATGAAACATATAAGAAACATTTTACTGCTTATTACAATCATCTTTGGATTTGTTATGCAGGCTGAAGTATATCAGAATATGCTGTGGAACTTTAACGGGGCATATTACCTATCTTCTCAATATACAAGCGTTGATAATGATTTGGATTCTTTTATAGCCGATGCAGAGAAAGTTGCTCAAGAACATAATGTTCACATTTTTTCAACCTTTAATCGTAGAGTTTCAAATTATCAGACAAGACTTTCCATTTATGGTGATGATGCTACTATTCGTGATAGTCTTAAAAATAAGATGGATATTGAAGAAAAAACATATACTGCTCTGATAAGCGGAATTACAATAGTAGAATTTGAAAATTTTAACGAGGTGAAAAATACAGGTAACGGACAGGCAATTATGCTTAGTTACATCGGTGATAATGACGATGTGATTGCTACATATCAGGATTTGGCGGAAACCTATTCCATAACACAGCCGGAGTTTTGGCAATCAACGGAAACGGATATGATGTTCATTGTCTGGGGATTAGTAGCGATATTGATGATTGTGTTGAACGTAGTTGAGGTAATACGCAGACAAAAGGAAGTAGTTGTGCGAGCTTCTCTCGGAGAAAGTGCTGCCATAATTGCACTTAAATCCGCAGTGGTTGATATTATTTCGTATATTGTTTTATTTGTTTTAGCGAAACTGCTTGTTGCTCAATTTATATCAGGAGCGTATGAAAATAAACTCGTTTTGGCGGTATATTGTATTGGTGCAGTCCTTTCCGTAGTTCCTTATTGTGTATTTGTTCGTTTTGATGTTAGAAAAGCCTTTGCCAATGCTTCGGATAAAAAAGGAATGTTTTATCTTCTGAATGGGCTTAAAGTGATTGCGACTGCGATGACTATTTTTACGATTACAACGAATCTTAGCAGTATTCAAGGAAATTTGTTTACAAGCTCAGATATTTTAGAAAATCACTACAAAGATAGTTATTTTGGTATTATGATGCTTGATGCTCCTTTTGAAGAAAATGATGAGGAATCGGTAGAGGTAAAATTTTGGAACGAACTTTATGAAAACGAGTATAACAACATAAATCCGGTAATTTGCATAGGAAGTCAAATAGGTGATATGGGTAACTATATTTTTGTGAATCATAACGCAAAAGATATGTTGCAAGGTTTTTCTGATAAACTTACCGAAGATGATGAAAAGGCAGACATGGTAGTCTTTATTCCAAAGGGAAGAAATGTGGAATCGTACAAAAATACTGCAAAAGAAGAAATTGTTTCGCTTGCAAAAAATGCAGAAGAACTAAGAGTTGTTTATAAAGAGTATTCAGGTACAGAAAAGTTTTATTATCTTAACTCAAACAGAGAAGAAGCTGTTGATGGTTTGTCGAGAGTGACAAACCCGATTATAATTTATCAGGCGAATGAGTCTGTTACATTGAATGGTGGTTATATTGAAACAGGGACATATAACGGAGAGGTAATTTATAGTAGTGATGAAAGCACAATTCGGGATATTGCAAATAAATATTCTTCACAGTTAGGTTCACACTACTTTATGCTGACAAACGTCGGTGAAGATTACTCTTATAGTCATAACTTCCTTGTAAAACTGATTGGGTTTATAAGTTCCCTTTGTATATTGGTATTGTTATTGGATATAGCAGTAATCGTATCTGAGGTGAAAATGGAATTTAGATTGCGTTCTATGGAAATCTCACTCAAAAAGGTTTTGGGGTATAGATTTTACGAAAGACACAAAAGACTTATTTCCGTTAATCTCATAGAAAATTTGATTGTAGTGTTGATAGTTTGTATCGCTTCGATGTTTATGTCTAATGCAAGTGCCTTAATTGCTTTAATAATTGGTGCATTGCTTACCATAATTGAAATGGCAATTATTTTCACAAATATTCTATGGGTTGAAAATACAAATATCTCAAAGTCCTTGAAAGGAGGCTGTTTATGATTAAAATTTGTGGCTTAAACAAAGCATTTGGTGATAAAGTCATTTTCTCTAATTTTAATTTAGAGATACCGGATAAGAGTTTTGTGGCAATAAGCGGTGATAGTGGCAGTGGGAAAAGTACCTTACTCAATATGATTGGTGGAATCGAAAAACCGAATAGTGGAAGTATTATTGTTGATGGGTTCGATGTCACGAAAGACAAAAATAAAAATTGTTTTTTTGCTGATACGGTTGGTTTTCTTTTTCAGAACTTTGCTTTGCTTGAAAATAAAACAGTTAAAGAAAATTTAAAGTTGATAAAGAAGTCAAGCCGTACCGATGTGTCTCTTAAAGAAGCTCTTTCTCGTGTAGGGCTATTGAATGAAGTGAATAAAAAGGTTTATCAATTATCTGGCGGCGAACAACAAAGAGTTGCTTTAGCTCGTCTTATGATGAAAAAGTGTTCTGTTGTTTTAGCAGATGAACCTACCGGTTCTCTCGATAAGAAAAACCGAGATATTGTGATGAATCTGTTGCACGAACTCAACGAAGAAGGTAAAACAGTTATTATCGTTACGCACGATCAGAGCATCATCGAAAATGAGCCGTATGTTGTAAAAATATAAATAATAAAATTCTATTCGCTGAAGAAGCAGCTAAGAGGACGATAGCTTAAACTACCGCCCTCTTTTGTTTTATCCATTTGCGGATTGTCAGCAATCTGCCACAACTGAATATGACCGTTAAGGTCAGATGAAGAAGCCGATGTATTTGAGCATAATGCAAAAATGTATCGGCTTTTCTTTTTGTCAAAAAACTCCGGCGGAGAGTTTTGCAAAAACCGAATGAGCCTGATTGAGCCGAGTGGGTGTGTGGCGAGGTCAGCTTGTTCGGACAGGAGTACAGAGGGTGCAACCCTTTGTGCTGGGTACAGGGTCGCAGAATCCCTGTGCAGGTCAAGGACGGCAGTCTTGCCCAGTTAAGTGACGCTTCGTCACTTAGTACTGGGTATTACTTGTCGCAAAATTGCTCAAGGAATCGGCTTCGCCGTCCACTCCCCTGTCGGGGAAAGAAAGATTGGAGGGAAAATGAAATGAGATTAACAAGGCACAATGGCAGAGCCGGAAAACATGGCACTTACAATCCGAAGCACAATGACCGCAGCTTTGATTTAGAAAACAGCGAGCATATCAATGCAGAGCTGGCAAAGAAAAATGTGTATTGGGATTGTTACAACGGCTTCCGAAGTCTTGCCAAAGAGGAACTTCTTGCAGACACCTTTGAAGAAGTTGAGGAGATGTTCTACTCCTCTCAATATCGAAATCATGTGGAATCGCAGAATCAAAGGAATGAGAAAAACAGACACCCTGAGCGTAACCGTACTACTTCGGATTTGCTCAAAAACAAAAAGACAGCACCGGAAGAAACCATCTTTCAGATTGGAACGATTGACAACCATGTTCCGCCGGAAATTCTTCTTCAGGTTGTTACGGATTTTTTGGTTGAGCTTGATACAAGGTTCGGTAAAAATGTTCATATCCTCGATTGGGCATTGCACTTAGATGAGGGTACTCCCCATATTCACGAAAGACATGTTTTTGATTGTGAGAATAGTTACGGAGAGGTTGCCCCACAACAGGAAAAGGCATTGGAAGAATTGGGATTTGAACTTCCTGACCCGACACAGAAGCCCAGCAAAATAAACAACCGAAAGAAAACTTTCGATTCCGTCTGTCGTGTCATTCTCTTTAATATTACAAAAAAATATGGTCTGGACTTAGAGGAAGAACCGGAATACGGCGGTCGTGCTTATCTTGAAAAACAGGACTATATCCTGATGAAGCAGAAACAGCAGATGGAGCAACAGGAGAAAAAGCTGGAGGAGCTGACTGTTAAAATTGAAGATATTGAAACGCTGGTAGATGAAGTTGCCGATGTTGCCTACGATAAGGCAGTTGAGGTTGTGAGCGATACCGTCCGCATGGAAACCCATAAAGAAGATATTCGTTTGATTGAGGAAACTCAGAATTGGTTACGCTCGCCGGAGCGTAAAGCACCAAAGAAAGAGCGTGAGTATGCCATTGACCGATTGGACGGTGTGGTTAAGAAAATCAGGAACTCCATGCAGAATGCGTTGAATAAGCTTCAAACCGTTTTGATGAAGCCATCTGTTAAGAACGCCGGAAAGGAAAAAATCAAAGAGAAAGCAAAGGAATCCATTTATTCCAAACTTGCAAGGGCAAAGATTTCGGCAGACACAGACAATCAGGCAAGATGGGAACAGCAGAAACATCAGACAAACAGAAAAAAGGATATGGAACTTTAAGGCACTTGCCATTTTCGATTTTGAGAATGTCGGGTGCTTTTTGTATTTGGGAGGTGGTTAAGAATTGAATGTATTTGAAGCTGTGAAACAGTCCGTTAGCACAAGAGAGGTTGCGGAGATGTACGGAATTAAAGTCAGAAGAAACGGTATGGCTTGCTGTCCGTTCCATGATGACCGGAATCCCAGCATGAAGTTAGACAATCGTTTCCATTGTTTCGGTTGTGGTGCTGACGGAGACGCTATTGATTTTGTAGCAAAGCTATATGGACTGTCTTTGAAAGAAGCTGCTGTCAAGATAGCTGATGATTTTGGAATCAGCTACAACTTGAAGCATAAGGCAAGCGTAAGGGCAAGAATCAGAGAGCCTACGGATATGGAAAAAGTCCGTAAGGAGAAACAGCATTGTATGACGGTGCTGAGTGATTACCGCCGTCTACTGTTGGAGTGGGAACGCACCTGTTCCCCTGTTACTCCTGATGAAGAATGGAATCCGCTATTTGTGGAAGCCCTACACAAAAAAGATTATATCGACTATCTGCTGGATCTGCTGACAGACACACCGCAGATAGAGATGAAAGCTCTTGTGGCAGAGCTTGGAGAGGAGGTGAGAAAAATTGAGAGAAGAATTACAGAGCTGTCCGCAGACAGCCACAATCGAAGAAGTCCGAAACAGCTTGGAGCAGACACAGAAAGGTAAGGTGTCAAATTCCGCAGCCAATTACAGACGGGTGTTGCAGTATGACCCTTTGCTGAAAGGTGCAATCCGTAAAAATCTTTTGACGGAGCGTATCGACATTGTGAAGCCGCTTGGCTGGTATCGTGAAAATCCTACGCTAACGGACATTGACATTAAATATCTGCTTCTCTATTTTGAAGTAAACTACGGTCTTACCGTTGAGAAGAAAATCCAAGACGCTGTTATGGTCATAGCAAATGAGAACAGATACCACCCTGTCTGTGATTTTCTGAATGGCTTACAATGGGACGGAACAGAGAGAATCCGTTATTGTCTGCACCGCTTTCTCGGTTCAGATACAGATGATTACACCTACGAAGCATTGAAGCTGTTTTTATTGGGAGCAATCTCAAGAGCCTTTAAGCCGGGGTGCAAGTTTGAAGTCATGCTTTGCTTGGTGGGCGGTCAGGGAGCCGGAAAGTCCTCTTTTTTCCGTCTGCTGGCAGTCAATGATGATTGGTTCTCTGATGATTTGAAGAAGCTGGAAGATGAAAATGTCTACCGTAAAATGCAAGGGCATTGGATTATTGAAATGTCGGAAATGATTGCCACCGCAAACGCAAAGAGTATTGAAGAAATAAAGTCATTTTTGAGCCGACAAAAGGAAACCTATAAAATCCCTTATGAAACGCACCCAGCCGACAGGAAAAGACAGTGTGTGTTTGGTGGTTCTTCCAATACGCTGGACTTTCTTCCACTTGACCGAACAGGCAACCGCCGATTCGTGCCGATTATGGTATATCCCGAAAGAGCCGAAGTTCATATCTTGGAGAATGAGGAAGAATCAAGAGCCTATATCCATCAGATGTGGGCGGAGGCGATGGAGATTTACCGAAGCGGCAGCTTCAAGCTGAGATTCAGCCCGACAATGAATGAGTATCTGAAAGCCCATCAAAGGGAATTTATGCCGGAGGACACCAAAGCCGGACAGATACTTGATTATTTGGAGAATTTCAAAGGCAACATGGTATGTTCCAAACAGCTTTATCGTGAAGCGATGGGACATGAATATGACGAGCCGAAGCAATGGGAATTGAGGGAAATCAACGACATTATGAACAATGCCGTATCCGGCTGGAAGCCGTTCAGCAATCCAAGGCACTTTCCAAAGCCCTATGCCCGTCAGAAAGGCTGGGAACGTATCGGAGAGCCTGACAACGAGCTTGAAGATTTTCAGCAGATTTCCGAGGAAGAAATGAAGCAGTTGGAGTTACCGAAAGAATGGTTGGAGAAAAAATAAGAGCCGGTTGTCGGCAAGTTGCCTATCCCGTTGTCGGGCTGGTTGTCAGCCGAAAGGCTGTAAAACCCTTATATTCCGCTACTTTCTTCTCTCTGACAACCATGACAACCAAGATTTCAAAGAAAAAGGAAAATAGAATAAATAGTAAATAGCCCGATAAGTTTAAGAGTTTTTTGATGTCCGTTGTCAGGACTTCGTTGTCAGCTCTTTCCTTGTTGGGCTTTTTTTATTTCAGGAGGTATCGAATGACAGAAAACACGAACACAATAGCACAGACCATTGAGCAGAACGCACCTGTGCTGGTTAAGAAAATCGGAAAGACCACCTACATGGTGGGCATTCATTTCAGCGAAACGAGCAAAGAAACAATGGACGATAAGGTGGCACGATTGGTTAAAAGCGACATTCACAAACAGGCTTGCGGATAATGAATAGGGAGTGTAACAACAGAGTGCGGAACGGTCAATACAGAGTGTGGGGTGTGCCAAAGAATATTTACAATTTAGGCATGATTTTTTCCGCATTCTGTCTTGACACAATGCTCCCGAAGGGAACTGTACTTGAAGAAGTGGGTAAAGAGGGGCATGGGAGCTTGACGACAAGGGTAACAAAGTACCGAAGGTCGGCAAGAACGGACAGGTCTTAAAGACCAAATCCGGCAAGGTGATCTATAAGAGGACACCATATAAGATAAAGGTATTCAACACAATCAATTTCGCAAAGTCCATGCACTATAACCCATTTGCATATATTCATACGGAGCAGGATGTGCTCAAATTTGTGAATACGCTGATTGCAAATACAAAGGGGGAGGGCGCACAGAGCGGAGAAGATTTCTGGGTGAAAGCCGAGAGGTTACTGTTCACAGCGTATGTGGCGTACATTGTGAAATACTGTAAGAAGAGTGAGAGAAATTTTGTCTCACTTTTAGCCATGATAGATGCGTCGGAGACAAGAGAAGAGGATGAGGACTTTGAGAATGCCATTGACCTTATGTTCAAAGACATAGAATTTGGTAATGATGAAGAGGGCATAGAAGCTGATCCGGATTCTTTTGCAGTACGACAGTATCATAAATATAAACTTGCGGCAGGTGTAATAAGATGAAAGAGACTTTTTAGTACCTTAACAGATTAAAGATTCTCTTTGAGCTTATTACTTTTGGCTCAAATACAGAGGAAAGGAGCAGAACATGAGTAGTGAGAAAATAATTGTATTATATGAACGATTAAGCCGAGAGGATGAGAACCTTGGGGAGTCGTACAGTATATCAAATCAAAAGAAGCTGCTGGAAGATTATTGCAGAGAAAAAGGGTGGACCAGGTTCAGGCACTTCACTGATGATGGTATATCCGGCACAACCTTTGACAGACCATCCTTTAAGGCTATGATACAGCTTGTGGAAGATGGAGAAGTGGAAACCATTATTCTAAAGGATATGAGCCGGTTAGGGCGGGATTATCTTGTGGTAGGTCAGCTCCGGGAGTTCTTTCGCAAAAAGGGAGTTCGTCTGATTGCAATTAACGATAATCATGACAGTTACAATGGAGACGACGATTTCCTTGTATTCAGGGATGTTATGAATGAAATGTATGCCAAGGATATCAGCAAAAAGATAAAATCCACATTCAAATCCAAGGGAAAATCCGGAAAGCATGTGGCAAGTGTTACACCATACGGATACCTGAAAGATGAAAATGACGGAAACCATTGGATTGTGGATGAAGAAGCTGCCGAAATTGTGAGGCTGATATTCAAATGGACTATTGATGGGCTGGGTCCTTATCAGATAGCAAAACTTCTGCAGGAGAAAAAAGTGGAAATACCGGCAGTGCATATGGCACGCTTCGGGCAGGGGAATAACAGAAACAAGAAAGTGAAAGACCCTTATGGATGGGGTTCTTCTACAGTAGTCGGGATATTGAAGAAAAGGGAATACTTAGGTCACACGGTCAATTTTAAAACACAGAAGCATTTTAAGGATAAAAAGAGCCATTATGTATCAGAGGACAACTGGGTAATATTTGAGAATACGCAGGAGCCGATTATTGACCAGCAGACCTTTGATACAGTGCAGAAATTACGGGAAAATGTAAGGAGATACCCGGACGGATGGGGAGAGCATCATGTTCTTACCGGTCTTATGTATTGTGCTGACTGTGGTGCAAAAATGTATGTGCACCGGACAAGCAATGGAAAGAGGATTGCCCAGTATACCTGTTCTGCTTATACCAAGGTACCTTGCGGAACATTGTGCAAGACACAGCACAGGATTAACGAGTCAGTGGTGCTGGAACTGATAGGAGACACACTCAGGGCAATCTTTGAATATGCAAAGTATGACCGGAGCGAGTTCATAGACACCATAACAATGGCACAGTCAACACAGGAGGATGCAGAGGTAAAAAAGGTCAGGGCAAGAATCGCAGTGGCTGGAAATCGCTGTGAGGAGCTGGAGAAGCTAATCTGCCGTATTTATGAGGACAATATTCTCGGCAAACTACCGGACAGCAGATATGAGGTTCTTGATAAGCAGTATGCCAGGGAAAAAGCGGAGCTGGATGCAGAGATTAAGGAGCTGGAAGCGAAGCTCACAGAATATGAGAAAAGCAGAAATTCTGCCGGCAAGTTTATTGCACTGATTGATAGATATGAGAAGTTCGAGGAACTGACACCGGCAATGGTAAATGAATTTGTTGATAAGGTGCTGGTGCATGAAAGAGACAGAAAGGGGAGCATCCAAACCACGCAGGAGATTGAAATCTATTTCAATTTTGTTGGTCGGTATGTTCCACCGGCAATGATGACAGAACCTACTGCTGAAGAGCAGGCTGAGATTGACAGGATTAACAGAATCAAGGACAGGAGACATCAGCAGTATTTACGAAGAAAAGAAAGTGGATGGCAGAGGAAATATGAAGAGCGTGTAAAAAATGAAAAGCGTGCAAAAATGCAGGCAATGAAAGAAGAAATCCGCAGGCAGGACAGGGAGAACGGAGTCTATGCAACGGCAGGCAGTCTTGCATTGGAACCGACGATTGGAATGCCTGAATAGGATTTCGCAGAAAGCACTTGAGAGAAGTCTTGGGTGCTTTTTTCATGCTCAAATTTCCGCAGGAAATGCAGGGCAACCGGAGAAGTTGAACTGTGTTATCCGTCCTGTGGGATGACAGATTTCAACTCCTTCGGAGCAGAGTACAGAGGTGCAACCTTTGTCGGAGTTGAGAGGCAGAGCCTTCATCAGGTCAAGGGCAGAAGCCCTGCCCAGTTTATTGTCGTAGCGACAATAAGTACTGGGTATTACTTGCCGCAAACGCAAGGGTTTATCGGCTCCGCCATCAAAAAAACAAAACAGTGGAGAGGAGAGAAAAGACAATGAAAGCTTCAAGGCATAATGGCAGAAGTGGAAAGCATGGAGTCTATGATGTAAAGCATAATGACAGGGATTTTGATGTGGAGCACAGTGAACATATTGATTCGGAAAGAACAAAGCAGAATGTTTACTGGGACTGCTATCAGGGTTACAGTTTTGCGGGCAGTTCCCAAGAGAGGCAGTTTAATTTTACAGAAATTGAGCGTGCCTATTACTATGAGCATTATTCAGATTTTGTGGATGCACAGAATGAGAGGAATGAGCAGGCAAGGCATCCGGAGAGAAACAGAACGATTGATGATGTACTGAAAAACAATAAGACCTGCCCGGAAGAAAGCGTGATACAGCTTGGCAATATAGACCATGCGGTTACACCGGATGTGCTAGCTAAGGTATCAGCAGAGTTCTTTGACGAGTTCAATAAAAGATATGGCTCCCACATTCATATATTGGACTGGGCACTGCACCTGGATGAGGCAACCCCGCATATTCATGAGAGGCATGTATTTGACGCAAAAACAAATATGGAGAATTATGTCCCCAGCAGGATAAGGCACTGGAAGAGCTTGGCTTTGAACTGCCTGACCCAGCAAAAAAGAAAGGGAAATACAATAACCGGAAAATGAACTTTGATGCAGAATGCAGAAAATTGTTTTTGGAGATAGCACAGAGAAACGGAGTGCAGGTGGAGTGTGAGCCGGTTTATGGTGGTGCAGGCTATCTTGAAAAGCAGGACTTTATAATTGAAAATCAGAAAAAGCGAATTGCAGAGAAGCAGGCAGTTCTGGATGAGATTACCATGAGAGTTTTGGATATGGAGAATTTTGTGGAACAGGTAGCTGAGGATGCCTATGAAAAAGCGTGTGAGGCAGTATCTGATACAATGGCAGAGCAGACCAGGGCGGAAGATATTGAGGAGCTTCGCAGATATAAAAAGTGGCTGACCTCGGATGAGAGAAAGACACCAAAGGACAAGCGGGATTTTGTCGGAAGGTGTCTTGATAATTTGGAAAACAGGCTCAGGGGCATGGCACAGAAAGTAGCCGGGAAAGTAATGGAAACATTGCAAAATCCACGCATAAAGGAGCAAAAGAAGTCTGAGGTAAAGGAACATGCAAGGAAGTCAGTCCGTGCCCTTCTTGAGGCAAACAGGAAGCTTGTAGAGGAGCAGAGAGCAAAGGTGGCAGAAACACCAGCACACAAAAAAGCAAGGGGAGAGGAATTGGGATAAGCATGAATGTATTTGCAGTAGTGAAAGAAAATGTCACTGCAAGGCAGGTGGCTATGCAGTATGGCATCAAAATCAACCGGAGTGGGCTGGCTTGTTGTCCGTTTCATAAAGACAAGACTCCCAGCATGAAGATTGATAAGAGATACTATTGTTTCGGCTGTGGAGATACCGGAGATGCGATAGATTTTGTGGCAAAATATTTCGGGCTTGCACCAAAGGAAGCTGCAATGAAGATTGCATCTGACTTTGGACTGAATTATGACGCAACCAACCGGGCACCACCGAAAAAGATGGCACCAAAGAAAACACCGGAGCAGATACTGGATGAAGAGCAGAAGCAGTGTTTTTGTGTTCTGTCAGACTATTATCATCTGTTAAGGAAATGGAAAACAGAATATGCACCGAAGAGCATGGATGAGGAATGGCATCCCTGCTTTGTAGAAGCTCTGCAGAATATCAGTAAAGTGGAATATCAGCTTGATACTCTCCTTGAAAAGGATATCCCTGACAGAGCTTCTGTTGTTTCTGACATTGGAAAGGGGGTGAAGTCGATTGCAGGAAGAATTGAAGAGTATCGGAGAAGTCAGGGCGATGCTGGAGAGCACAGAAAAGGGAGAAGTCAGGAAAACAGTCGGTAACTATCGTCTGATTTTGATGAATGACCCTAATCTGCAGGGTGCATTCCGTCTGAACATGTTTACGGATAAAATCGACATTACAAGGGATTTGGGATGGTATCGTGAAAGCGACAGCCTGACGGATGTTGATTTGAAATTCCTTGTTGTCTACCTTGAAAAGCATTATGGATTATCCAACGAAAAGCGGATTGAGGATGTGATAAAGGTCGTGGCAAATGAAAACAGATACCATCCGGTTCTTGACCGCATCAATTCCATAACATGGGATGGCTGGGAGAGGATACGCTATGCACTGCATCACTTCTTAGGGGCAGAGGTCAGTGAGTACACCTATGAGGTAATGAAGCTTTTTATGATAGGGACGATAGCAAGAATTTCATGCCCGGGCATCAAGTTTGAAGTAATGCTCTGCCTGGTAGGTGGTCAGGGAGCCGGTAAATCCACTTTTCTGCGTTTCCTTGCCATGGAAGATGACTGGTTTACGGATGACTTGAAGAAAATGGATGATGATAATGTATACCGAAAAATACAGGGGCATCTGATTATAGAGTTCCCTGAAATGGTGGCAATTCTCAATGCCAAGAATGTGGAAGATACCAAGTCCTTTATGAGCAGACAGAAAGACACTTACAAGACCCCATACGACAGGCATCCCAAAGACCACAAGAGGCAGTGCGTGTTTGCCGGTTCATCAAATTCGCTGGATTTCCTGCCTATGGACAGGTCGGGAAACCGAAGATTTCTGCCTATTCTTTGCAATATGGAAGAGGCGGAAACTCATATACTCGATGATGAAAAGACATCAAGGGAATATATCGACCAGATGTGGGCAGAGGCTATGGAAATCTACAGGAGTGGCAAATGCCAGCTGAGGCTTCCGAAAGAGATGGAAAAAGAGCTTTGTGAGTATCAGAAGCAGTTTATGCAGGAAGATACCAAGAAAGAGCTGATTCTTGACTATTTGGAGCATTACGAGGGAAGCATGGTATGTTCAAGGCAGTTATATTCTGAGGCATTGGGAAATGACGGAAATCCGGCACAATGGGAAATTCGTGAGATTAATGACATTATGAATAACTGCAGTAATTGGATTGCCTTTAGTAATCCAAGACATTTTCCTGAACCATACCGCAGGCAGAAAGGATGGGAGAAGCCTGACAACAGAGGTCAGGATTTTCAACCGATAACCAAGGAGCAGATGGAGCAGTTATCATTGCCACCGGAGTGGATGGAGAGATAAATGCCTGATAGGTTGTCGGCTGGTTGTCTATCCCGTTGCCAACCCCGTTGTCGGTTCTATGTTCTATAAAACCTTATATTTACTATGTTTTTAAGGGATATATATAGTTCTGACAACGAAAGCAACGGAATATTTGAGAAAAAGTAAATTTAGGAAAAGTAACTATAAATAAAAGGAATTGAGAGTTTTTAGAGGTCGGTTGTCAGCTTCCGGTTGTCAGCTGAAAGAGGCTCTTCCTTACCAGGCAGACATAAAGGAGAACACAAATGGAGAATAGAAAATCACACACACCGGTAGCACTCAGAAAGCAGATAGGTGGCACAATGTATGTTGTGAGAGTGCATTTCAATGAGGATGCCGAAGAAAGCATGAAGGACAAGATAAAGAGGCTGATTGAGAATGATGTTAGGGCAAATCAGCATACGGCATAGGTAGAAAAGCATATGGAAAACTTGCATATATTGTGGTATAATTAGTATGTTCAATAAGAGCGAAAAATAAGAATATTCTTAACAGATGAATTTATGGAAGGGTGAATTTATCATGAGGAAGAATGTAAAAATCATTGTTGGTGTCGTTGTGCTTATTCTTGTACTCGTTGTTGGTTCTTTTGTAGGACTCATAATTAACCGTACCAACGACCATAAATTTGGGAGATATGTATCAACGGAAGGTCCTTGGGGAATGACTGCCACCTGGGTATCGGAGGACAGTGCCAGTTATCTTGTCTGCAAGAAGGAAAACGATGAACCGTTTGCCAATGTTACAGCCTATTTTCAGGGTGTGGACGGTTGGCAGGCCTATGAGTTGAATAGCATCGATAGAATTGTTTATCTGGACATTGTAAAAGATGGCGTTGTTGTTGACGGCACCAGCGGCTATATGAAATTTGATGGAACTACATTTACTATTACAGATCTGGACAAAGATACCTTTGGTGCAGATGAATTTCATTATGTCATTACCGATAAGGAGTTCAGTCCCGATTAAAGTGTCAAACCTATTCCAGTTTGGGCATGAGGTTGCCGAAAATCAAAAGTGAATAAAAATGACTTTATAGCCATTGTGGAGAAATCTACAGTGGCTTTTTTCATGCAATGAAATGTATGGGTACTAAAAAGTCTTTGACATTTTGTTTCAGGTAAGACAGCCAAGAGTATTCTGGTTTCCTGTGGTGCGAGACTTGCACCATTTGACATCAAGGAAGTCAGGGAGATAACAGCATATGATGAACTCGACTTAGGGGACATCGGTAGAAGAAAGACAGCACTGTTTGTCATTATTTCGGATACAGATGATTCCCTTAATTTTTTGGTATCAATCATGTACACACAGCTTTTCAATCTGCTCTGCACGATTGCAGACGATGAATACCATGGAAAGCTCCCGGTACATGTGCGGTGTATCCTGGACGAGTTCGCAAACATCGGACAGATTCCGAAGTTTGACAAGCTGATTGCAACCATACGAAGCAGAGAGATATCGGCATCCATTATCCTACAGTCTAAGGCACAGTTAAAGTCAATTTATAAGGATAACGCAGAGACGATCGAGGGTAACTGCGATACATTTCTGTTTTTAGGTGGCAAGGAGAAGTCAACATTAAAAGATCTGTCGGAAGTGCTGGGTAAGGAAACGATTGACACGTACAACACCTCTGATACCAGAGGAACATCTCAGTCCTATGGTCTGAACTATCAGAAACTTGGGCGGGAGCTTATGAGCCAAGACCGCCTGGCTCTTATGGATGGCGGCAAATGTATATTGCAGGTGCGTGGAGTAAGACCGTTCTTTTCAGATAAGGTCGATATAACCGCAAACGAGATGTACAAAGAGCTTTCGGATTTTGACAAGAAAAATCAATTTGACATTGAGAAATATGTTTCCGAATATGGAAAACCAAAGTTTTCTAAGATCATATGATGAGATTCCTCCGAGAGTTGAATACTCACTTACAGATAAGGGCAGATCCGTTGTACCGATACTTAAGAGTATTTGTCAGTGGTCAGGAACCTTTTACAAGGAAGACAACGAAAACGAGATGACACAGTGCCAGAAATGTGACCATAGGGGGTAGACATAATGATAAAATATACAGAAGAGAAAACATTTACACAGGATCAGGTACAGGAGCTTTTTAAGTCGGTTGGGTGGATCTCGGCAGAATACCCACAGAGACTTCACAAAGCACTTATGAACTCACAGACTGTTCTTACCGCATGGGATGGTGGGTGAGCGCCTTGTCGGACTTGCAAGAGTGTTGGATGATTCAGAGCTGGTGGCATTTGTACACTATGTTCTTGTGCATCCTGAATATCAGGGGCAGAAAATAGCCGGAAATATGGTAGAATATATTAGAGATAAATATAAGAATTATCTGTACATAGAGGGAATGCAGGAGGACAGCAAGAATGTCGCTTTCTATGAGAGACACGGTTTCCACGTTATGGAAGGTGGCACACCGATACAGATATGCAATTTTTCGGATAAGAGGTAAAAGGGATGCACGATTATTTGACAGAGACAAAGATGCTCGACTATTCAAATGAGAATATCAAGCAGCTCATCAGAGAGAGAAAGTGGAGTGACATGGCAGAGTTTGAACGCCTGAAGGCCATTTATACATTTGTCAGGGATGAGATATTGTTTGGATATAATGTGGATGACAGTGTCCCGGCGTCCAGGGTGCTGCGGGATGGCTATGGACAGTGCAACACCAAGGGAACATTGTTCATGGCGCTGCTTAGAGCCTGCGATATCCCGTGCAGAGTGCATGGATTTACCATTGATAAAAAGCTACAGAAGGGCGCTATGACAGGAATCGTATACAGAAATGCACCACAGAATGTATTCCATAGCTGGGTAGAAGTGTATTTTGAAAACAGGTGGTATGAGCTTGAGGCGTTTATTCTGGATATGGGATATCTAAAAAAGCTGCAGGCGAAATACAGTGAGTGTACGGGTGCATTTTGCGGATTTGGAGTGGCAGTTAAGGACTTTAAGAATCCTGTTATAGATTTTGACAGGAATAATACATATATCCAGAGCGAAGGTATCAATCAGGATTTCGGAGTGTATGATTCGCCGGATGGGCTGTTAAAAGAACACCATCAGGAGATGTCAAGGGTGAAGGCGTTCCTGTACAGAAACTGGGGAAGGCATATGATGAACAGGAATGTCAGGAAGATCAGGGGTAAGTAGAATAGAATATGGGAGGTACACACATGGCAAAGAGAAAAACACTGCCAAAGGATTTTGAGCAGCTTGTGCAGACGGCAAGTGATGAGGACATCAAGAAGGTATTTGGCAAATGCGACATCAATGCATATGGCGGATACAACAAGGGAAATGCACTGGAATTTCCACTTTCAGAGGAGATGATGCGGTGGCTGATAGGGCAGGGGATCGACATCAACTATGTTGACCAGTATGGCTACACACCGCTGCTTTATCATGCCGGAAGAATGGCATCAGAGAAACAGGCTATAGCGCTGGTGAAGTTGGGCGCAGACATAACAGCCACCCAGGGTCTTGACAGAGAGACCGTTATGCATGTGGCTGTGAAGACTGGCAATCTTGAGCTTGTCAAATGTCTGATACAGGCGGGAGCAGATGCAGAAGTGACATCCAGATCAGGGGAGACTCCACTTGAGAGAGCGTTTCACTGGGCAAGGACATTTGATCTGATAAAGCTTGCGCCGGTAGCAGAGTATCTGATCGGGATAGGAGTTCCGGTCACAGATAAAATAAGAACATATATGAGAAGCGCGGCTGAGGATATAGAGTTTCGCAGGAAAGATATGAGTCCTGATATTATGCCGGAGCTTGACAGGACGATGGAGAGTCTGTATGGACTGCTCGGAGTTGCCCCTGTTCCAAGACGGGTAGAATATGACGGCACATCGCCGATCGTCATTCATGAGAAACGCTGGCAGAAGCAGCATGGAGAATTGTGGAATCTTCTTGTGCCTGGTTCGGGACATGCGGGCACAGTTCAGGGCGAGGTCATCCGTATATCGGGAAAACTTGCCTATGAGATACTAGATAACGGATGCTGCAACTGGGATTCAGATTTCAAGAGCATGGCAAATGCCCTGTATCGATACATATGTATGGGCACACCACTTGACGCGGACGAGCAGAGAGAATTTGCCGGGCTCATAAAAGGCATCAAGGATGCCGATGAGACGGATATAAACAGACTCACAGAGCTTTCGGTCAAATGGGTGACACTGAATCTGAATCCTATGGCAGTGGGGGAACTTGATTATAAAAGATAGATCAATTACTGTGACTTCCGTCCATAGCGGAAGTCACAGTAAGCTCCATTTTCGGCAAGGGTCTGAGTCCTTATGAGCTTCAAGTCCATCATGTCAGCAAGAACGAAATCCATACGGCACAGATACTTTGCCAGTTCAAAGCATCCCTCGTCACGGCAGAGATTACAGATCCCGCAGTTGTGATAATCATAGCCGAGTATGAAGTCATCGTTTGGCCCGCCCTCGATGATGTCAAGAACCCAGTCATTCTTATAGCGTCTCAGATGAGATTCCTCAGACCATTTCTTCCTTCCCGGAAGCTTTTTTTCATCGAGATAGCTGTCTGCATTTCCAATAACCATATGAAAAAGTTTATTGTTGTACAGCCCGTCTTTGTACAGGCTGAAACATTCCTCCGGTGAAAGAGAAGTCTTTCTGTTTAGTGCGATGAAATATGCGCCCATGCAGTATGAGCTCATGAGGTGCGACTTTCCTATGTCATCGGCACGCTCAAGGACTGCCTTGTATTCGTTCTTTATAGCCTTACTGTCAAGGATTAGATGCTGTGCTTTTGCCTGCTTCATGCATGAATTGTGATAGAAATAGCCAAATAATTTCTGTGTAAATCCATATTTCATAGTTACATATCCTTTCTATTCTATTTGACACCAGTCAAACTATCAATACAGGTCAATTATTGGCCTGTCGATTTATTTAAAGCGTATCTCGATTATCTGACACATGCAGGATTTGTCCAGGTGCTTAAAAACAGTGTTGAGGACAAATCCATATCGTTTGTCAAGAGGTCTGTACCCTGTGAGATATCCGTTCCTTATGATAGATTTGAATGAAGAACTCCAGCTATTAAGTTCAGAGAGTTCGTCGACACTGAAATAAACACCGATGTTGTCGTCACAGTCCTTGAGCCATGTCTTCAGCATGTTCTTAAGACCTTTTTTCTTGGTCGCGTCAAATACCAGCTTGCCTCCAGGAAAATGCTCTGCCATGGCGGTAAACAAAGTCTTAACCTGCTCAGTTTTGAAATAGTAAAAGACACCTGATGCAAAGAATACGATTCCATCCTCAGGATGGAAATCTATCTTGTCAAACCATGAGAGATCGTTGAGGTCACAGGCGATATTTGTCTCGCGTTCACGCTCACCTAAAAGTTCATTGCGTACAGCTATAGCGTCAGGAAAATCCAGATTGTACGCACGTGCCTGTCCGTTATCCACCTGGCTGAATGTTGTGTCGAGACCACAGCCGAGGTTCACAACACAGGCTCTTGGATGATCCTTTAGATACGATCGGCAGACGGATGCCAGATCATATTGTCTGGTGGCAGCCATGATAGCACCGATTTTCTCCATGATACCTTTCCTGTTATAGTCTATCTCGACCTCGTTGTATATTCTCTGGCAGTCAAGATCATTAAAGTTTCCCGGATACATCTCCATGGCACGCTTTCTTCCGTACAGTGGAAGAAGAAGAGTTTCCTGGACAGAACCCTTTTCAATTTTCTTTTTTTCCATTTGTTTTTCCTCCTATCTGCAATCCTGCTTCTATTCCGTGCAACAGAACATTCATAGCTTCCATAAAAGCAGTTTTCATCTTCTGCGTGACTCCATTCTGGCATGAGTCATCTGCTATCATTTCACAGACCATTGAGAACTCAGCCAGAGAGAGCATGTACACGGCTTTTTCTGATAATTTTGCTGTTGCGATCCCACGTTTGTATAATTCGTCGTAATACTTAATTGCAAAACCGGCGCTTCTTTCTATATAGATACTGCGGAATTTCTCCAGACATTTGCCTGAGTCATTTTTCAACAGCATATGAAAGAGCTGCATGTCGCTCTCAAGCATATCGAATATCTGTACTGATATCCTGGAATACAACACATTGAGCAGCTCGTCATCTGACATGGCAGTGAAGTCTATTCCGATCATGGATTCAGTGACGTCCATGAGCTTTCTGCCGCTTTCCTCAAATATCTCGTCAAACATTTCCTCTTTGCCTGAGAAATGCTTGTATATTGCGCCAGCAGTGATGCCGGCTCTTGCGGCGATCTTACGCATGGACGCCTCCTGATATCCAACCTCAAGAAAGACTTCCATGGCACTTTTCAGTATTGCCGCCCTTGTTTCTTTTGTACTTTCCCGAATGATAGTCACCTCCATTTACTATTTGGTAAACAGTGTTTACTTTATATCACATGGGATTTACAAAATCAAGCGGCTAGAAGATTAAATGAGTTAATTGAAAATTTCTATCATTAAGCGACCGATTGACGAAGACTTGACATGCAGCATCATTCCACGTCAAGGGTGATTAGAATGGGATGACGTTTAGTTGAAGGAGGTTTACATAATGTCAAAAAAGCTTATAGCATATTTCAGCGCAAGTGGAACGACGAAAAAGGTTGCAGAGATGATATCGGAGGCAGCAGGCGCAGATTTGTACGAGATCAAACCAAAGGAGCTGTACACCAAGGCTGACCTTGACTGGATGAACAAGAAATCCAGAAGTAGCGTCGAGATGAGCGACAAGAAGCTTAGACCGGAGCTTGATGATTCAAATGCACACATTGAGAATTATGATGAGATCGTACTTGGATTCCCTATCTGGTGGTATGTGGCTCCGACGATCATCAATACATTTCTTGAGAAATACGACTTCACAGGCAAGAAGATCACATTGTTCGCAACATCAGGTGGAAGCGGATTTGGCAACACGATCAAGGAACTCCAGCCGTCGGCACCGGGAGCTGAGTTTGTAGAAGGCGGACTGCTCAACATGGCAAACAGACAGGAGATCGAGAAGTGGGTAGATAAAACCCTCGCGTAAAGAATAGATGTATGACAAATTAGTGAAGGATGATAATAACTTTCATACATCCAACGAATAAATGAAAAAGAGTTACATTTGGAAGGAGAAAAACAATGGCAAAGATAGTACAGACAGCGGGAAGAAATGCACTCGGAGAGTTCGCTCCTGAGTTTGCACATTTTAATGACGATGTTCTCTTTGGGGAGAACTGGAACAACAGTGACATCGATGTAAAGACCAGAAGTATCATAACTGTTGTGGCACTTATGGCACAGGGAATCACTGACTCATCGCTGAAGATCCATCTTCAGAATGCTATTCCATCACGCAAAGAGCGGTGGCGGACAGATCCTTGTATGTGTCGGTGGACGCGGATACTATCAGGAGGAGGGCAAGCCTGCAGTTGAGATGAATCCAGGCGACTGCATCAACATTCCTGCTGAGGTAAAGCACTGGCACGGCGCAGCTCCTGACAGCTGGTTCAGCCATCTTGCAATCGAGGTTCCAGGTGAGGAGACATCAAATGAATGGTGCGAGCCTGTGATGGATGAGGAGTACGGAAAGCTTCAGTAGATCTGTAGTAAATAACGCAATTGACAATATCATATGAATATATAGAGACCATCCGGGTATAAATATGATTCGCGGTTTAATGCGAATGGATATTTATATCCGGGTGGCTTTTTATTTGGACAAGAGTCTTGACGGATATATGATAACCACTGTACCTTAAGTGCGGCGGTGTGGTAAGATGTAAGATAGAAAATATTGGAGTGCTAGAAAATACTGTGGAATAATACCGTATATTAAATACTGAGAATTTACAGTGTGAGAGATATAATGAAGCAAGAAAGTTGATGTAAGGATGTTGATGTAAGGAAGACAGCTGGACAAAAGAAGTATCGAATGTAGAAGTATGATGGAATAATGTAGTATCGAAGGTGAGATGGATGGACAACGAAAAAAAGACATACAATTTCTGGGGCTGGAAGAATGCAGATGCACCGGCCATCACAGATGAATATCCGGGGATAAATACCCCAACAGATCTATACGATGCGCTGAGTCATATCTGGTGTGCAGACACCTGTGCGCCGAGGATGAGGGACAGATGGACAAAGGATAACATGACGTTGGGGCAGTGTTCCATCACTGCTTTTCTGGCACAGGATATATTTGGTGGAAAGGTGTACGGTATAAAGAGACCAGGCGGAAACTATCATTGTTACAATGTGATAGGTGACTGCGCTTTTGATCTCACAAGCGAGCAGTTCGGCGATGAAGTCTTAAATTACGAGGATAATCCGGAGCAGCAGCGGGAGGTACATTTTGCAAAGGAAGAGAAAAGACTGAGGTATGAGTATCTGAAGGCGGCGCTCGGGGAATATACAAAATGATGTAGATAACAAATATGACATTCTGAAAAAGAGCATCAGATAATTAAGCTCGTTGTGATAGTAACGTGTTATCGTACTCGCACATTATGATATATAGTATATAGCGTGCGATATAAATCCATAGACCGGAGAATACATACAGAATGTATAGAAACAACAGGATGGAGAAAATGGCGGAAATAGAGAAGGTAATATTTATGAATATGTGCATGGTATATGATCACGCTGGGCGTGTACTTGCACTCGATAAAGTAGGGAAAAGCTATTCCGGAACGACATTCCCTGGTGGACATGTGGAACCCGGAGAGACATTCACAGAATCGGTGATACGAGAGATATATGAGGAGACCGGGCTGACCATAAGCAATCCAAAGCTCACCGGAATATATCACTGGATGACCGGAGCTGTGAGAAATGTCGGATTTCTGTACAAGACGGATGAGTATCAGGGGGAACTTATATCTTCAGAAGAGGGCAAAGTGTACTGGATATCGGGAGAAGAGTTCCTGCGAAAAACGCTTGCACCAGGAATGGAACAGGTGTGGCAGATGATGCACGATGACAGTGCGTCGGAATGTCTGCAGACACTTACGGAAAATGGCATAGTATCAAAGATACAATAACAACATATATTTAATGGGATTTTGTGGGAGAAAAAGATGTCAATATTTTCAGATATATCAAATATAACAAGCAAAAAACGTAAACTAGAGGTGCCAAAGCCAAAAACAAACTTATTTGTGAGGGGTATAGTGTTGTTTGCGTCGGGACTCCTTGGTGCATCAGTCTATACAGTTGAAGATATAGACAAGACACCGGCTCTTGTTTTCCTATGTATTGGAGCGGCTTTGATCATAGCTGGTATAATTTCTTTGATCTGTTATGGAAAACAGGTGACAGCATTTAAGAAATATACTCCGACATGGGAGAAACACAGAAGTATATTTGATGATTTTGCCATAGAATTAAATCATTGGTATGATTCTGACATGCGTCCACGCAGCTGTGATGGAGACACATCATATATTCTTCGCCTTCAGAAGGATAGAATGGCACGGAAGGGCATTCGTATGATACAGCATACATCACCTGTGAAGAGAGAAACGATGGGAACTACAAGAGTGCCTCGAAAGACATCCTGGTACACAGTTGATCTCATGTATGAGGGGGTTGACAGGCATCTGCAATTCCAGAATTCAACCGGCATAATATATGAGCGTGTAACCGAAGATACGATGTACGAGACAGTTGTCCATACTCCAAATGAGCAGGAACTTACACGTATGTCCATGACTTGTCCAAACTGCGGTGCAGTTAGCCCTGTGGCAGCTCTCACGGAAGGCTGCCCTTATTGTCGTACGGTTTTTCGTATCAGTGATCTGTTTCCCCGTGTAACAAATATATTTTTTATTCGGGAGAATGCTTCTACAAAGAATCAGAAGAAGATGGGAAAAACCACGGGGACAACCATGCTGGTTTTCTTCCTTGCATGTTTTATACTTTCTTTATTTGACAGGGAAACACCCATACCGCAGGCTTTGTTCATGTCATTTTTTGTAGCACTTATTATGGGCGGAATATTTGGATATATAATTTCTATTATCATATTTATGACAAAACAGTTCAACAGGGATGGACGAAAGAGGATACCGTTCTGGTCCTATGTGACAACAAAAGGAAAGGTCAAAAGTGCATTTGCACCATATGATCCGTATTTTTCATTTGAAAAGTTTGAGGGACAGATCATATCTCTTATCCGTATGGCGATTATGTCAGACCACCCGGAGAATCTGGCATCATATTGTGGTGGAACATTAAATCCATACTTTCGGGATATTATAGAAATGACATATATGCAGGCTATGACAGTGCAGGATATACATATGGAGGGAAGTCATCTGTGCATGACACTCAGAACATGGTGGATAAATTACAGTGAGAAGAATGGACGCGTCAACAGGTGCGGAGACTGTATAGACGTTACACTTCGGAGAAATGTTGCTTACATGGAACCTCCTGGATTCTCCATTACATCTGTTCGTTGTCATAATTGCGGTGGAAGCTTTGATTCTGTTCGTCAGAGAAACTGTCCATATTGCGGAACCGTGTATCACATGGAGAATGAAGGCTTTATAATTGAGAGACTTGAGCTGGTATAAGCAAAGCGTATATATACAATATAAAGCTGAATATAAAGGAAACGGAGAAGCTGACAGGTATAGTAGCTTAAAATCTGCTTATAACGAGGAATAAAAAGAAAGGAATAGAAAGAGCGTAAGAAAATATATACAAAATAGGAAAAGCACAAAACAGGTAAAACAGCAAAATAGGAAAAATAGGAAAATATGCTTGACATTGTAAAATGATGGTGGTATCTTATAAAAGCTGTCGCGTGAGACGGTGTCAAAAGCATCTGTAAAGCATCAGATTTTGACATTTATTCGTTATATAATCACCCGGTTATGATACGAAATCAGTTCATAAGAGCTG
>OOCI01000788.1_pt1 | contig 27171 bp, 25 predicted proteins | sample 1671761 | NCBI WGS metagenome assembly OOCI01 (sample SAMN06348190, study PRJEB24527) | human gut metagenome | biome: human gut; feature: ankylosing spondylitis patient; material: feces | host: Homo sapiens | place: China | collected 2015-10
GGGGGGGGGGGGACGAACTTCTGTTTTTCTCCTCCGTCCTCCAGAAGGAGGTAAAATGAGACCTGAATTGAAAACTGTGGTTCTGGTCATCGTCACGATGTCAGTCATGGGATGCGTTTTCACCATGTCATCTGTTTCGGACGCAACAGAAGTAAACACCCCAGATGACGCAGTCGTTTCGGTGTATGACGGGACCACGACAAAATACTACGACACGTTCTCAGACGTGTATACAGCCACATCAGATTTGCAACAAGTCACTGTGACCCTTCTGCAAAGCACTATTATGAACAGCGCTTGGACGATATCATCAGGCAATGTCATACTAGATCTCAATGGTAAGACGCTGACCCTTACTACGGCAGTCACATATTTCATTACAGTTAATGCAGGGGCCAATTTGACCATTCAGGATACGTCATCTGAACATGATGGAATGGTCACTGCCAATGTGTCAACATTCAGTGGGAGTGTATTTGTCTTAGTTCATGGAACACTTAACTTTACCAGCGGAACAATCGAGATTCCCGATGGCTATGGAACGATATTCAACGTCTACGGAACGTGCAACATCTCGGGAGGAACTTTGACCAATGGGGGATCCACGGCATCCTATGTTATCTTCTACAGATCCGACTCCTCCGGCGAGATAACCGGTGGGACTCTCGGGGCCCCGAACACCAGTTCTAGGGTTCAAGCCAACGGAACAATAGGAATCGGCACGCAGGATGCTTCTACAGGCCCCACTGTCTATAATACAATGGTCGGATCTGCTGGGACGGTTAAGTTCTACAGCGGACTGATGCAGGTCTCTGGAGGCGGATTCACTTCCGACGACATAATGGAGGGAACGTTCCTCAACGATGTCTCTCAATACCTTCCAGCTGGGTTCGAATGCATCAGCAACGGTGTGGGTGGCTACATTGTTACCGAACTCAATGAAGATAACGCAAAAGCGTCCCTTACCCACAACGGTGCCGTCACATACTACAGTTCCGTCAATGGAGCTGCGAATGACATGGCGGACGGGGACACCCTGACACTGTTGGACGATTACGTCGGTGGCACAATCGAGGTCAACTCCCTCAACGGGACCATCGACCTCGGAGGCTATAGCTTTATGAACAACAATGGGGGCGTCGGAATCCACGTCTACCCCGACACGAAAGATGGTGGGGGAACGTTCCTAATCACCAGTGATTCGCCGACGACGATCACTGCCGGTATACCTGTGGAGGCCGGAGTGACACTCTCTACAAACGGACTGACACTCTCATTCGAGAATGTGACTCTGGTATCGAGCAATGACGGATACAGCGTTGATCTCAACACCAACACCCGCATAGTCTACGACGAAACAACACGCAATTACAAGTTCAACGGAGGGTTCCTGGCTACCGTAGATGAGGATGGCCAGGACATCCAGTACATCTATGGAACCGCCGTTTCCGCGCTGGAAGCAAGCAAGGATGATAAGGCCATCATGCTCAACAATTATAGCGGGACCATCAACATCGGTGTCGGCGAGAACTTCGTTCTCGATCTGGGAGGAAACACGGTTACATACGAGCCCGGAACTATCACAGATAGTCTCCAGGCGGCTATCGAGATCTCTTCGAGCGACGTCGGAGTCATCATCAAGAACGGCAACATCAAGACGACGGTCGTGGGCATCGCACCCGGGACCGCCTTCGACACTGGTGTTTCATCCGGTCACTCCGAGAACGTGTCGCTCACGCTCCAGAACGTCAACATCGAGTCGTCCGGAGACTTCGGAATCTACAGCAACGGCAACTGCGTGAACGTGAATGTGGAAATCGTCGGCGGTTCCGTCAAGAACACAGGAACGGTCGGAACGGGCATATACTTCCCCGCGGACGGGTCCCTGACCATAGATAACGTCATTGTAGAAGGTCCGACGGGCATCGAGATGCGTAATGGATTCCTCACAGTGACAGGGGATGACACCGTCATAACAGCGACTGCCACGGAATACGATGTTTCGGAGACTCCTGTCAATGGCGGCTCCACGGTTACCGGGGCAGCCATCGCGATCTCCCCCTACAGCGGTCTCGATTCCATCGGTGTCAGCATCTCGGGAAAAGGCGAATTTACCGGAAATGTCGCTTTCGCTCAGGTGAAGTCCGACGAGAGCTATGTCATGCCTCAATCCTTCGACTTCTCAATCATGGGAGGGACATTCACGTCCACCGGAAACACGTACTCCGCGGTTATCGCCGAGAACGCAAATGGGTTCATAATGGGGGGCACATACAGCGATAAGCCCGATTCCAACTATTTCACCAACGGATACCAGTCCAGTGATATAATGGATGAGAACGGCAATTATACAGTGGTCACAACCGAGGATCCCGTTGTCGTCAACGAGTCCACCGGTCAGGAATACGCCACTCTTCAGGACGCCCTCGATGCTGCTCAGGACGGCGAGACCATACGCCTTCTGAAGGACATCGTCCTTGGCGGTGATGGTAATAATCCCGGTGCTATCATCAAATCGGGAGTCACGATCGACGGCTCCAATCCGGACGGCGGTGTGTTCATGATCTCCTCATCGACGGCCTTGAAGGTTCTGGCTACAGTCAATGAGGCATCCTTCGGAGATGTGCTCACACTGAAGAACCTCAAGGTGGAGAACACCTCCGGCATAACACAAGCGAGGTGCCTGGACACCAGAGGTCTGTCCAGCGGTCTGGCCCTGGAGGGTGTCATATTGACGGTGCCCGAAGGTTCAGAGACACAGCCGCTAACCATCGGAGGGGAGTGCTCGTCAGTCCTTAAGATAGAGATAACGAACACTGTTATCCAGTCAAGCGCCAAGGGATACGCCATCATCATATTCAATCCCGTGGACATGACGATCACCGATTCCGAGCTCAGAGGATGGGCGGTCATATACCTGAAGGACAAAAACGCCAGCGCCGGATCCAGCGGCTCCAATGTCTTTGTTTCGGATTCGACGATCGTCTCCACGAACAGCCAACCCTATGATTCTAGTGGAAACGAAGACTTCGGTGCCATCGTCGTCAACGACAGGGGGGTCACAGTCGAGCTGTACAATGTCGATGTGACCATCAAGACGACAGATGGTAACGAGCAGAAGCTGTTCAGCTCCGACATCAAGACCCAAGCTTCCACCACCGGAAACAACACTTTCAGAATAGGAGGCGAAGAAACAGAAGTCACCTTCATCGGAAGCAATACGAAATTTGCTTTCGATTCCCATAATACTTCCACTTTCGAAGTGACGGGCGGATCATACTCAAAGGATGTATCCGACTATTTGGCCCCAGGACTCATGGTCGAATCAGATGGATCGGGGATGTTCAGAGTGGTCGAGGCTCCCGAAACCGGATTGGAAGTCACATACGATCCCATCAGCCCGACGGATGACCAGGACGTGACCGTCACGGCGACCGTCACGGGAGTCCCCGAGGGGACCATGATCACCTACATCTGGAACGATGAGGAAACGACCACTACGACGGATACTACGAAGACTTTTCCCGTGACCGCGGGGGACAGCACCGAGCAGACCCTGTCCGTCAGCTTCACCGCCTACGGGAAGGATAAGACCCTCACATGGAGCCACACGTTCTTCGTGAACCGTACGGTGACGGTGACCTTCCCGGACGCTTTGGGAATCGCAGACCAACAATTCTCCGTCCGTGACGGCGAGACCTTCGATGTCCCGTTCTCGGAGATCGAAGTTCCCGACGGGTTCCTGGTGACAGGCTATGACTATGAAGGTCAGCCGGTCACGTCGGACCTCACAGTGACGGTTGAATGCGCCCTCGAATCGCCGACGGTCAGTTACACGATCGATTACCACGACGGATACACGCTGGTCAGCGTGACATACGGCCACGTCCTCGGCGACAGCGTGATGTTCGCTGTGGCGATGTTTGATTCGGACGATCCGGGCTTCGGACCCGACGGGAACACCTTCACCATCCGCGAAAGCGGTACGTACACCCTGCAGGTGAGCTGTGCCCTCATCGCCGATAAGGATATCTGGGGAATCTATTCCGTGGACATCCCCATCGAGGTGGGATCCGACTCCGGTATCGTGATCCCGCCCACGGATGACGACGACTACATCCCGCCGATCTACGTCCCCAGCGGTTCATCCTCATCCGACGACGACACCGTCAAGATCGTCGCCTGCGCCGCGGCCGCTGTCGTCGCAGCCATCATGGCGGCGTTCCTGATCCTCGGACACAGGAGGGAATGATGACGTACGACGGTCCGCTCTCGGTATTGTGCGACACGCACGCCATCCCGATCCTCCTCTATATCGGGGAACATGGGCGCTGCATCAAGTCGGACATCTACCGCGAGGTGGCCCGTCACGCCAATATGCCGAAGAAGATAGACGCCCTCGCCGACTCCGGTCTCATTGAGATGGAGCCCAAGGGGGATGGGAGGACCACCACGGTCCTCCTAACGGACATGGGCGGCCGCGTCGTGAAGCTCCTTCGCGACATCGAGGCCGTCCTGTCCTCACAATGACCCAAAAGCCGTCCCGCAAGGGACGGCCAAACCATTCTCTTCTCCGTCCCAAACCTAGATTAACGTCGATCCCCATCTCAGGACGATCTTGACCGATTGCCCCGCCGGTGGATGAACCGGCATTAGATTGATATGAAGGATCACGAAAAATCGAGAATCGGGGGGGGGCTGACAGCTCCGCGCACCGTCCCGACCGTCTGAAACTGTTTTCCGTACTGCTGGCCGTCCTTTTCCTGGCCGTCTCGGTCTCCCCGATGCTGTCGGTCTCCGACGCCGCCGGTGAAGACTACTATTCGTATACGATCACTCCCGAGGGTCACATCGTCGGCGACTACGACCCCATAGGCACTTCGTCCGATGGCACATGGACCTCCGTCGGCAATACAAACTCCGGCTCCTGGACCTGGGATGAGGATGGCTACGGGCCTTTCAATAGTTATTACGCTGCTTTCGACCCGGCTCGGGACAACCTGATGGTATGCCATCTGGACCCCTTCGACCTGGACTACTCCGTTGACCATTCGATGGACATCTCCGGTCTGGGGTACAACGTGATGTGGTGCCTGCCGACGGTCTACTGGCTCACGGATTCCTCCGGGAACCTCGTTCTGACCAACGATCCCAGTTCCGGAGGGGTGGCTTACGCCCACACCATCGAGGGGGAGGTCTTTTCGTACGTGGGGTTCGGTGTCTTCGAGGCTTCCACAACGACCGTTGACGGGGAGACGATACTGACGTCCACATCCGGGACGACCCCGTTGACGGGAGTGAACAGAGCCACGTTCCGCGACTACGCCAACAACCAGTTGGTCGATGCCGACGGAAGCGGGGACACGGGATATGCCATGGTGTGGAACTTCTACCAATGGCAACTGTATAGGTTCTGCGCCATCGCCGTGATGGACTCCTGGAACTCCCAGAGTGTCGCCGGCAATGGAGACGTCTACTATGACGGCACGCCTAACTACACCATCCCTGGAGAGCTGGACCAGTCCGGACCCTATGCGGGGAACAGGGGCAGCAGCACCTCCTACATGACCGACTCCGTCAAGGTCTTCATCGAGAACGCCTGGGGATCCGTCTACGACTTCGTGGACGGTATCGTCATCAACGAAAGGAGCGGATACTACATAGACCAGTCCGCCGTCCCGACGGACGCCACATCCGGAACATACATAACATACATCGCTCAGTCGCTTCCCAGTAGAGCTGGCTATGGATCATCCCCATGCACATCACACGCTGAGGTCTGGGGGATGCCGACCGCGTCTAGCGGGACGTCTTCTTCCGGAACCTGTGACTATGTCTACACCAACTCAAGTAGTGACTGCGTTCTCTGTGTCGGCGGTAGCTCGAACACCGGCTCTGCTTCGCTCGCTCTGCTCTTTGGTTTGTCCTTTGCGGACGCCGCCTATCCGTCGTCGCTCGCGAGCGCGAGCGTAGGAGGGCGCCTGGCCTTTGTTTTCGACGCCGACCCTATCGGTTCCTTCGAACCCCTCGTCTTCGAATCCGATCCCGTTTCCGACGGCGTCATCACACCGCTGAACAACAACACGGTGCGTTCCTACGTCAACGGGCACGGTCCCAGGACATTCGATTCGATGGTTGCCCGCGGAGCCCAGTTGGGGAATCCCGCATCAAACATCACGCTCTCTCTTTCTCCAAACGACTTGCCCATGGCACTGGGATGAGAAGTGCTTGAAACCGTTTACCGCCGTCCCATCCGGGACGGTCGAATCCATTCTCCATTCGGTCCCAAAGCTCGAACAGACTGAGCATCCGCCATCGATTCGTTAAGCGGTGTTGACGATTCATATCCGCATCGATCTGGCCATGTCCCCGTGATGGCTTTCTCCGGCGATCCTCCCCATTACGCTCGCGAACCTCATGGCCCCTTTCCTATCCCTCTCGACAGCGTCCCTGAACCGCCTCCTCTCCAACGCCTCTACATAATACGGCCGGAGGTCGTGCCTCGTGACCACAGCCCCGCTCCCGCGCCTGATCATCACGGTCCACACGAACCCGTCTGTGGCCACCGCTCCGGCAGACCCGTTCTCCGCCATCGCCCGGAGCGCCTTCTGCTCCGCATCCCCCAGCGGGCGGTTCATCGCCTGCGTGGCCACGGCCAGCCTCCCGCGCAGCATCGACTCCGGCGTCCAGTCCCCCGAACGGGTGTCCTCCAGTCCGAAGGAGTCCAGGATCGAAGCCACAAGGAACGTCTCGGTGAACCACTGCGGCCCCTTCCCGTCCGATGGGAAGTCCTTGAAAGTGGGGATCCTTGTTCCGCTGATCGCCGCACCGCTCATCCGCCATCCCAGTTCGGAGTCCATCAGCGCGACGTTCGAATCGATGCGGTCCAGCAGGTCGGAGCAGTCCATGCATGCGGACGCCGTGAAGTGGTATTTGAAGTTAGGACGGGGGTGGCCGAAAACGCCGAAAACCCCATTCGGGGTTCAATCTCAGAAGTCCCGGGCGCCGTGTACCTGTCCGATCTCAATGAGCCTTCGCAGTACGCATACAGCGCCATCGCCGCGATCCTCGAAACGGACAGCCTCCCGCCGAGAACGTCCTGTCCGAATCCCTCCGGCAGCGTCACGGTCAGCATGATCCTGGGCTCCTTCACCCGGGGCGGGCGGACCGCTGCGTACAGCCGCCTCAGCTCCGCATCGTCGGCGGTGGCCAGCAGCTCCCTCATGATCCCCTCCACGAAGTACACGGCATCCTCCCTCCCGGTCTTGGAGCGGTGGTTCCCGATGACGTCCCGGAAGCATACCGGGACCATGATCAGGTGCTTCGCCGTGCGCGCCATGCGTTCGTGAAGGACGTCCGTGTTGAAGGTGCCTTCGGTTGTCAGTACTCATCTTTTTCCCGCTTCATCTCGGAGATTTTCAAACGATACCACACAATCGACACCACAAGCGGGATACATGCCACAATCGTGAGCAGGGTACGAACGATCACGTTGTCGAAGTCCGTCATCGGCAGCAGATACTCGTATACCGCCATGAGGGCCGTGAAAACAGTGAGCGCGACGATGATCCATGTGAGCCATTCTACCTTCGATGCAAGGTCCGTCGCCAGTTCCGCGTTCTGATGGTTCGCGCGCATCTCCAGGAACGTTTTCCCGGCGGTGAGCAGTTCGTGCGTGGTAACGTACACGGGTTCGGAGATGTTCTTTTCGTTGCGTGACAGGTAGGACAGCCCATACTCGATCATACCGATGCGGTTCATCACGGTATCTGATTTTATGAAATGCCGGTTTCCATTGTCCGATGCCTCCGTATCGACCCATTCCACGAACTGGAGAGCTATTTTGTCGTATGCCTCCTCTGGCGTGTCTGCTTTCACGCATCTGAGTCCCATCCCCCATTCATGGTTGAAGTCACGGTGGAAGTTGGCCTTGGCCGTCAGATAGATGTCAGCGGCCTGGATTCCGGAATCTGCATCGAAATACAGAAGGTCCCCTGTGATGTGAACGATCTTCGTTTCTTTTTCCGGATTACCATCCACCAAGACGATCCCATCAGTGATGATCGATTTCGTGGTCCATCCGTATGTGCGTTTGCGTTCCGGTTCGCGCATTGCGACCTTCGGTAGAATCTGGGGTTTATAGTCCTCGTCCAGGCAGGGGATCCAGCCGTAGTAAGTGCCGGCCTCACCAGATCCGCTTTCCGGTTCTGTAGAATACGTATCCGGTGTTTTCATCATCCCACACACCGTACATGAAGCCATGCAAACGGAACCAGTCGGCACGGACGAAAAGATACGCTGAGAGATCGTTCTCATTGTGGCCTTCGATCTGTTTGAGCTCCGCCCTCATGGTCTTCTTGACCTTCCGGCGGGTCCTTCCGGAGACTCTGGGATCGCGGTACAGCTCGTACATCCACGGCCTTGGCTCCAACGCCACATCCCTGTCCGCCGTCTTCGAGGTCATCGCCACCATATCCGCACCGTGATTCAAAAACGTTCACCCGTTCGGATGGATTCCCCCATCCCATCCTCTGCAAGGGGCGGAGGACCCGGTAGATGGGATGGGATGCAAGCGATCCTGTAGAAACCGCAAGCGGGAACAGGGCCCTCCGTCAATGCCGATGTCTTCCGACAAGAAATCATTTGTCCAGACTGTCGCGGAGATGGATGATCGCGTAGTCCGCGATATCCGTCTTCCGGAACATGCCCGTAGCCATCAACTCGTCCAGCACCCAACCGTTCACCCTGGCGGTCTTCCTTGTGGTCCGGGTGCTGTGCCTCGGGGACGGGGCCTCCCCATTCCGGATCGATATCAGCAGGAAGCGGAGCGAGAAGTCCACCACGTCCGAGAAGGAGTTGAAATGTCCGGCGGACACTTCGGATTCGCACCATTCGAGGGCATCGTCGGATATCTGGAAACCCACTGGTGCGCTCATGAGGGTATGATTGGATTGGGAATATAAAGAATGTAGCCTAACAAGCTACGTTCTTATTTAGAACGGACTACAATTGTAGCTTAAACGACTACAAACGTAGCCTTTAAATAAACATGATCCGTATTCTACCAGCGTAAGAAGGGTAAGGGATGCATGACCGATTTCGGCCCGGCGACAGACGCCAATCCAGCACCGGGCCGGTCATCGGAGGTGCATCCAATGACGAGGAACGAACGGATTGAACTGTATATAACAGGGGCCCTATGGGATGAGGATCTGGGCACCTACGGGGGATGGTTGAGGGAACGCGGCCTTGCCGAGGCCACGGTTCACGACAGGATGAGGTTCGCCGCTCATTGCGAACGTGTCCTCGGTGGCGACGTCGATCCGCGTGAGGCCACAACAGAGCACATCGACCTTCTCAGACTCCGCATGTCGCATGTTGCGGACCGTACCCGCAGAGGATACATCCGCGCATGGATGGACTTCGTCCGCGCCGTCAACGAGGGGACCGACCAACATCGTGGACTTCCGTACTGGAGGTCCGAGGACTTCGACAGGGACCTCCAGCATTATTCGGAATGGCTGAGCTCTTCCGGCGTCCCTTCCAACCGGATCAGGGACAACGTGAAGTTCGTACGTCACTGCGTGAGGAGGCTGTGGGAGGATGTGGACGATCTCACTCCGGAGATGATCGGAGTGGACGAGTTCGAAAGGCTCAGCGATCTCATGTGCGGCGAGATCACGGATAACTGCCGCGTCCGCTATCTCCGTGCCCTAGGCTCGTTCATTAGTTTCAAGACCGGCACCAACCCGTACCGTGAGCTCACGGTTCCGGACAGGAACGCCGACAACATGGCCTACATCTACTCGATAGCACGCGGACATGAATTGGAGCCCGAACTTCAGCTATACATCGGTACGCTGGAGCATCGCGACTACCGCAAGTACACCATAACCGACAAGGTTCGTTCGGTCCTGTCCTGTTACAACCGTCTGACGGCATCGGGATGGGCCGGGACGCTCCGCGACATAACATCGGAGACGCTGCAGTATCTCCGCTCCCTCATGGACAACCTCAAGGAGTCCACCGCCCAGGTGTACCTTCGCAACTTCGGCCTCTTCCTGGAGTTCATCACGGGCACCAATCCGTATCATGAGGCCCGCATCATGTGGAACAATCCGATGGATGTGGTCAACCGCCGGTTCATCTTCTCCAATGACTGGCTCAAGCTCGTCTCACATGCCGAACCGGACGAGTATGTGATCCTCGTGCTAGGCGCGATGCTTGGTCTCCGCAGGTCGGAGATCGCATGGCTCAGGCTGGAGGACATCGGGAGGGACAGGATCACGATCCGCGGGAAGGGTCACGGTCCGGACGGAAAGATGGTGGTCATGGACCTCCCGCAGGAGGTCAGGGAGGCGATAGATGATTACATGCCGCTGAGGGAGAGGATCATCGCGACACATGGCGATCATTCGGACGGGCATCTCCTGGTACGCAGGCACTACTATCCGGGTGAGAGCATGGCGCCAGACACCGTCGGGGACATGGTTTCGGCGCTGGGAAAGCGTGCCGGCGTCGTAGTGACGACACACTGTCTGAGGAGGCTGTACGCCACATCGCTGTACGATCTCGGTACGGACATAGACACGCTGAGACGCATGATGCGTCATGAGAACGTGAGCACCACGATGCGCTGCTATCTCGCTGCCGATCCGAGGAAGGTCCAGGAGGCGAACAGGGGGCTGGCTGATGTGCTCTTCAAGGGCAAGCGGCCGAACTCCCCGTCTTCGACTATTCCCACGGATATCCGTTCGGTTCCGATGTGATTCCCCGAATCGTCAACACCGGTTAACGATTCGGAACCAGAATCGTTCGGAACAGCCGGGAACGGCCCCCCTAACCGCCGACGCGAAGGGGGCCGTTCCGGAAACCAATTTCGAATCGCAATTTCCACATTTTTCGATGTGCCAGACATAGAATAAGGTGGATTTTCGGGGTATCGTCGCCATTTTATACCCCGAATTGCCATTACGAGAATCAGAATGGGTCAACAACCCCGTTCCTGATGTTCGACGAGGCTTGGGATGCGTCTCGTCTCACGCAGTATGACGTGCGATGAAGCGCTCCAATTTGTCATAGGCCTCTTCGAGCGTTTCGAGCGGCGGCAGTGTGATCGTCCTGAAGTGTCCGGATCCGAACTCGGGGTCGAATCCCGAACCGTGCACGACGACTACTCCCTCCTCCGCGATCAGGTCCAGCACGAAGTCCTTGTCCGTCTTCCACGGCGTGCCGTCCAGGTCTATGCTCGGGAACATGTAGAACGCCCCTTTGGCCCTGCGGGTGCTGATGCGGTCGATCTCGTTCAGCCTCTTGTACGTGAACTCCGCCCTGGCCTTCAGCTTCCTGTTCAGGTCCTCGATGTAGTCCTGGGGCCCCTGGAGCGAGGCCCTGGCCGCTGCCTGGCAGGGCACGTTGGCGCAAATCCTCGCCCTGAACTGCTTCATCATGCCTTCGCGGACCTCGTCCATGAGGCCGTACTTGTCCATGAAGTAGCAGTACCCCATCCTCCATCCGGGCATCAGGTTGACCTTGGAGAACCCGTTGAAGATGACCCTGGGAACGTCGTCCGACAGCTCGGAGGCGGAGAAGTAGTCGCCCTCCATGATGATCTTGTCGTAGATCTCGTCGGATATCAGGGGGATGTCGTACTCCGCGGCGATGTCCCCGATCTTCTCCCCGTAGACCGCGCCGGTGGGGTTGTTGGGGTTGATCATGATCAGGGCCTTGGTCCTGTTCGTGATCCTCCTGCGGATCATGTCGGTGTCGATCCTCCAGTCCTCCTCCTCGATCTGCCTGTAGGAGACCGTCCTGCCCTCGTAGAAGTTGATGTACTGGGCGTAGGACGGGTACCCTGGTCCGGGTACGAGGATCTCGTCCCCCGGCTCGATGAGGGTTCCCATCATGACGTTGATGCACTCGCTAACGCCGGCGGTGACGTAGACGTCCTGCGGCGTGATGACCGCGCCGTGCTTCTCGTACTCTCTTTGGACGATGGCCTCGCGCAGGTCCAGGTTGCCCTGGGAGTCGCCGTAGCCGTTGTCGGTCTCGTCCACCGCCGCCCTGAGGGTGGCCTTGAAGTACTCCGGGGTCTCGAAGTCCCACTTGTTGGGGTCGCCGATGTTGAGATCAAGGAGCTTCTTGCCGGCTTTGGCGGCAGCGGCGGCGGGAACCGTGACCTCACGGATTGCGTAGTTCATTCCCATCGACCTTCTTGATGCCTTGATCTTCGTCTTCATAAGCGATCGTCGCCGTTATCGGATTTTATTATAAAATTCCCTTTGTCGCCATCTATTTCCATGGCCTCCTCCATCCAGCCATATGCGCGCCGCCATATCCATGATGCTGTTCTCGTTCAGACGCCGCAAGCAGGCCGAAGATGCCGGTGAGAGGTCCGACAAGAGGATGCTCACGCCGGTCCTGGATTCCATACACGGGGCCCACCTCGACGGCGGGGCGATAGTCCTGTGGAAGGGGATAGGGGGCGGAAGCTATCCGGCCAGGGAGGTCGGCCCGTGGATATACGACGAGACCGGGTCGGGGATGTTCCGTCTTGTGTACCAACCGACCACCACCATCGGGGCGCCCACGGGGCCGCCGGTGGCCACCACCAACGAGGTGTCCCGGTCGGTCGCCCTGTCGGTCATCCGCAGCCAGGATCTGAGCGGGATGCTCAGCGTGTACACGCCTGAGGAGGACGACGCCGTCGAGATCATGAGGGGGATGCTTGGGTACGAGCCCCTGCATTTCGACTTCTCCTGCGGCTATCTCAACGCGAACATACGCAACCTCCGCCGCAGGACATGGGTCGGGGACGAGGGCCTCACGGGGCCGATGTGCCTCTTCGGGGAGTACCTGGGCGACGGGGATTCCATAGACCTGCCGGAGAACGCCGAGATGAAGATGGACTTCGGTCTGGGGTTCCACAAGCATCCGGAGAGGGATGCCGTGGTGCTCGCCAGGGACCTGGGTGGGATCGAGTTCGGGTTGGTGGAGCCGGATCGGGATGAGGTGTCGAAGGTCAGGCCCGGTTCGTTCAGGGTGCTGATGGAGCTCTCCAGGATCCAGTTCCTCGAGGACTCCGCCGCGCCGGTGGCGATGTCGGACATCGACGTTCCGAGGGAGACGGCCCTGGCGATATGCGCGGACAGGATACGCGGCGGGGGGCTCGGCGTGTACACCCCGGAAAGGGATGACGCGCTCGGACTCATAAGGGAGGCCAACAGGGGCAAGCGTCCCACCGAGACTGCCGATGTGCCCGAGCTCAACGGCATGTCCTGCTTCTGCAGGAAGGACTACGACGGTTCCAGACCGAGGGCGGTCTACGGGATCCCGTCCGAGAAGGAAGTCGTTTCGGGGGACGATTGACCGTCCCCCTCGCAGGGTCACTCGAGGTCGATGGTGACGTTCCTCTTGAGGCCCAGGTCGCCCGCGGCCTCCACCGACTTCACGATGGCGCACGGCACGGGGCAGGCGGTGTGGCGGATGTTCTCCGTCGCCCAGGCGTAGACCTTGGATTCGCTGAAGGGCGCGCCGACCTCCTCCCAGGAGACTATGGGCGGCACGGGGTTCTTGGAGACCATCGGGCAGTCGCTCTCGATCCTGATGTTCACTGTCATCATGTCGTCGGCGAGGGTGGCGTAGATCGTGGTCGTCTTCTGGCAGACGCCTGCTTTGACTGTGGTCTTGCATTCCGACACGGTATCACTGCGGATGGAACCGTCGACCAACGATATATAAGGATGTCGGGATTTCTTAAAGGGGGATGCGGGGGTTGAACCCCCATCAGTTTCAGTTCCACCAGTCGCCGCGGCGGTCGATGGTCTCGTCCCTATCGGGTCCGACGCTGATGATGTCCGCGGGGACCTTGAGGTACTTCTCGATGAACTCGATGTACTCCCTCATCTCCCCGGGGAGGTTGTCGTATCCGCCCTTGACCACGGCGGCGGTGTCGTCCCAGCCCTTCCAGCCCTTGAAGTGCTCGTACACCGGCTTCGCCCTGTTGAGCTTGGCGATGGATGCGGGGAAGTGCTTGACCTCCTCTCCGTCGATCTCGTACGCCACGCACACCGGGAGGTCCGGCGTGTCGTTGAGGACGTCGATCTTCGTGATGCCCAGGGATGTGAACCCGCACATCCTGGAGGCGTGCTCGCAGACCACGAGGTCCAGCCAGCCGCACCTGCGGCCCCTTCCCGTCGTGACGCCGAACTCGCCGCCCTTGTGCTGAAGGGCCAGCTCCTCCTCGCCGGAGAGCTCCGTGACGAACGGACCCTCGCCGACGCGGGTGGTGTACGCCTTGATCACTCCGAGCACGCCGTCGATCCTGTTGGGGGCGACGCCGGACCCGGTGCAGATGCCGCCGCCGCAGGTGGCGGAGGATGTAACATACGGATAGGTGCCGTGGTCGATGTCCAGCATGGCGCCCTGGGCACCCTCGAAGATCACGTTCTTCCCCTGGTCAAGGGAGTCGTTTATGAGGACGGAGGTGTCGCAGATGTACTTGCCGACCATGTCTCTCCATCCCGCCATCTTCTCGTGCAGGGACTCGGTGGTGCAGGAGCAGGGCTCGGCACCCATCATGTCGAGCATGTCCTTCTTGTACGGGAGGATGAAGGAGATCTTGTCGTCCAGGAGGTCGTCCTCCAGCAGGTCCCCGGCCCTGAACCCGATCCTGGCGATCTTGTCCTGGTACGCGGGCCCGATGCCCTTCTTCGTGGTGCCGACGACGTTCTTGCCGCGGTACTTCTCCTCGGCGCCGTCCAGCTTTTTGTGGTAGTTCATGATGAGGTGGGCCCTGTCCGAGATCCTGAGCCCGTCGACGCTCCCGCCGTTGTCCAGGACCTGTCTGATCTCCTCGCCGAGCTCCTCCAGGTTCACGACGACGCCGTTCCCGATGACGGCGAGCTTGCCCGGTCTCACTACGCCGGAGGGGAGTCCGTGGAGCTTGAACGTCTTGCCGTCCACGATGATCGTGTGTCCGGCGTTGTTCCCGCCCTGGAAGCGGACGATGAGGTCCGCCTCCTCGTCGAGGTAGTCAGTGATCTTTCCTTTGCCTTCGTCCCCCCACTGGGCTCCGATGATAGCTAGACTGGGCATTTATGGCACCTTGCCCGTCGCTACATTATGCTTCCTTATAAGGTTGCTGGGGAGTCTGGCCAGAAGCCCTGGCGGCGATGTCGTCCAGCTTCTCGACCGCGTCCGGCAGTTCATCCAGGAATACGACGAGATTCTCCTGCGGCTCCAGTGTCCTTCTCAGCTCCTCCTTTCTGCCGATGAACTCCATGCGAACCCAATGATTGTAAGATCTGTTGACAATAAAGATTGTAAGATTTTTTCTTACAATAGAAAATCGCAAGGTCGATTCTAACGTCTTTGGCGGGGATCGAGCGGTTCACTGGGCGTCCGGGCTGAACTGCCTGTAGAGCTCCAGCAGCTCGTCCAGCGGGATGTCGGTCTTGAACGATGTGGGTGACACGTGCGACTTGGATGCCCTGCCGTGACCGTTCAGGAAATCGACGAAGTCGTCGATCCTGGGTGGGGACATCTTCACATGGGATGAGAGCTCGCTCATGTCGTACACGAACACCTGGTCGTCCAGCTCGTTCCTCCAGAGGTTCAGGTACTTGGCGCACCTGCGCTCGTCGGCCATGCCCTCGGGGGACATCCTGGATATGGTGTACGCGTCATGCAGGGGGCCGAGCCAGAACGGACCGAGGCGGTGCTCCCTGTCCGGATATTTCGAGGTGGAGCGCTCCATCGTCTCCATGTTGTACTGCATGTATCCGAGCTGGTCGAGGCTGTCGTCCGCCGCCTTGGCGCCCTCGGTAATCTGGACGTACGTCCTGAAGTAGTGGTCCGCGTAGAAGGACAGCAGCGGCTTCATCCCGCGGTCGAACTTCGCAAGCTCGCGTGCGACGTTGCACATCAGAATCCTGAGCCCGCCTTCGTGGCACATGAACCCGCGTATCGGCTCGCACTGGTACCTGCGCCTGCACTTGGGGGCGTGGGCGCCAGCCAGCGGAGCGGTGTCCGTGGCGGTGATCGCCATTATCCCCCTCTTGCCGGTGCCGCGGATCGCGGACTGCAGGAAGGGCATGGGCGATCCGAAGGGGTCCAGGTCAACGTAGTCGAAGGACTCCTCGGTGAAGAGTATGTGCAGGTTGGAGCAGTTGGGTCTGCAGTTTGTGAGATGGTTGAGGTCTATGTTGGCCTGTATGTACGGCATCGCCGACGGGCTGATGTCGTTAGCGGTGACCTCGGAACCAGGGACCTCGTTCGCTATCCTGACCGATCTGGATCCGGTGGCGCACATGGCGTCGGCGACAGTCATGCCCTCGCGTTCGAGGGACCTGAGGAGCATGACGCTGACGTCCCTGTTGAACGCCATCTGCTCGTTGAAGAAAACCGGCCCGACCTTCTTGCCGGGGCCGTGCATGGAATGCTCGAGCGGCACGAGGATGTCGGTGCCGCCTTCGCGTATGACCGTCCCTTCCGGGGTCACACGCTCTCCCCGCTCATCAGACGGACGATCTTGTACGGGAGGATGTTCCTGTTGGTGGGCGTGACCTCGAGGATCCTCACGTCGTCCCTCCTCCTGATGTCCTGTAGGAGCGGGTTCCTGGATTTCTTGTGGAGGGTTATGATCATCGGTTTGTCCGCATCCAGCGCCTCCTTGACCGCATCGATGAAGAGCTGGCTCTCGACCTCCATCTTCCCGACCTCGTCGATGACAATGATGTCGCATTTCTGGCACGCATCGCGGATCGCCTTGACCCCGATTTCCTCGAGCTTGCTGAGGTCGACGCCGATCTTCCCGACCATGACCTTGCTCTCGATCTCCGTGCTGGCGAAGACGGCGGTCTCGCCGGTGGCTAGGTCCCTGACAGTGAACCCGGTCTTGTGCCTTCCATCCCCCACAGGCTCGTCGATCATGCCACCGATGGAGAGCTCCTCCTCCTTCAGCATCTCGATCACCCTGAGAAGGGCATAGGTCTTCCCGGAGCCAGGGAGACCGGTGATTCCGATTTTAATATCTGCTATCATGGACACGCCCGCCAGTGGAAACGCTGGCTCTAACCAGATGTTGTTTAGAATATTTAAACGATGGTCAATACCCTCGGTGAGTATGGAAGCTGATTACGTCGGTTGGCTACCGAATAGTCGGAATTCATACGTCGATTGTCGAATATCCGAATCCGCCCGGAAACAGCCAGACTATTCAACAGATGTCGGATACGAACATCAGCGGGTAGCCCATCTCCTTGTCGTAGCGCATCTCGGCGGTGACCCTCGAATCGCCGATGCGGATGGTGACGACGGCATCGATCATGTCGCCCGTCATGGACACGTACGAGTACCTGTCCCCGTCCCTCACGAAGCGGGAGCGGTCGATGCGGATGCTCACCGACTCCACATAGGGCTGGACGGAGATCGCGGAGCGGATTCCCTCCTCCAGGGACTCCACCGTGTCGATGCTCACCGGGGTGCCGACGAACTGATGGTATATGGTACCCATCTTGATCCCGGCCTCGAACAGTGCCCTCTCGCGCTCAGTGCATGCGAACCTTCCGGCCGCCAGCTCGTCCCTTCCTGCCATGGGACCGCCATCAGGGTACCGCTTAAATAGGAAGCGGTGGCGGGGGACCCAGCGACGGCGTCGTTGAACACAGCTTAAATACGCCCGTTCGATGCGTCAGCCATGGAATCCGTCGGCGAGAGGATCGTCAGGCTCAAGAAGGAGAGGAACGCCGTTATTCTGGCGCACAACTACTGCCTGCCGGAGGTGCAGGACATCGCAGACTTCGTGGGCGATTCGCTCGGCCTGTCCGTGAAGGCTACCGAGGTGGACGCCGACATCATCGTCTTCTGCGGCGTCACATTCATGGCCGAGACGGCCAAGATCCTCAATCCGGGCAGGCAGGTCCTGATCCCCGACACCGCCGCGGTCTGCGCCATGGCACAGATGTGCAGCCCCGAGCAGATAGTGGCCGCCAGGGAGGCCAACCCGGGCAAGGAGGTCGTCGGATACGTCAACTCCACCGCCGCCTGCAAGGCGGAGATGGACGTCTGCTGCACATCCTCCAACGCGGTGGACATCGTCTCGTCCCTGGACTCCCAGGGGGCCGTCTTCGTCCCCGACAGGAACCTCGGGACCTACGCCGCCCTCAGGTGCCCCCAGAAGGACGTCGTCCTCTGGAGCGGCTTCTGCCCCATCCATCAGTCCATCTCGGTCCAGCAGGTCCGCGAGCTCAAGGAGGCCCATCCCGATGCGGAGGTCCTCGCCCATCCGGAGTGCAGGACGGAGGTCCTCGAGATGGCCGACGTCATCGGGTCGACCGAGAAGATGCTGAACCACTGCAGGTCATCCGACAGGAGGGAGTTCATCGTCCTCACGGAGGTCGGCATGCGCCACAGGCTGGAGGTCAACTGCCCCGGGAAGGTGTTCCACTTCCCCGAGTCGGCGGTGTGCGGGGCGATGAAGATGGCGACCCTCGAGGGTATCGCCGACGTTCTCGAGAACATGTCCAACGGTGTGGAGCTCCCCGCGGAAGTGGTTGAGCGGGCCCGCAGGCCCGTCGAGCGCATGATCGGGCGCTCATGAGAACATCGGGTCCTTCCTGAACGCGCTGGCCGGGATCAGGTCCTTGAGCCTTCCGTCGTTGATGTCGACGGTCTTGAACGCCACCGTGAGGAGGTGGGCGATCATCTGCGTGGAGGGGACCCTGTCGTAGTAGCTCTGGACGATCTTGAAGTAGATCTTCGGCTCGCCGTCCGCCATGTAGAACCCGCCGTTGTTGATCGTGTTGTTGACGGTGTTCAGCTCGGGGATCAGCTTCGCCCTGGCGTCCTCCGGGATGTCGAACATCAGGTAGCAGTAGATGTTCAGGGTCTTGTGGTCGTCGTCGGTGACGATGACCATCCCGATGGGGTTGTCGTCGCCCATGGCGCCGAGGACTATGTTGCCGTCCTCCTGCTCATCGAACTTCAGGGACAGGCTGTCCAGGGCGCTGCGGACGTTGGCGACGACCTTCTCCTTGCTGACTCTTCCGAACATGTCACTCCGTATCGTTTCTGTCCTTAATGTTGTTGTTCCCGCGGTCCTCGAGCTGGATGTAATCCCTCGGGACGGCCATGCTGATGTACGCCGGACGGAGGATCTTGTTGGACGTGATCAGCTCCTCGATGCGGTGCGCGCTCCAGCCCACGATCCTGGCGGTGGCGAACAGCGCGGTGTAGAGCTCCTTGGGGATGTCCAGCATGTCGTAGACGAATCCGCTGTAGAAGTCCACGTTGGCGCAGACGCTGGTGGCGTTGGGCCTCTTGGACAGGATGAGCTCCGGGGCCAGCCTCTCGACGGACTCGTAGAGCCTGTAGTCGTCCTGGCGACCCTTCTCGGCGGCGAGCTTCTCGACGAACGACTTGAACACCTCGGCCCTGGGGTCGGAGATGGTGTAGACAGCATGCCCCATGCCGTAGATCAGGCCCTGGTGGTCGAAGGCCTTCTTGTCTAGGATGTTGTTGAGGTACTTCTTCAGCTCTGCCTCGTCCTCGGGGTGCTTCACGTGCTTCTTGATGTCGTCCATCATCTCCATGACCTTGAGGTTGGCCCCGCCGTGCTTCGGTCCCTTGAGCGAGGACATGGCGGCCGCGATGACCGCGTAGGTGTCCGATCCGGAGGATGTGGTGACCCTGGTGGTGAAGGTGGAGTTGTTTCCGCCGCCGTGCTCCATGTGCAGGACGAGCGCCAGGTCGAGGACGGTGGCCTCGAGGTAGGTGTAGGACTTGTCGGGCCTGAGCATGCGGAGTATGTTCTCCGCCGTGGACAGCTTGGGGTCCGGCCTGTGGATGTACATGCTCTCGTCGTTGATGTAGTGGTTGTAGGCGTGGTAGCTGTAGACCGTCAGCATGGGGAAGACGCTGATGAGGAAGATGCACTGGCGGATCACGTTGTCCAGGCTGTTGTCCAGGGCCTTCTTGTCGTAGGAGGCCAGGGAGAGGATGCACCTGGTGATGGAGTTCATGATGTCCTTGCCCGCGGCGACCATGACGACGTCCCTGACGAACATGACCGGCAGCTTCCTCTGCTCGGCGAGGTAGAAGCTGAACTGCTCCAGCTCGTGCTTGTCCGGGAGCTCTCCGAACAGCAGGAGGTACGTGCACTCCTCGAAACCGAAGCGCTTGTTGAGGAAGCCCTTGGCGAGGTCGCGTATGTCGTAGCCGCGGTACTTGAGCCTGCCCTCGCAGGGGACCTTGACCCCGTCGACCTTGTTCGTCCCGTTGACCTCCGACACGGTTGTGAGTCCGACGACCACGCCGTTCCCTTTGGAGTCGCGCAGTCCCTTCTTCACATCGTATTTCTCGTAGAGGTCCGGAGAGAAGCTGTCCGCGGACATGCAGATCTCGGCCTTCTTCTCGATGTATCTCTTGTAATCGCTGTTCATGTTCTTGTCTCCCCAGAAGCTGTTTGGTTGGGTCCATGCCCGATGAATGACGGTCCACGGCCGTCCAGGAACGTGACTGTCTAACACGGTCTGAACGCGCCAGACGTTAAAGTAAGTTGTCCCGGCCTGCCAGCTGACGCACGCCCCGCCACTGTTGGATGATGCATCCGATTATTGCGGGCCGGCGCTGCCAGCAATTAAATAATCGTCGACGGTTGGAACCGGCATGGCTGTTCTGCGCATCGCCGACGTGAGCATCGAGCTCTGCGAGGGGGAGACGATACAGGCCGCGGCCTCCAGGGCCGGCCAGCATCCGGACGCCTTCATATTCACGATCGGAGGCAGGCCCGTCCCGATGGACACGGTCCCCCCGGCGGACGCCGAGGTCAGGGCGCTGCGCGTGGCCTCAGGCGGATGATCGCTCCTCAGCGAACCCCACTATCGATTCGAAGTCGAGTCCGCACCTCTCGGCTGTGTCCGTTAGCTCGTCCACGTTCGCCATGAACGCCGAGCGCACGTCCCCGCCCTCGAGCCTGCCCGAGGAGTCCGACAGGGAGTCCTCCTCCGGGAAGCGGAGGTCCATGTACGGGAGCACCCCGAGGCACTTCATCCCGGTGAGCTCCTCGATCCTCTCGATGCCGTCGCTGAGGATCGATGCGTCCCCTCTGAACCTGTTGATGACGAAACCCTTCAGCAGAGGCCTGACATCGTCGGGGATCAGCCTCCAGGTGCCGTAGACGGCCGCGAAGACCCCGCCCCTCTCGATGTCCCCGACCAGGATGGCCGGTATCCCCAGCCTCCTCATGAGGCCCACGTTGGCGACGTCCCCGTCCATTATGTTCAGCTCCACCGGCGACCCCGAGCCCTCGCACACGACGAAGCCGTGTCTCTCCGAGAGCCTGGAGAACGCCCGGGCGGCCTGCTCCAGGGCATCGGCCCTGTCCATGGGACGGGACTCGGAGACGTCCTGGGACGGCCTCCCGTTCAGGACCAGCTGGGTGACGCCCCCGCCGCACGGCTTCAGGAGCACGGGGTTCATGTCCGTCTCGGGTTCCAGCCCGGCGGACCATGCCTGGAACGCCTGGCCGATCCCTATCTCGCCCCCGTCCCGGGTGGCGTACGAGTTCAGGGACAGGTTGAGCCCCTTGAACGGGACCGGGTCGAGCCCCTTCCTCGCGAGGTATCTGCACAGCATCGCGCAGAACGTGGTCTTGCCGGCACCGGACGATGTGCCGAGGACGAGAATGCGGCTCACTGGGACACCCCCAGTATACCCATGAGGGCGTCCATGTCCATGTTCTCCTCGAAGACGTCGGCGAGTTTGTCGAGGTTCTCGTCGATGATGTCGTCGTAGTCCCTGACGTCGGAGATGTCCGGCCTCTCCCCGTCGTGGCTGACGAACGACAGGAAGTACCTCCTGAACGGCATCTTGTCGAAGATCCCGTGCTGGTACGTGCCGAAGAGCATCTCGTCCTCCCTCACGGACCCCTCCTCCGCCGGCCCTCCGGTGAACCTGTTGTCGAGCCTGAGGAGCGGTCTCTCCCCGACGTCAGTCATGCCCATGTGCAGCTCGTACCCGGTGACCTCCCCGCCGTCCCCGACCAGGAGCTCGGCGGTGTTGTTGACGATGCGCTTGGAGTACTCCCCGAACCTGGTCACGTTGTCGAAGAACCCGAGCCCCTCGACCACGGTCCCGGGGACGCCGCCCTCGAGCCCCTCCGGGTCCTCGAGCCTTGCGCCCATCATCTGGTAGCCGCCGCAGATGCCGACGATGGGCACCTTCCCGCGGAGCTCCCTGAGCCTGGCGGATATCCCGCGCTGGTCCATCCACTTCAGGTCGTTGATGGTGTTCTTGGTCCCCGGGAGGACCACGGCGTCGACGCCGTCGAGGTCCGAGGCCTTCTCCACGAAGACGACGGACACGTCCTCGAGGAACAGCGGGTCCAGGTCGGTGAAGTTCGCTATCCTCGGGAACTTGACGACCCCGACGAGGCACTTGCCCTCCCCCTTGCCGCGGACCCCGCGCAGCGCCTCCGAGTCCTCGGACGGGAGGACCACGTCGGCATGGGGTATCACGCCGATCACAGGCACGCCGGATATCCTCTCGAACTCGGGTATCGCTGACCGGAAGCTCTCTGACCTGCCGCGCAGGTTGTTGAAGATGACGCCCTTTATCCTGCCCCTGTCCCTCTCCGGGATGAGCTCTATGGTCCCGAGGGCGTAGGCGAAGGACCCTCCCCACTCCACGTTCACCACGAGGACCACGTCGGCGTCCGCGATCTCCGCGGCGCCCATGTTGGCTATGTCCCTGTCGTAGATGTTGATCTCCGCCGGGGACCCGGCGCCCTCCATGATCACGTAGTCGTACCTCTTCTTCAGGAAGTCCACGTTCTCGCGTACGATCTCCCTCCCCGGGCCCGGCACGAACTCGCCGTAGTAGTCCGTGACGTTGTAGTCCGCGTAGGGCTTGCCCAGGACCATGACCTGGGAGGTCGTGTCGCCCTTGGGCTTCAGCAGTATGGGGTTCATGTGGGCGTCCGGGTTCTTCAGTCCGGCCGCCCTCGCCTGGAGGGTCTGGATCATCGCTATCTCGGACCCGGAGCGGGTCACCTTGGAGTTGAGGCTCATGTTCTGGCTCTTGAACGGCGCCACCAGGAACCCCTTCCTGTGGAGGATCCTGCATATTGCCGCGACGGTCACGGACTTGCCCGCATCGGATGTCGCGCCGACGACCATGAGCGCCCGGCCGGGGCGGAAGAACCTCTCCTTGGCGGATGCCAGGATGTCCCTGAAGCGAGGGTCCCCGGCCTCGGTTATCCCCAGGCGCTCTATCTCGGAGAGCACGTACTTGACCACAGGTGTGCGGTGGATGAACAGGCAGTCGGAGCAGTTCCAGAGCGTGTTGCCGCGCCTGCCGACGAGGAAGTCGCCCAGGTCCGTGTCCTCGCACGGATAGAACGGGCAGTAGCAGAACGTGCAGTCCTGTCCCTCGAAGTGGCTCGGGTGGTAGTCGCACCCGGTGTTGGGGCCGATCCATCCGACCCTGAGCTCTTCGTTCACCTTCTTCTTGATGCAGTCCATGTGGCTCTCCGGTAGGTTGGATGGCGAATCCAGGCTTTAATGGGTTCTTTCGCCGGGACCGTCCGACGGCCCGAGTCCCGCCATCCCCGGCGGGTCGGAACGTCTGGTTAAACGGCCGTTAACGGGTTTTCGGCATTTTCGGGCATCCCCCGATTCGCTTTAAATCATAGGAGGGCGCTGGGAACGTCATGGGTGCACACTTCAGATTCGTTCACTGCGCGGACCTGCACCTGGGGAGCAGGTTCAAGGGGGTCTCGGTGAGGGACCCTGCCATGGGCGAGAGGATGACCGAATCGGTCTTCAGGTCGTTCTCCCGCATCGTCGATCTCGCGATCTCGGAGGGGGCCGACTTCATGGTCATCGCCGGGGACGCCTTCGACGAGTCGACCATAACGCCTGCCACCAGGCACAGGTTCGCCATGGAGCTCTCCCGCCTCTGCATCCCCTGCTTCATCGCCAGGGGGAACCACGACCCCCACACCGACTGGGAGTCCAGCATCCCCTATCCGCCCAACGTCCACGAGTTCGGTACCGAGCCGGAGTACATCGAGCTGGACGGACTGGCCGGGGTCGAGATCGTCGGGGCCAGCTTCGCAGACTGGCACGAGGAGCGCAACCTCCCGTCGCTGGTGAAGGGGTCCCCGGACGCTTTCACGGTGGCCTGCATGCACTGCGACGTGGACTCCGTCGGGGCCCAGTACGACTACTCCCCGTGCAGGCTCTCCGACATGTCGGGGCGCGGCGTCGACTACTGGGCCATAGGCCATGTCCACAAGCGCGCCGTCCTCTCCCAGAACCCGTACGTTGTGTACCCCGGCAACATCCAGGGGAGGAAGGTAACCGAGTCGGGGGAGAAGGGATGCTACCTGGTCACCGTCGACGGGGGCCGCGTGTCCGAGCTGCGCTTCGTGCCGACGCAGGAGATAGTCTGGCGCGACATCGTCGTCGACATCTCCGGCAGGAACATGGAGTCGGTGATATCGGAGCTCAGGTCCGAGGTCTCCGAGGGCGACATCGTCAGGATCACGTTCACAGGCTCAGGCGAGCTGGACGGCATGATGAGGCTCCACACGGAGGAGAACCGCGGGTACCTGTCGAAGGTCCTGGGATGCGTCGTCTGCGAGATAGTGGCGGAGACCTCGCCGGCGATAGACATGGAGGCGAGGTCCGCAGGATCCGACATGACCGCCAAGGTGATCTCCGCCGGGAGGGAGCTCGCCGGTTCCGGCAGGGATGCGATCCTGGCGGTTATACTGGCCAATCCGATTGCAGCGAGGCACCGCGACTACTACGAAGGGCTCAGCGACGAGCAGCTGTCGGCGCTCGCGGAGAGGGCGGCAGGGATGCTTGTCGCGTCAATGGAGGGGGCGAGATGAGGATAAGGTCGGTGTCGATACGCTCCTTCGGATCCCTTCGCGACAGGAGCTACGGCGTCTCCGAGGGCATGACCGTGTTCCACGGCCCCAACGAGAGCGGCAAGACCACCGTCATGGAGTTCATACGCACATGCCTGGTCCCGTCGAACAAGAGGAACCAGTACCCGGCAAGGGAGAAGACCGACTCCGGGACCCTGGTCTACGAGCAGGACGGGGAGGAGAGGACCCTCCGCCTGGTCCAGAAGACCGTCGGAGGCGACAGGCCCAGGATGCCCACGGGCACGGACGACCCGTCCCTGTTCCGCAGCGTCTTCGCGATGACGCCCGCGGACCTTGACGACGAGAAGGTCGTCACCGAGGGCGGGATCCGCTCCAGGTTCCTCACCGTCCCGGGAGGGGATGCGATGCCGTCCGCCAGGGCTGCCGCGGAGGAGGTCTGGAGCAAGTCGCTCGGGAAGAGGTCGAACTCCAGCAGCAGGGTCATCGCCCTCGAGTCGGAGTCCTCGGCCCTGGACGCCGAGATATCTCAGGCAAGCGCCCTCACCGACAGCTACGGCCAGCTGGACCGCCAGAGGTCCGAGCTGTCCGTCAGGCTGTCTGCGCTCCAGGAGGAGTCGAGGTCATCCGCCGCCGCCAAGACCGTTCACGACGTGTATGTCTCCAACACAGGGAACTACGGGAGGCTCAGGTCCCTGTCGGAGGAGAGGGAGGCCCTCGGTGAATTCGTCACCGTCACAGCCGAGGACGAGGCCGAGATGGCGAGGCTCAGGGCGGAGTCCGCCCAGAGGCAGACGGCCCTGAAGGAGCTCCAGGAGAGGCGCTCTGCAGAGGAGGCCGACCTGATGGGCGCCGACAGGCGCAAGGTCGCCGCCCGGTCCGCGGCCATCGAGTCCCTCCCAGGAAAGCTCCAGGCCTACAGGGAGGACTCCCGCAGGCTGAGGTCGCTCGACACCGGCGCTCCCAGGCCGCCGCGGCCCCTGCCGTCCCCGGCACCGGAGAAGAGGCGCATCGGCGCCCTGTTCGCCGCAGGGGTCCTGCTGACCGTCCTCGGTGTCATCGCGGCGCTGTTTGTTCACCCATACGCCATCGCTCTGTCCGTGGTGGGTCTGATCGCCGCGGCCGTCGGTTCCAGGAGGCCCGCCGAGGCCCCCCGCACCGAACGGAGCGACGAGCATGACGGTGCCGATGCGGAGGCCGAATCGATCAGGCAACGGATGTCCTCCTTCGAGGACGAGGTCCTCGGGATAATATCCGACATAGGCGCCGAGTCCCTCGGGATAGAGGACGACGTGGCCTACCTCACCAAGGCCAGGGACGCCGCCGTCTCGCTGTCCAAGCTGGACAACGACATCATGCGCGCGAGGATGGAACAGGGCGAGGCCAACACGAGGCTCCTCTCCTTCACCCAGAGGTTCTCGGGCGAGGAGGGGTTCGCCGCCAACCTCGCAAAGACCCGCCGCGCCGCGGAGATAGACAGGGAGCGCGACGTGATCAGGTCGGCGATATCCGAGGCGGGTCTGGACCCCGACAACCCCGACTGCCCCGTGGAGTACGACGGGGATCCCGCCGGGGAGGAGATGGGGGAGGTGCGCCAGAGGATCGGCGCCATCGAGGAGAGGATGAGGGCGATCCTGGACACCGACGAGCTGGAGAGGATGATGGACCGCAGGGCCCTGCTGGAGTCGGAGATGCACAGCGCGCTCGACGAGGGCGCCGTCGGGCTGCTCGCATGCGCCATCGCGGACTCGGCATGCGAGGAGATCTACTCGCAGGTCCAGCCCGGAGTGATCGCCACTGCCGACAGGTACCTCTCCATGATGACGGACGGAAGGTACAGGATAGACACCGACCCGCGCTCGAAGGACCTCTCCATAAGGTCCGGCGACGAGACGAAGGGAATCGGGGCGTGGAGCTCCGGCCTCAGGGCGCAGGTACTCCTGTCGGTGAAGCTCGCCGTGGCTAAGGAGATGGGCGGTGGCGAGGTGCCGGTCATCCTGGACGACGTCCTGCTGCCATTCGACTCCGAGAGGAAGGCCGGGGCATGCAGGGCGCTGGCCGAGCTGTCGTCCGAGATGCAGGTGCTCATGTTCACATGCGATGCCGAGACCGCCGAGATATGCCGTTCGTTGGAGGGTGTCGAGACTGTCGGCATGACGGTTTCCTGAACGCAAGTCACGGCGTTAAGTGGCTCAAAACCCCTTACCCGCATTATTATACACTCATCTTTATAAGCAACATATTCATACGGTGGCTCGAGGGAACGCACCGTATCC
>OOCI01000790.1_pt1 | contig 27158 bp, 25 predicted proteins | sample 1671761 | NCBI WGS metagenome assembly OOCI01 (sample SAMN06348190, study PRJEB24527) | human gut metagenome | biome: human gut; feature: ankylosing spondylitis patient; material: feces | host: Homo sapiens | place: China | collected 2015-10
TAATCATTGGACTTCTGATTCCGCTATTGGGAACGATGCTTGGTTCGGCTTTCGTATTCATAATGAAAGACGAGATGTCTGCGCGATTGCAAAAGTCGTTATTGGGCTTTGCTTCTGGAGTTATGGTAGCAGCTTCCGTATGGTCTTTGCTCATTCCCGCTATGGAGATGAAGGCTGACAGCGGCGCATGGTCGGTAGTGCCGGCAGCTGTAGGATTCATGATGGGCATAGGCTTCCTGCTGCTTATTGACGAGCTGACGCCCCACCTCCATATCGGAACCGACAAGCCTGAGGGCATACGCTCGCACCTGTCAAAGACAGCTATGCTTGCCCTTGCTGTAACCATCCACAACCTACCCGAAGGAATGGCAGTAGGCGTGGTGTTTGCAGGAGCCGAAAACGGCGCTTCGCACATCTCCTTAGCCGGAGCCATTTCCGTTTCGTTGGGCATTGCCATTCAGAACATTCCCGAAGGCGCCATTATCTCCATGCCTATGCGTGCGGCAGGCAACAGCCGATGGAAATCCTTCGTGTTAGGATCGCTGAGCGGAGTGGTAGAGCCTATAGGAGCCATAGCCGTTCTGCTGCTTGCCTCACTCATTATGCCCGCCCTCCCCTACATGCTCGCCTTTGCAGCAGGAGCCATGTTCTACGTAGTGGTGGAAGAACTGATACCAGAAGCCTCAAGCGGCCAGCACAGCAATCTCAGCACCATCGGCTTTGCCATAGGTTTCGTGCTGATGATGGTGCTGGATGTGGTAATGGGGTAAAAATACTAACAAAATAGAAAATCTACGGTATTTAGTTAAAGATTATCAATAATTGACGCTCAAAACATCAAAATGCTTACGAATTGGATATCTTTGTGATGTAAATGACATATCAACTATACATACACCATAAGGCCCTTCGTCTATAGTAAGTTGTCCGAAAGCACCCCCTTCAGACAACTTATTATTAACGAATCATATTTTTAATGGGCTTAATCATATTATATTTTTTAGGTGCTCTGTCACTATCCTTTTTATGTTCCGTCCTTGAGGCGGTACTCCTATCCACTCCTGTATCGTATATCTCGATGAAGGAGAGTCAAGGCAGCAAGACAGCTTCCTTGATGAAACAGTATAAGAACAATGTGGACCGTCCCGTAGGCGCCATTCTTTCGCTCAACACCATTGCACATACCATCGGTTCGGCAGGTGTAGGAGCGGAGTCGATGAAGCTCTTCGGCGAAGAATACTTCGGACTGATATCCGCCATATTGACGCTGCTTATTCTTGTGCTTTCCGAAATCATCCCCAAGACCATCGGCGCTTCCTATTGGCGTTCGTTAGCCATGCCGTCCACAAAAATCATCCGTGTGCTCATCTTCATCACCTATCCGCTGGTGCTGCTCTCCGAGCTAATCACAAAGGTGTTCACCCCGAAGGCGCACCAGGCTTCGGTAAGCCGCGAAGAAGTGTCGGCAATGGTGGACGTCGGCACCACGGAGGGCATCTTCCGCGAGTCGGAAAGCAAGATCATCAAGAGCTGCATCCGTCTGGCTGGAGTAAAGGCAAGGGAGGTGATGACTCCTTCCATTGTGGTTGAGACGGCTAACGTGAACCTTACCATCAAGGAGTTTTACGAGCAGCAGACATGGAACTTCTCACGCATTCCGGTATACGACAAGAGCAAGGATTATGTCATCGGCTACGTGCTGAAGGACATGGTGCTGAAGGAATTGTCAGAAGACAAGTTCGATACCAAGCTTTCCGACCTTATGCGCCCCATCCTTTCCTTCAACGAGGACGATTCGGTGTATCAGATATGGGAGAAGATGCTGGAGAAGCGCGAGCATATCTCAATCATCCTTGACGAATACGGCTGTCTGCGTGGCGTGGTGTCGATGGAAGACGTCATAGAGACCATGACCGGCGTGGAGATTGTGGACGAGGACGACGTGGCTGTGGACATGCAGGCTTTCGCCAAGGAAAAGTCGCGCAGGATGTTGAAAAAGTAAATAGTAAATGGAAAATTTAATAAGCCTTCAACATTACGACTCGCCATGCGGCAGGCTGGTCTTGGCGTCTTTTGCTGACAGACTATGCCTTTGCGATTGGAGCGACAATCCCTTTGCAGAGCGCAATAGACGCCGGATTGAGAAATACTTGAAGGCCACTTCCAAGACAGAGACAACCTCTGTCTTGGAAGAGACCAAAAGACAACTCGACGAATACTTTGCAGGCAAGCGCAAGGCTTTCGACATACAGTTATGTCTGGTTGGTACTGATTTTCAGCATAAAGTGTGGAACGCATTGCGAAGCATTCCATACGGATCGACAAAGAGCTATAAGGATATAGCCCAATGCATAGGCAAGCCCAAAGCCGTAAGAGCCGTAGCAGGAGCCATCGGCGCAAACGCCATCAGCATCCTAATCCCTTGCCATCGCGTAATAGGCAGCGACCATTCCTTGACTGGCTATGCGGGAGGATTGGAGGCTAAGAGAGGGTTGCTCGGGATGGAGAATATCTAACCTCCCGATTATTTTCCTGCGAGAATGAAGAGATGTTCTTGTAGTTGTGATACGAACATTTTGTAACGTCTCAACAACTCTTCATAAATCTCGTCTGTAACAGGCAGCCAGCTCTCTCTTATCCCTTCCATTCGTTCACTACCAGTCCAACATGGTGATATGTTTTCCGGATCAATTCTAAACACTTTGTAATACACACGATCTTTTTCAATCTTTGTAACAGTGTTGATAGAACGTCCATAGTAATGTCTTCCTATTTCTATCTCAAAATCCCCCTTTACAAGATTTTCTTGAATGAATTTGGAAGATTTGATATAGAAGTCTTCCATTTCTTGCTTGATTTTGGCATAAGTATCACAAGGAAGCTGTATTGCCTCTTCAGGTATGTCATTATCATACTCATCGGGGAAATTCCACCCCATGATTTGCCCTTTCTTTATAAGAATGCTTAAGGCGTCAATTTTGTCACCTCTAACACCCTCAATCTTATATATGGTCATCGGTTCTTCTTGATTAGAACCCGTCAGAATGAAGCAATCTCCTGTGGTCATAACGATATCTTATTTAGTGAATATATCCGCAAAATTACATCGGAACGCATTTATGAAATGCATGTTCTGAAGACCGATTTTGCTTGTTATGATTCAGCCTATGCTTCTCTATGAATAACATTTCCGTTGGCTTGGTGTGTGGCAAGTACCAGCACTTCGGCTATCTGGACGTGCTTTGGAGCTGAAGCGGCATAGAAAGCCACGTCAGCGATGTCGGCTCCGGTAAGCGGCTTGATGCCTTTATACACCTTGTCGGCACGCTCGTTGTCGCCATGGAAGCGCACGTTGCTGAAGTTGGTCTCTACGAGTCCCGGCTTGAGGTTGGTGACGCGTACAGCCGTGTCAGCCACGTCGATGCGCAGACCGTCCGAAATAGACTTTACGGCTGCCTTTGTGGCGCAATACACATTGCCGCAAGCATAAGCAGCGTCGCCAGCTACGCTACCCACATTGATGACGTGTCCCTCATTGCGCTTCACCATAGCAGGAACGATGAGGCGGGTCATGGTGAGGAGTCCCTTTATGTTGGTGTCGATCATCGTGTTCCAGTCCTCCGGGTCGCCCTCATATTCCTTGTCCAGTCCAAGCGCCAGACCAGCATTATTGATGAGCACGTCAATCTTCTGCCATTCAGCCGGAATGGAATCGACAGCCTGCTTTGCAGCTTCAGCGTCGCGAACGTCAAAGACAAGCGTGAGCACCTTCGTGCCCTTTGCCTCCAGCTCCGCCTTTACAGCAGCCAGCTTGTCCGCACGGCGGGCTGTAAGAATAAGACTGTAACCTCCCTCTGCAAAACGTCTTGCACAGGCTTCTCCGATGCCACTTGTAGCACCCGTGATCAATGCTATTTTCATAATAAATGCTTAAGTTAGATGTTTATGTTAAATGGTATTATAAATTTGTGTGCAAAAATAAGGATTTTCTTCTAATAATCAGAGAATTATTTGTACTTTCGCAAACTATTCAGACAAATCTACGAAAACAGGACAAAAAACAAACAATACTCAAAACCTAAGATTATGAGAAATCTATTTACAGCTTCGGTATTCGCGTTGCTGTTCATCGGGCTTCCAGCCAATGCGCAGAAGCGTTCGTCGGCTGAGGCGGCAAAGGTGGCAACCGGTTTTTTCCATGCAGAAGAGGTGGACGCCATGCAGATGAAAGAGGAAGAAGGAAGCCGAAGGTTGCAGAAGAAGGTCATGGACCATACTTCAGACGCCTATTACATGTTCAGGAACAAGGAGGACAACCGGCTGGTAGTCATCTCAGGCGACCAGCGCATGCAAAGCATCCTCGGATATACAGACAATGCCATAGAGGACAATATGATGCCAGACGGACTTGCCGAACTGCTCACTACGTACAAGAGGCAATACGCAGCTCTATCGCCAGATTGTCAGACAGAATACAAATCAAACTTAAACAAGGGAGAACGACTGCTGAAGACTCCTGACTGGGGACAATGGGCTCCCTTTAATCTGCATACGCCACTCTCCTATCCCACCGGTTGCGCAGCCACAGCCATGTCTATCGTCATGCGTTACCATCAATGGCCAGTCATGGGACAAGGCAGCAAGACACATATATGGAAAGACTCCGTGATGACAGCCGACTTCGAACATACACGTTATGACTGGGACAACATGCCCATGAGCTACGACTCATACACGACAGCTCAAGCCGAGGCTGTGTCGTTGCTGATGCGTCATGCCGGAATAGCCGTGGAGATGTATTATGCGGCTGAAAGTAGCGGAGCACGCCAGTCGTTGGTGCCGGGAGCGCTCACGCAATACTTCCGTTATGCTGCCACGACGCGCCTCGTATCGGCAGCCAACTATGATGCAGCAACGTGGGAAAAGATGATGCGTAGCGAGATTGACGCCGACCGCCCCGTCATCTATACGGGAGAGAGCACGATGGGACGCGGGTCGCACGGCTTCGTGCTGGACGGATATCGCGACAATCTCTTCCACTTCAACTTCGGATGGAACGGTAGCGGAAACGGATATTTCGCCATTTCTGCCTTTAGCTCCACAAGTACGGCGTTCGAGTTTGCCAACCAGCAGCAGGCTGTCATTGGCATCAAGCCACTCAGAGAGGATAATTGCGCTCCTCTCACTCTGGAATGCGAAGGAAAGTATGAGGGATTTTATTCTGACCTTACCACACTAACAGCCAACACCTCAGTAAGCATACACCTCTCTTCGCTTACAGCTCTTCGCCAATGGAACGGCAAGCTGAGATGGGAGCTTTGTGATGCTGAGGGCAATGTGAAGGAAGCGTTCGACAGCAAGACGGTAAGCATTAACGGAGGCAACTCGCAGCCCATTGACTTCAGTTTCGCTCCCTCAACCACAGCCATCAAGGGCAGCTATCTGCGACTTATGGCTTGCGAGAACGGCAAGGAGGAATGGACATTCGTGCTAAACGCCAAGGGACAGGAAGTAAGAATGGATGCTTACGAACGTAAGGTGCCCGTGGTGGAGATCATAAGCGACATGGAGAACGCCACTCTCAACGACCAGAACCAAGGCAACGTATGCTTCGAAGGCAAGCCTTTGCTCGGATCAGCATACACATATAATATAGCATGGAAGAGCAGTACGGTGAAAAGCATCGTGCAGCAACGTTTCTGCGGCGAGGCTTATTGGCGGAAATCCGACAAGAGCGTAATGCTCACAGCCGACACATTATATATAAAGGCTAAGGCATACGAGCGTTCGCAACTTGTGCAGGAATGTCAGGTCAATGTGGTAAAGCCGGGACAGCTGGAGGCAACGCTTCTGAAAGCCACACCGGATGCTGACGCCGTGGAGTCGCTCATCATTACGGGAAGCCTTGACGACAACGATCTGACGTATCTCTCCACCCTGCAGACGCTCCAAAAGCTCAATCTTGAGAACGCCACCATACAGCAAGGACTCTTCGGCGCTCCCTTCAAGGACTTCAGTCGCCTGGAAACATGCGAGCTGCCACGCTCCCTGAAGCAGATAGGAAGCGAGACGTTCAAGGGATGCGTATCGCTGAAGACAATATCGCTACCCGTCAGCCTGCAAGCCACGGGCAACGACCTCCTCAGCGGATGCCAGAAAATGACGGACATATACGTACGTCCATCGTCGCCAGACTGTGTGGCTACGGACGCTTTCCGTGGTCTGCCCAATCCTCAAGCGGTCTGCATACACGTTCAGCAGGGACTGAGCGACGTGTTCAGATCCAATGCCAAGTGGAGCATGTTCAGCCGTATAACTGACGACCTTCCCGCCCTGCCAAAGAGATTCACCTGCGACGGCATAGAATATCGTGCCATCTATCAAGGCGACGGCAACTTTGCTGAAGTGACAATACCGAGTGGCGAGATGTATTCGGGCGCCATCGTAATCCCCGCCACAGTCACTTATCAGGACGTGGAATACGTGGTAAGCGGATTTGACCAGACAGACGGACTATCACCGTTTGTGGGCAATCCGTTCATTACCTCGCTGGACCTTCAGCTCCACGTCGACACGCTCCGCCGCATGCAGTTTATGGGATGCACGCAGCTTGCCTCGCTAAGCCTGCCCTCCACCCTGCGCTACATCGAGGATGAATGTTTCCGCAACTGTCCGATGCTCACGCAGATAAGCCTTCCGGCAAGCCTTGAGGCACTTGGCGACAACGCCTTCTGCGGTTGCCAGTTCCTTACCGACATATATTGCTATGCAATGGTTCCGCCGGCAGGAAGCGAGGCAGACAATTATCCCTTCGCCCAATGCCGTCCTCAGAACGTCATGTTGCACGTGCCCTCAGGAACAGAAAATCTCTATAGAACGACGGGCTTCTGGACACGCTTCAGCAACGTAACGGACGACCTTTCGGCAGACGTTACAGCCATAGGCAACGCCATGACGCCACGCTCCGAGATGCCACCCATAAAGACCATAGGCAGACAGTATGTCACGATAAGGCTCAACACAGCCCGAACCGTCTGCATCTATAGCCTTAACGGCACCCTTAGAAGCACCCTGACTTTGCCCCAAGGCGAGAGCCAAATATGGATAAACGAACCAAGTATTATACGTTAATAGTTAAAAGTGAGGCGTTATTTGTTAATCTTTACAAAAACGTCACGCATTTATTACTTTCGTAAACGAAATATCACTACCTTTGCAGCCGATTTTTATCCGATGGGGCTCGAAAAAGCATCGATACGTTATCGGTCGCCTCCCGGAAAAACCCGTTTATATTAAATAATTAAATGTACGCAATCGTAGAGATTAACGGTCAGCAGTTTAAGGCAGAGCAGGGCAAGAAGCTCTTTGTTCACCACATCAAGGACGCTCAGGAAGGCCAGACTGTTGAATTCAACAAGGTACTGCTTGTTGACAATGAAGGTTCAGTACAGGTAGGTGCACCTGCCGTAGAAGGTGCAAAAGTCGTATGTGAGGTTGTGAACCCGCTCGTTAAGGGCGAGAAGGTTATCGTCTTCAAGATGAAGCGCCGCAAGGACTATCGCAAGAAGAACGGTCACCGTGCTCAGTTCACAGAGGTATTAATCAAGGAAGTAACCGCTTAAATTTAGGAGGAACAAGAAATGGCACATAAAAAAGGTGTAGGTAGTTCTAAGAACGGACGTGAATCAGCTTCTCAGAGATTAGGCGTTAAGATTTGGGGCGGTCAGAAGTGCATCGCAGGCAACATCATCGTTCGCCAGCGCGGTACAAAGCACAATCCGGGCCTGAACGTGGGTATCGGTAAGGACGACACCCTTTACGCACTCGTTGATGGTATCGTAAACTTCCGCAAGGGTCGTAACGACAAGAGCACAGTTTCAGTAATACCAGAAGCAGAGGCTTAACAAAACAAAACAACTATTCCAAACAAACATATTAATCCCAACTCTCATAGCATTTTGAGGGTTGGGATTAATGCTTTTATACCTGTAAGCATAAAAAACTTCTGTTCGATTTTGCCGCTAACCGAAAATTATGTAATTTTGTATTTGACAAACATTATAGATGTCGCATTTAATACATTAATTGATTTAGCATATGCTTACACTTAAACTCATCAGTGAGGAAACTGAACGTGTTATCAAGGGATTGAACAAAAAGCATTTCCCTAATGCCGAAGAAGCCATCAAGGAAGTTCTCGCCATCGACCTTCGTCGTCGCGAGACACAGCAAGAATTGGACAGTAATCTTTCGGAAGCCAAGAAAATGGCAGCAAAGATTGGAGGTCTGATGAAGGAAGGCAAGAAAGAAGAGGCTGATAGCATAAAGGCAGAAGTGGCCAATATAAAGGAGACCAACAAGAAGTTGGAGGAAATCAAGGCTCAGGCAGAGAAGGATCTTATAGCAAAGCTCTGCACCATACCTAACATCCCTAACGACGACGTACCCGAAGGCAAGGATGCCAGCGACAACGTAGTGGTTAAGGAGGGTGGCGTAATCCCCGATCTTCCGGAAGACGCTCTCTGCCATTGGGATCTCTGCAAGAAATTCAATCTTATCGACTTCGACCTTGGCGTTAAGATTACAGGTGCCGGATTCCCCGTATACATCGGAAAGATGGCTCGTCTGCAGCGTGCGCTCGAGGCATTCTTCCTTGATGAGGCTCGCAAGAGCGGATACCTGGAGGTACAGCCGCCGTTCGTAGTGAACGAGGCTTCTGGCTACGGCACAGGTCAGCTGCCTGACAAGGAGGCTCAGATGTATCAATGCCAGCTGGACAACCTCTACCTCATTCCTACTGCTGAGGTGCCCGTAACAAACATCTTCCGTGACGTTATCCTCGATGAGAAGGAGCTTCCTATCAAGAGATGTGCTTACTCGGCTTGTTTCCGTCGTGAGGCAGGTTCGTACGGCAAGGACGTAAGAGGTCTGAACCGCCTCCATCAGTTTGACAAGGTGGAGCTTGTACGCATTGACAAGCCCGAGCATTCATACAAGTCACTCGAAGAGATGCTCCAGCACGTGGAGGGTCTCTGCCAGAAGCTTGAGCTCCCCTACCACATCCTCCGTCTCTGCGGTGGCGACATGAGCTTCACGTCAGCCATCTGCTACGACTTCGAGGTATGGAGCGCCGCTCAGAAGCGTTGGCTCGAAGTATCGTCTGTCAGCAACTTCGAAAGCTATCAGGCCAACCGTCTGCATTGCCGTTATCGCAACGCCGAGACCAGAAAGACCGAGCTTTGCCACACTCTCAACGGTTCGGCTCTCGCTCTTCCGCGTATCGTTGCCGCCATTATCGAGAACAATCAGACTCCGGAAGGCATCCGCGTACCGAAGGTTCTCGTTCCGTACTGCGGATTCGACATGCTCGACGACAAGAACTTCTAAGAAGATACCAACCATTTTAAAGACCGATACATTTAAATATGTATAGAACATAGGCAAACTGTAGGAGGTGCGGGCTTTTCCAGCCAGCACCTCCTACAAACTGCTGAACCTTTATCAATAGCATTTAAAACAAATTTGTTATCATAAGAATCCATTCAAACACTACCAACCATCAACAATTATCCTATGAACAAAATCATCCTTAAGAAACAATTTTCTGAAAAGGTATTCCTTTTCGAGATTGAAGCCCCGCTTATCGCAAAAAGCAGAAAAGCCGGCAACTTCGTTATCGTAAGAGTCGGTGAAGGTGGCGAGCGTATGCCTCTGACCATCGCAGATGCCAGCATCGAGCGTGGTACGATCACTATTGTTGTGCAGAAGGTGGGTCTTTCTTCCACGAAACTTTGCGACCTTAACGAAGGCGACTATATAACAGACGTTGTTGGTCCGCTCGGCAACCCCACTCACATCGAGAACTACGGTACGGTAATCTGTGCCGGTGGAGGTGTCGGCGCAGCTCCTATGCTCCCCATCATCCGTGCCCTTAAGGCAGCTGGCAACCGCATCCTCTCCGTCATAGCAGCACGCTCACGCGACCTCATCATCCTCGAGGACGAAATCCGTGAGAGCAGCGACGAGGTCATCATAATGACCGACGATGGTAGCTACGGCGATAAGGGTGTCGTAACGGCAGGCATCGAGCGCTTCATCACTCAGGAAGGCCACGTGGACAAGGTGTTCGCCATCGGCCCTCCAATCATGATGAAATTCAGCTGCCTCATGGCTCAGAAGTACAACATCCCCGTGGAGGTATCGCTCAACACCATTATGGTGGACGGTACCGGTATGTGCGGAGCTTGCCGTCTCTCCATCGGCGGCAAGACCAAGTTTGTCTGCATCGACGGTCCCGAGTTTGACGGAGCACTCGTTGACTGGGACGAGATGTTCAAGCGTATGGGCACTTTCCGCGACGAGGAGCGCAAGGAAATGGAGCACTTCGAGGAGCACATGAATTATTCTGCTGCCAAGAATGAGCATAAGGCTCAGGCTGCGGGCGGAATGACAGAGGGTGCTGACGAAACTCTCCAGCAGCTTACCGATCGTGACGCAGAATGGCGTAAAGAGCTCAGAGCTGCAATGAAGCCGAAGGAAAGAAAAGCCATCAAGCGTGTCATCATGCCGGAGCTCGATCCTGAGTATCGTGCCACATCACGTACCGAAGAAGTAAACTGCGGCCTGACAGCAGAAATGGCAATCAACGAGGCTCACAGATGTCTTGACTGCCCCAACCCGCAATGCGTGGAAGGCTGTCCTGTTAACATCAACATTCCGTCATTCATCAAGAACATCGAGCGCGGCAACCTCATCGGTGCCTCAAAGGTACTGAAAGCTACATCCGCACTTCCCGCTGTCTGCGGTCGTGTTTGTCCTCAGGAGAAGCAATGCGAGAGCAAGTGTATACACCTCAAGATGAACGAGCCGGCAGTTGCCATCGGTTATTTGGAGCGTTTCGCAGCCGACTATGAGCGTGAGAGCGGCGTCAGCGCCATCCCAGAGATGGAGCCGAAGAACGGCATGAAGGTGGCTGTCGTCGGTTCAGGTCCTTCAGGTCTGAGCTTCGCTGGCGAGATGGCAAAGTTCGGATATGAAGTGCATGTCTTTGAGGCTCTCCACGAGATTGGTGGCGTGCTCAAGTATGGCATCCCCGAATTCCGTCTGCCAAACCACATCGTTGACGTCGAGATTGAGAACCTCAAGAAGATGGGCGTTGAGTTCCATGTAGACTGCATCGTCGGCAAGACCATCACCATCGCACAGCTCGAGAAAGAAGGCTATAAAGGCATCTTCGTAGGCTCGGGTGCAGGTCTGCCTAACTTCATGGGCATCAAGGGCGAGAACGCCATCAACATCATGTCGTCTAACGAATACCTCACACGCGTGAACCTCATGAACGCTGCCAATCCCAATACCGACACACCGCTCAACATCGGCAAGCATGTTATCGTCGTTGGTGGTGGCAACACAGCTATGGACTCATGCCGTACAGCCAAGCGTCTCGGTGGCGACGTCACCCTTGTCTATCGTCGTTCGGAGGCAGAAATGCCGGCACGTCTCGAGGAGGTGAAGCACGCCAAGGAAGAAGGCATCCGCTTCCTCACCCTCCACAATCCCATCGAGTATGTGGCTGACGAGAAGGGCGCTGTCAAGTCTGCCATCCTTCAGGTAATGGAGCTTGGTGAGCCTGACGCAAGCGGCAGACGCTCACCGGTTCCTGTAGAAGGAAAGACCGTAGAGTTGGAGGTAGACCAGGTTATCGTAGCAGTAGGCGTATCGCCCAATCCGTTGGTACCCAAGTCTGTGGAAGAACTTGAGCTTGGCCGCAAGAACACTATCAGCGTTAACGAAAATATGCAAAGCTCCATCCCGACAATCTTTGCCGGAGGCGATATCGTTCGTGGCGGCGCAACCGTTATCCTCGCAATGGGCGACGGCAGACGTGCAGCAAAGAGCATGAACGAATACATCAAGGATCAGAAATAAAAATTCTGATTAGGAATACAAAACAATAAACAGTGGGAGGTATGGCGTCAGAGCCATACCTCCTTCTATAATTAAAACAACAGTTAGCCCCTTCATTCAATTATTAAAATCAAAATCTTCAATGTCAGGAACATACACCATCGCCCTACTTATATTAAGCAACATCTTCATGACCCTCGCATGGTATGGTCATCTCAAGCTTCAACAGACCGGCACGTCTCTTCATTGGCCTCTCATCGGCGTCATCGCCTTCTCATGGGCCATCGCCTTCTTCGAGTATTGCTGCCAGGTTCCTGCCAACCGTATCGGCTTCGTAGGCAACGGAGGTCCATTCTCCCTTGTCCAGCTTAAGGTCATCCAGGAATGCGTCAGCCTTATTGTTTTCGCCGTCATCGCCCACTTTATGTTCCAGGGCGAAGCCTTGCGATGGAACCACTTGCTGGCATTCTGTTTTCTCATAGCTGCCGTTTATCTGGTATTCAAGTAAAAATTTCTCCCCTACATGAAAACGCCAGAACAGCTTCTCCTTAATAAGATACGCAAGAAATTCAATAAAGGCACTACAGACTTCGGCATGCTGGAGGACGGAGACCGCATCCTTATAGGACTCTCAGGCGGCAAGGATTCGCTATGCCTTCTGCAGTTTCTTGCCGAAAGATCCCGTATATTCAAGCCCAACATCAGCATTGAAGCCCTCCATGTACGTATGGAAAACATACAGTACGAGAGTGATGCGTCATATCTTGAGGAGTTTGCACGCTCGCATGGCGTCCCTCTGCACATCATCACCACCAGCTTCGATGAGGAAGGACTCCGCGACAAGCCTGCCTGCTTCCTCTGTTCATGGTATCGCCGCAAAGCCCTCTTCCGTTTCGCCCTCGACAATGGCTTCAACAAGATAGCTCTCGGCCATCACATGGATGACATCCTCCACACCACATTCCTCAATCTCTTCTATGAAGGCACATTCTCCACAATGCCCGCCGTCATGCGCATGGAGAAGATGCCCCTCACCATCATCCGCCCCCTATGCCTTGTCCACGAGGCAGACATCGCCCAGTTGGCACAGCTCTTGGACTATCATAAGCAGAACAAGACGTGTCCTTACGAGAAAGCTTCAAAGCGTGAAGACATGAGGCAGACATACGAGCAAATGGAGAAAGCCAACCCCGAAATGCGCTATTCAATATGGCGGGCACTACAGAAAGAGGGCAAACTTACATGAGAAAAGCCAGCAAATTACGATATAGTTAAAAATTGTTCTCAATATAATTGTCCGTTTGACAGAAAATTCATACATTTGCAATTAAAAAATACAGACTATGAAGTTAGCAATAATGACTAAATCCACATTTTTCGTGGAAGAGGACAAGATTCTTGCCACCTTATTCGAGGAGGGGTTAGACAACTTGCATCTTTATAAGCCTGATACCTCCCCAATATATTCAGAAAGATTGCTCTCCCTCTTACCCGAGGAAACATACAATAAGATAACCGTTCACAGCCATTTCTATCTTAAGGAAGAATATCGGCTCGCCGGCATCCATCTCGATAGAACCTCAGAGCCTATACCCGTAGGCTATAAGGGAAAGATCAGCCGCACATGCTCTGACCTTACCGAGCTGAAGGAAATGAAGAAGCAGTCAGCATACGTATTTCTTGGAAATATCTTCCAAAGCCAGTCAGACCCCGCAGCCCCGACGCTCAACATTAATGAGCTGGAGTATGCTGCCGAAAGAGGACTGATAGACAAGAAGGTTTTTGCCATCGGAGGCATCAATGCTGATAACATACAGCTCGTCAGAGAGTTGGGATTCGGAGGTGTCGTCATCTGCGACGACTTATGGAGCAAGTTCAACATACATAACCAGATGGACTATAAAGAGCTTATAGCACACTTCGAAAAACTAAGGAAACTAGTATACTAATCCGTAACACATAACAACAAAAAGCAATGAGTGAACAGAACTCTTTTTTGGTATTCTCAGGTACAAGCACGAGATACCTTGCAGAGAAAATCTGCGCAAGCCTGGGTTGTCCGTTAGGCAATTTGGTAGTAACCAAGTTCTCTGATGGCGAGTTCGCAGTCTCGTATGAGGAGTCAATCCGTGGTCGCGACGTATTCCTCGTTCAGAGCACATTCCCCAATTCAGACAACTTGGTGGAGCTGTTGTTGATGATTGACGCTGCAAAGCGCGCTTCTGCACGTCACATCAATGCCGTTATCCCTTACTTCGGTTGGGCTCGTCAGGACCGCAAGGACAAGCCGAGAGTGAGCATCGGCGCAAAGCTCGTAGCCGACCTCCTTATGGCAGCCGGCATCGACCGCCTTATCACCATGGACCTCCATGCAGACCAGATTCAGGGCTTCTTCGACGTTCCAGTTGACCACCTCTATGCATCGGGCGTCATCCTCCCCTATCTCCAGAGCCTGCACCTCAAGGACATCGTCATCGCTTCTCCTGACGTAGGCGGCTCTAAGCGTGCCAGCACCTTTGCCAAGTACCTCGGCTGTCCGCTCGTTCTTTGCAACAAGACCCGCGCTCGTGCCAACGTCGTAGAGAGCATTCAGATTATCGGCGACGTAAGAGGCAAGAACGTCATCATAGTTGACGACATGGTAGACACAGCTGGAACCATCACTAAGGCTGCCGACGTAATGAAGGAAGCCGGCGCTCTCAGTGTACGTGCATGTGCCTCACATTGCGTAATGTCAGGTCCCGCTTCAGAGAGAGTACAGAATTCTGCCCTCGAGGAGATTGTCTTCACAGACTCTATCCCCTACTCTAACCGCTGTGCAAAGGTTAAGCAGCTTTCTGTAGCCGATATGTTCGCCGAGACCATCCGTCGAGTTATCAGCAACGAGAGCATCAGTTCACAATACCTCGTATAACACGTACGACATTCATTCTTTACACACATAGACATAAAAAAAGCGCTCTTTGAAGAAAAGAGCGCTTTTTTTATGTCTATGTTTTTAAGCATTTCTCATTTCGTTCAGCAGCTGTTTCTGTCTCTCGCTAAGATTCGTCGGCAGCATAATGTTATACGTAATGATGAGGTCACCCATCGTACCGTCGCCACGGTCATAGCCCTTGCCACGCAGCCTTACCTTCGTACCGTTCTGCGTTTCCGGCTTTACCTTCAGCTTAATCTTATGACCACCCGTGAGTTGCAGGATTACCTCGCCGCCGAGCAACGCCGTATAAAGGTCGATGTTTACGTTGGCGTTCATCTCGCCCGCATTAGTCCTTGCGCTGCGACTGCGAGTGCCACGACTGCGCGATCCCTTTCCTGCACCTCCGAACAGCTGTTCGAAGAAGCTTGAGAAGCCGCCGCCCTCTCCGCTGAAGCCAGAGAAGTCGAAGCCGCTGAAAGGCGAACCGTCACCGCCACCAGAGTAGTAGTAGCTGCCTCCACCCGGACCTCCCTGTCCGAAGGCACCAGCCTCACGCCATTTCTCACCATACTGGTCATATTTCTTACGCTTCTCCGGATCGGAGATCACGTCATAAGCCTCGTTCAGAGCCTGGAATTTAGCCTTTGCCTTCGGGTCGTTAGGATGCAGGTCGGGATGGAATTGCTTGGCGCGTTTGCGGTAAGCCTCCCTCACGTCGTCCTGAGGGATGTTCTTGTCCACACCGAGAATCTTGTAATAATCAATAAATGCCATAATTCGTATCCTCCTATTATTTTTTTATAATCTTCAGAGCAAATTACATGCCACTCAGCATTTATTAATTACTGATTTATTAATCAGCAGGGTGCGGAGGAATTTAATACTGATTTGATTTCTCAGAACAGACTGCGGAACGAGGTTGGAATGGGTGTGGCAAACTCCATTCGCTCTTTCGTGACAGGATGCAAGAAGCACAGCACGTAGGCGTGAAGACAGAGACGGTGCAGAGGATTATCGCCGTTGCCATACTTCGTGTCTCCACAAACGGGATGCCCCATATCTGCCGAATGGACACGAATCTGATTCTTACGACCCGTCTCCAGCTTATATTCCACCAGCGAGTGTTCAGTTGTCCTTGCCATCACATGGAAGTGCGTTACAGCCAGCTTGCCGCCGTTGTCCGTAGGCGACGAATAAGTGACATAAGCTTTGTTGTCCTTTAGCCAGTTACGTACGGTGCCGTTATCATCCTCCATCTCGCCACTTACCACAGCCACATAGCGACGGTCATATACAGTCCCATGCCAGTTGTGCTCCAAAATCTGCTCCGTGTCAATATCCTTTGCATAAATCATCAGACCGCTTGTATCGCGGTCGAGACGGTGCACCACGTGCGCCCTGCAACGCTGTCGTGTCTTTAGAAAATAGTCGTCCAGAACTGACTTCACGTTCAACGATGAGTGGCCTGCAGCCATGGAGAGAATGCCAATATTCTTCTCCACAACTACAATCCATCTGTCCTCATACACAATTTTAACATAGCGGCTCTTAAAGGCGCAGTTGTTCTTGCGACGTGCCACCTGAATGCGGTCGCCTTTACGAAGTGGAGCATCAAACTGCGTCACCACCTTACCGTTCACCTTGATGCCGCGTCCTTGAAGCGTCGCCTTTATCTTGTTGCGGCTCTCTTTTGCATGTGAAAGCAGATACTGCAGGAGAGTGTCTGGGGTCTGTTCGCTAACAACATATTCTGTGCATTCTCCACCACGGCTAATGTAATAATTTTGCTTATTTGGTTGTTTCATCTTTCTTTTCCGTTTTTTCAGTCACAAAGTTACAGATATTTTCGCTAATAAACTAAAAACCGCGTAATTTTGCAGCCATGAAAACATAATTCGCCACTATCATCCTCGCAGGAATTTTCTCCTGCCAGTATCACAATCCGGCTTTCAAGAGTGTCTCAGTGGAAGCATACGAGCGCATCATTGCTGATTCTTCCGTAGTACGTCTCGATGTGCGTACTGCAAAGGAATTTGCTGAAGGACATATTCCCAATGCCGTCAACATCGATGTCCTGCAACCAAACTTTATTAAGAAAGCACTTGCCACCATACCACGCAACCGAACCATCGCCGTCAACTGTAGAAGCGGGAAACGTAGCAAGACCGCTGCAGATTTGCTTGCAAAGAAGGGTTACAAGGTCGTTGAACTCGATTCTGGTTTTAAAGGATGGATCACAGATGGAAATTACATCGTGAAATAACGCTCCTTCTAAAATATACATATCTCTCTATACATTATTATTCAGTGAGTAAAAACAACACATAATATAATAAAAACAATCATGATGATGATGTTATCGGAATAAAATTAGTAACTTTGCCGAATGATGTAGATTGTAACCATTAATATTAAGATTAAATGTTAATAGAATATAAGAAAGCAAACATATATCAGTCGGACAGTCTGGTGCTTGAGGATGTCTGCTTCGAGGTAGAGCCAGAACAGTTCGTATACGTCATCGGCAAGGTGGGTACGGGCAAGTCATCGTTGTTAAAGACGATGTATTGCGAGCTCGACATCGACAAGCGGAACGCCGAGAAGGCAGAGGTGCTGGGACGCAATCTGCTCACCATCAAGCGCCGTGAGGTGCCGGCTCTTCGCCGTGAGATGGGTGTGATTTTTCAGGATTTCCAGTTGCTGCACGACAGAAACATATACAAGAATCTTGAATTCGTGCTACGCTCCACAGGATGGAAGTCTGCGAAGGAGATAGACGAGCGCATTGACCTCGTTCTGGACGCTGTGGGAATGAAGGAGAAGAAAATGGAGCTGCCGCATGAGCTCTCTGGAGGCGAGCAGCAGCGTATAGCCATAGCACGTGCGCTCCTCAACCATCCGAAGATAATCATAGCCGACGAGCCGACAGGCAACCTTGACCCCGAGACGGCAGAAAAGATTGTGGGACTGCTCTACGAGATCAGCCATACGGGAGAAACGTCTGTGGTGATTTCAACACACAACCATAGTCTAATCGACAAGTTTCCGGGACGCGTCTACAGATGCGCCGACGGCAAGCTGACGGATGTCAGCCAAGAATATAGCAAAACGGTAAAGCAATAAATCAACTATTATTTTAAGAGAGTAATATGAAAGTAATGAAATTTGGCGGTACTTCCGTAGGTACCCCTGAACGGATGAAATCAGTAGCCAAGATGGTTTCTCAGTCAGGCAATCAGGTGTTTGTTGTTCTTTCAGCCATGTCTGGAACGACGAATTCCCTCGTTGAGATTTCAAATTATCTTTATAAAAAAAACAGCGACGGCGCCAACGATGTCATAAACAACTTAGAGAAGAAGTATATGCAGCACGTGGAGGAACTCTACTCCACGGACGAAATGAAGCAGCGCACAAGAGAATTCCTCGTGTCGGAGTTTAATTATCTCCGATCGTTCACAAAGGATCTCTTCACAAGCTTTGAGGAGAAGAACATCGTAGCTCAGGGCGAGATAATAAGTACCAACATGATGACTAACTATCTCCTTGAGAAAGGTGTTAAGGTGGTTCTGCTCTCTGCCTTCGACTTCATGCGCACGGACAAGAACGCCGAGCCTGACTCACACTACATCAAAGAGAAGCTCGGAGCCGTAATGAAGGAGAACGAGGGCTATCAAGTGTATATCACGCAGGGCTTTATCTGCCGTAACGCCTACGGAGAAGTGGACAATCTGCTCCGCGGCGGTAGCGACTTTACGGCTTCGCTCATAGGTGCTGCCCTCCCCGCAGAGGAAATCCAGATATGGACCGACATTGACGGCATGCATAATAACGACCCGCGCGTCGTGGAGAACACGGAGGCCATCCGTCAGCTCAACTTCGAGGAGGCAGCCGAGCTGGCATACTTCGGAGCGAAGATTCTGCATCCGACATGCGTACAGCCAGCCAAGTTTGCCGGCATCCCCGTACGTCTGAAGAACACCATGGATCCCGAGGCAGACGGCACGATTATTGACAACGTGCTGTTGCGCGGAAAGATCAAGGCTGTTGCTGCAAAGGACAACATCACGGCCATCAAAATAAAGTCGTCACGAATGCTCTTCGCCACAGGTTTCCTGCGTAAGGTGTTCGAGATATTCGAGTGTTATCAGACTCCTATCGACATGATTACCACGAGTGAGGTGGGCGTATCGATGAGTATTGACAATACATCTCACCTTAACGAGATTGTGGACGAGCTCAAGAAATATGGCACGGTAACCGTGGACAGCGACATGTGCATCGTCTGCGTGGTGGGTGACCTCGACTGGAACAACCTCGGCTTTGAGACTCTTGTCCTTGACGCTATGAAGAACATACCGGTACGTATGATTTCGTATGGCGGCAGCAACTACAATATCTCGTTCCTCATCCGTGAGGCGGACAAGAAGAAGGCGCTCCAGAACCTTAGCGACGTGCTCTTCCACAATAAGTAAAAAAAGAACACATACTATATATACACTTAACCAAGCCATTCCTGCGAGAGGAATGGCTTGGATAATAATAATCATGCTATGATGATATCAAAAGAGAGTTTTTCGGACATAACTACCCCTTTCTATTATTACGACACACAGTTGCTTCAGGATACGCTTGACACTATAAAAAAGGAGACGGCGAAGCATCCACAATGGAGCGTGCATTATGCCGTCAAGGCCAACGCCAATTCTAAAGTTCTGGAAATAATAGCCCGTAACGGACTGGGCGCCGACTGTGTGAGCGGAGGAGAGATAAAGGCAGCTCTGAAAGCTGGCTTCCCGGCAGAGAGCATCGTATTCGCAGGTGTAGGAAAGAGTGACTGGGAAATTCGTCTCGGTATCGAAGCTGGCATATTCTGCTTTAACGTGGAGTCGCTTGCAGAACTGGACGTCATCGAGGAAATCGCATCAGAGTATGGTAAGGTGGTGAGTGTGGAGCTGCGCATCAATCCGAATGTAGGCGCACATACTCATGCCAACATCACTACCGGACTGGCTGAGAACAAGTTTGGCATCGCTATGGAAAGTATGACGGACGTCATCCGCAAGGCCAAGGAGATGAGCCATGTGAAGGTAATAGGACTGCATTTCCATATCGGGTCGCAGATACTCGTAATGGACGATTTCAAGGCTCTCTGCAGCCGCATAAACAATCTGCAGGAAAGCCTTGAAAAGGAAGGCATAACCTTCGACAACATTAATGTAGGAGGTGGGCTTGGTATCAGTTATGACAATCCTGACGCCGAACCAATTCCTGACTTCCAGAGCTACTTCGGCACGTACGAGGAAAATCTGAAGCTCCGTGAGAGTCAAACCCTGCACTTCGAGCTTGGAAGAGCTGTTGTGGGTCAATGCGGCACGTTGGTGTCAAGAGTGTTGTATGTGAAGCAAGGCTCGCACAAACAGTTTGCCATACTGGATGCGGGCATGACAGACCTCATACGTCCCGCATTATATCAGGCTGTGCATCAGATAGAGAATCTGAGCAGCAAGGAAGCATGTGAGACGTATGACGTCGTCGGACCGATATGCGAGTCGAGTGATGTGTTCGCAAAGAATATAGAACTGAACAAATGCCATCGTGGCGACCTCATAGCCATCCGCTCTGCGGGTGCTTACGGCGAGGTGATGTCAAGCACATACAACTGCCGTCCGTTGCCCAAGGCATATTTTTCGGAAGAATCTTAAAACATATAATTTTCGGAAGAATCTTAAATAACCATGCTTATAGATACATTTACAATAATAGCGATATGCACGCTTGTGCTGCTCGTAATATTGTCCTCTGTACTTAATCCGTTTCTGCGAAATGTTGAAAGCGCAGCAGATGCAGACGAGAATGAAGTGGCAGAGAGCGAGATGCCGGCAGTCTCGATTGTTGTCCTAGCTACGGGCACAACCGAGACTCTCGACGCACATCTCTCCGTTCTGCTCACTCAGAACTATGAGCAGCCATACGAGGTGATTGTGGTGGGTGTGAAGGGAGATCTGAGCACAGAGGATGTCATAGGAAAATACAGCGTCGACCACAAGAATCTTTACTCCACATACATCCCGCAACGCTCACTCTTCATCAGCAAGCAGAAACTGTCTGTGGCGTTGGGCGTGAAAGCTGCACACAACGAGTGGATAGTACTGCTGGACGCAAAGGACCGTCCGGCTTCCTCGATGTGGCTTCGTAAGATGGCAGCTAAAATGGACAAGGACACAAATCTTGTGCTCGGCTACTCCAACTATGATCCGGAGGCAAAGCCATATTATCGCTTCGATCGTCTACGAAACGAATGTTATCTTCTGCGCAAGGCATCCAGAAAAACGGCTTATCGTACAGAGTCTGGCAACTTCGCTTTCCGCCGCTCGGAATTTCTTGAGCAGGACGGCTATCTGGGCAACCTTCAGTATGTAGGCGGCGAATATGAGTTTCTCATCAACAAGTTTGCGCGTACGTACGGCTCAAGAATAGCTGTCAGCCCCGAAGCCTTTGTCATAGAAGACGTTCCTAACAAGAAGGCATGGCTTAATCGCAAGCTCTATCTGAAGAGCATACGTAAGGATCTTGAGCGTACGTCGGCAGCGAGAAGCTTGTACGTGGCAGACCTGCTGTTTATGTATCTTAATTATATAGCCATCATAGCAGCAGCCGCTTATTCAGGTCTGACTATGAACTGGATATTGTTGGGCACAAGCGCTCTTACACTCATCCTGACCATAACGTCACGCATTTTGTCGGCAAGGAAAGCCTATCGCAAGTTCGAGGCAGACCTTTCGCTTTGGACTGTAGTGTTTTACGAATTCAGCATAGTCTTCCACAAGCTGTCCGTCATACTACGTTATCGGATGGCAGACAAGTATGATTTCACAACGCATAAATTGTAAAAGTTAATACCAAACACATTAATAATCTATGAGGGTAAGACTTATCATTCCACCGCCAGACGGACACTTACATGCGAACAGCCAGCTTGCCAAAAGCCTGTATCTTCTGCTTGAGGAAAACAAGATATGTGAGGTGGCTGAGAAGTGTGTGGACGTGACACATGTCATAGGAATGTGGGACCACAAGACTGCCAATATTGTGGCGCAGTTGGACGGTCGTGGCATTCCCGTGGTGTTTACGTCAGTAAGCGGAGCGGAAAGTCTTCTGAACAAAGAGGGGCATACTGCGAAGTCCCTCACACTCATCTCTGCCGTACGTAGCATTGCCAGACACAGCGCCTACATAACAACAGGAGGTGACGTGGAGCGTCAGATAATCAGCAGAATATGCCCAAAGGCAAAGACCGTCATAGTACGCAATCCCTTTATAACGAGCAGTAGCGACGTCAATACAATGCTTGACCTTCTGCTCCAAACTTATCGCCAAGCCCTTGAAGACAAGACCAATAGCCAGTTCGAAGCTATACGTAAGAAGATAGCGATGATGGTGGCAGAGGACGCCACAGAGTCTGCAGAAGAGCGCGACCTTATTATCGACCTTTGCTCACGCGTATTGTATATAAAGCAACAATACCGGAAAGGCGTCATACATCTCTCCTATCTGGACAGCCTCTCTGACACGCTGAAAGCCACCAGCTTCGACGAATATCTCTTCCAAGACATCATAGCCAAGAAGCGTTCGCTGAAGTTCGTGGCACACGCCATGGCTCTTGTGGAAGAGACTTCTGCTTTAACGGAAGGATTTATGCCCGTCCGTGCAAGGAAAGGTAAGGCGGTGGAAAAAATGAAGGAATTATTAACCCCATAAAAAACATTAAGTATGTCAAGTAAGTTGTCTATTAACCAGCAAGACCTAAAGTATCTTCAGCTTCTTGCGCAGTCATTTCCAAACGTTTCAGAGGCAAGTACGGAGATTATCAATCTTCAGGCCATTCTTAATCTCCCTAAGGGAACGGAGCATTTTCTTGCAGACGTTCATGGAGAGTACGAGGCTTTTCAGCATGTCCTGAAAAACGCTTCAGGCAACATCCAGCGTAAGGTGAACGATCTTTTCGGCAATACGCTTCGCGAAGCCGATAAGAGAGAGCTTTGCACCTTGATATATTATCCTGACCAGAAGCTCGAACTGATAAAGGCGTCAGAGCAGAACCTTAACGACTGGTATCACATCATCATACACCAACTTGTGTCGGTATGCCGACTCGTATCGAGCAAGTATACAAGATCAAAGGTAAGAAAGGCTCTGCCAAAGAGTTTCAGCTACATCATTCAAGAGCTCCTGCATGAGCGTACAGACGACGCCAACAAGACCGACTACGTGAATGTCATCATTGATACGATTATCTCTACAGGCAGAGCTGACGCTTTCATCATAGCCATATGTAACGTCATCCAGCGTCTTGCCATCGACCAACTGCATATTCTCGGCGACATCTATGACCGTGGACCAGGAGCCCACATCATCATGGACACGCTATCACAATATCATTCATGGGACATCCAGTGGGGCAACCACGACATCCTCTGGATGGGAGCGTTGGCAGGCAACCGCGCTTGCCAATGTAATGTCATCCGCCTGTCATTACGTTATGCCAACCTCGCCACTCTGGAAGAGGGTTATGGCATCAATCTTGTGCCCCTTGCCACCTTCGCCATGGAGACATACGGCGACGATCCCTGCGAGGAATTCCGTCCTAAGATCTCGTCGGCAGACTCGGCACGTCTTGACCAGAAGACACATCGTCTGACTGCTCTCATGCACAAGGCCATTACCATCATACAGTTCAAGGAGGAGGCTGCCATCATCAAGCGCAACCCGGGATGGAAGATGAATGACCGTCTGCTGTTCCACAACATCGACTACGACAAGGGTACCATCATGCTTGACGGCAAGGAGTATGAGTTGAAGAGCAACTCCTTCCCTACTATCGACCCTGCGCATCCTGACAAGCTGACACCTGAGGAGAAATTGCTCATGGACAAGCTCAACCACTCGTTCCAGGTGTCGGAGAAATTTCATAAGCACATCAGTCAGATTCTGCAGCACGGATGTATGTATGCCATATACAACAACAACCTGCTCTTCCATGCCTCCATACCGCTTAACGAAGACGGATCGCTCAAGGAAGTGGAAATAGCGCCTGGATATAAATATTCAGGCAAGGAACTGCTCTACAATATCGGTATGATGATTCGTACGGCATTCCAGAACGACAACACTCCTGAGGAACGAAATTATGCAATTGATTATTTCCTCTATCTGTGGTGCGGACCGGACAGCCCACTCTTCGACAAGTCGAAGATGGCTACCTTCGAACGCTACTTCATAGCCGACAAGGCAACACATGCGGAAGAGAAGGGCAACTATTTTAAGCTGCGCAACGATGAACATATAGCAGACACCATCATGGATGCTTTCGGAGTGACAGGCGAGAACCGCCATATCATCAACGGACACGTGCCCGTACATGTCTGCAACGGCGAGAACCCCATCAAGGCCAACGGCAAGCTTATGGTCATCGACGGCGGATTCTCACAGGCTTATCACAAGGAGACGGGTATTGCCGGATACACTCTTGTTTATCATAGCCGTGGCTTCGTACTTGTACAACACGAACCATTCACGTCCACACTCGATGCCATTCAGAAATGCACGGACATCAAGTCTACAACTCAGATAGTAGAAATGTCAGCACACAGAATGCGTGTGGCAGATACCGACATAGGTCGTGAACTGAACAAGCAGATCAAGGAACTTGAACGTTTGTTGTATGCTTATCGCCATGGATATATAAAGGAGGTAATACCAAATAAGTAGAAGGTTAACAGTCTACTACCACCCCTTTAATATATAACAAACATACAATTAATGATTAGAGAAGTTAAACCTGACGATGCTGCAGACATCGTTACTATATATAATCGTTATATAGCAGAAACGACAGTTACGTTCGAAACTGTCAAACTTTCTACCGTACAGATGCAGCAGCGCATCAAGGAAATATTCCACCACTTCCCTTACTACGTCTACGAGACAGAAGGGAAAGTGGTAGGGTATGCCTACGTACATCAATGGAAAGAACGAGCTGCATACGCCAAAACTCTCGAAACCACCATATATCTGAGTTCCGATGTAAAGCATGCCGGCATTGGTTCTGCCCTTATGCAACAAATAATTAAAGATTGCAGGCAGCTTGGATATAAGGTGCTCATAGCCTGTATAACAGGAGAAAACCTCGAGAGTATACAATTTCATAAAAAGCTCGGTTTTGTCCAGGCATCACTCTTCCATAATGTTGGCAAATAATTTGAGAGATGGCTCGATGTCGTGGATATGGAACTGCAACTTACGTAATCAAGAAATCATCTACATGCTCAACAACAATACCATTTGCGCCATCGCCACCGCCTCTGGTGGTGCGATTGGCATTATCCGCATATCAGGTCCTGAAGCAATTAGTATAGCTGATAAGATTTTCTTTCCTATCGGCTCAAATCTCTCTTTGTCCCAACGCAATGCTTACACTCTCGCTTTCGGCAATATCGTCAATGCAGAAAAAGAAGTTGTGGACGAAGTGCTCGTTTCCATTTTCCGTGCCCCACACTCTTATACAGGTGAGGACTCTGTGGAGATTTCCTGCCACGGATCGTCCTACGTGCTCAGCCAGGTAATGATGTTGCTGACGCAGAACGGCTGTCAGCCTGCCGGCCCAGGAGAGTTCACACAACGTGCATTCCTCAATGGCAAGATGGATCTATCGCAGGCAGAGGCAGTAGCCGACCTTATAAGCTCCACAAACAAAGCCACTCACGATATGGCACTCAGCCAGCTGAAGGGACATTTCAGCAACGAACTGTCCGAACTGCGTGCGCATCTCCTTAAGCTGACATCGCTTCTGGAATTGGAGATTGACTTCTCCGATCATGAGGAGCTGGAGTTTGCCGACCGCTCCGAGCTATACGCCCTTGCCAACGATATCCACCGACGCCTCGTCTCGCTCGCCCGTTCCTTTGAAGTAGGCAATGCCCTGAAGAACGGCATCCCCGTTGCAATCGTGGGAAATACTAACGTAGGTAAGAGTACTCTGCTCAATAGCCTCCTACATGAGGAGAAAGCCATCGTTAGCAACGTACATGGCACCACACGCGACTTCATCGAAGACACCACAATCATCAATGGCATACAGTTCCGCTTTGTCGATACAGCCGGAATTCGAGATACCGACGACATCGTTGAGAATATCGGCATTGAGCGAACATACCAAAAGATGCAGGAAGCGAAGATTGTGCTTTGGCTTATCGATCAGCAACCCACCAAAGCAGAGACTGAAGACATAAAGGAGCGTGTGGAAGGCAAGAAACTTATTGTCGTAAGAAACAAAATCGACCAAGACATCCATTCGTCGACTGCAGAATCAGACCTGTTATCCGCTTTGTTATCAGGTATAGAATACAAGACTGTAGACATAAGCGCCAAATACGGCACCAACATCCCCCTTCTTGAACAACTCATAGTAGAAGCCGCCAACATTCCTCAGATATCAGAAAGCGACATCGTCATCACTTCAGCACGCCACTACTCTGCCCTACTCCAAGCCGACGAATCCCTACAGCGCGTCATATCTTCCATGAACCTCGGTCTTAGTGGTGATCTCCTCGCCGAAGATCTTCGCATGGTCATCGAACACCTTGCCGAAATAACGGGCGAAGAGCGCATAACCCCGCAAGAAACTTTAAATTCAATATTTAGTTCCTATTGCATCGGAAAGTAACCCCCTGGACAGCTCTAAAACGAACATTTTTATAACTGCTTGCAAGCCACCTACTTAGGTGGCTTTTTTCGTCTTAACACCTTCCATTTGTAATTCTCATATTTGGTACCCAAATCTACCATTGTAAGGATTATGCTAACAGTTACGATTGGCATAATTACCACCCAATACCTCAAGTATTGTCTTGCAATAGTAACGCTTTTTGACTGTAAAAGCGGCGCTATGAGGGCAATATGGGTGTCTTTGATGGTTGGCAAGGGTGGCTTTGATGCCGGAAAAACCATAAAAACAGCTTTTTGATTCTCTAGAATTGATTTTTATTTTGTAACAGGTTTTTACCTCTTGTACGATATTTGCATGGCGGACATAAAGACATTTTTTGACAAGAATACATTGGCATGTGATATCCAGTCTGCTGCACCAACAAAAACCAAGCAGTATAAATCCATTTCTGAATATAGTTTGTATCTTTGCAGTTGAAAGCAAAACAAGACATTGCATATTAGATCATGAAGAAGATATTATTCCTACACGGTTTCTTCGCCACGGGCAGCTGTCCGATGGCGAGAGCCTTGAAAGAGGCGTTTGAGGGGACGGCGGTGGTGCTGA
>OOCI01000795.1_pt1 | contig 27126 bp, 32 predicted proteins | sample 1671761 | NCBI WGS metagenome assembly OOCI01 (sample SAMN06348190, study PRJEB24527) | human gut metagenome | biome: human gut; feature: ankylosing spondylitis patient; material: feces | host: Homo sapiens | place: China | collected 2015-10
CCAGAGACCGCACGCATTAACGGCGTCAAGCCTATCAAACCATGCTTTAATTTCAAGCATGACTTCTTCAAACTCTTTATAAGTTAGCAATATTCACTTTTCCTTTCTGGGCAAAAAAAAAATATAAATTAGAAGTGCAACGAACAGATACACTATATCATTTTCTTGGGATCGTGGATAGGGGTCTACCCGATACTCACCACACCGTTGGTGTCTATATCGCAGTCAAAAGTAAACATGTTGACCTCATATATATCGTCATCTTCATCATACGTCATATCAGAGGGCGCAAGAAACGTCCAGATAGATACTGGCGCATCAGCGGGGAATTGGCCGAGAATGGCCATAAGCTCATAAACTTTCATTCTACCTCCATTATACAATCATAGATAGTACCTTCAGAGTCCAACCATTTCAACATCATAGCGCATTTAGTGTTTGTCAAACCCGTTTCTTCGCCTTCCGCACATACTAATCTACACGGGCAATATTCGCACATATTAGTACAATCAGTGATGAACTCCACCATTTCTTGCTTGTTCAGGGATATAATTTGCTCGTATCTGGTCATGTTACCTCCTTTATCGGTGATTATTCGCAAAAAACCATTTGTTTGCAACACGGACATCTGCACTGTGCGCTGACCCCATCATGTATATAGACTATTTGTGAACACACCTCATATTCCGATGAATCAGCTTCAAACTCACAGCCGCACGATGAACAAATGAACCGCTTAACTTTCTTATCAATTATACCCGCTCTAAGTATTTTCATCAACCAAATCCTCCCAATCAATTTTTTGTCCGCACATATCGCAATATTGTTGATATTCGTGGTATCCCGGTGTTGTACGAGGAGTGCGAATATAACTTCCGCAAACCGGACAACCATAGTGCATGAAGGGATCATACATAAATACAAGGGGCTTCATTGGAATGGTTCGCGTTATAGCTTTAGCGACTGTCGGAACGTCCTCGGCACTAATAGTACATTCCGTTCCTATGATTTCATTACTCCATAAGTGTTTACACATTTCTTCATTATTCATTTACGCCCTCCGTCAGTTACCTTTTTAGTGCGACAACCTTCTTAAACATCGCTTATATCATCATTGATCGTTACCGCAATCGCTATAAGTAACGGAGTACCAGCAAACAGCGTTGTAACCCCCCATAATATGTTGCCAGTGAATATACCTACGAATATCGGGCCCAACGGTGCTACGATGTATAGCACAATAACGAATATATAAAGGGCTATATCACAAAATGTTTCCGCTACATTTTTCAAAAAGTATTTACACTTTAGCATTTAGTGTCTCCCTATCATATCGTGTGAGATTTATTGCACACAGATAATGCAATTCCTTTTGCTCATAATTGGTCCGAATATCATTAGCCAAATAATATACGGGACAATTTTCACACTCGTGAGATTCACAATACTGTATCGCTTCTGTTACAGTCATACATTCTCTCGCAACGCATCCATCTGAGCTTGCAGTTCTTGCATCCTATATCGACCAATAGCTGCCTTCATTTTTTGACGGAACTTATCGTATCCAGTGTGGAAGTCGTAATAAAACCTCAACCCATTCTCCAAGGAAAATACATACTTATTGCTCATATCGCACCAATCTATTGGATCATAGCTTTTGACCCATATTAAAAAGTCTTGCCACACTTTATCTGGCTCTTGCTCATAAGCATATTGCGAACCAGCAAAATTCAAACGTCCTATACCACCGCAATCGAAACAAATATACCATTTAGCTATTTCAGGCTGTGCGTTTGTAGTTGTATTCATTAAATGCCACTGATGGTCAAAATAGAAATTGAACTCCATGGGGCATTTCTTAAACTTCACCTGTCCTGTGCCTACTTGTAAATCTATCCACGGGACATTGCACTCTACCGCCACAGTTAATAGTTGTACGATATGTTGAACATCCCGATACCTATACTTTTGGTACAATGCGTCTAAGTCCTTTAGTATTTGACGCGCCGTTTGCAAATCCTTCTGCAATTCATTCATGTGATTTACCCCACTTCCCTTCTTTAATCTGCTGTTGAATATCTGGTATTGCCGGGTTATTTGGTACTCGTGCGCTATACACTTGGTTCTGTTGTTTAGCTACAATCTTCCGTGAATCTCCTTTAATCTGTGCTAATTTAGATGCCAAAGTGTTTTGCGTCTGAGTAAAATCATACAACCCTTTTAAAACTTCGTTTTCTTCTTTAGCCTGTCGCCTGCGGATTCTGGCCTCACGTAATGACTTATAACACGCATACCCATCACGAGCATTCTATGTCATGCAGAATGTCTTGAATTTCATCATTGGCTTCTTTGTATATATCCTCATTCAATCTATACCGTTGTTGCACATCAGTAAGAATACTGAGAATAGCGTCAATATTACGTTCCGCTAAATTCTCCACAAGGGCCATCACCTACCTTTCAATTTTCACTACTGGTGCTCAAGGCGGGATTTGAACCCGCAAGGCTTTTGCCGACAGATTTTAAGTCTGTTGTGTATGCCGTTCCACCACATTCGCATGAGATCATTATAGGATATTTGCAAAACAAGGTCAAGAATCGGATTAGAGGCACAACAAAATGATACTCTCTACGCTCACCTGCCAATGATATTATACAGGATATGATGGCCTCCGTCAAATGCCGGACGGATAAGACAGTGCCCTGCCGCGCTCACATATTCTCCCGCCCGAGGCTCCTATTTCTTTAATGCTTTTGTGTTTTCCCCTGCTGTATCTACGTAATACCCCGTTATTTCGCTATGCTGAGCTTATGACAGCAACCCGCGCCAAGCACCCTCTCTACGCCCTCGCGGAACTTATTGAACTCGCCGTCCGGAACCAAGGCAAGCGCCGTTCCGGCAAAGCCGCCGCCGTGTACGCGTACCGCGCCGCGGCCATTAAGCAGTTTCTTACAAAGGGCTATAGTGAAAGCCATGCTCTGATGCTCCCTGCTGCCTGAGGGGATCACGTTTTGCAGGTACTTCCATGAGGAATCGCCTGAGTCGTTCACAAGCTTAAGAAAGCAGTCAAAGTCGTTATTTCGAAGTGCCGCCACCTGCTCCGCTACGCGCCTGCTGTCGTCAAATATGTGCATGGCACGGAGCGCCCCTCTGTCACCCGCCACCTTGCGTACTTCGGGAAGTCTTGCATAAAACTCGCTTTCGTCCACATCTCTCAGGTATTCCCTGCCGAAGACCCGGCATACCTTATGCAGTTCGCCGGGTATGGCGGCATAATTCTCCGTCAGGCCCGCGTGGTCGGCACCGCTGTCTATTATGCAAAGTGTATAACCGCAGCCGTTAAAGTCATACTCCACGTTTTCCACCACCGGATGCGCCGGGTCCCTGAAGTCTATATAGACCAGGCCGCCAACGCTTGAGGCAGTCTGATCCATAAGGCCGCAGGGCTTTCCGAAATACACGTTCTCGGCATACTGGCCTATCTGTGCTATTTGAACCGGCGTAAGTTTATCCTCAAAGAACAGGCCGTTAAATATGCGGCCAATGAGCACCTCAAACGCCGCTGAACTGGAAAGGCCGGAGCCGGGCAGCACCGTGGAGCTTACCTTCGCATCCAAACCGCCAAGCTTACAGCCGCACTCTGTAAATGCCGCTGCTACGCCCCGTATCAGCGCCGCGGTGGTGCTCTTCTCCTCCTCGTGCACCCCAAGATCCCATACGTCTATCTCTACAGGCTCATATCCCTCTGAAATCACGCGTATTTTACCCTCGCAGTTCCTGCGCACTATGGCCTTTGACTCGAGGTTTATGGCGGCTGCAAGCACACGGTCGTGCTGATGATTGGTATGGTTGCCGCCTATCTCTACGCGTCCGGGAGCGGAAAAGTGATACTCTTCATCCATATGCCGCCTCATCAAGCCTTGTAGCCGCAGGGGTGGGTGCTGTGCCAGCGCCACGCCGTGGAGATTATTGTATCTATATCGTCGTATTTGGGCTTCCAGCCAAGCACTGTCTTAGCCTTTTCGCTGGAAGCTACAAGCTGCGCGGGGTCGCCCGCCCTGCGGGATGCAATCTCGCACGCTATGGGCTTACCTACTACCTTTTCCGCCGCATCCACTATCTCCCTTACGGTAAAGCCCACGCCGTTTCCAAGGTTAAACACGTCGTTTTTGCCGCCGTTCATAAGATACTCAGCAGCCAGCACATGGGCCGATGCGAGGTCGCACACATGTATGTAATCCCTCACGCATGTACCGTCGCGAGTACCGTAATCGTCGCCGAATATGTTCACGGTCTTCCGCTGTCCGTTAAGCACCTGCAGGACTATTGGTATAAGGTGCGTTTCGGGGTCGTGAGCTTCGCCTATATTGCCGTTGGGGTGCGCCCCGCAGGCGTTGAAATAGCGCAGAGCCACAAAATGTATATCGTGGGCCACGGAGGTCCAGTGGAGCATTCGCTCCATGGAAAGCTTGGTTTCGCCGTAGCAGTTGGTAGGGTGGGTAGGGTCGCTCTCCATTATTGGCACGCGCTCAGGCTCGCCGTATATGGCGGCTGTAGATGAGAATACTATGTACTTCACCCCGTGCTCTACCATGGATTGCAGCATGGTTCGTGTACCGCCCATGTTGTTTTCATAGTATTTCAGGGGCTTTATCATACTCTCGCCCACCTGGGAATTAGCGGCGAAATGTATCACTGCGTCTATCTTTTCGGCGTCAAATACGGAATCTATGAATGACTTGTCCCGTATATCGCCCTTATAGAACCTCGCCTTTGGGTGTACCGCCTCTATAAATCCCGTTTCAAGGTTATCCACCACAGCTACGTCGTATCCGCCGTCTATGAGTTCGTACACGGTATGGCTGCCGATGTAACCGGCGCCGCCCAGAACCAATATGGTTTTCATGGCAATTCTCCCTATAGGTGCCGCGGTTTTATCGCGCGCCATATTTTTCACATTATAAATTAAAAAGCCCCCGTGAACAATATAAAAATATCACTTTTTGGTTTGTCTTTTGTCGGATTAAGTCACATCGTTAAGGTGCTGACTATTTTTAACTGAATAACACTTCATAAAAAATGTCCTCGCCTTATAAAGGCGGGGTCATTTTTTATAAGCCAAATTGAATCAATCCTTCTCGTTGAGCCACTCTTTAAGCACCTCAACATAATGGTCGTTGTCCTCTACGAAGCACATGTGGCGGCACTCCCTGAACAGCTCCCATCTCGAGTTTGGTATATTATCGTACATCACCTTGGCTATATACGGTGTGCAAAGGTCATTGCCGCCATTGATCACGAGGCAGGGCTCCTTTATGTCCTTGAGCTTGTCTATTACATCGTAATCCTTCAGCGTACCCATTGGTGTGTACTCATTAGGGCCCCAGCCTACGACATAGCTCTCCCGGCCTGTCCTTTTCTTCCTCAGCAGACACTCAGGCCCATCGGGATCGGGCTTGCCCGCAGCGTGGCGCAGCATATACTCTTCCTCTGCCCTCTGGTATATATCGCTGGAATAGTCGCCGGTCTCGGTAGCCGTTTTTATGGCTTCCTGGTATTCCTCCGGCAGCTCCTTTATCATGCGTGCCTGTTCAATGCCCCACAGCCAGCTTGCGGGCAGCGTGCTGGAAAGTATGCCGCTCTTTACGCCTGAGTGCTCATAGTTGCAGATATAGGTCAACAGCAGCATACCGCCCCAGGACTGGCCCAGCAGGTGGCAGGTATCCAACCCCAGATGCTTTCTCAGCGCGATAAGCTCATTTACCCATGTCTCGGCCTTCCATAGCTCCGGCCTTCCGTCGACGTATGAGTTGCCGCAGCCTATCTGGTCGTACATGACGAGCATGCGGCCGTCCTCCTCCGCCACCCTGTCCAGCACCTCGAAATAATTGTGAGTAGAACCGGGGCCTCCATGCAGGAGTATCAGCGGTGCCTTGTCTGTACGCTCGCCAACCGTCCTGTAATAGGTATGGTGTCCCATAAAAGGCATATAGCCTTCGTTTATCTTCATGACCTTTATCCTCATATTCTTTGTTAATAAATAGGGAGTCCATCATTTATAATCATATGAAAGTATAGCTTTTTAGAGCAACGTCTGTCAAGCTTTGCCAAAGACAACCCTTATTGCGTTTTCGTTTCTTTATATGCTGTCTATTTTTTCACATTAGTGTAAAGTCTATATAAAATTGGTACTATATGCTATAATAAACTGTTAAGATAACACCCTTGGAAAGGAACTTACTATGGGACTGCCGGCAAAACTTGTGCATTCTCAATTGAATTTCTTTAAGCCGCTGGTTGCCAGCTGCTCACTGGAAACCATACGCCGGGGACAGGACAAGCTTGGCGAGCTTATGGAAGCCATACATAAAAAGGACGTTAAGGTGCGTGATCATCCCTTCGACCGCTTCGAGGGCGCATGGGTCATACCGCAGGACGAGCGCCGTCAGGGAGTCATACTTTACCTGCACGGGGGCGGCTATACCTGCGGCGATCTCGACTACGCCAAGGGCTTCGCCGCAACGCTTGCAGATGAAGAGGGCGTGCGCGTGTTCTGTGCCGCCTACAGGCTCGCTCCTGAACACCCCTTCCCCGCCGCACTTGACGACGCGCTGGAGGCATACAGATACCTCATTAGCAAGGGCTACGGTGGGGATCACATAATGCTCTGCGGCGAGAGCGCAGGCGGCGGCCTTTGCTACGCCCTCTGCTTAAAGCTCAAGGAGCTTAAAATGGCCATGCCCTGCGGGATCATTGCCATTTCCCCCTGGACAGACCTCACAGCTTCCGGCGAAAGCTACGAAACGAACCGCGACAACGATCCCTCTCTCACAGCTGAGGTTCTTGAGTTTTACGCCCAGTGCTACGCAACCGACCGCGACAGGCTGGACCCGCTGCTGTCCCCTCTATTCGGCGACCTTACAGGCATGCCGCCCTCTCTCATTTTCGCAGGCGGCGACGAGATATTGCTGGACGACTCCCGGCGGCTCCATTCAAGGCTGCTGCAATGCGGCTGCAGGAGCAGTCTGCATATCGCCCCGGAACGCTGGCACGCCTACGTGCTGTACCAGTTAAAGGAAAATCAGGACGATTTTGCCGCGATAAACGAGTTTTTGAACAAACGCCTCTGTCCTGAACGCAAGCTACGCTGGATGCGTCTGGACAACGCGGCAAAGATATACCCCGCCGCCCGGCGCAGGAACTGGAACAACTTTTTCCGGCTCTCGGCCACCCTGAGCGAGCCCGTAGACAGGCCGGTGCTGCAATCCGCCCTCGATGTGACTGTGCGCCGCTTCCCCTCCATGGCGGTGCGGCTGCGCAGGGGCACATTTTGGTACTACCTCGAGGAGCTTTCCAAGGCCCCCGCCATACGCGACGAAAAAGCCTGTCCGCTGGCCCACGTGCCCTTTAAAGAAGTTCGCGAGTGCGCTTTCAGGGTTATAGTATACAAGAACCGCATAGCCGTGGAGTTTTTCCACGCCATAACCGACGGCAACGGCGCGCTGGTATTCCTCAAGACACTGCTGGCCGAATACCTATACCAGAAGCACGGCCTCAATGTACCTAAGGAGGACGGCGTTCTGGGCAGGCTGGAGGAGCCCTCCGAGGAGGAGATGGAGGACAGCTTTCTCAGGTTTGCCGGGGACGTGCGGGCAGACCGACGGGAAAAAACAGCGTATCACCTCTCAGGCACCCCGGAGCCCGACGGATTTTTGAATCTTGTGACGTTCATGCTGGATGCGGAGTCCGTGCGCGGCAAGGCAAAGGAGTACGGGGTCACCGTTACAGAGTTCCTTTGCGCTGCTATGATGAAAGCCATACTCGGCCTGCAGGCGGAAAAGGTACATTTCCGTAGGCACAGGCACCCCGTAAAGGTGCTTATACCCGTAAACCTCCGAAAGCTTTTCCCGAGCAGAACCCTGCGCAACTTCGCCCTGTACGTCACCCCCGAAATAGACCCTCAGCTTGGCGATTACAGTTTTAAGGAGATATGCTCAGTAGTCCATCACCGCATGGGGCTGGACTGCACCGCAAAGCTCATGGGTACTCGTATAGCCGCCAACGTCAGCAGTGAAAAGGCTTTTATCTTAAAGGTGATGCCGCTGTTCATAAAAAACGCTGCCATGAAGGCCGTATTTGACGCGGTAGGTGAATGCAAGTCTTGCCTTTGCCTGTCGAACCTGGGCAATGTTACCGTACCCGAAGCTATGCGCCCCTACATAAGCCGCATGGACTTCATAATAGGCGTGCAGGCCCGGGCGCCCCACAACTGCGGCGTGCTGTCATATAACGGCACCATGTATATCAACATGATACGCAACATAACGGAGCCTGAGCTGGAACTGCACTTTTTCCGGGTGCTTCAGGATCAGGGCCTTCACGTAAAGGCCGAAAGCAACCAGCCATAGTTCAAGGAAAGGAAGGCGTGAGCTTTGTATTGTATAAAATGTGGAGTTGAGCTGAGCGACAGCGAGGAAAAGTGCCCGCTTTGCGGCACTGTGGTGTTTCACCCGTATATAAAGCGTCCGGACGGCGAAAAGCCGTACCCCGTTGACCGGAAACCTCAGGAGACCGCCAGCCGGTCCGGCCTGCTGTTCATACTTACCATGCTGTTTCTGCTGCCCCTCGCTACGTCGCTGCTGTGCGACTGGAAGATCAACGGCAGAATACTCTGGTCCGGCTACGTAGGCGGCGCGCTGACGGTGTTTTATGTGATAGTCGTACTGCCAATGTGGTTCAGGCGCCCCATACCTGTGGTGTTCGTAGCGGCGGACTTTATCGCCGCAGGCCTATACCTGCTCTATATAAACTTCGCCACAGGCGGCCATTGGTTCCTGTCCTTCGCATTCCCCGTCACCGGGGGACTGATGATAATCGCCGTAGGCGCGGTGGCGCTGATGTACTATCTGCGCCGCGGGTATCTATATATAATTGCCGGCACTCTCATAGCTACAGGCGGCTTCATGGTGCTGGTGGAATACCTGCTCAATTACACCTTCGGCCTCCACGACAGCCTGATATGGTCCATATATCCCCTGGCGTGCTGTCTTATATTAGGGCTCACTCTCATCATCATCGCCTGCTGCCCGCCTCTTAGGGAAAGCGTGAAACGAAAATTTTTTATCTGACAAGAAATAGCAAAAGTGCGGCACACTTCAAACTGTGCCGCATTTTTCATTACTTAACTACGTCTACTTCATTTATGCCGTAATATTCAAACAGTTCAATGGCCTCCCTGCCTATCCTCTCGCCGGACACCGCAATGGGTATCGCAGGCGGGCAGGACACGGCAGGAGCGCCGCATATACGGCCCAATGCCTCGCTTACCGGTATCACCTCGTGGGGCCGGAAAAACGCCTCCCGGACCGACATAGCCCTTTCCGCCTTGGCAATGGGCAGCAGCTCTTGCTCTGCTGGTCTGCTGCGGCACTCGCCAAGCACTTTTTCCAGCCTGTACAGCTCTTCTAAAGTATTGTTGGGCGTAGTCATGAGTACCGCGTAGCCAGCGTCCGCATGCTCGCACTCTATATCCCCGCCGCGCAGCAGCTTCGCTATGTCCGTGCCTCTCATGCTCTCCGTAGCCCGTACGGTCAGCCGAAGGGGGTCGCTTTGGGGCACTTTCCACCCACGGCTCCCGAGCCGCCGTTTAAGGCAGTCCATATTCCCTGCCCATTCCGCTATCCTCTTTGGGTAATCTCCCGCCAGAAGGCTGTTGCAGGCGTCCAGCGAGGCCATTATAAGGTATGACGGGCTGGTGGAGCCGAAGAGGGCCAATGCCGACTTTGCCTGATCGGCATAGCGTGCAGGCAGGCGCCTGCTTATATGCAGGTACGCGCCACCTGTCAGCACAGGCAGCGTTTTGTGAGCCGACGCGCAGCACATGTCTGCGCCGAGGTCCAGCGGATCCAGCGATTTTGGCAGAAACTTCAAATATGCTCCGTGGGCATTGTCAACGAGAAGTATCGTGCCGCTGTCGTGGCACACTTTGGCAAGGTTTCCCATATCCGCCATTTTGCCCAGATAATCGGGGCTGGTTACATACACGGCGGCAGGCGGAGCATCAAGCTTATTAAGTGTTTCCTTCAGTATTGCCGGCGTCACCGGACAGCCGCAGAGAGAGCTGCTGCTCTCCGGCCACAGCCATACCGGCTCTATATCAAGGAGAGCCGCGGCATATACAAAGGTCTTGTGCACATTGCGGGCAGCCACTATCACATTTGAATTGCCCTTCGGCCTGTTGTTGAGGGCGAGATACAGCATTGCCCGTATGCACTGGCTGGAGCCCTCGGTAGAATAGCAGGTGCGCTGCGTGCCGAACAGCTCCGCCGCATTGCGCTCGCTTTTGGCGATAATGCCGTCAGCCTCGTACAGCGCGTCTGCGCCGTATACCTCGGTTATATCCCATTTTTCGCAACCCAGCATGCCCTTGCCCTTATGGCCGGGCATATGGAAGCGCACCCAGTCATGTTCCGAGTACTGCCTGAGAAAGTCGAGTATGGGAGTGTCCATCACATATCCTCTTGTGCGACCTTCATCATTATTGCGCACTCTATCCTCTTCTTGAACAGCTCGCATCCCGCAGCATATACGCCGCGTATACTGCCCGTAGCGTGATAAGCGTTGGCGGCACAGCCGCCGGAGCAATAAAGCTTAGCCCAGCAGTTCTCGCATTCCCTGCGGGCATATGCGTTGCAGGAGCGGAACTCGCTTCGCACCGCCTCGTTTGTAACACCCTTCCATATGTCGCCCAGCTTGAACTTTTCCTCGCCTACGAACTGGTGGCAGGGATACAGATCCCCCCATGGTGTGACTGCCATGTACTCTGTGCCGGAGCCGCATCCGGATATGCGCTTATATATGCAGGGGCCGCCCGTAAGATCCAGCATGTAATGATAGAAGGTTATAGGCTTGCCCTCTTTTTCGCGGCGCAGCATATCCTTTGCAAGTATCTCGTACTGCTCCTTTACTATCTCAAGGTCGTCTGCGGTCAGGGCAGCCGGATCGTCCGGCGCACAGACCACGGGCTCCATGCTAAGCTCGGTAAAGCCCAGATCCGCCATATGGAATACGTCGTTGGTAAAGTCGGGATTAGCGTGGGTAAAGGTGCCGCGCATATAGTAGTTCTTGCCGCCTCTTGCCTCCACAAGCTTACGGAACTTGGGCACTATGCGGTCATAGCTGCCATTACCCGCATAATCTACACGGGTGGCGTCATTTATCTCCTTTCGGCCGTCCAATGACAGCACCACATTGCTCATCTCCCTATTGCAGAACTCTATAACCTCGTCGTCGATGAGCATGCCGTTGGTGGTGAGGGTGAAGCGGAAGTTCTTGCCCCGTTCCTTCTCTACGCTGCGGGCATACTTCACAAGCCGCTTTACCACGTCCCAGTTCATCAGCGGCTCACCGCCGAAGAAGTCCACCTCGAGGTTGGTGCGGCTGCCTGAATTCTCCATCAGGAAGTCCAGCGCGCGCTTGCCCACCTCATAGCTCATCAGCGCGCGCTCGCCGTGATACTTGCCCTGGCTGGCGAAGCAGTATGCGCAGTTGAGATTGCAGGTATGGGCGACATGCAGGCACAGCGCCTTTATAACGTCGCCTGAGCGCTGCTTGAAGGTTCCCGCCATCTCTGAGAATGTATCCGGTGTAAACAGATTTCCGGCTGCTATCAGGGCCTTTATGTCCTCGATGCAGTCCAGTATGTCCTTCTCCTTTACATCCTGGCGGCCGGCGTATTTTTCGGATACGGCCTCCACTATTTCCTCCGGGCTGTTGTCCTGATACATAGCTATTATGTCATACGCCACATCGTCTACCACATGTATGGAGCCGGAGCAGGAATCCAGCACTATATTGTAACCGTTTAGCTTATACTGATGAACCATTATCGCCTCTCCTATTAGGCTGTAACATAAAAACTGCCGCCTGGGAACAGGCGGCAACTTTTATTGCCAAGTTTAGTTATTCTTATTCTCGCACTTCTGGTTGGCCACGCCGCAGCTGGTTTTGCAGGCAGACTGGCACGAGGTCTGGCATTCGCCGCAGCCGCCGTTCTTTGCGCTCTCACAGAGGTTGCGGGTCTCGATGGTCTTGATTCTTTCCATGGTTTTATCTCCATTCTGTCAGGTTTGATTAATATATGTTCGGGCGTTTCCGCCAAAGCAATCGCATTCATCCACTATTACTTAAAATACTATATCAAATGATATTTTCAAAGTCAATGAAATTTATATATATGCCCGGCAATATACATAAAAACCAATCCCGGACGGCGCCTGTTTTATTGAGCCGACTCAACTTTTTTTGTGCGGTATCAACCGTTCTCCGCAGTCCGGGCAGTATTCGGGCATTCTCCCCTGGCCCCATAGGTACAGGTTGCACCCGCAATACGGGCAGCGGAAAAACTTTATAGCCTGTATTATGCCGGCAGCCGCCACCAGCACCGCTACCGCTATGCCCACTATGGCAGCACTTTCGTTTATATATGCCAGCACGCAGTTTATTATCGAAAGCGCCAACGCCCCTATAAGGCATATCCAAAGTATCCTGTGGCTTTTTCTGTAATCCATCTGTATCTTCCCGTTATTCCGGCAGCACGTTCAGATCTTCGCTGTACTCCAGCCGGAACTCCTTATCAGTAAGTGTCATGTCTGTATCTATCTGGGCAAACAGAGTATTGTCGCCATTTTCCAGCCGAAGCACGTATTGGCCGTCTCTGGTCTGCACCCTGCCGGATGCTATCTCTGTGCCATCCTCATCAAAAAAACGTATGTTCAGCGCGCATACCAGTGTATCCGGGTATTCGTTCACCGCAACGGCATCCATAAACGTATCCCCGCACTGCTCGTACACCTGAATATTTTTGAAGGATATGTACTGCTGGAAGTGCTCTTCGCCCACTATCAGCAATCCGTTTTTATCGTATGCGCTGCTGAGATCCGCCATTTCCTCCACCTGAACCGGCTCCGGCGTAGGGCTTGGGGTAGGTTTGGGGGGCTGCGTAGACTCCGGCGGAATGGTTACGGAAGGAACGATATGCGCCCCCGTGTTCACACAGCCTGTGAGCAGCAGGCATACCGAGACCGCTATAAGCAGCTTAACAATCCTCTTGCTCATATTCTTCCCTGTTTTCATGTATAAGCTCCATCTTGAGATTATAAAGCTTATCGGATATGTCCACCTTGTAGGTGTGAGGATTGAGTATGCGCCTGTATTCCTCCCAGAATGCAGCCAGCTCCTTTTTGCTGTATTCCCTTATTGAGCATACGTCGGGGCTCTCATATACCTGCCTGCCGTCTACGAATACCGGCACCAGAAGCTCTCTCGCATAGAAGTCCCGTATTACCTTAGTCTGATAGGTATGATGCTGGTTATACAGCTTGATAGGCTTGCTATCGTCTATGGTTTCATCGTCAAGGGCGATTATATCCGCAAGCGCCATATTGTCCCGCTTGCCGTACAGGCGGTATATCTTTTTATATCCGGGATTGGTAAGCTTTGCGGGATTTTCGCTTATCTTTATCTTGGGCGTCATTTTGCCGTCCACTATCTCGGCGGACATTTTATACACGCCGCCCAGCGCGGGCCAGTCATAGGAGGTTATCATCTTGGTGCCCACGCCCCATACGTCTATCCTGGCTCCCTGTGCCTTCAGCTCGCGAATAACGTATTCATCAAGATCGCTGGAGGCAAATATGCGCGCATCCTGATAGCCTGCGGCATCCAGCATCCTGCGGGCCTCCTTGGAGAAATAGGCAAGGTCGCCGCTGTCAAGGCGTATGCCCACCGGCTTATGGCCTTTAGCCCTCAGCTCATCGAATACCTTTATGGCATTTGGTACGCCGGACTTGAGAGTATCGTAGGTGTCAACAAGCAGCATACAGGAATCCGGGAATATCTCGGCATATGCGCGGAAAGCATCCAGCTCGGTCGGGAAGCTCATTACCCAGCTGTGGGCGTGAGTGCCTGCGATCGCCACATCGTAAAGCTGGCCTGCAAGCACGTTGCTGGTAGAGCTGCAGCCGCCTATTATAGCCGCCCTTGCGCCGTATGTACCTGCGTCTGGGCCCTGGGCACGGCGAAGGCCGAACTCCAGCACCGCGCCTCCGTCTGCGGCGTAAACCACGCGGCTGGCCTTGGTGGCTATAAGGGTCTGGTGGTTGATTATATTGAGCAGCGTAGTCTCCACAAGCTGTGCTTCCATGATGGGGGCCTTTACCCGGACGAGGGGCTCATAGGGAAACACGGGCGTACCTTCAGGTATGGCATATACCTCGCCGGTAAAATGCATTTCGCTCAGCACCTTCAGGAAGCCCTCGTCAAAGAGCTTCAATCCGCGAAGGTATTCTATATCCTCCGGGCCAAAGTGTATGTTCTTTATGTAATCTATGGCGGTGTCAAGGCCCGCCATGATGGTATAGCCGCTGTTTGGCATATTTTCCCTGAAAAACACATCGAACACAGCCTGGTTTTTCGTCATGCCGAACTTGTAGTAGCCGTACATCATGGTAAGCTGGTAAAGGTCCGTCATCATGGTAAGGTTTCGCATATTTCAATCCCCCCGAATTTTTCTGCTTTACTGCCCGTCCCCGGCGCCGTCCTTCTGCTCCGTCTCTTCACTTTCCGGCTTTTCTCCGACAGCTTCTTCCTTTTCGCTTTCCCCGGCGCTGTCCGCTTCGTCCGGCGCGGCTGCTTCCTCTGCTTCAGCCTCCGGCGCGGGCCATACGAGCCTGCCCAGCTTCTTTTCCTTAAAATGCCTTATGAGGAAGAAGGCAGCTACCGCGACTACGACTATGAGGCTAAGCATCTCCGATACCCGCACGCCTGCGGCTATCGCTCCGCCCGGCTTTATTATATACAGGCTGTCGCCCCTGAGCCTCTCCACGAACATCCTCTCAAGACCGTACAGTGCGGCATACGATAATATCGCATCGCCGTCGTGCCTGAATTTTTTGCGGCAGCTCCACAGTATGATAAACACTATGAGACACCATACGGACTCATAGAAAAACGTTGCCATGTGGTAGGGGTTGGAGCAGGGCTGGCCGTTGAAGGTATGGTAGCCCTCTATATACACCGCAAAGGGGAACCACATAAGCTCACCATTGCTTATGGGAAGGCCGAAGGCCTCCTGATTAAAAAAGTTTCCCCAGCGGCCTATGGCCTGAGCCAGCACCAGACCGGGCGCTATGCAGTCCGCAAGCTTCAGAAAGCGTATCTTCCTGACTCTGGAATAGATGAACATACCGAGAAGCCCGCCTATTACCGCGCCGTATATGGCAAGGCCCCCCTCCCATATATACAGGGCGCGTATGGGGTTTGAGGCATAGCTCGCCCACTCGAAGATCACGTAGTAAAGCCTTGCGCCCACCACGCCCGATGGGATTATCACAAGGCACATATCCAGTATATCGTCCTCGGTCAGCCTCTTGCGCTTGCCCTCCTTGAGCGTGAGCCATACTGCTATCAGTATGCCCAGAGCCATGAGCACGCCGTACCAGTATACGTCGCGTCCGAACAGAGTAAACGCTACCCTGCTGGGATTATTCATATTTTGTTCCTCCAATTACTCTTAAAATATCAAACATACTAAAATACGGCAGGAACCCTTGCCCATGCCGCACCTTGGCATTATCAGTATTATACTCCAAACTTCACGTTAAATAAAGCCCGCCAATGTGAATAATAGTCAAATCGCGTAAAAGGCCCAAATTATATACCTAATAGGCCAGCCTTGCAGGGCGCGCCTATGCCCAATTGAAATTTTCCTTCCCCGCGCCAAGCTCAAAATGGCACTTGGCTATGCCTAAGTCTATTTTTGAATAAAAGCCCCTTCCCGCCCTTGCCGACACCCGGCCGTTATCGAGGGAAAAGAAAAACTTCTGCTGATTTACCGCGGTAGGCGCCAAAAGCGCCGCCTCTACGCCCTTTTTGAACCACACCGGCACGTCGCCCATATCGGCTACCTCGGAGGGCGCCTTGCTTTTATGCGGCACGCCCTGAGTTTTGCCGTAGCCTATCGCTATGACTATGCACAGCTTTTCCCCGGCGTCCAGCATATAAGCCGTCTTTATCTTTTTGTAACTCACGGCTACCCAGCAGGTGTTAAGCCCGAGCTGCTGGGCAAAGAGCACCAGCTTTTCGCCATAGTAGCCGCATTTTTCCTCTAATTCGTCGTCCTTCTTGCCTATCATCGCGATGTAATCCGTCACGCCGGAGAATTTGCCATAGTGTGCCATAGGGCTGTCGAAGGCCTTGGGCTCATGGGTGATAAGCTGTATATGCAGCCCGCTCCGGCCGTTGAGCTCCGCTATTTTATCCTCCAGCATGTCCTTGATCTCGCCTTCAATCTCCCTCTGCTCATACGCCCGCACGGAATGGCGCGCCCGCATGGCTTCGTATATATCCATCTTTACCTGCATACCCTGCTCCCTTCCCGCATTTTTATCGGCTTATGCCGCCGCGCGGCCTTGTTTTAAAAAGCGCCGTTCAGGCGTAAACCACCTAAACGGCGCTATGTCGCTTTTTGCCTTAGATCAGTACGCTCTTGCGAAATACATCATGGTCTTTGCCTCACGGTTGCAGAATACGCACTTACAGCCGGGCTTTACAGTCGTATCCTCATCCATGGGCTTGCAGCGGGTAGACGCGCCGGTAACGCACTTTATTTCCATCTCGCAATCCGGATCGGCACACCATGGGGCCTTTACGAAGCCCTTCTTTACGCCGTCCATAAAGTCACCGAAGTTTTCAGCATGAGTAGTATGAGCCTTGCGGTGCTCGAAAGCCATATCGTACATGGTCTGATGTATATCGGCCATGAGCTTTACGAGGTTTTCTCCTATGCCTTGGATCGGCATGGTGAACTTCTCGAGGGTATCGCGTCGCACTACGGTCACCACGCCGTTCTCAATATCCCTGGGGCCTATCTCGATACGGGCGGGAACGCCCTTCATCTCCCACTGGTTGAACTTCCAGCCCGCGCTCTGCTCGCTGTCGTCCAGCTTTACGCGGAGGCCGGCGGCCTTTATCTCGTTATACAGCTCGGTTGCCTTCTCCAGAACGCCCTCTTTGTGCATGGCGATGGGCAGTATGACTACCTGAATGGGGGCTACCTTTGGGGGCAGCTTAAGGCCGCGGTCATCGCCGTGAACCATTATCATACCGCCGATCATGCGGGTAGAAGTGCCCCAGGAGGTAGTATAGCAATATTCCTGCTTGCCCTCGCGGCTCAGGTACTTGATATCATAGCTCCTTGCAAAGTGATCCGACAGGTTATGGGAGGTACCCATCTGCAGCGCCTTGCCGTCATGCATCAGCGCTTCCAAAGTATAGGTAGCCTCTGCGCCTGCGAAGCGTTCGCTCTCGCTCTTGCGGCCGCGTACTACGGGGATCGCCAGCACGTTTACCATGAAATCATAGTATACGTTGAGCATACGGATGGTTTCTTCCTGCGCGTCCTCATGGGTTTCATGGGCGGTATGGCCCTCCTGCCAGAGGAATTCGGAAGTACGGAGGAAGGGGCGGGTGCTCTTCTCCCAGCGCATTACGTTGCACCACTGGTTATACAGCACGGGCAGGTCGCGATAGGACTGTATCCACTTGGAATACATGGTTCCGATTATAGTCTCGCTGGTGGGTCGGATAGCCAGGCGCTCCTGAAGCACCTCGTTGCCGCCCTGTGTTACCCATGCGGCCTCGGGCGCGAAGCCTTCAACGTGCTCCGCCTCCTTCATCAGCATACTTTCGGGAATCAGCAGAGGGAAGTATGCATTCTGATGACCTGTATCCTTGAAGCGCTGATCCATTTCCTTCTGCATGAGCTCCCATACGGCATAGCCGTAAGGCTTAATGGCCATACAGCCGCGAACATCGGTATAGTCGCACATATCGTTTTTGAGCACGATATCGGTATACCACTTCGCAAAATCCACGTCGCGGGGGGTAATCTCCTGAACGAACTGGTTTTCTTTCTTTGCCATAATTTCCTCCGGTATTATTAAGTAAATTTAATTTACAAATTAAAAGCCGCCCTGAATATAAGGGCGGCTGTTTTTTGTCCGCGGTACCACCTTAATTGGTTCTCGGCCGGCCTTAACGCTCTCCTGCGGCAGGGCATTTCCTCCCTGCGGAATACGGAACGGGTACCGATGCAAAACGGCGCAGCCGCCCTTTCAGCCGGTGAGGCAGCCTCTCTTTTCGCAGTTGCGGGAGCATCGGGCTTTCCGCAATATCCTTATCTAAATATAGTCGATTATAGCATCACATATAGATTATGTCAATCAATCCAGCTTTAATATATCGTTCAGTATGTCGTTGAGCTCGCTGTCAAGGCCGCCATCTGCTTTGTCAGCGTCGTCATCGTCATGCTTTTCCTCGCTGACGACTTCGTCCACGGTCCATACCTTTTCCTCCTCTGGCTCCTGCCCCGCGTCGGGCTTCGTCACCTCATCGGGAAGCTCCCGGCCCTCGATATTGTATATGCTCTTTATGAGCTCCGCAGGGTTCCGGTACTCGTCCGGAGTATCTATCTTTTCCGTCTCCGGCTGCTGGCCGACGCCGATATGCTCGTAATTTTCAAGGAAGCCGGCGTAGTTTTCGGCTTGGCGGCGCACCGTATCTGCGGTGTTCCTGATATAATCCTGGAAGTACCTGGCCTGCTCCTCGGCAGCCTTTGCCCTTTTCTCGGCATCTGCAACGATAGCCGCGGCCTGCGCCCGGGCTTCGTCGAGTATTCCGTCCCTTTGGGCCTCCATACCGGCCTTTTCACGCATGGCGGCGGCGATGATATCGTCGCGCTTTGCTTCCGCTGCGCCAATTATGCGGTTCGCGGCGGACTTCGCGTCCGTGAGGGCGCTTACTACCGCGTCGTTTTTGTCCTGGTATTCCTTGATCCTGCGGTTCAGCTCCTGTATCTGCTGCTCCTTCTGTTCAAGTTCCCTCTGAAGCTCCTTCTTGCCGAACATCGTTTAGTCCTCCGTAAACATTATTTTAAAATCGGGTTCAAAAATTCATCTTCTGTTGGCCCACATCAGCCGGCGGCGCGTAACCCATATGCCGGTATCCCAGCGGCATCACCACGCGGCCCCGGGGCGTTCTCGCGATGAAGCCCAGCTGTATGAGATATGGCTCGTACACATCCTCGATGGTGGTGGCGTCGTCGCCTGTGGCTGCGGCTATGGTATCAAGGCCTACAGGCCTGCCGCCGAACTTTTCTATCATGGTGGCGAGCATGCGCCTGTCCACAGCGTCAAGGCCCATCTCATCTATGGCCAGCATATCCAGGCCAGCCCGGGCTGTCTCAAGATCTATCTCGCCATTGCCCCGCACCTGGGCGTAATCACGCACCCTTTTTAGCAGGCGGTTAACTATTCGCGGTGTACCCCGGGAGCGCGAGGCTATCTCAAGGGCACCCTCTGTGTCTATCTTAACGTTGAGTATATCCGCGCTGCGCTCGATTATTTCCTTCAGCTCCTCCGGGTTGTACAGCTCAAGCTGCTCCTTTATGCCGAACCTGTCCCTGAGGGGAGATGTGAGCATGCCCATACGCGTCGTTGCGCCTATGAGGGTAAACTTTGGAAGATCCAGACGTATAGAGTGGGCGGATGGACCCTTGCCTATTATTATGTCTATGGAATAATCCTCCATGGCAGGATACAGTACTTCCTCAACGCTGGAATTCAGCCTGTGTATCTCATCTATGAACAGCACGTCGCCGGGGGCGAGATTTGTAAGTATGGCCGCAAGGTCACCTGCATGGGATATTGCTGGGCCTGACGTTACCCGCAGGTTGCCACCCATCTCGTTTGCGACTATGGCCGCAAGCGTGGTCTTGCCGAGACCCGGCGGGCCATAGAAAAGGGCATGGTCCAGGGGCTCCCCTCTGTGCTTGGCCGCCTCTATGTATATGCGCATGTGTTCCTTGACGTTATGCTGACCTATGTACTCGTTAAGAAACCTGGGGCGCAGGCTGTATTCTATCTGCTCGTCCTCCATTGTCATGGAAGAGGTTATAAGTCTGTCGTCCATTTAAAAGCCGCTCCTCTTGCCCATTTCCCTGAGTGCCATGGTTATCATATCCTCTACCCTGCCGCATTCGCCTACTGCGGATACTGCGCGCCCGGCACTTACACCGTCGTAGCCCAGCGCAACCAGCGCCTCCACAGCTTCCTGTCTGCCATCCGAAATCTCTCCAAGTCCCGCAACAGCCTTCTCCTGCTCATGAGCCAGCTTCATGCTGCCGCCAGCCGACGGAATTGCGGCTGAGGAAGACGCCATCTCCTCCTCGGACACCTTTTCCTTAAGCTCCAGCAGCAGCCTTGCGGCGGTCTTTTTCCCAAGGCCGGGTATCCTGTCAAAGGCCGCTGCGTTCTGGGTAACTATCGCCATGGCGATATCCTGCGGACTGAGCTTGCTGAGTATGCTAAGGGCAAGCTTTGGTCCTACCCTGTTTACGGCTATGAGCCTGCGGAACATCTCCCGCTCTTCTTTTGTATAGAAGCCGTACAAAGCTACCCCGTCCTGAGTTATGTTGAAGTGCGCAAGAAGCTTTGTCTCCCTGCCTGCGGTTATCTCGCGCAGCGTACTGTCCGGGCACAAAAGCTCGTACCCTACCCCTGCGGCCTCCACTACCGCCCTGTCTATGCCCTTCTCGTCCACTATGCCCTTTATATATGCGTACATTATGCCTTACCCTTACTTTATCCTGAATTCTGCCCTGGACACTTCGGAGGTGTTGGCATGGCATATGGCCGCGCCCAGCGCATCCGCAGCATCGTCCGGCTTTGGTACGGTCTTGAGATTCAGCAGCAGCTTTACCATCTGCTGCACCTGCTTTTTATCCGCATGTCCGTTTCCGGTTACGGCAAGCTTTATCTGCATGGGCGTGTACTCGTAAAGGGGTATCCCTCCCTGCTGTGCCGCCAGCATGGCCACGCCGCGCCCGGCGCCAACCTGTATAGCTGTGGTGGCGTTATGGTAGAAGAACAATTCCTCAAACACCGCACAGTCAGGCTTGTACAGCCGCAAAAGCTCGTTTACGCCGGCATACAGCATATCCAGCCTCTCGGGGAAAGGCGTTCCCACCTTTGTTTCCACAACGCCATAGTCCAATGGGCGCACCTTTCGCCCGTCGGCCTCCAGCACGCCGTAGCCCAATATTGCATAGCCCGGATCTATCCCCAAAATAATCAAAATCTGCCGCTCCGTTAAAAATACAATAAATCATTATATATTGTACCATGGGCGGCAGATTTTAACAACTTATTCCTCCGCTGCTTCTTCCATTCCCTCCGCGTCTTCTATTCCTTCAATATAGAGGTTTATATCCTCCAGCGCGTCAAACTCCATGCCTGCGGCAAGCTCGTCGTACGTTTCGCTCCCGGCGGGTATGTCCAGCAGGCACACCTCTGTCTTTTCGAAGCTCTGCCGGTCTGCCTCGAATACGGCTATCTTGCCGTTTTGTTCCCCGGTAAAATAGTGTTCCGGGCAGCAGTAGCCGAACTCCCGGTAAAGCGCCATCTTGCCGTCCTTTAGCTCATAATTGTAGCCGCCGTACTGCTGCATGATCCCTTCTGCCTCTCGGGCTGTCGCCGTTACGTTCTCACCCCGTTCTATTATGTGACCGCACTCGAATATGTTCACCGTAGTAACGGCGAACTTTTCCTCTGCGGTAACAGGCGTGTCCTCCTGTTCCTCCGGTTCCTTCACCGTAATGCTCTCCGGCTGCCGCGGCTCACTTGTTCTCCCCGCGAACCAGCCCATGCCAAGGCCCATAGCAAGTATTATCAAACCCAGCACGGTGGCCGTATAGTACCCTTTTCGGTTAAGATTCATATATCCATCACGCTCCTTTTTGCCTTATTATTTCCAAAGAAGCGCAAAAAAACACGGGAGAGCTTTATGCTCCCCCGCGTTTTTCTATTGGAGGGTTATCGTATCAGTCTACATTCTGGCGCTTCTTGGCGTTTTCCTCAAGCTCCTTCAGCTTTGCTACAGGATCCTTTACCTTCGCAAGGAATATCATAGCGGCGATGATGTAGGGCTTAAAGGAAGCTTCCTTGTAAAGAGGATCGCGATAGCGATCGAATACGGAAGCGGCCACCTCGCCGTGCTCGCAGGAAACATCAGTAATATCTGCGGGCAGGCAATGCAGATACAGGGCCTTGCCTTCCTTGGTCAGGGACATCATTTCTTCTGTGCACTCCCAATCCTTATGCTCGGCGTTCTGTGCCAGCAGTCTCTTCTCCAGAGCCTTTATGCCGTCCATATCGCCCTTGCCGTAAAGGTCGGTACGCTCTTCCATAGCCTTGAATGGAGCCCAGCTCTTGGGGTAGACCACGTCGGCGTCCTTGAAGGCTTCCTTCATATCGTTGGTGATCTCGAACTTGCTGCCTGCCTTTTCGGCGTTCTTCCTGGCAACTTCCACCACCTCGTCCATTACTTCATAGCCCTCGGGATATGCGAGGGTCACATCCATGCCAAGACGGGTGAAGAGGCCGATAGCGCCCTGAGGTACGGAGAGGGGCTTGCCGTAGCTGGGGGAATATGCCCAGGTCATGGCCAGCTTCTTGCCCTTCAGGTTCTCGATGCCGCCCAGTTCGTGGACAACATGGAGACTGTCCGCCAGTATCTGAGTGGGGTGATCTATATCGCACTGGAGGTTTACAAGGGTGGGCTTCTGCTCGAGCACGCCGTCCTTGTTGCCCGCTGTCACGGCGTCAACCACGTTATGCATATAGGTGTTGCCCTTGCCGATGTACATATCGTCGCGGATACCGATAACGTCAGCCATAAAGGAGATCATGTTGGCGGTCTCGCGGACGGTCTCGCCGTGGGCTATCTGGCTCTTGCCCTCGTCCAGGTCCTGCACCTCCAGGCCCAGCAGGTTGCAGGCGGAGGCGAAGGAGAAGCGGGTACGGGTGGAATTGTCCCTGAACAGGCTGATGCCAAGGCCACTGTCGAATATCTTGGTGGAGACGTTGTTCTCGCGCAGATGCCTGAGGGCGTCGGCCACTTCATATACGGCCTGAATCTCGTCGTCAGTCTTCTCCCAGGTAAGGAAGAAGTCGCCATTGTACATATTCTCGTAGTTCAGCTTTTCCAGCTTATCGGTAAACTGTTTAACGTTGCTCATCTTATTCCTCCGAATAATATTTTAAATTATTATTTTAGCGAATGTTGTTGTTGGTCTTGCCTGCGCGGAACTGGCACACGTCGTCGGTCTTGTTCTCGCCCTTGTACATGGTGGGGGTGAGGGCATAGACCGCGGCACAGGTAGCCAGATCCTGCTTCCAGGTGATCTCGTTGGGGGCATGGGCCTGGCTCTCGGCGCCGGGGCCAAAGCCTACGCAGGGGATACCGTAGCGGCCCTGAATGGATACGCCGTTGGTAGAGAAGGTCCACTTGTCGATGAGGGGGCGATGGCGCTTATCCATTGCGGAGGGCGCACCTATGCGCTGGTCGCCAAAGAGCACCTTGTGGGCGTCGGCCACTGCCTGAACGTGGGCGGCGGTCTCCTTGTTTATCCAGGTGGGGAAGTAGCATTCCGTCTCGTATACAAGGCCTGTCCAGGATGGACGGTCATACATGTACATGGATACCTTTACATCCTTTGCGTACTTCTTGCAGGAGGGCAGGTTGCGGATCTCTTCGAGGCAGGAATCCCAGGTCTCACCGGCAGTCATGCGGCGGTCAAGGGATACGGCGCAGGAATCCGCAACGGCGCAGCGGGAGGGAGAGGTATAGAATATCTGGGAAGCTGTGATGGTGCCGCGGCCCAGGAAGCGTGCATCTTCCCAATGCTCGGGATTGTATTTGGCGTCCAGCATCTTCACAAGGCCCTTTATCTCGGTGGAATCGGCAGCGTCGTTCTCGTTGAGTGCGCGCACGTCCTCCAGAATGTCCGCCATCTTGTAGATGGCGTTGTCGCCCCGCTCGGGGGCGGAGCCATGACAGGAGATCCCCTTCACGTCCACCCGGATCTCCATGCGGCCCCGGTGGCCCCGGTAGATGCCGCCGTCGGTGGGTTCGGTAGACACCACGAACTCGATCTTGCTGCGGGCGTCCTCCTGGCCCTGGAAGTCCTTGTTGACGATGTACTGCCAGCACATGCCGTCGCAGTCCTCTTCCTGGACGGAACCCACCACCATGATCTTGTAGCCGGCGGGGATCAGGCCCAGATCCTTCATGATCTTGGCGCCGTACACGGCGGAGGCCATGCCGCCCTCCTGATCGCTGCCGCCCCGGCCGAAGATGACGGCGTCGTCCTCATAGCCCTGATAGGGGTCGGCCTCCCAGTTGTTGATGTTGCCGATGCCCACGGTGTCGATGTGGGAGTCGAAGGCGATGATCTTGTCGCCGTCGCCCATCCAGCCGATGACGTTGCCCAGGCCGTCGATCTCCACCTTGTCATAGCCCAGCTTCTCCATCTCCGCCTTGATGCAGTGGACAACCTCCTTCTCCTCACAGCTCTCGCTGGGGTGAGAGATCATCTCTCGCAGGAACCGGGTCATGTCGGCCTGATAGCCTTGGGCCGCCGCTTTGATCGCTTCAAAATCCATATCGCTGACCTCCATATCAATGTTTGGAATCCCGTCATTTCCACATCACGGATTGGCTTACCTATCCCTATCATAGCATAAGAAAACAGGATGTCAAACAAAAAATGAGAAAACCTAAAAATTTTTTTGAATCTCCGGTGCGGAATGCGCCGTCCGGCCGAAATGATTGCAAAACCAAAGGGCTTGTGATATATAATGGTAGAGTAAAAAGAACAGCAGATTTGGGATGGGGAGAGCTTATGCCGATACCGGAAAACGTGGAAAACCTGCGGAGAGTTTCCGCAAAGAGCAGCATTTATCAAGTGGTATGCAGCTGGATCATCACGGGTGTGCTGAAGCCGGGAGAAAAGATCGTTGATTCCGAGCTTGCGAAGCGATTCAATGTCAGCCGGACCCCGGTGCGGGAGGCCATTCAGATCCTGGAGGGACAGAAGCTCGTCTATGTGGTGCCGGGCCGGGCTACGGTGGTGGCGGATATTGACCCTGCGGATATTGAAAAATGCTACCGGACGCTGGCGGAGCTGCAGGGACTGGCGGCGGAGCTGGCCTGCGGCAGCCTCACGGACCGGGAACTGGAGCAGCTGGAGCGGATTCACGCCGCCTTTGTGGATGCCTGCGGCCGTAATGACGGCACCGATGCGATCACGCAGGACAACCTCTTCCATGACGCGATTGTCCGTGGGGCACACAACGAGTATGTGGAGGAATTTTCCCACACCATGATCCTCCATATCCAGCGGATCAAATACCATTATTTCCACTGTGACCGGCTGCGAAAGATTTCCGTTTCCCAGCATGGGGAAATCCTTCAGACCATCCAGGCCCGGGACAGCGCCCGCGCGAAGGAGCTGATGCGGAGCCACTGGCTCTGCTCCATGGAAAATAGCCTGCGGGATGTTGCGGGCATGATCCATGGAGCCGGCGCAGAATCCGGACAGGATGTTCTGACAAAGTAAAGATGGGAAGGGAGAGCAAGAGAGAGGACGCGGAGAGAATCCGGGTCCTCTCGATGTTTTCTGGGCGAATTCCATAAAATTGTATCCGGCCTCTGGTATGTTCCGTAGAAATCCTTTGGAGAGGCCGGGCTTTCGTTGACTTCCACAAGAGTGCGGTTCATAATGAATATGCGATATATTACATATTGCATATAAAGTATGACAGAGGTTGAGAAAGGAGCAGAGACAGAAAAAACAGAAGAGCCACAACCAGAGCAAAAACAAGCAGAAACTAAACCCTTAGAAAAGCCGAAAAAAACGACCCCGGATTCAACACCAGAAAAAGCAGAAACAACCGAGAATCATTTTGAAGAAATAGTAGCAGCGCTGCCGAGAGCTGCCGTATTTCAAAACGACTGGTGCTATGAAATGACATATCTAAATAGAGAGGACAAAATCATGGGGCCGGACGGTTTTTCTTATAGTGCTGTAAATAAGGCAGGAATAAATTCCATCAGTTCCTGGAGAGCATCTGCAAGGGAGTATTATACCGATGCGACTGTAGCTGAGATGGAGGGTTTTTGGCCGTGGATCGAGCAGGATGGAAAGCTGTATATTTCAACCGCTATGATGGGTAGAGGGGAAAACTTTATACGGCGAACCTATGTGTCTGAAAATATAAAACTTGTAGGAACGCAAGCAGAGGTAACATTACGAGATGATAATTCGGCAATTGGTTTGAGAGATGCGTATACGGTATCGTGCATATATGAAAGCGGGAAATGGAAGTTTAACAGTCCAATAACTTTACCCACGGAAACACCTCCGTTTGCAAGCTATGAAGCGGCAATCGGAACGCGCGACAGCCGGGGGCAAACAATTGGGTAAAAGTAAAGAAGGAGGAGAAAATCATGAAAGCAAAACGGGTAGGGGCCATGGCCCTGCTGCTGGCGCTGGTCCTGTCGTTGGTGGGCTGCGGGAAAGGCATGGAGAAGCAGTTGGAGGGGATATGGTATCTGGAGGGATGGAGCGGTCCTGCTTTTACATTTTATGACGACGGTAGCTGCAAGATCCAGGGCGAGTATGGCACGGGCACATGGACCCTCGTCAATGACGACCAGTTGAAAATATCTAACTTCTATGGCGAGACGGTGGTCCTTACCATTGAAAGCATAAAGGACGGGTGCCTGACTGTTACAAACGAACTGGGGAATACAGGATACTTTTGGAGAACGCCCCATGACGAATAAGGAGGACAGCCGATGGACCTGACGCAAGAACTCAAGGAAGCCCGCTATGTCCGCCGCAGGGCGGACGGGCCCTTTTTAGCGGATGTGGGGCAATGTGGCTTTGGCTGCGACCACAGCAAGCTGCTGAACAACGATGATTCGCCCCGGCCCTGCTACCGCGTGTGCACGAAGTTCAACATTCGGGTCTCTGATTACGATTCCTGCGAGTATTACAGTGACAAAAAATTATGTGAACATCTCGGAGCATTTTTGAACGCAACAAGGGGACAAACAAGCAAAAAGGTCCCTGAAAAACCCAAAAAATCCGGCTCGGGCTGGCTGTGGTTGCTGGTGCTCCTGGTGCTGGTTTATATCCTTATCAAGAACATTTGAGAAAGATA
>OOCI01000802.1_pt1 | contig 26757 bp, 14 predicted proteins | sample 1671761 | NCBI WGS metagenome assembly OOCI01 (sample SAMN06348190, study PRJEB24527) | human gut metagenome | biome: human gut; feature: ankylosing spondylitis patient; material: feces | host: Homo sapiens | place: China | collected 2015-10
TTTTAGGACGCCCGTCAGAAATACTTAGGATTCTCTGAGCTGGCACATAAAATACAGCTTCTTCTGAGTTGTTCCTGCCTTGCAAGAGAGATGTTATATTGAGTTTTTCTCCTTCAATTAAAATTTCTGTAGAATCAGACAAGACTTGCGACATGCTTTCCCCGAAATAATATTCAAACAAAGGATTTACATCTGATTTGTTAAGAATATAATTATATTTTTTTAGCGTACTGACAATATGTGCCTTATCCTTAACCAGTTTAAATAGTTCCAAGAACAAACTTTTTCCGCTTGCCTGAGGTCCTATTAAAACTGTCAAGTCACCAAAATTCACATCAACGTTTTCTATGGGGCCAAAATTCCGTACACAAAGGCTTTGTCTCATTGTATATAAATTTCTAAACATTAAACATTTGGTACTCCAAACAAAACATGCAGGAAGTCCTATTCGTTTGCAAATTTATATTTTTTTTCTTAATTCTGCCAATATATCATTTAAAATATATTTCGCCAATCGTCATCACGCCTCCCTTTCCTTCATTCGCTCCCTAACGGCTGGTTATGCAGCAGGACGTGGCGTTGGATTAGGTGGCGCCATTCTAAGAGGCGCTGGCGTTGCCAGAACTCTACGGCGGAGGGGATGCTCGTGCGGAGTAAGTGGCGGAGGGGGAGGAGGGGGCGGAGCAGGGCGAAGGGGAGGTGGGCGGCCTTTTGCGATTTCTCGTATTGTGCCAGGAGGTCTTCCGTCTTGATGTCGGGGAGGTGACATGTGAAGCCGCTGAGCGACGGGCCTTCGTCATGCAGGTTTGCCTCACTCAGTAGGCGGTGGGTGTGGTGGTAGCCTTTCGCTATGAGGTCTTCGAGGAAGGCTTGGCGCTCGTAATGGCTCAGCGAGTGATAGCGGTGGGCAAACTCACCCCAGTTGACCATTGCCGTCATTCCCGTCCCGTCTTCGTTGTCGCGTAAGCCGATGTGCACATAATAGATGTATTCCTCGGGGGTGAGACGGAAGGGGCGGGCCTTGCGCATCTTGCCTTTCAGCTTGCCGTTGTCGGTGAATCTTCCTTCGTGTGTGTCTTGTATAGGGAGGGTGGGGTAATGCTCCGCTTTCTGAAATTCCTGCTTGAGGTTGACACGGAATATTAGTTCCACAAAGCCGTCGTGGGGTAAGAGCGTGTAGTTCTTGCCTTTGGGCAACTCCACTCCTGACGTCGGTGTGAGGAACGGGCGTAGGGGCGTGTCGGGTATCAGGTCTGCCAGTCCGTATGCCACGCTGTTGTCTGTGCTCTGGAAGTAACGGCTCAAGGATTTTAGTGCTGCCAAGTCGTCATCTTTTGCCTGCAGGAGCCACACGGCTTGCAATGCCAGCTCACGGCTTTCTGCTTCTGTCTGTTTCTGCTTGGCTTCCTCCAGCAGCAGGGCTTGACACTTTTCGGTGTCTTTCACCTTATTATATATTTCGAGGATATTCCGAAGGACGGCGGCGGAGTTGTCGGCGAAGTATGTGGCTTGCAGCTTGCCTTGCAGTTGGTCGATATAACGCCAGGTGTTGGGCAGCTGTGCCTTGGTGCCTTTGGTGGTTTCTTTCACCACGATTACCTCATAGCGGCGGATGCCTGACAGCTGTACGCAGAAGCCTCCTAAGGAGAAGAGGAAGCAGCGGTCTTTCACGCCGTGACTCTTCACTTGCTTGATGACGCCGGTGTAACCCACGAACGGTCCGTTGGTTATCATCACGATGTCGTTGTTGGCTGCCAGTTCTGCGTAGTCCTTGCCTACTATCTTGATGTCGTCGGTATGTACAGCGCTTTGTTCTATGCAGACCTTGTAACGATAGATTTCCTCGTCGGATATCTTGGCATGTATGAGCATGCTTTTCAGTCCTTCCGTCTCGCCTTCTAACGCGAAGAGGTGTGCATTGCCTGCCACTTGCGGTCGCTTTTCGTTGGGCGACTCCTCTTTCTGGAGGAAATAGCCGTTGGCATTGAGGTCTTTCAGCAGCAACTTGACGTCTTTGACATAAGCGAAGAGTATGCCGTTGATGACTGGGCGGAAGCTTACTTTTTTCTTATCCCAACCTATATCTGTTGGATTAGGACGAGAATTAGGGAAGTAGATGTCCGCTATGCTGTCAAGGCGTAGCAGGTCCTTGATGGCATCACGCTCCTTATAATAGTCTGTCTTGATGATATACCACATGGTGAAGTAAAAAAAGAGTAAGGAATGAGGTGCGGTAAGCATATATTCTTACCTCCCTCGGAAAGCGTCATGCTTCCCAGGTTATTAGGAGTGTGATGTGTATCACAGCATTGAAAACCAATAGATTATCTTCCACTAATCGTCAATACTTTTATGTCTTTCAATGTTCGCTATACGTGATAGCGACAAGCTCAGATCTTGTTTACTGTTTGACATAGGATATGTATATCTGAAGCCTAATTATTATTCAAAATCTTACTCATATGTCTGAGTCTCTATGTAAGAGATACAGAAATTCACTGCAAATTTACGAAAAATAATTATATATGAGTGATTTATGTGTATTAAAATCTAACATGTACTCAATATTTTTCTGCAACGGAATGGAAGAATCAGACAATTGGTTTAGTATCTGCACGTGTATCAAATAGTTACGTGAATTTCTGTATCTCTTACATAGAGAAACGGATTATTGAAGTGGGTGTATGAATAAGGAATTTTGAATTAATGTTATATTGCTGCAAGGATCTTGGCGTTGGCTTCGTCTACTTCTGAGTTTTGGATAGAGCGGAGGTAGATTTGGGTGGTAGACTCGGAGTTGTGCCTCACGCTTCGCTGATGACGGAGAGAGACACTTTGTGGTCTCTTGCTGCTGTTGCCCATGAATGTCTGGCTACGTAGAGGGTGAGTTTGCCCTTGATGCCTATCTTCGCGCCTAACTTTTTAAGGTGGTAGGCAATGCGGGATTCTGCATTATGGTAAAGACGTTGCTCGTCCTGCCAGTTACTGTGTTTATGTGGGCTGCCGCCGACAAGGAAGGGAAGGAGATAGGTGGAGGCGGCGGTCTGGGCTTGGTATTTATCGACGATGTCCTGCATCTCCCTTTCCCAACGTATGGTGAGGCGTTGGCCGGTCTTGCTTCGGACGTAATGTAGGTAGCCGTCTTTGAGGTCTGACTTGCGGAGGTGCGCCAAGTCGATGAAGGAGATGCCACGCAGATAGAAGCACATCAGGAATGTGTCTCTTGCCATTTCTTGTTTTGTGGTAAGGTCTCGTGACGAGGTCAGATGCTTTATCTGGCTGATGGCTTCCGTTGGAATGGCCCGCTTGTTGGTTTTGGCGATGCCGGTGTATACATTCTTGAAGGGGTGTTGCTGTGGAGTGATGCCTTTCTCCACGGCTTTGTTGTATGTGGCACGGAGAATGCGAAGATAGAACGAGCTGGTGTTGCTGCATACTCTCGCCACGTTCTTCAGGTATGCTTCGTAGGAACGCATCTCTTCTGCATCTATCTTTTTGATGGCAATGTCCTTGTTGTTTCTGTAGCGCATAAAGCTGTTGAGCGTGGCTTTGTAATGTTGCATGGTGCGGTGTTGCCCGTTCTTCGCCAGTAAGGTGATGAGGAGGTTCGTAAACTGAAATAGTGTCTCTGATGTTTTCTTGTTTCTTGCCATAATTGATATTGTATAATCTGATTTGTGTAGAAGATGCAAATATCGTACAAATGGTAAAAACATGTTACAAAATAAAAATTGATTTTAGAGTTTTTCAGAGCTGTTTTTGTGTGGTTTTGTGGTGCTAATGGCATCATCATCATGCAAAACAGCCTCTCTTGCACTCCAATACTTCTACTATTGAAAGGCAAGAGAGGCTGTTTTGCATGATGGTTGTGGCTCTATGGCAATGCAAAAGTGGCTCTTTTGCAACATAAACAAGCTGGTTTTGTTGTGCTATTCTTGGCGTGTTCTGCTTGCTGACCGTATAATATATTGAATGTGAGAAGGTTATCTATAACTGCTCAAAACTCAAGAATTTCGCACCAAAGATTTTGTTGTGCGCTGAGCGAGGAGTATTGAGCGTTAGAAATGCAAATATCGTATTTAGACATGAAGACATGAAGACATGAAGACATGATAAACAAATTGAAGAAAAAGCCATTAGTAGCGGAGGTCTCCGGCCTCCGTAGCACCATATCTGGTACAATTCATTAGTTATTGTAAGATTAGCACTGTTGCATGTTATTGTTGTACTAACCTTGTTGCTTGCTGCGGAGGCCGGAGACCTCCGCTACTGTGTTGCCTTGTGTTTTTCTTTGTATTTCCGGTTATGGGCGCGTGCTTAGCACAAATAAAAGGCTTTACGTTAGGTTGTCGAGAACATGGTTCTCGTAAGACCTAATGTAAAGCCTTTTGTTTAAACCCGATAGGGTTTGCGCCCATAAACGGATTGTGGAGGAAGGTTTTGTCAAAGCCCTGCCTAAAACGCGAAAAACATACAGAGGGCTTCGCGGATCTTTATTATTTTATAACAATCTTCTTTCCGCTGTGGATGTAGACGCCCGGTTGGGTGGGGCGGTTGGTGTATTGGCGGCCCTGCAGGTCGTACCAGTATTTTGAACGTGGGGAGTCGGCGGTGACGGTGGTTATTGCGGTGGGCATTTGTGAGGTCACGTCGTTCACGTAATAGTGGCTTTGGCCGTCCTTGTTGGCGGAGATTTCGAGGTATGCGTCCTTGTTAAGGTCGTATACGTCGGTGGTCTGGGGAGAGCCGTTAGCTGTGCTGAAGACGAAGGAGAGCATGCGGTCGCGCTTGTCTATGCGGTATGTGCGGCTATACCATTTGCGGCCTTCCACGATCTTCGTTGTGGTGACGGCGTCGCCGGGCCACTTGCCAGTGGACGTGAAGTTGTCGTCGTACATGTCGTCCCATGTCCAGAAGTTCACGCTGCTCCATCCTACGTTGTCCACGTTTACGTTTACGGTGATGTCGTACGGCGTGAACGTGTCAGAGAGGCCCACCTTGTATGTGCGCGTTGTGACTGCTGAGACTGCTGAGCCGACAAGCAGACCTACTTTCAGTGTGGTGGTGCCGGCAGGGATGTCTATGAGCGTGCCGCTTGCAGCCTTGTGGCTCTGTGCGGTGGGCGTGGAGCCGTCTGTGGTGTATACTAACTGTGCGCCCTGCTTGTCGCTCACGGCTGTGAGGCGAGCCTTCTGTGCGTTGTCGTAGCTGCCTGAGGGCAGGTCCACCCAAGCCACGTTGCTGTTGTTGCTGAGGAGATAGCGATATTTGTTGCCGCGCAGTATCTCGGTGTAACCCGACGGCGTCTGGTAAGCGTCGGCGTTAGCTCCCATTACGGCGTAGAGCGTGCCGTGTGATCCTTCGGTCTTGAGGACGTTGCATTTCGAGCCGACGTACTCGTTGAAGGTGGTGTTGCTGGTGTTGGTGATGCCTGCGATGTGGCGGGCGTTGATCATCATCTTGATGTCGGTGGGGTAAGCCTGCCAATGCTTATAGAAGACGCATGGCGTGCCGCATGAAGCCAAGATATATGCGTTGGCGGCAAGCGTGTCCTTGCGGATGGGGTCTTGCTGTGCTGAACTTGAGCGATATTCCGTGTCATGGTTTTCCACGAAGCTGACGGCGTACTGGCGGTATGTGGCATCGCTGACGAGACCGTCCTTTGCCTTGTTGCTCCAGTTGGATGAGATAAGGTCGCGCACGGCGTAGCGCACGGGGAAGTCGAAGGCAGCAGATGTGGGCTCGCCGTTCACCTTCGTGGCGTTTATCCATGTCTTTACGGTGGTGACGTTGCCGTCCCAATACTCGCCTACGGAGAAGCGGGGCTTGAGGGCAGTGTTGTAAATGCCGGTGAACTTGCCGGCGTAACCCTTCACCATGTCGTAACGGAATCCGGCGTAGCCGAAGTCGTTAAGGAGCATGTCGAGATATGCTTTCACAACATTCTGCACGTTGGAGCTGTTGTGGTCAAGGTCGCGCATGCCGTCCCAGTCGTCGCCCGTATCTTTATTGCTGCTGAGACTAACCTTTGGTTTCTGTTTGTTAGCCCATGTCAAAGTTCCTCCCTTGTCATCATCACTGCAGATGTCGGTAGAATTCATCTTGTAGGTTAAGCCTCTATATGTCTCTACGGGGAAGTCGGTCCAGCTGGTGAGCGTGTTGCGATGGTTGATAACTACGTCGGCAATGGTGCCTATTCCTTTGCTCTTGAAGGTCTTTATCATGGAGCGCAGTTCGGCTTCGTTGCCGAAAGAGCTATTGTAATTGCTGAACCAATAGAGGTCGTCATATCCCATTGATCGTCCGCTGCCGCAGTTGGCGCTCTGCGGAACCCATACCAAGCTGAAGTAAGGGGCGAGGTCGTCTGCCTGAGCCTCAAGGTTCTGCCACTTCGATGCGCGGAACGAGTCCCAATAGAACCCTTGGAGCATCACGCCTTCGTAATTGGCGGGCCATCCTTGTGCAAACATGCTTGCGGCTCCCATGAGGGCTGCTGCTGTCAAAAAAAACTTCTTCATATTCGGGTTTTAGTTACTTTTTGTTTAAATAATGATTTTCAACTTTACTCATGACTTGCTTTGTTACTAACTACTGTATATATAACTACTTGTTAAGCTACTCTCTATTTGCTCACGCAAATACTACATTTGAATTGCATACGTTGCAAATTTACGCTAAATACTTATATGTTCGTAGCAGAACGAAGCGCAAACACACAATTCAGTTGTGCAAACGTTTGCATGATAGACATGAAGACATGTTTTTTTAGACAAGAAGACATTAAACAAATTGAGGAAAAAGCTATTAGTAGCGGAGGTCTCCGGCCTCCGTAGCACCATATCAGGTACAATTCATTAGTTATTGTAAGATTAGCACTGTTGCATGTTATTGTTAAAGCCCTGCCTAACTATGCAGCAACAAAAAAATGGGCGGGTCTCACTCTCTGAGAACCGCCCATAATATATAAAAGTCTATTATGAATGAAAAGTGTTTACTTTACTGTGCAGAAGATCTTTTCAGAGGTCTTTCTGGTCGGGTAGAGCTTAACTGTGTTGCCAGCAACCTTAAGGTCGCTGCCACCTGCTGTCAGGTCATTGATGCTTCCACCGAGGTTGATGTCCCAACCACCGTTGATGCGGAACTTCCAGCCGTCGGCTGTCACGCCGACATTGGTTGCCTCGAAGCAATACTCCTCAGCGTTCCATGTCATGACAGCGTCGCTGGCCCAATCATTGAATTTTCCAATAATACCCATGGTCTCCACCTTAGTGGCTTTGATGGTGCCTTCCGAGAGATTTACGTCCATGTAGTAAACGCCTTCGCCTGCATTCACGCCGATGTTGCCATTGTCGACACCGATAGCAGCTCCACCAAAGCTTACAAATGTACCTGCACCAATAGCGGTGTCCCAGTTTCCTTGCGCGCGCTGGAACTTGAACTCAAAGCCAGCACCGTTAGGATCGGCCAGATAAACGTAACCAGTGTAAACGCCCTTTGCATCGTCTACGAGAGCAAGCTTCTGGTCATTGGATTTCCAACCATCAGTACTACCGATAAAGTAGATGAATGGATCGTAATTAACCTCCTCTAAGGTGTAAGAGTAGTCCATCATGTTGATGGTGAGCTTATACTTACCAGCCTTGGCAATCTTACCAGCCTTAGCGTCACCGTTGGTCAGCGCACCAGTCATGCTGTCGTCGCCGTCAACCTTAGGACCTACTACGCCGGCAGCCCAGATGTCGCCAGAGTCGATGTTCTTCTTAGGAATGATCTTCCAGTACTGGTCTGCCTTTGTTGTCTCGAAGCTTACGGTGAAGACCGGATCCTCATAAACGTCCTTGTCGCTGTGGTTGAATGCCTTTGCAGCATCCTTCGTCCAACCGTTCGTTGTTTCCGTGGTGAACATGTCGCCTACGAGGTAATAGCCCTCTTCGATAACCGGAGCCACAGGTTCGGCCTTAACCTGGAATGTAGCAGATGTTGCCATCTTAACGGCTGTCGCTCCATTGCTTACCCATGCGTCGAGTGTTGCGTCGATGTCGCGCTCAGTGGGGCGCTTGCCATACTTCTCGACGATGTAGTTGGCCAAGTCTGCTGTTGCCATGTTGCCATCGGCGTCAATGTCGAACGACTGGCCGTCGAAGTTGATCTTATAGGTAGGTGTGTAGGCAGCGTTAGAAGAAGTGGGGGCTTTGATGCTTGCCACCACCTTTACTGTCTCTGTCTTGACGTCAGCCAGCTTGATGACGTCGTCTAGGGGAGTTACGCTACCGTCGCCGAATGCCACGGCTTTCTCCTGAGGATTGGTCTGCGGATGTGCCCAGTCTGTAAAGTCCTCGGTGCAAGACACCATAGACATCAGCAGGGTCATTCCCAATAATATTTTCTTAATCATAATTGTCTTTGCTTAAAGTGATTTACAATTTAACGATGCTGAACGAACCTGTGATGTCGTTGAATGAGATGCAATACTTGCCTTCTGCCAAGCCGATGTTATGACCATTAGCCTCGCACTTACCATACATGTTGATAGCGCCATCTGCTGCACCATATCCCCAGTTGGTATCCCAAGAACCAGCAATCTTGAACTTGAAGCTTACTGTCTGTCCGGCAGGAACTTCCATCACATAGTACCAAGCGTGGTTTTCAACGCCCTCTGTGTTGTAAGGAAGCATTGGAGTGTCGCTCGCGAAATCGTCTAATGAGGTTGCAATCTGGATAGTACCATAGTCGTTTACATCACCCTCGTACTTCTCCATCTTGGCTGTATTGTCAGCTGTGTTGATTGTAATGGTGTAGTAACCGGCTGTTTCGGCTACGATGTGACCACCGTCGCTACCACCGTTACGGTTGATGATAGTACCCTTTGTAGCGCCATTAGCGTTCATACTGTTATCCCAGTTGAAGCTTGAAGGCAGAATCTTGAAGCCAGCTCCGTCGCACTCGGCCTTGTCGTTGTAATCGCCAGTAAGGAAGTAGTTGGTGTATTCAATCTCACCAGCACCAGTCTTCTTGTCGTAAGAGAAGTTTGGCTTAAGGAACATAGGAAGTGCGTCTTCTCCAATGCTCTTGTTGCCAGCCCACTTAGCGCCGAACATGTTACCTACAAGATACCACATTGTTGGAACAGCATCCTTCAACTCTATGTAGTAAGGATTTACGTTGAGCTTTACTGAGTTTGAAGCGATAGGGTTCAGACGGCTTGTGCCCTCCTGTACGAAAGCGTTCACGCGGACGTAAACCTCCTGCGTGGCAGGAACGTTGCCTTCTGTCCATTTAAGAATCTTCACCAATGCCTTGTCGATTTCCTCGGCAGAGGCAGAGACGTTACATTTCTGTGTGGTGTTGCTAAGAGCTGCGTAGTCGGGCACCTTTTCGCCACTTTCGTCTGCCGCAGCTTCATCAGTAGAAACTGTGAAGGTGTTGGTAGGAGAAACCTGCACCTCGTAAGTGGCGTTGATCGGAGCATTGTCTGCCGTATACTTAGGCTGTGACCATGTAAGACCAAGTCCTGTGGAGTGCTCCAGGTCTATAGTTGAATTGGCATATTCTGGAGTGTTCAACGTAAACTCAGTAGGCTGTATAAGCGTAGGGTTAGAGTCGTTGTCATCCGAACATGATGCGAATAAGCTGATGATGCCGAAAAGCAGAGCACCCATCATATATTTATTCTTCATATTGCGTTTACTTTTATAGTTCTATTTTTACTTTTATACTTTAGTTCTGAACCTCATTATATCCGTCGATCTGTGTCAGGTTCTTGTTAGAACGAATCTCTGAAGATGGGATAGGATATACGTTATTGGTCTTAGCGAATGTTGTACCATTAGTGCTACCACCCTTAAGCTCCCATTTGTATGTAGCCTGAGTTCCACCAAACTGATTGAAACGAATCAAGTCGGTACGACGAAGACCTTCGCAATAAAGCTCGCGAGAACGCTCGTCAAGAACATCGTTAAGAGTGTAAGAAGCACGCACGGCAGCATGGGCACGATTGCGGAGAGCGTCGATGTACTTCTTTGCCTTAGCAGAACCCTCACCGTGAAGGCGCATCTCAGCCTCTGCAGCATTGAGGTAAGCCTCTGCTACACGGAAGAGGAAGAAGTCGATGTCTACGTTGTAGCTGTCGTGAGGAGTACCACCATTAGAATAGTTGTTATTCCATTTTGGTGTTGCAATACCCTTGACAAACTTGTCGTTATCTCCGATTTCCAAGGTACGAGCACCGTCACTATTGCCCTTACCCCAAAGGATAGCACGGTCGTCAACGTTCATATTGCGAATTTCTTTTGCCGACTTGTTCACTACTACAGAAGGATCGGTGAAGAACTTCTCTACGAATTGAGGACGAACACGCATACCTGACCATGTGTTGGCAGTAGTGGCTGCGTCCTTATCTGCAACAGTCTGCATCGTAGCATCCCAAAGAGCAGCTACATAGAACATAGAACCTCCATATCCCTGAGTCTTTTCTCCATCTTGCATCAATGGGAGAAGAGCCTCGCAGCTTGCACCATTCGAGCCATTGTCGCCCATGAAGAGCAAGTCGTATGGCTTGTAGCCATTAGCCTTTGCCTCTGCAGACATCTTGCTGTCATCGAAGAGTGCATAAGGTGATTCGATAACCTTCTCGGCATATTTGAGAGCATCTTCCCAGTAAGGATTGTTCTGACCGTCGTTGTTGAGGTATGTACCTGCGTTGAGGTAAAGACGGCTCAAGAGCAACCAGCATGTGCCCTTGTCTATGCGACCATAGTCGGCGTCGCTGTCGGTCTCAGGCTTTGCCTCCAAGAGGTCAGGCTCAGCTGCGAGCAATTCGTCCTTTACCCAGTTGAACAGGAATTCACGACCCAACTGCAGAAGCTCTGCACGAGTGTAAGACTTGCCTGACTCAAACTTAGAGTTGTAAGAGTGTGCCTGACGCGGAGTCTCAGCTGAAATCTTGTCAATGAATGTCGGATCGCCGAAGAAGTCGAGCATGAGGAAGTAGCTGTAAGCGCGAAGCACGCGTACCTCAGCATACTTGGTCTTCTCTGCCTTGGCAGCGTCAAGACTTAAGAAGTGGTTCTCGTAAGAGATGTTCGACATCAGACGATAGTACAAGTTCTTCAATGTAGCATTACCCGGATCGAACTTATTGTAGGCAACATCTGTGATACCGCCATCCGACCACCAGCAGACTGCTTCGTCGGTAGGTATCTCGTTGAAGTTGAACAGGTTGCGTAGAAGGGTTGACTTACCAGCGTCGTCGATAGTGAAATCGGCATTGCCGTCATTACCTTCCATGATAAGGCCAGCGTAGCACTTGCTGTATAAGCCCGTGATGTTAGGGTTGGGGTCAACAGTAGGGTCAATGTTGCCCTTATTCAAATCATCCATGCAAGAGCTCATGCTTGCTGCGAGCAAGAGAGCTGCTGCGGGGGCTATTGTTTTGAATTTATTGAGTTTCATATCGAAATCTGTTTTTTAAAATTGTTAGAAGTTGAGGTTCAGACCGAGCAGGAATGTGCGGCAACGCGGATAGATGCTGTCGTCCTTGCCAGAATTTACTTCAGGGTCGATACCGCTGTACTTTGTGATAGTGAATACGTTAGAGCATGAGGCGTAGATACGTCCAGAGATGCCCTTGTAGTTACCGGCCTTCAACAGATTGTTGAAGTTATAGCCCAATGTGATGTTGTCGCACTTCAGGAAGCTACCGTTCTGTACAAAGTAGTCGGTAAGAGGATAGTTGTAAGAAGTCCAGCCTAAAGCTGCTATCTCCTTTGTCGTGTTCTTGTAATATCCCTTAGCGCTGCAAATCTCTTTAGTGTTTATCGCGCCTTCTTCGTATCCATTGTAGAGATAATTGCCTAAGCTTGCACGGAAGTTGCTACCGAGATCCCAGTTCTTGTACGAAACCTTGAAGCTGAAACCACCTGTCCAAGGAGCTACGATATTCTTATAGAAGTATCTATCGTTCTCGTCGATTGTTCCATCGCCATTGCGGTCTACATAGCAGCCCATGATAGGACGACCGTTCTGGTCGTATACCTGCTGGTATACCAAGAATGAGTTGGCTGGCTTTCCTACCTTATGATAGGTGATAGCCTGATCCTGACCTACCTTCATTCCTGCCTCAATCATATCGCGGCCGCCTGCAAGCTCTGTAATCTCGTTCTTGTTGTAGGCAGCGTTGACGCTAAGTTCTACGAACCAATCCTTTGTCTGGATAGGACGACCTGTGATAGCAACCTCAAAACCCTTGTTCTCCAATGTTCCTGCATTCATAAGGAGGGCATTGTCGAAGTTCTGACCTGCAGAGATGGTTGTGGTGCTGAGAAGGTCAGTGGTCTTGCGGTAGTATGCATCGAGGTTAAGAGTAAGTCTCTGGTCGAACATACCATAGTCAAGACCAACGTTCCATGTGGTAGTGGTCTCCCAAGTCAGATCGTCATTGTAAGCCAACGGACGATAGAGCAGACCTGTGTTGTCACCGCCACCGATAGGATAGAGGTGGTGATTGCTGGTGCTCTTCTTGTAAGTAGCTGTGTAGTATTCCTTACCAGTGTCCTGCTGACCTGTCTTACCCCAGCCAAGGCGGAGCTTCAAGTCGCTGACAGCTTTTACGTCTCTCAGGAAGCTCTCCTCCTTAACGCGCCATGCGAAGGCTGCTGATGGGAAGAAGCCCCAACGGTGTCCGTCAGCGAAGCGGCTTGAACCGTCGTAACGGGCTGTGAATGTGAGGAGATAACGGTCAAGCAAAGAGTAGTTGGCACGACCATACCAGCTGACGAGGTAAGTCTGACCCTTCCAGTTGCTTTTGTCGTAAGACTTGACGGTTCCGGCGAGAGCCTCGCCAGCGTCGTTCTTACCTTCGAAGGTAGAAGGATACATAGACTTGCTCCACTGGTTGCCCCAATACTTCATGTGGCTATATTCATAACCAGCCATGATGTCGAAGTGGTTGGCCTTGTTGAAGTCCTTGGTGTACTGAGCGTATGCTGTAGCCAAGAGGTTATACTTCTTCTCCTTGTTCTCGCTGTTGCCACCATAATAGAAACCGTATGTAGACTGCGGATTGTTGGTGTTATACTCACCACCGTTGCTGAATTCGCCGGCTAAGTTGGCATGCAAGTGAAGGTCTTCGAAGCCATGAATCTTATAGTCTGCCTCTACGTTGCCCAAGAGAACGTGTGCACTCTTGTAGAAGTCGTAGTTCTCTACCTTTTCTACTGGGTTTGTAGGAGCGTCATCATTGCGATTGTATGGGAATGTCGGGTCGTATGATGTAGTAGGTAGTGCCCACTGCCAGAAACCTCCCCAGTTCTTGAATTTCTCGTCGCTGCTCTTTACAGGGCGAGTAGGATCCATGTTGATAGCTGCGCCTACAGCATCCGCTCCACCAGGAACAGTCTTTGAGTAAGAATACTTACCGTTGATGTTGAGGTTGAGGTGCTTGTCGAACAGAGAAGGATTGATGTTGAAGCCTGCTGTAACTCGCTTATAGTCTGAACCTTTCAAGATACCTTCCTGACCGGTGTAGCCCACGCTGACGCGGTAAGGCATTGACCATGACTGCTTGTTGATGCCACCAGTAAGGCTGACGTTATGCTCATGGCTGACGCCGGCACGATAGATTTCGTCCTGCCAGTCAGTATCGAATGTGCCTGCAGCATAGTCAGGTGTGCCGTCTTCCTTGAATTTCTTCCATCCCAAACCTTGGTATGCAGAAGAGTCTTCGCCGTAATAGTTCTTGATGAAATCAACGTATTCAGAAGCGTTCATCACGTCCAACTTCTTGGCAATGGTGCTTACAGAAACAGTACCATTGTAAGAAATCTGCGGCTTCTGACCGCTGCGGCCCTTCTTTGTGGTGATGATGATGACACCGTTGGAACCACGCGAACCGTAGATGGCAGTGGCCGATGCGTCCTTCAGCACTGTGAAGCTCTCGATATCGTTAGGATTGACAAGAGAGAGAGGGTTGTTCACACCCTTAGTGTCATTGTTATCCATAGGCATGCCGTCGATAACAATAAGCGGGTTGTTGCTGGCGGTAAGAGAAGCACCGCCACGAATACGGATTTGTGCGCCGTCACCAGGAGCACCAGATGCAGAGTTGACGTTCACACCGGCAATCTTACCCTGGATCATGTCCTGGGCAGAAGTGATGATACCATGATTCTTCTCATCCGGCTTGAGGGCTGTTACTGAACCTGTAAGGTCGTTCTTCCTGGCCACACCATAACCGATGACCACCACTTCATTAAGATTCTGAGAGTCGTCCTTTAATGTAATGCTCATGTTGCTCGAAGCCTTTACGGTCTGCGGAGTCATACCCAAGAAAGTGAATGTAAGCTCTGTTCCGGGGGCTGCGTCTAATGAGAAGTTACCATCAATGTCGGTAACACCGAGGGCCTTACCCTTAACTGTAATGGTAGCACCCATGACTGGCTCGCCAGAAGCATCTGTTACATGTCCCTTAACGACGATGTTGTTCTGTGCAAAGGAACTTGTAGCAAGGAGAAGACCACCGGCAAGTGCCATGGTCCTCAGAGGCAATTTGATTTTCAACTGCTTCATGTTTTGCTGTTTTTAGTTATTATTATATGTTATAAGTGAAATTCAGTAGTTCAAGGGCTCATTTCATTCTGTTTGCAAAATTAGAATTTATAAACATACGTTGTTTCTTTTTTTGTGCAAAACCGTCGTATTTTAAGTGCAATCGTTTGCACTCCGTTTTGATATTTTGTCCGAAGAAAAGCGTTACGCATTCGGGAATAATGACTAATTTTGCGGCATAACTGAAAACCATGGCAGATAACTTACCTATAACAATGCGAGATATAGCCCGTGATTTGGGCGTCTCCATAGCGACTGTCAGTCGTGCGCTCAACGACAGCCCACGCATCAGCGCGTCCCAGAAAAAGCGCATTCAGGCATACGCGAAAGAACATAACTTTTACCCGAATGTCATTGGAGGAGCGTTGCGTCACAGTCGTAGCCTTCCGATGAAGGTAATAGGCGTTATCGTTCCGGAGTTTGTGCATTATTACTTCGCGTCCGTACTGTCAGGTATAGAGGAAGAAGCACGTGCACGTGGCTACCGTGTTATAGTGGCTCAGAGCAACGAACGCTATGACAAGGAAGTGGCTATATGCGACGACTTCTTTAAAAATAAGGTGTGCGGCATAATCGTGTCGCAAGCCAAGGACACCAGACGGTACGACCACTTCCAGAAACTGATGGACAATGGTGTGCCACTCGTGTTTTACGACCGCATCTGCACCGGCGTGAATGGTTCGCGAGTGGTGGTGGACGATTATAATGGAGCATATGCAGCGGTCACACACATGATTGATACAGGATGTAAGCGCATTGCCTTCTATGGTTCGCCGATGAACCTGGAAATCTCAAAGAACCGCTATAACGGTTATCATGACGCATTGACCAAGAACGGACTGAAGTTGAACGAAGCCCTTGTCCGAATATGTGACGACCGCGCGCAGGCCGAGGCCATCACTCCCGAAATACTCTCTTTGCCGGACGACGAACGTCCCGACGCTTTCTTCGCCATCAACGACGACACCGCCATCGGCATTCTCTATACTGCCAAGCGCATGGGCTTTAAAGTTCCTGAGGATATAAGCATCTGCGGATTCACCAATGGCAGCCGTTCCGTGGCTTGCGATCCGATGCTCACCACCGTGGAACAGCGTGGTGTGGTAGTGGGCGAGGAGGCAGCCAACATACTGATAAGTCAGGTGGAAGGCTCGCTGCCGCGTAATGAGATGGCAATGCGAGTGGTAAGGACACGCCTCGTAGTGAGAGGCACCACACTTTGAGTAATGGAGTTGTAAGGAGTAAAGCCAAATTCTTTATTGCTATAAAAAGTAAAATAACCAAATAACAATGACCCAAAAACCTAATCTTTCATTTTGGAAACTCTGGAATTTGAGTTTCGGATTCTTTGGCGTACAGATAGCTTACGCCTTGCAAAGCGCCAACATATCGCGCATCTTTGCCACACTGGGAGCAGACCCTCACAACCTTAGCTATTTCTGGATATTGCCCCCGCTGATGGGCATCCTCGTGCAACCTATAGTCGGCACGCTTAGCGACAAGACATGGTGTCGCTTCGGACGCCGCATCCCATATCTTTTCGTCGGAGCCACGGTGGCTGTGCTCGTAATGTGTCTGTTGCCGAATGCAGGATCGTTCGGAATGGCTGTCAGCACGGCAATGGTCTTCGGTCTTGTCTCGCTGATGTTCCTCGACACGAGCATCAACATGGCTATGCAGCCTTTCAAGATGCTTGTGGGCGACATGGTGAACGAGAAGCAGAAGTCGCTCGCTTACTCCATCCAGTCGTTTCTCTGCAATTCTGGTTCGCTTATAGGCTACGTATTCCCGTTCTTCTTCACGGCTCTCGGCATTGCCAACGAAGCCCCGAAGGGCGTAATACCCGACTCTGTCATCTATTCGTTCTACGTCGGAGCAGCCATACTTATCCTCTGTGTCATCTTCACCACGGTAAAGGTAAAGGAATGGAACCCAGAGGAATATGCCATGTATAATGAGGCTCAGCCTCAGAACGAGGAGAAAAGTGCAGGCTGGATAACGCTTCTCAAGAATGCACCCTCGATGTTCTGGAAGGTAGGACTCGTACAGTTCTTCTGCTGGGCAGCCTTTATGTATATGTGGACCTACACCAACGGCACCATTGCCGAAACCGTATGGCACACCACCGACGTAGCTTCCAAGGGCTATCAGGAGGCTGGCAACTGGGTAGGCGTGCTGTTCTTCTGGCAAGCCATCGGCTCTGTGCTGTGGGCTATGGCTCTTCCGAAGTTCAAGAACGAGAAGATGGCTTATGCTATTAGCCTTGTAATAGGCGGTATAGGCTTCGCCCTTGTTCCGTTCGTCGGCGACAAGAACCTGCTCGTGCTTCCTTTCCTGCTTATAGGTTGTGCTTGGGCAGCCATGCTTGCCATGCCGTTTGCCTTCGTCACCAATGCCCTTGAGGGCTACAGCCATAAGGGAGCTTACCTCGGACTCTTCAACGGCACCATCTGCATACCTCAGATTGTGGCAGCCTTATGCGGCGGCGAACTGCTTCATCTTGTAGGCTCACACCAGAGCAACATGATGATCGTGGCTGGCGTATTGCTCATTTGCGGTGCCTTCTCGGTGGCTGCCATCCGTAGCAGAAAAGAGGCGTAAAAGGAAAGAAACAGTTTTCATGGTAACAAACCTAAACCCAAATACATAATGACATTACATTTTCATATAGAATACCGTACTGCATTCGGTGAGGAAATCTCGCTCTGCATCGTGGAGAATGACGAGGTGAAGACACATCGCATGACTACCGTTAACGGAGCGGAGTGGTGGTGCGACCTTTCGCAGCGCAAGTCTGACCATAGCCTTACATATTATTATAAGGTGACGGCTGATGGCGCTTACGAGCGAAGCGAATGGCAGACGGTGAAGCATGTGCTCGACTTCACGTGTACCGCTGCAACAGAATATCACGTCTACGACCGCTGGAACGATATGCCGGACGACTCGTATCTCTACAGTAGCGCCTTTACGGACTGCATCAACCATCAGCAGCCGCAGCCTCTTAAGCCCACGTCCTACGACCGTACGCTGCGTCTCATCGTACGTGCACCACAGCTCCGTGAAGGCGAACGTCTGGCTGTGGTGGGCGACACCAAGACTTTAGGCGAATGGTGTCCGGACAAAGCGCTGCCCATGACGCTCCACAACTACTGCGAATGGGCTGTCGACATCGACGCTTCGCAGCTACAAGGCGAGAGCATAGAGCTGAAGTTTGTGGTGACCAACGCTTCCGGACACGTGATGATGTGGGAGTGTGGCTGTAACCGCTGCCTCACTCTGCCCGACATGAAGAAGGGCATGACGGTGATGTACAGCCTTGATCAGGCTTTCTTCGAGATATGGAACCGCAAGCTGGCAGGAACACTTGTTCCAGTATTCTCGCTCCGTACCAAGGAGAGTGCTGGCATAGGCGACTTCGGCGACCTGAAGATGATGATTGATCTGATGGCGAAGACAGGACAGCGCGTGCTGCAGCTGCTTCCCATCAACGACACCACCATTACCCATACATGGACCGACTCTTATCCGTACAGCTGCATCAGCATCTTCGCCATACATCCACAGTATGCCGATCTTCGCGCATTGCCGGAGCTGGAGGACGAGGAAGCACGTCGTGAGGCGGAAGCAGAGCGCAGCCAACTCAACGCTCTGCCACAGATTGACTATGAGAAGGTAAACGCTTTCAAATCAGGATATTTAAGGAAAGTTTTTCAACAGGAAGGTAAGAAGATTATGAAGAGCGCAGAGTTTAAGGCGTTCTTCCAGGAAACACAAAGCTGGCTGGTGCCCTATGCTCAGTATTCATGGCTGAGAGACGAGTATGGCACAGCCGATTTCACACAATGGAAAGACCATAATACATGGAACGAGGATGACCGCGCGATGCTGTCGGATTCTCGCACAAAGGAGTATCAGGAGGTGGCTTTCTATTATTTCGTGCAGTACGTACTGTCTTCGCAGATGAAGGCAGCTCACGAGTATGCCAAGCAGAAGGGCGTAATCCTGAAGGGAGACATCCCCATCGGCGTAAACAGATATAGTTGCGACGTGTGGATGGAACCCAAATACTTCAATCTTAACGGACAGGCGGGAGCGCCGCCAGACGATTTCTCTGTCAACGGACAGAACTGGGGATTCCCCACATACAACTGGGACGAGATGCTGAAGGACGGCTGTAAGTGGTGGGTGCGCCGCTTCCAGAACATGTCTAAGTTCTTCGATGCTTACCGCATTGACCACGTATTGGGATTCTTCCGCATCTGGGAGATACCCATCGACTGCGTATACGGTCTGACAGGTCAGTTCGTTCCGTCGCAGGCAATGAGTCGTGAGGAGATAATGCAGTACGGGCTGAACTTCCAGGAGGAGCGCTTCACCGAGCCTTACATCACCGATTGGGTGCTCGACCGCGTCTTCCATGAGCGTGCAGACGAGGTGCGTAGCGAATACTTGGAGCGCATCGACGGCGAGCGTTATCGCATGAAGCCCGAGGTGAACACTCAGCGCAAGATAGAGGAACACTTTGCCGGCGTGACCCGACAGGAAGACCTTTGGCTGCGCGACGGACTATATTCGCTTGTGAGCGACGTGCTCTTCGTGCGCGACCGCAACCGTGCCGATATGTTCCATCCGCGTATCTCTGCCCAGCTCGACTTCATCTATGAGTCGCTCTACGATGTAGACAAGGAGGCTTTCAATCGTCTTTACAACGACTATTATTATCGTCGCAACAATCAGTTCTGGTATCGTGAGGCGATGAAGAAGCTGCCCAAGCTGGTACAGGCCACACGTATGCTCGTTTGTGCAGAGGACCTCGGCATGGTGCCCGACTGTGTTCCTTGGGTGATGGAGGAGCTGAAGATATTCAGCCTTGAGCTGCAGAGCATGCCAAAGTCGCCCACTACGCGCTTCGGACATCTCAGCCAGAACCCATACCGTTCGGTTTGCACCATATCCAGCCACGACATGCCTACGCTCCGCCAGTGGTGGGACGAGAACTATGAACGTACGCAGGACTACTATAACTCGATGCTTCATCGTGAGGGACCGGCTCCGCATCCGCTGCCAGGATGGCTTGCAGAGGACATCATTGTCCGTCATCTCGACTCTCCATCGATGCTCTGCGTGCTGAGTGTTCAGGACTGGCTCGCCATGAGCGAGCGTCTGCGTCTGCCCGATGCTGACGCAGAGCGCATCAACATCCCTGCCAACCCGAAGCACTACTGGCGTTACCGCATGCACCTCAGCATAGAGGATCTCATGGCTGACGACAAGTTCACGGATGAGATTAGCACGCTCATCAGTCAGGCTGGCAGATAACTCCGTATAGCAGAAAGCAATAAAACACATATAAGACAAACGTCAGAATGAAGAAGACATACATGATACTGTCTGCGCTGCTCCCGATGATGGCGGCAGCCCAGACCGTAAAGTCGCCCAACGGCAACGTGTCGCTCACCTTCTCGCTCACAGACAAGGGACAGCCCACGTACGAAATGACCTATAAGGGTAAGCAGGTGGTAAGCCCCTCTCATCTCGGACTGGAGCTTGCCAAGGACAAGCACGCCTCGAAGGGCATGGAGGAGACCAATCTCATGGACGGTTTCAAGATAAAGGACATGCAGACATCCACCTTCGACGAGACTTGGCGACCCGTGTGGGGCGAGACATCAACCATCCGAAACAACTACAACGAGATGGCTGTCAACCTTCACCAGCCCTCCTCAGACCGCGACATCACCATACGTTTCCGTGTGTATGATTACGGTATGGGTCTGCGATATGAGTTTCCGCAGCAGCATGAGCTCAACTATTTCGTGATAAAGGAAGAGCACACACAGTTTGCTATGACCGGCGACCATACTGCTTACTGGATTCCCGGCGACTACGACACGCAGGAGTATGAATATAAAATCACTCCGCTTACCGGCATCCGTGAGGTCATTGCAAAGAATCGTGAGGCATATAAGAGCAACTCGTCAACTACCGTATTCTCCGACACCGGCGTTCAGACTTCGCTGCAACTCAAGACCAAGGACGGACTCTACATTAATATACATGAGGCTGCCTGCTTGGATTATCCCACGATGCACCTCAATCTGGACGACAAGAACCTCGTGTTCGAGTCATGGCTGACACCCGACGCCGTGGGCAGAAAGGGATTCATCCAGACTCCTTTCAACACTCCTTGGCGAACCGTAATGGTGAGCGACGACGCACGCGACATGCTCTCTTGCAAGCTCACTCTTAACCTCAACGAGCCATGCAAGATAGAGGACACCTCATGGATTCATCCCACAAAGTACTGCGGCGTGTGGTGGAACATGATTGTCGGAACAAAGACATGGAGCTATACCAACGACCTGCCGTCGGTTCGTCTCGGTGTTACCGACTACAGCAAGAGCAAGCCCAACGGCACGCACGGTGCCACTAACGAGGAGGTGAAGCGCTACATCGACTTCGCCGCGAAGAACGGTTTGCAGGAAGTGCTGGTGGAAGGATGGAACGAAGGATGGGAAGACTGGTTCGGTCATCAGAAGCTTGACGTCTTCGACTTCGTCACTCCTTACCCCGACTTCGACATTAAGATGCTCAACGACTATGCCCACTCCAAGGGCGTGAAGCTGATGATGCACCACGAGACCTCCTCCGCAGCTCTCAATTACGAGCGCCACTTGGAGGATGCTTTCCGTCTGATGAACAAGTATGGCTATGACGCCGTGAAGACCGGCTACGTGGGCGACATCATTCCGCGAGGCGAATACCACTACAGCCAGCTTATGAACAATCACTATCAGCACGTCATCGAGACTGCTGCCAAGCATCACATCATGGTGAATGCGCACGAGGCGACACGTCCGACCGGCATCTGCCGCACATGGCCTAACCTTGTTGGCAATGAGAGTGCACGCGGAACAGAGTATGAGGCATTCGGCGGTAACGTGGCTTACCATACCGTGATGTTGCCGTTCACCCGTCTGCAGGGTGGTCCGATGGACTATACGCCCGGCATCTTTGAGACACGTCTCTCTGACTGGAGCCAGAATAAGAGCTTCGTCCATTCCACACTCTGCGGTCAGCTCTCGCTCTATCTCGTGATGTACAGTCCGCTGCAGATGGCTGCAGACCTGCCTGAACACTATGAGAAGTATGACGATGCTTTCCAGTTCATCCGCGACGTGGCTTGTGACTGGGATGACTCGAAGTATCTGGAGGCAGAGCCAGCCAAATACATCACCGTGGCACGCAAGGCTAAGGGAACAGACAACTGGTTCGTGGGTGGCAAGACAGGCGAAGAGGCTCGCACGGCTGTGGTACGCCTCAACTTCCTCGACAAGGGTCGCAAGTATGACTGCGCCATCTATCAGGACGCCAAGGACGCCGACTATGAGCACAATCCGAAGGCTTACCAGATTCTGCACAAGACTGTCAAGAAGGGCGATGTGCTGAAGATAAAGGAGGCACGTGGCGGTGGTTTCGCTGTGTCGCTTATTGCTAAATAACAACAATACGTACGCTACTGACATGAAAAAGAATTATATGTTCTCGGCATTTCTTGCCGCAATGATTACGTTAAACGTAAATGCTCAGGGGCGCTTCGACGAGATGGAATACGGTAAGACAAAGACCGTATTCCGCCTCAACGCGGCTTCCCTCCCGAAAGTGCGCATCTATAAGGCAGGACAGGGTGGCAAACCCGTCAAGACTGTCAAGATGCGTGCCATAGGCGACAACCGCTGGGAGGCTACTGTAAAGGGCGACCTTAGTGGCATGTTCTATACTTTCGATATAGGCAAGGGCGAGTGTCCCGGCACGTTTGCCAAGGCTGTAGGCGTCAACGGAAACCGTGGCGCCATCATCAATATGGCTGACACCGACCCCGTGGGATGGGCTGACGACCGCCGTCCGGCTATTGCGTCGCCTGCCGACCTCGTTATTTACGAGCTTCACATGCGCGATTTCTCCATCAGTCCCACTTCGGGCATGCAGCATCGTGGCAAGTATCTGGCTCTGACAGAGCCTCGCGCCATCGACTATCTGAAGCGTCTCGGCGTCAACGCCATCCATTTCCAGCCGCTGTTCGACTTTGCTTCGGTGGACGAGACGCAGCCCCAGCGCCCGCAATTCAATTGGGGCTACGATCCTAAGAACTATAATGTGCCCGAGGGAAGCTATTCCACCGACCCTTATCGTCCTGAGGTGCGCATCCGTGAGTTCAAGGAAATGGTACAGGCGCTCCACAAGGCTGGCATCCGTGTCATCTTCGACGCCGTATATAACCATACGTTCGACATTGACGGAAGCAACTTCCAGCGCACTTATCCCGACTATTACTATCGCAAGACAGCCGACGGACGTTATTCCGACGGTTCGGGTTGCGGCAACGAGACGGCTTCAGAGCGTCCGCTGATGCGCGCATATATGATAGAGAGCGTCAAGTACTGGATAAACGAATTCCACATTGACGGATTCCGCTTCGACCTTATGGGCATCCATGACATCGAGACGATGAACCAGATACGCGCTGCCGTGGACGAGATCGATCCCTCGATATATATATACGGTGAGGGTTGGAGCGCAGGAACGTGTGCCTATCCGAAGGACCAGCTTGCCATAAAAGCCAACACACCCCGTCTGAACGGCATCGGAGCCTTCAGCGATGACATGCGTGACGCACTTCGCGGACCGTTCTCCGACGACACGAAGGGCGCTTTCCTTGCCGGAATAAAGGGCGAGGAGGAGAGCCTGAAGTTCGGCATCGTGGGTGGCATCGCCCATAATCAGGTGGATATGACACGCGTCAACTACGACCGTAAGCCGTGGACCAACAATCCTACACAGCAGATCAGCTACGTTAGCTGTCACGACGACATGTGCCTTGTGGATCGTCTCAAGGCGAGCATTCCAGGTCTGAAGGATGCGTCGAGGTCAGAAGCTGACCGTATGGCAGAGCTTATCCGCCTCGACCTGCTGGCTCAGACAGCCATCTTCACGTCGCAGGGAGTGCCATTTATGCTTGCTGGCGAGGAGATGCTCCGCGACAAGAAGGGCGTGCATAACAGCTTTTCGTCGCCCGACAGCATCAATGAGTTCCACTGGGACAACCTCAAGCAGTATCCTCAGGTGTTCGAGTATTATCGAGGCTTGATAAGTCTTCGCAAGAATCATCCCGCTTTCCGCCTCGCCAATGCCGACGCAGTAAGGAAGCATCTGGAGTTTATAGCCACCGACGACTGCCTTGTGGCGTTCCGTCTGAAGAACCTTGAGGGCATCGACTCATGGAAGGACATCATCGTCATTCTCAACGCCAACAAGGAAGCCAAGCTGGTCAAAGTACCCGAAGGCGAATACACGGTGGCTTGCTGCAACGGCGTCATCAATGAGGAAGGCATCGGAATGCCGTTCGAAGGCAAGGAGGTGCTGGCAGACGAGCAGTCGGCGCTGATACTATACAGAAAGTAAGAACCATAATATAAAAAAAGATAATGAAGAAAAAACTGGTATCATTAATAATGCTTATGGGCGCTATGAGCTTGAACGCAGCAGTAAAGGTGGACCGCATCGAACCCACCAACTGGTATGTAGGCATGAAGGACGCGTCGCTCCAGCTGATGGTTTACGGCAAGGACGTGCGTGACGCGGACGTGGAGGTCAACTATCCCGGTGTGCGCATCGACTCTATCGCACGTCTCGACTCGCCCAACTATCTCTTCCTCTATCTCAACCTTGAGGGCGCGAAGTCGGGCGAGATGACGCTCAGCTTCAAGCAGGGCAAGCAGACTAAGAAGGTGAAGTACGAACTGAAAGATCGTGCTATGGCTGGCGACAAGCGCATGGGATTCACCAATGAGGATGTGCTTTACATGCTCATGCCCGACCGCTTCGCCAATGGCAATCCCAAGAACGACGCCTTCAAGACAATGCGCGACAAGACCTGCGACCGCACGGCTCCGAGTCTGCGTCATGGCGGCGACCTTGAGGGAATACGCCAGCACCTCGACTATTTCACAGACCTTGGCGTGACGGCGCTGTGGTTTACGCCAGTTCTGGAGAACGACAGCCCCAGCAATGGCACCAACTCGTCTTACCATGGCTACGCCACAACGGACTATTACCGCGTGGACCCGCGCTTCGGCACCAACGACGAGTATAAGCGTCTCGTGGATGAGGCTCACTCAAAGGGACTGAAGGTGGTGATGGACATGATTTTCAATCATTGCGGTTTCGACCATCCTTGGGTGGCAGACATGCCGTCGAAGGACTGGTTTAACACTTCAGAATGGCTCCTGCCCGAATATCAGACCGAGGAGCATCAGAAGAAGATGGACACGATGGACGGCAACGCCAAGGTGAACGACAAGTATCTGCAGACCAGCTATAAGCTCACGCCGGTGCTCGATCCATATGCCAGCAAGGTGGACTTGCGTGAGACGGTGGACGGATGGTTCGTGCCGACGATGCCCGACCTCAACCAGCGCAATCCGCACGTCATGAAGTATCTGATTCAGAACAGCGAGTGGTGGATTGAGACTGTCGGCATTGACGGCATCCGCATGGACACTTACCCCTACGCTGACCGCGACGGCATGGCGCTCTGGATGAAGACGCTCGACCGCGAATATCCCAACTTCAACACCGTGGGCGAGACGTGGGTGACGGAGCCTGCCTATACTGCCGCCTGGCAGAAGGACAGCAAGCTCTCCGAGAAGAACAGCTATCTGAAGACCGTCATGGACTTTGCCTTCTTCGACCGCATCAATCAGGCTAAGCATGAGGAGACAGACGACTGGTGGAACGGCTTGAACCGCATATACAACGTCCTTTGCTATGACTATCTTTATCCGAATCCCAAGAGCGTGATGGCGTTCATCGAGAACCATGACACCGACCGCTTCTTAGGCGAGGGCAAGGACACGCTGGCTCTGAAGCAGGCATTGGCGCTGCTGCTGACCGTAAACCGCATCCCGCAGCTCTATTACGGCACGGAGATTCTGATGAACGGCACGAAGTCTGTCACAGACGGCTACGTGCGTAAGGACTTCCCCGGCGGATGGGCTGGCGATGCCCGCAACGCTTTCACGGCAAAGGGACGCACCAAGGCTCAGAACGATATGTTCGGCTGGATAAGCCGTCTGCTGCATTGGCGTAAGGGCAACGACGTGATAACAAAAGGCAGCCAGACCCAGTTCTGCACGCAACGCGGCGTTTACGTGGTGGCGCGTCAGTATAACGGCAAGAGCGTCATGACCGTCATTAACGGCAGAAACGTTGCAGCCGAACTCGACGTAAAGCGTTATGCCGAGATAATCGGTAATGCCGAGAAAGCCGTGGATGTCACAACGGGCAGAAACGTAGTGATAAGCCATAACGTAAAGCTCAGTCCGCGCCAGACAATGGTGTTGGAATTCTAAACATACTGAACTATCGAAAGTTCAATAACACGATAAATATCGTAGTGCAGGTATTATGCCTCCGCTACGATATTTTTTTTGATGGTATGTCACAATTTGACATACATGCGCAGTAAGTTTGCAAAACATTAACAATAAAACAAACTTACATGAACGCAACAGAAAAGAAAATCGCCGTTTTACTGGCAGGTACAGGAGTTATTCCAATCCCGGAAGAATGTTTAAAGGAAATCTTTGTTGACAACCATTCCATGTTCACTGAGGAATCCAAAGAAGGAGAATCGGAGGTGAACTTCATGAATAGGGCATTCTGTAAAGCATTACGGAAAGAGAGCATCGTCAATTCCACGAAGCAATGTATGATAATAAATGCTCCCGTCGGTCACGGAAAAATGAGCAGTGAAGAGATTGGGCTACTTAGCACGTACATAAATAGATGGACTAACAATGCTGAGCACTACTCGATGAATTGGGGACTGTATGAAATACCTAATACCACGAAGATGCGGATTACGATATTGGCAAGTTCGCCAACCCGATCTCAAGCCGAAGAGAATGAAACGCAGGATGTCAAGAATATCTTAGTCCTCCGAAATGCGTTTGAAAAGACAAGAAAGCAAATGAAAGCAAATGCACTAAGTATCAATGCTTTAAGCGATAATTTGAATTTTCCGATGTTTGCGGAACTCACTCTTAAAAAGACATAAAAGACTGTTTCTTGTTTCCGTTTTGTTTCTCG